>Ga0233425_10005254_pt1 | contig 20642 bp, 23 predicted proteins | sample Watercolumn_Towu_2_FD_181712 | JGI IMG/M metagenome (GOLD analysis project Ga0233425, IMG submission 181712) | Freshwater microbial communities from Lake Towuti, South Sulawesi, Indonesia - Watercolumn_Towuti2014_140_MG | ecosystem: Environmental > Aquatic > Freshwater > Lake | place... | reverse complement strand
TCATGATCACGGCGCCATTGCTCGCCAAGGGCGTCAAGGTGAACCTGCCGCAGGCGAGCGCCGCCATGCCGATCAACCAGAAAGAACCGATCGTGGTCACGGTCGGCAAGGAAGGCAAGATCGCGCTTGGCGCGGACGAGATTTCCGCAGAGACGCTCGTCGAAAACATTCGTGTGATGATGGGCGAAGACCGTGGCCGTGTCGTGCACATTCGCGGCGACACGGAGGCGGTCTATGGCGAAGTCGTCGCGGTGATGGACAGACTTGCGACGAACGGCATCACCCATATTGCGATCATGACCAACTCACGCAGCAAGACCGGCCCGGCGTCAAAAGGGTCGGCGCGGCCGACCGCGCCCGCGGCCGGCGCCCCGCCTGCGCAACTCCCGGCGGCGCCCGCGGGAGCGGCGAAATGACGGATCTGGCGCTCAGTCCGCAAGGGATGACGCGAGAGGAGCGCCCGCCTCCGGGCGTGGAGCCGATCAAGCCGTCGTGGCTGCGTTCGGTGACGACCGTGGCTGTGATCGCGGCCCATGTGCTCGTCTTCGGCATATTGGCCTATACGTCGAAGCCGACGGCGATCTCGCTTGACTCGGTCAGCATGGACCTCGTGCCTGAAGGCGATTTCGTCGAACAGGAGGAAGTCGCGGAGGCGAATGACACGCCCCCGCCTGAAGCGATCGAGGAGCCCGAGGTCGCATTGCCGCCTCCCGTGGTGATGGCGCCCGACGCAATACCTTTGCCCGCCAAACAGGAAGAGCTCGACAAGATCAAGAAGAAGGTGGAGGAGCAACAACAGGTTCAGCGCGCGCAACAACGCCAGGAGGCGCAGGCGCGTCGGCGCGCCGGCGCGCCTGAAGGGCAGTCGGGGAATTCCGGCGCATCTCAGGCGACGTGTCTTGCCCATATTGCGGCGGCGCTTCGTCGGCATACGCCGGGTTCAACAAGCCTTGGACCCGGCCATGCGACTGTGACGTTCCACGTCAATCCGGGCGGCGGTCTGTCGGGCGTTTCGGCCTCTGGATCGAGTCCGGCGCATGCGGCGCTGGCGCGACGGATCGTTTCGTCTGCGCGCGGCCCCAACATGTGCGGCTCGGCCTTCCTCACCCAGGCGTTCGCCTTCCACTGACGCGAAACATGGCGGACGCTCGCGCCCGCCATGCTTGATTGTTCCGGATCATTCGAGGGCACAATGAAGCTCGCGCAACTCGTTCCACTCGCTGCGGCGCTTGCCGTATGCGCAGCGCACGCGGAGGACGCCAAGCCGGCGCCGACTCCAACGCAAACTCCTGCGCCAGCGCGCGCCGCGGCGCCAAAGCCGGTCGCTCCGGCGCCACAGGCGACCGCGCCAACCGGCGCTCCCGTGATGTCGGAGAGCAAGTTCCTTGGCGCGCTCTACACTGCAATCGCCAAGAAAACGCCTGCGGAGAGTCCCGCGGGCGAAGGCGAAGTTACGGCGAGCTTTCACGTCAATGCGCAAGGCAAGATCGACAAAGTGACGATCGACAAGACGACAAGTCCCGCGCTCGCGGAGACGGTGAAAAAGATTCTGTCGAGCGTCGAAGCGCCGTCGCCGCCCGGCGGATCAATGGACGTGGGGCAAACTTTCAAGTTTCGCGGGACGCCGAAATGAGTCGCTCTAATTCGGTCCGTCGCCGGTGATCTATGCGCATGAGGCCAGCGCATTTTATAGAGGAGGAAAAGATGCGGCATATTTCTCGACTGACGTTAAGCCTTTCTGCAATAGCGCTCGCCTGTGCGCTCGGCGCAAGCGGACCGGCGCGCGCGCTCGACGAGGCGACTAAGCCGAAAACTGAGGAAAGCGCCGAGCCGAAACGCGAAGAGAGCAAGGACACGAAGCGAGAGGACAAAACAGAGAAGCGCGAGGACAAGACCGGCGCGCAGAGCGAACAAAAGCCGAAGGCGGCAAGCGATGAAAAGTCCGCCGAGAAAGCCGCCGAGAAAAAGAACAAGGCCGACAGCGCCGCTTATCTGCGCAAGCTCGGTCAACTGATCCGAGCGCGCGCGCCGGGCGCCTCGAATCTCGGCGAGGGAAGCGCCGTCGTACGCTTTCGCCTCGGCGCCTCTGGCGCGCCGAGCGGCGTCACCGTCGTTTCCGCTTCGACGCCCAAGCATGGCGAATTGGCGCGCTCAATCATATCGGGTCTGCGTGCGCCGCCGCCGCCCGGCGGCTCCTATGACGGCGTGCAGAGTTTTAGATTCCACTAAAGACCGCGCCTTGCGCGGCCTTACCCCGGCGTCGGACGCCGTAAACAGGAGAGAAGAATGAAGCGCATCGCCTTTGCCTTGCTCACTGTTTGCGCGCCCGCCGGGCTCGCCGCGGAAGAATCGGCGACGCCGGCGCCTTCAGGCTCGGAAAAATCCAGCGCGCCTGCGTCCCACGCCGCAATGGGCCACCATCCTCCCCCCGCCTGCGCCGAGGCGAAGGTCGACTGCGCGGCGACGGCCGTTCCCGCCTTCGCAAAGGACGGAAGACTGTGGGTGGCGTTCGCCGTCGGCAAGACAGTTTACGCCGCCGCCTCGTCGGACAATGGCAAGACCTTCTCCGCGCCGACGGCGATCGCTGCCGTCGCCGACGGCGTGATCGACGCGCATGGCGACGCGCGTCCCAAAATCATTGCGCTTAACGACGGAACGTTGCTCGCGACCTATACGACGCGGCCCGACAAGCAGATGATCGGCACGATCTTCACGGCGCGCTCGACCGACGGCGGCAAAACGTTCTCACCTCCGCAGGCGCTTCTGACCGAAGGCGGTCAGCGCTTCGACACCATCGTCACTAATCGAAAGGGCCGCATCTATGCGGGCTGGCTCGACAAGACGCATGCGCTCAAAGCCAAGGCAGAGGGCAAGGAGTTCTTGGGAAGCGGCGTCGCCTTCGCCTATTCCGACGACGGCGGCAAGACCTTCAAGGGCAAATCGATCCTGATCGATCACGCTTGCGAATGCTGCCGCATGTCAGGCGCGCTCGACAAGGACGGAACGCCTGTCTTCGCCTGGCGCCAGGTGCTCGACGGCAATATCCGCGACCATATGGTCGCGAAACTTTCCGCTGACGCGACGCAAGCGACGGCGGCGCGCGTTTCCGACGATGATTGGTCAATCAATAGCTGTCCGCATCACGGACCGTCGATTGCGATCGACGCCTCCGGCGCATGGCATGTCGTCTGGTTCACCAAAGGCAAGAAACGCCAAGGACTGTTCTACGCACGCAGCGTCGACGAAGGCAAAAGCTTCTCAGAGCCCGAGAAATTCGGCGATGACGCGCGCGCGCCGGGACATCCGACGCTGCTCGCGGCGAAGGGCCGACTCTATCGTGTCTGGAAAGAATTCGACGGAACGACGACGACGATCGCGATGCAAATGTCGCACGACAATGGCAAGGACTGGAGCGCGCCGCGCGTGATCGCCCAAACGTCGGACGCCTCAGACCATCCCGAACTCATCGCCCATAAGGGCGCGGCCTATCTGTCGTGGCTCACGCACAAGGAAGGCTATCGCCTTTTGCCTCTGCCGCGGGACGAGAAAAGCGCCGCGGCGTCACGATAATGCGGACCGCGCTTTGTCATTCCCGGCAGGCCACAGGCCTGATCGGGAATCCAGAGCAAGTCCTATAGACTCACGTCGTGACCCTGGATTCCCGATCGCGCGCAACGCGCGCGTCGGGAATGACAAGGTCCAAAAATTCGGCTCGGAATTCGCGTCATGCGCCTGTTCTCTCTCGCTCTCGCCATCACGCTCGTAGCGAGCGGCGCGGCCGCGTTCGACTTCAAGCCCTATGGCCGCGGCGCCTTCTCCCAATTGACCAAGACGCACGCCGGCAAGCCGCTGATCGTGCATTTCTGGTCGGTCACTTGTCCGGCCTGCCTCGCTGAATTGCCGCGATGGGCGAAAATCGCCGGCGAGAAAAAAGGGATCGACATCATTTTCGTCAACACGGATAGCGACGAGGATCGCGCCCGCGCGCAGGCGCGCATCGAGAAGGTTGGACTCTCGAGCGCCGATCATTACGGCTTCGCCGACGATTTCGTTGAAAAGCTCTATTTCGAAGCGGACAGCACGTGGCGGGGAGAGCTACCCTTCACAGCGCTGGTCGCCCCGGATGGAGCAGTTGTGACGGTGACCGGCGCGGTCGACGACCCGCTGATCGTCGAATGGCTGGAGAAGCGCGCCGGCAAGTAACCGCTCGCAAGCGAACGCGCCTATTGGCGTTTACCAGCGGCCTCTCGCGTAAAGCACGCCAAGAACGATGAGGAGCGCGAGCAATTGCAGGCCGATGCGCCAGCGCATAAGCTTTTGCGATCTCTGCGGCGCGCCTTGGCCGCCGCGAAACATATTGATGAAGCCGGCGACGACGACGAGAGCGACCGCTGCGACGGCAACCACGACCAACAGATTTGAAGAACTTGGCATGAGCGGCGCTTCTCCCTATCCGCTGCGCTGTAGAGAAGCGCGCGCCGCCCCGCAAGGCGTTTATCGCCGCAGCAGGCGCTGCAGATAGTCGAGCTCTTCCTGTGGGCGCTCAGGCTGGCCGAGCCTGCGGCGCAACTCTTCCTGCACGCGATGCGCGCGCTGCGCCGGCGGCAGGCCAAGCGGATCATATTTTCCTTGAAGGTCGGGACGATTGCCGTCGCCTGACGCGCGTCCAAGCGGATCGCGGCCCTTGCCGCGGCGGCCTCGCCTACCGGGGCTTCCGCCCTCTTCTTCGGCATTTTCTTCGTCGCCCTCGCCGCGCATCTGCTGCGCCAGCCTGTCGGCGCCCTTGCGCAACGCCTGCACGGCTCTGCCTTGCGCGTCGACGGCCCTGCCGCGTCCTTCTCCCGCTTTGCCGAGCGCTTCTTCCGCCTCCTTCATCGCTCGGCGCGCGTCGTCGAGTTCTTCGCCGGCCTCGACGCCGTCCTTGCGGAGCGCATCCTGCTGGCGCTCCAGCCTTTCGCGAAGCGCCTGCTGACGTTTGCGTTCAGCGCCGGAATCCTCGCTCTGCGACTGGCCGTTTTGTCGACGACCGCGCGAGGCGCGCGGCTCCATCTCGTCGTCGGGGGAGTTCATCCCCTGGAACGTTTCATCGCGCAATTGCTGCTCTTCGCGCGAGAGTTGATCGAGCTCGCTGAGCGCGCGGTTCATTTCACGGCTGCGCGCATGCCGCTGACCCGCGCCTTGCGCCGTCTGCACGTTTTCGAGGATGTCCTGGAGTTCATCCAAGAGCCTTTGCGCCCGCGCCATATCGCCCGACTTCATGGCTCTGTTCATTTCGTCGAGCATTGACTGCAACTCGTCGGGCGTGACTGTATCTGCGCTTCCCTCCGTCTCTTGGCGCGGCGCTCCTGGCGGCGGCAATCGGCTGCCAAGCTGCTGCAAGAATTTATCGAGCGCGGCGCGAAGCTCCTCGGCGCGTTGAGCGATTTCTTCCTCGCTGTCGCCGCGCGCAATCGCGTCTTTCAAATCGCGCTCGGCGGCGCGCAGATCGCGCTCGGCTTGCGAAATGTCGCCTTCTTCGAGACCGAGCGCCATCGCCCAAAGCATGTCGGACACGCCGCGCAAATCGTCGTCGCTGCGCGCGCCATCGAGAGCGTGGCGCGCTTCGCGCAAGCCCAGATGAATGGCCGAAGGCGTATCGAAAGCTTCCGGCGCGATCGACAGCGCCTCGAGCGCGGTGTGGACGCTCGCGCGCGACTCAGGATCGAGCGCGAGAATGCGCCTTTGTTCAGCGAGCGCACGCGCCAGCGGTTTGACGAAGCGACGCTGAGGCAAGGTCACCTCAATCGATTCAGAAGCGCCTTCATTCTCCGCGGCGTCCTTGGCGACGAGGCGCATCGCGAGCTTTGCGCCGCCGAACGGGCTGTCGGCGAGATCGATCGTCGCCTTTGCGTCGCCCTGGCCGCCTCCGCCGGGCGGCAGCGCGAGGGCAAGTCGCGGCGGTTCGTAAAGCGCGCGATGTCCGCCCGGCGGCTTGCTGAAAACGGCTTCGGCGCCGACGACCCCGTAATCGTCCGTGGCGCGGAACGCGAGCGTCATCGAACCGCGAACATTGTTGCGCGGATTTTCCGTCAAAGCGATCGTCGGCGGCTGATCCGGGATGGCCGCGAGATCGAAACGGCGACCGTCGGAAAGCGCCACTCGCGCTGCGCCTGAAAGTTTGAAGGCCTGTTCTTTGGGCCCATCCTTCTGTGCGTCGCCGCCGGTCTCCTGCGCCGCGACGAGCACGCCGGAGACGGAAACGCCGGCGTCGGGCGGTCGGATGCGGAGCATCGAATTGACGGGGGCCTCGATCGGGGCTTCGCCTTCCTCCGCGAGCACGATCGGCGGCCGTCCCGTATAGGCGGGCGGCTCAAGCCAGGCGTCAACGCGGGCGCTTGTCCCGAAATTTGCAGCGGCGCGCCAATCGAATGCGGCGGCGACCCGAGCGCGCTTTTCATCACCCGCCGCGAAACCGGCCGCGACCGCTGCGACAAGCGCGAGCGCGCGCAGCGCATAAGGGTCGCGCCGTGAGACTTGCGGATGCGGCGCCTCGATGGGGGTGTTCGCCAACGTTTCTTCAAGACGCTGACGATGCAGCGCCCACAGCGCCTCGACGCCCGCATCGGCGTTCTGACTGGCGAGACGATCCTCAAGCGACGAGGCTGGGCGCAACGCGGCGTCGGCGCTGCGGTCCAGCCTTTCGAGCGCGGCGGCGCGATGCGGCCACCCGCGCGCAATTTCGCGCGCGAGGACATAGAGCGCCGCGAAGCCAAAGATGGCGACGCCGGCGATGCGCGCTTCGAACGGCGCCGCGCCCCAGAACCCCAGCCAGGAGAGCGCCAAGAAGAACAAGATAATCGTGGCGAGCGCCAAGCCTACCCGCCAGACGCGCTCGGCGACAATCGCGAGCGCCGACTGGCGCAGCATCCCCTCGAGACGCGGCGACGCTCTCTTCCCCAAGGGCCCGTCCTGATGTTGAAGCTCGTCCATTCAAACTCCGGCAGACGCGCCAACTACAATGGCGGTTTCATTATGCGCAGACAATCTTGGCCGTAGGAAATCGATCGGATTCAGCACATTGGCGCATCAACGGCGGAGCGCGCTAAAATGCTGCATGATCCGCAAACCCAAGGATGACGTCATCGGCGACGTCATCTCGTCCCCTATTGGCGATCTCGCTGTTTTGCCCGCGCCGGTCGCCAGGATCCGCGACAAAATTCTTGCCGCTTGCGAGACGGGCGACGTCGAAGCGCTCCGCATTCCGATTGATTGGAATGAGACGCGCCCGCTGTTCGCCAAGAGCGGCGCCTTTAAGGCCGGAACCGATCCGATCGAGATTTTGAAGACGCTTTCCTTCGACCGCAAGGGCCGCGAGACGATTGCGCTCATTCGCGCGATTTTTGCGCAGCCCTTCGTCAAGATTACGCGCGGACCAACGACGCTCTATGAATGGCCGGCCTTCGCGCGCCATTCGCAACCGCCAAACAATGACGATGAGGCGCGAGCAAGGTGGCGCTGCGTGCGTTTCGCCGATCTCATGCGCTCCAACGCTGAAGGAAAGCCGCGCGCGACGCGCATCGGGATCGCGGCGGATGGCGTCTGGCACTACTTCTGGAGCGAAGACTGAGATTTACGGATGGCGCCTCCCGGACTGCTGCGCCTCCTATCAAATGTCGAAATAGCTGGATGCGACGCGCCGCCTTTCTTTCATAGCGCGCCCCAGAAGCGCATCGGCGCGCCTTGCGAAGGCCTTACGAGTTCGCCTTCCCACATGACCCTGGCCCCGCGTACAAAAGTCCCGACCGGCCAGCCGACGACTTCCTTGCCGTCATAGGGCGTCCAGCCGACGCGCGAGGCGATCCATGAATTGCGGATGGTCTCGCGTCGCCTCATGTCGACGATGGTGAGATCGGCGTCATAGCCCACCGCCACGCGCCCCTTGCCGGCGATGCCGAAGAGCCGGGCCGGTCCCGCGCTCGTGAGATCGACGAAACGCTGCAAGGACAATCGACCGGCGTTGACGTGATCGAGCAGCAGAGGAACGAGCGTCTGCACGCCGGTCATGCCCGAAGGGCTTTCCGGATAAGGCTTGGCCTTTTCTTCAAGCGTATGAGGCGCGTGATCGGAGCCCAATATGTCGACGACGCCCTGAGCGACGCCGCGCCAAAGGCCCTCGCGATGGCGCGCCTCGCGCACCGGCGGATTCATCTGCGCGAGAGTTCCGATGCGCGCATAGTCGCTCGCGTCCATCGTCAAATGATGCGGCGTCACTTCAACGCTGGCGATATCCTTATTGTCGGCGAGCAGCGCGATCTCTTCCTCGGTCGTCACATGCAGAACATGCACGAGCGCGCCCTTTTCGCGCGCGATATGCAAGAGCCGCAGAGTCGATCGCACCGCAGTCTCGACGTCACGCCAGACCGGATGAGACGAGGGATCGCCGGCGACGCGCAAAGGCTTGCGCGCATTCAAGCGATCTTCATCTTCGCTGTGGAATGCGGCGCGCCGACGCGTATGCGACAGCACTTCGGCGACGCCCGCGTCGTCGGCGATAAGCAGCGAGCCGGTCGAGGAGCCCATGAAAACTTTGACGCCGGCGGCGCCGGGCAAGCGCTCCAATTCGCCGAGATGACGGGCGTTCTCATGCGTGCCGCCGACCCAAAAGGCGAAATCGCAATGCATGCGTCCCGTCGCCCGCGTGACCTTGTCGGCAAGCTCCGCTTCTCCGGTCGTCAGCGGATTGGTGTTGGGCATGTCGAAGACGCCGACGACGCCGCCGAGAACCGCGCCGCGCGATCCCGATTCCAGATCTTCCTTATGCGGCGCGCCGGGCTCGCGGAAATGCACCTGCGTGTCGATGACGCCGGGTAGAATATGAAGGCCGCGGCAGTCGATCCGGTCCCCTGCCGAGGCGCGGGAAAGGTCCCCGATCTCGGCGATCTTGCCGCCGCGAACGCCAACGTCGCGGGCGCCCTCGCCATCTTGGTTGATGAGCGCGCCGCCTGAGAGGATGACGTCAAAAACCTGCGGCACGGGTGGCGCCTCGCTTGCGATGCCCTCGCTAGGCGAGGCTTTGTTGCTAATGCGCCAAAGGAGCGCGAGACTCAAGCAGCCAGAGGCGGAGGCGAAAAAGGCGCATGACGACCGCGATTTTGCTCGACGATCGGGGAATTATCGAGCTTGCAGGCGAAGACGCCGGCAAGTTCCTGCACAATCTCGTGACGAACGACATCGCCGCGCTCAAAGCCGGCGAGGCCCGGTTCGCCGCGCTGCTGACGCCGCAGGGCAAGATTTTGTTCGATTTTCTGGTCTTTGCGGTAGGCGACGGCCGCTATCTGCTCGACTGTCCGCTCGTCCTTGCCGCCGATCTCCAAAAACGTCTGAACATCTACAAACTGCGTTCGAAACTTAGCGTGACGAACCGCAGCGACGAACTTGAAGCGATCGCCTTTCCGGACGCGATTGAGCCGCCGCAGGTCGACGCCGTCGCAGTCGCCGCCGATCCGCGCGGGCCGCTCGGATTCCGCGCCATCGCGGAAAAAGGCATGATTCCGACAAAGGACGCGCGGAAAGATTACGAGGCGCGACGCATTCATGCGGGCGTGCCGCTCGGCGGCGTCGATTTCGACTATGGCGGAACGTTTCCCCACGAAGCGAACATGGATCTGCTCTCGGGGATCGATTTCAAGAAGGGCTGTTATGTCGGCCAAGAGGTGGTGTCGCGCATGAAGCATCGCGGGCTGGTGCGCAGGCGGATCGCGCCCTATCGCGCGCAAGGCGACGCGCCGCCGCCCGGCCAAGCAATCCATATCGGCGACGTGGAAGTTGGCGTGACGGGGTCGCGGCTCGCCGATGAAGGTCTGGCGCTGGTGCGACTCGATCGTCTCGCGGAAGCCAAGGAGAAAGGCCAGTCGCCGGTGGCCGCCGGCGTCGCCCTGGAGTTCGAGGCGGAAAAAAGCGCCTCCTAGCCCAAGAGACCAGAAGGCGCGAAAGCTCGACGATTGATTTAGGGGGAGGTTTTCGGCGCGCGGACTCCTGGGACGGCCCGCGCTCCGATTAGCTATTGTTAGGCGCCGGTGAGGAGTTCAACGCCTTCCTTGCCGATCACGCGGTGGATGTTGATCAGCAGTTGCAGCACGACGCCGAAGACGCCCAGCGCCATCCAGCCGAAAAACACGAAGCCCCAATGCAGCGGCGCCACGAACAGCTCCTCCATGAACCAGAAGGTGTGGCCCCATTCATTGAGGCCGACATTCGGGATGATCATGAAAGGTCCGACCGAGACGATCAGATAGGCGAGCGAATAGCCCTTGGAGAAATAGGGTATCCGCGTCTTCGCGTGGAAGAAGCACCCGACGGCCAGGATCGAATAGATCGGATAGCTCATATAGAACTCGATGATATGCGACGGGGTGAAGTCTGTGTCGCGGATCACCGTCATGTGCCAGGTGCCGTCCTGCTCGGTGAAGAAGCTCGCGCCCCAATAGATCGCCGCCGCATAGACGACGAGCCAGGCCGCGTTGTCGGCGACGGCCCGCAGCTCCTGACGCGGCGTCAGGCTCGACATGTCGCGCACGCGCGTCTTCCAGAGCCAGCCGGCAAGTCCGATGCCCGACATGAGCTCCAGCGGAATTTCCGTCCACAGAATGCTCATCCAATAAGTCTGGAACTCCGGCGCGAATGAATCGAGGCCGGCGCGCCAGCCGTAGATTTGCTCGTAGATGCGCACGACCAGATAAAAGCCGTTCAAGACCGCAAGCCCGATCCACATTCCCTTGAGATCGACGATCGGTTCGGCGCGATCGATTGCGCCTGCCGCCGTCTGCGAGGTTACGCTCATTTCCTTTCCTCCATTTCGACCGAAAGGCGACGTCGGCCCTTCGGCGAATGTGAGCGTCGCGCGTTGGAGCCTCCTTTACAGCGTGGCGGATTCGCCATTAGGCTTGCAAAGTCAGACAGCGGATTTGCCAATGTTCATGCAAAATTCGCCACAAGGGTCGCGACGGATATTCGGGAAGAGGATGGGGCGGAATGGACATCGCAATTCTCGGCTTCGAAAGCTGTCTGGGCCTCGCCTTCGTCGGTTCGGCGGACATGCTCACCTTGAGCCGGCGCATGCTGGCGAAAAGGAATGCGCCCGAGCCCTATCGGGTGATGAGCGTCAGCCATGACGGCAGGCCCGTCCGCGACGGCGCCGGCCGGCTCCTTGAGGTCGACGGCCGTTTCGAGGACGCCGACGGCTGCGCGGCGATCATCGTTCCTGGCTATCTTTGCGACGGCGGCCATGCGCTGCCGCCAACACCCGCAATCGGCGCGGCGGCCGCGTGGCTGAGACGCCAACACGCGCTCGGGGCGATCGTCGCCGGCTCCTGTAACGGCGTTTTCCTGCTCGGCGAGGCGGGGTTGCTGGACGGGCGGCGCTGCACCACCACCTGGTGGCGGCACAATGAGCTGAAAACCCGCTATCCCCGCGCCGATGCGGCCTGGGGCGCCTCGCTCATCGAGGATGGCCGGGTCGTGACCGCCGGCGGCCCGCTGTCATGGATCGATCTGACGCTTTATGTCATTCGCGCCCTGCTCGGCCCGGAGGCCGCGAAAAAGGCGGGGGATTTCACCGTCGTCGACGCAGCCCCATCGACCCAGGCGATCTATATTCCGCCCGGTCATCTCTCGGCCTCTAACCCCTTCTTGCTCGAAGCCGAGCATATTGTCCGCCAGGCTGGCGACGCGCAATTGACGACAATCGATCTCGCGCGGACGCTCGGCGTTTCAGAACGCACGCTGCATCGGCGGCTGAAAGAAGCCTCCGGGGAAACCCCGAAACATTTTCTCGATCGCGTCCGCTTTGAGACGGCGCGCATGCTGCTGGAGACGACGCAGAAATCCGTCAAGCAGCTCGCGGCGGCCTCGGGATATGCGGACGAAACCAGTTTCAGGCGGGCTTTCCGGCGCTATTCGGGGATGACGCCCGGCGCCTATCGCTCTTGGTCAGCCGCGCGGCGCGGCGCGAGGTGAATGATAGACGCAAACGCGAAAGGCCCGCGCGAGCGGCGGGCCTTTGCCAAGTGGCTAAAGGGCGGAGTTAATGCACCAGGGAGTCGAGCGCGACGTCCATAGCGCGAACCAGGGCCATATTGCCGAAAAGAATGACCGCAATGGCAAGGGCGACGTAAAGCACGTCGGTCATCGCAAGGTGACCCACGGTCCGCCCCCCATTCCGTTCGTCCGTCTGCAGGTCCATCTTCGCTTCCTTCCCAGCCGCAATGATTTCGTCGCTTCAAACGCAAGACGGGGCTCACCGAAGTGCGCAAACACACAGGCAAAGGTCAACGCTTCAACGGGCGAATTGGTTTCCAATTAAGAACAAAAAAATTTGAAATTTTGTGTCGCTCGCGCCAAAGCGGCGCTGTGACTTGATCATTCGCGACGTATGGTCCTGCGACAGAGCTCGGCTTTCGTTTCGAAGCAAAGCTCTATAAGTTTCGCGGCATGAACCCGCCGCAGGCTGACCGCTTAGAACGGCCGGGAGAGGACGGAAAGCGCCTCAAAGCGAAAGAGGGGAAGGACCACACGTGAGCGGAAGCCTCAATGTCACCGGCCGCACGACCGAAAGCGTCAACGCTCTCGCAGGCGCTCTGGTCGATCGTCTCGTCGCGGGAGCGGCGCAATATCGGATTTCGGTCGAGCGCGGCAGTCTCGGCGAACTGCTGATCGACGCCGGCGCCAAGGTCGCGGGCGGCATAGAGGCGGGCCTGCTGCTAACCGAAATCTGCATGGGCGGCTTAGGACGCGTGACGCTTTCCCATTCGCCGGCTGCGCCCAAATGGCCGTTTTGGCTGACCGTGACGAGCACCGACCCTGTCGTCGCCTGCCTGGCCAGCCAATACGCCGGCTGGAGCCTGAGCCACGAGAAGTTCTTCGCCCTTGGTTCGGGACCGGGCCGCGCTCAGGCCCGAGCGGAAAAGCTCTTTGACGAGCTTTCTTACCGCGACCTGGCCGACCGCGTGACCATTGTTCTGGAAAGCGGCTCGCCGCCGCCCAAGGAGGTGGTCGAGAAAGTCGCCTCGCGCTCCGGCGTGTCGCCGGACAAGGTCGCCTTCATTTACGCGCCGACGCAGTCGCTCGCTGGCGGTGTTCAGGTGGTCGGCCGTGTGCTTGAAGTGGCGCTGCACAAGGCGCATGAGCTGCATTTCCCGCTCGACGACATTGTCGACGGCGTCGCGACGGCGCCGCTCTCGCCGCCCCACCCCGACTTCGTTCAGGCGATGGGCCGCACCAATGATGCGATCATTTACGCCGGCCGCGCCCATCTTTTCGTCAAAGGTTCGGCGGCCGCCGCCAAGGAGCTCGCCGAAAAGCTGCCGAGCAGCACGTCGCGCGACTATGGCCGGCCGTTCGCCGAGATTTTCAAGGCGTATAAGGGCGATTTCTATAAGATTGACGGCAGCCTGTTCTCGCCGGCGGAAGCGCTGGTGACGGCGGTCGAGACGGGCGAAACCTTCCACGCCGGCGAGATCAATCTGGCGCTGCTGGATAAATCGTTCGGGTGAATCCCCTCTCCCCGTTAAACGGGGAGAGGGTTAGGGTGAGGGGCCTGGGCATTTAGTGGCGGCGTTTGACGTGCTTGATAAACCCCAAGCCCCTCACCCCGGCCCTCTCCCCGCGAGCGGGGAGAGGGAGAGCCCCCGCGTCGCGGTCTTCACCGACAAGCTCGACTGGCATGTGGTTCGCACGCTCCGCGCCTTGCGCAGGCAGGGCGCGGCGCCTCTCGCCGTGCGGCTCTCCGCTTGCAAGATCGAGACGGGCCGGGCTCACGGCCTTCTGATCCCGGGCTTTCGCAACCTGCCCGATCTCGCCATCGTTCGCGCCATCGGCGACGGCTCGCTCGAAGCGATCACCATGCGACTCGGCGTGTTGCACGCGCTGGAGGCGCTTGGCGTCCCGGTCGTCAACAGCGCGCAGGCGATCGAACGCTGCACCGATAAATCCATGGCGAGCTTTCTTCTGGCGCAGGCCGGACTGTCGACGCCTCAGACTTTCGCCGCGCAGACTCTTGCGCAGGCGCGCGCCATCGCGCGGCGCGAATGCGCCAAGGGATCCCTCGTGATGAAGCCGCTCTTCGGCGCGCAGGGCTGGGGGCTGCGATTGATCGAGCGCGAGAGCGATCTGCCTTCGCTTCAGGAAGCGCGCGGCGTTTTCTACCTGCAGCGCTTCGTCGGACCGGCGCGGCCGCCGTTCGAGGACATGCGCATTCTCGTCTCGCACGGCGAAATCGTCGCCGCCATGCGCCGGCGATCGAGCCATTGGATCACCAATGTGCGCCAGGGCGCGAAGCCGGTCGTCGTCGAGCCGTCAGTTCGGGAGACTGAGATCGCCCTCGCCGCGGCTAAAGCTCTCGATGTCGACGTCGCCGGCGTCGACATCATCAATAACGACCAAGGCGAGCCGCTTATTCTCGAAGTCAACAGCATGGCTGGCTGGAGCGGGCTGCAGCGGGTGACGCCCTTCTCCATCGCCGACCGGCTCGCCGCCGACGCGCTTGCGCAGGCGGCGCGCGAACGGCTTCGCGCCTGACGTGGCGACGCTCTCAGTCGCGCCGCAAGAAATCGCGGCCGGCTTCATCGCCGCCTGCAGAGCGGAATTGCAAGCGCCCAAGCCCGGCAATGTCCATGTATTTTCGGACGGCCACGGGACGACCGCGGCGGATTTCCTCGCAAGCGCCGAGGCCGCCGCGCCCTTTATCGCCGCGGCGCAATCGACCGTCGGCGCACGCATCGCTGGCGCAATCGAGGCGACTTGGGCGCGCGTCGGGCAGAACACCAATCTCGGCATTGTCCTGCTCTGCGCGCCGCTCGCGCAGGCCGCCGCGACGGCGCAAAGCGCCGATTTGCGCCAGGAGACCCGGCGCGTATTGCAGGCGCTGGACATAAATGACGCCGACGCCGCCTTTCGCGCCATCGCCCATGCGCGGCCGGCCGGGCTTGGAGATGCGCCGCAGCACGACGTCCACGCGCCGGCCGATACGACTCTGCTGGAGGCGATGCGGGCCGCAGCCGACCGGGACCGCGTCGCCTCGCAATACGCCAATGGCTTCGCCGATATTTTCGACCTTGGCCTTAAGACCTTGGCTGAGGCGCGAAAGCGAGGCGCTGATGGGCCGCTCGCGACGCTCCGCGTCTATACGGCCTTTCTGGCCGCTTTTCCCGACAGCCATATTGCGCGCAAACATGGGCTCGCGGCCGCCGAGGCGATCCGCGGCGAGGCGGCCCATTTTGAAACGCGCCTGAAAAGCGCCGAAGGGCGCGACGCGGCGTTCGAAATGGCGTTGGAATTTGATCGCGCGCTCAAGCGGCGCGGACTGAATCCAGGCACAAGCGCCGATCTGACGGTCGCAGTTCTTTTCGCCGATTATCTGGCGGCCATCTTGGCAAGGCCGCGCAAAAATGGTTGAGTCCGCGCGCGCGGGATGGTCTCGCGGCTATCCGGCCACCGGTCTGATCGGGCTCTTTTCGCTCGGCGCCGAAGAGGGGATAGAGGGCGCTCGACGCCAAATGGCGCGCGCGCCGTCAGAGGGAATTCTGGGAGGAACACATGGCAGTGATCAACAAGATGCTGGTCGGCGAGTCGCTGGTCGGCGACGGCAACGAAGTTGCGCATATCGACCTGATCATGGGTCCGCGCGGCTCGGCGGCCGAGCTCGCCTTCGCCAATGCGCTGGTCAACAACAAGGACGGCTTCACGACGCTGCTCGCGGTCGTCGCCCCGAACCTGCTCTGCAAGCCCAACACGATCCTGTTCAACAAGGTGACGATCAAGGGCGCCAAGCAGGCGGTGCAGATGTTTGGCCCGGCGCAGCATGGCGTGGCCAAGGCGGTCGCCGATTCGGTGGCCGAAGGCGTGATCCCGGTCGACGAGGCCGACGACATCTTCATTTCGGTTGGCGTGTTCATTCACTGGGACGCGAACGACGACAAGAAGATCCAGGACTACAACTATCAGGCGACGAAGGAAGCGATCGCGCGCGCCGTCAAGGGCGAGCCGAAGGCGTCCGAAGTCGTCGCCAAGCGCAACGAAGCCAAGCACCCCTTCGCGCCGAACTGAGTCGCGCGCAGAACATGCGCAGCGGGGAGCCTAAGGCTTCCCGCAGCGCCGGCTGGCGCGCGCCGCTGATACGGCGATGGGGCGTGCGATTCAACGACGTCGGCAGAGATTAAGAGCCTGGCGCGGGGAGGTCGGCCGCCAGCGGAAATTCCGTCTTCCCTGAGGAAGGCGTAAGGAAAAGCTGCGTTCCGCGCGTAAATCAAAAGAAGCCGCACGGACGCGAACGCACCGGGAAGGGATGGGATCATGGCTTCGTTCTTTGAAAAAATACTGGGCGCGCTCTTTCCGAAGCCGTCGTCCAGCTTCACCTCGAGCAGCGCAAAGACCAGCGTCGGCGAATCGCTTGTCGGCGACGGCAATGAGGTCGCGCATATCGACCTGATCATGGGTCCACGCGGCTCCGCCGCCGAGAAGGCCTTCGCCAATGGCCTCGTCAACAACAAGGACGGTTTCACGACGCTTCTCGCCGTCATCGCGCCGAATCTGTTAGTGAAGCCCTATACGATGATGTTCAACAAGGTGACCATCAAGAACGCCAAGCAGGCCGTTCAGATGTTCGGCCCGGCGCAGTACGGCGTCGCCAAGGCCGTCGCCGACAGCGTCGCCGAGGGCGTCATTCCCATGAGCCAGGCGGACGACCTTTTCATCTGCGTCGGCGTGTTCATCCATTGGGACGCCAATGACGATCAGAAGATTCAGGACTTCAACTACGCCGCGACGAAGGAAGCCATCGCCCGCGCGATGAAGGGCGATCCCAGCGCGCAAAGCGTGCTCTCGGCGCGCGTCACCGCGAAACATCCTTTCGCCGCCAACTGAGGGCTGGCGTTTCGCCTTGCAAGGGAGCCTTAGGGCTCCCTTTTTTTTGTGCTCCGCTGAAGCGGTCGAGGTCGGGCCGCGTCAGAGCGCCGTCGTGCAGCGCCGTCGCAACGAGAGCTCCCGCCGCGCCAAGCGCTTCAAGTTGTTCAAGATCGCGGGCGTCGCGAACGCCGCCAGCGGCGAAGACGCGTCTGTCGCCCGCCCGCTCGATGATCTTCACAACATGGTCGAAATCGGGCCCTGCGCCCACGCCGACGCGCGTGAGCGTCATGACGATGACCTGAGACGGCCAGAGATCGGCGCAATCGTTGAGCGTATCGGGACCGAGAAAGACATCATCGCGAAAATCGAGCGAGAGAACGAGATCGGGGTCGTCTTTCCTGGCGCGTAACGATTCAATATCGCGCAAAGATTCGCTGCCTATTACGCATTCAACGCGCGCTACGCCGCGCCAATCGGATGACGTCGCGCCGGCGTCAACCATGAAGCGCATCGCAGGGAAGCGTTCAATCAGCGCTTCGATCTCGTGTCGATTATCACCGCTTCCCTGAATCGCATCGAGATCGGCGATATAAATTCTCTCGAAGGAATGGAGCGCCAGAAATCCGGCGACGACATCGACCGGCGCGCTCGTCGACGCGAGCGCAGACACGATGGGCGTATAGCTATCGCGTTCGCCGGCGCGTGCGCGCATGACAGCGCCGTTGCGAATATCGATGACGGGAATGATCTGCATGAGGCATTATAGCGCGTCGCGCTCCTGCGACGTCCGGGCGGACCTCATGATTCTGCGCAGCCTGCTTCTCGCTCTGATCTCGCTCATCTTCGCCGACGCCGCCACTGCGCAGCCGCCGCAACAGCAGAGCCAACCTGATTGGCCGTGCCGGCAAGTGCGGGTGCCCGAGCTCGCGGTCGCTGGCGTCTGGACCGGCCCGCCGCTCGATGACGCCACAAAACATTGGCGTGACGATCCAACGATCGCCGATCTGGTCACGCGCCTTTCGCAGCGTCGCACCCCGATCGACGAGGCCGAGCGGCTTGTTGCGCAATTCGCCCAATCGGCCGGCGCCAAGCGCAAGGAGCGCCTGACGACGCTTTTCGCCGGCGTCTATGAGCGCATGAACGATGAGCGCCATGATGTCGTCAACGGCCTCGATCGTTTTGGCCGGCGCCTGAAAGACATGGCGGAGAAGGCGCGCGAAGAAACGCAGACGCTGCGTGATCTGCAGGATCAAAAGCCGCCGGATCCCGAAGCCATAAAAAAGGCAAGCGAAGCGCTGCAGTGGCGGCTGCGGCTCTTCGAGGAGCAGCGGCGCATGGTCGGCTATGTGTGCGAAAGCCCAGCGTTGATCGAGCAGCGTCTCGGCGCGCTGGCGCGCACAATCCAGCAAGCGATGGAGTGAGCGAGGTGGTCCGTTGGTTGGCTGTCATTCCCGGCAGGCCAACGGCCTGACCGGGAATCCAGAAACGGTCAAGAGATTGCTGGCCTTGCTCTGGATTCCCGATCGCTTCGCTCGCGCGAAGCGTCGAGAATGACACCCCCGCGGCCCTTGATTAAACCGCCCTATTCGCGCGGCTCGGGCTGGCGCTCCTCGAGCGGATGGCCGGCCTGTTCCCAGCCGTCGGCGCCAGGCGGATACCACATCACATTCGTATAGCCGAGCGTGAGCGCGCGTTTCGCCGCGTTCCACGACGCCCAGCAATTGGTGCGGCAATAGAAGACAAGCGGCTTCGCTTTATCGCCGCCGCTCGCGCGCGCCAGTCCCTGCCCGAAATAGCGCGCCATAGGCTCTGACAACTCGCCAAAGCCAGTGTCGGGAAGCCAGATGCTGCCGGGAATGTCGAAGCGCTTTGGATCGCGCCAGACGGCGTTCTTTGGCAGGCCTTCGGGCTTCGGCGGATGCGACAGCGCGTCGATGAAGACCGCCTTCTTCGCGCTCCACAATTCAAACGCCTGCGGCGTATCGAGCACCGTCGCGCCTTTGAGCGTCGCGGGCGTCGGCGCATGATAATTGTCGAGCCGATAACCTTCCGGCTCCGGCGGCGCCTCTGCGAAGGCCGGCAAGGCGCAAAGCACCAACGCCGCGTAAAGCGCAAGAAGGCCGCGAGTCAAATGTTTCGCCAAACTCATCGCGCAACTGTAATCGCATGTCCCGACTCGTCGAGCAACGGGACGCCAAAATCGAGAAGAATGCGCTCGAGCTCGCTCTTGTTCTGAGCGATGAGCGTGTTGAGTTCGCGCTTCCAGTTCTGATCGGAATGACGAACCCCAAAGCCGATGCGAAACGCCATGCGGGCGCCAGGCGTCTCCGGCAGCGGAGTCACATTGAGTTTTGCGCTCGAATGTTTGGCGTAATAGCCGGCGATCGGACCCCACAGCAACGCCGCGTCGATATCGCCCTTTTCAAGATCATGGATCATCGCCGCGCCGGAAGATTCGACGCGCGTATCGACCATCAGCGCATAGGGCTTCACCGAAGCCATCAAGCCGTTCATCGCCAGCACATTGCCGGGGGGCGTATTAGCGACGAGACCGATGCGATGCGGCTTTTCCTTCAGCCGAGGATCGTCGAGCGATTTTACGCCGTCGAGCTCCGAGCCCGCACGCGTCACGATCGCATAGGTCGTTCGGTAATAAGGGTTGGTGGGCTGGACCAAGTCATTGCCCTGCGGCATCCCGAGGATGACGTCGCAAAGATGCGCATTCAGCGTATTGCGCACAAAGCCCGTGGCGCCCGGATAATAGGAATAGGCGAGATCCTTGCCGACCTTCTTCGCTAAAAATTCGGCGATCCGGTTCTCGAAGCCTTCGCCCTTGTCGTTCGAAAAGGGAAGATTGTTCGGGTCGGCGCAAACGCGCAGCGTCTTGGGATCGATGAGTTCGATCGAACCCTGGCTGTCGTCGCCCTTGGCGCCGAAATCGGGTCCCATATGCTGTGCAAATGCGGACGCCGCCGCAAAGAGACTTGCGGCGGCGTTAGCGGAGAAGAGCAGCGCGGCAAAGCTGCGCCGATGATTTCGCAATCCGATCATGCGATCGTTTTGACGCCTTTACTTCTGGCCCATGCACTCCGCCTCGGCCTTCGCGAAGGCCTCGGGGCGCTCCTCCTTCTTGCCGGGACGGCCGGGCTCGATGGCGCCGGTCGAGAGCGCGCGAAGATAGACATATAGGTCGTCGATGTAGCAGGAGGCGTTCTTGTTGTCGGCGAATGCCGGCATGACGCTGTTGCCATTCTGACGGCCGCCGATGACGATGCCGGCGAATTCCGCGTAGTTGAAGCGCTTCACTGAGTCCTTGAGCGCCGGCGCATAGGTCGAGCCGCCGCCGTTCGGGCCGTGGCAGACATGGCATTCCGCATGATAGCGGCGGTAGCCGGAGAAGGTATACCAGTCCACCTTGCCGTCGGGGCCGACGTTATAGGTGGGGTCGCCTTTGGCGTCGAAATATTTGCCGTCGACCGATTTGACGGCCTTGGGATCTCCCGGCGCCTCGGCCATTGCGGAGCTTCCCACGCACATGATGACGCCCAGAGCTAACGCTCCGGCCAGCGACGATTTCATTACCTCTCTCCTTGGTCTCTTCCCACACACCTTAAACGCCGACGCTCGGCGGGCGCCGTAACGGCGCCGCCGAGCGTCGGGCTTCGTTAGCTTCGCGTCTCGCTTAGTTCGGTAGAGCGAAGACAGTCAAGACGCCGCCGAGAGCCGTATAGTTGGCGAGCGACGCGTAGTTGCCGACGGCGTCG
>Ga0233425_10005253_pt1 | contig 20645 bp, 16 predicted proteins | sample Watercolumn_Towu_2_FD_181712 | JGI IMG/M metagenome (GOLD analysis project Ga0233425, IMG submission 181712) | Freshwater microbial communities from Lake Towuti, South Sulawesi, Indonesia - Watercolumn_Towuti2014_140_MG | ecosystem: Environmental > Aquatic > Freshwater > Lake | place... | reverse complement strand
GGGCTTCACCGTCACCAATGGGTACGACGGCTACTTGCGCCGCACCAGTCTCTGGGTCAACACGAGCCCTTCGGCCACCACCACCTTCGGCTACGACACCGCCTCGCGGCTGAACAGCGTCAGCGACAGGACCTACTCCGCCAGCTACAGCTACCTTGCCAATTCGCCCTTGGTGAGCCAGATTACGTACAAACAGAGCACAACGAGCCGTATGGTTGCGAATCGGCAGCATGATTACTTGGACCGCCTGCCGCAGGTGAGCAGCGTCCCGCAGGGCGCGAACCAGCTCCCGTGGGTCCATGGCTACGGGTTGAACGCGGCCAACCAGCGGACTCGCCTCAACTTGGGCGACTCGAGCTACTGGGTGTACCAGTACGACTCGCTGGGTCAGGTGACTTCGGGGAAGCGCTACTGGGCCGATAGCACGCCCGTCGCGGGTGAGCAATTCGAGTACGGTTTTGACGACATTGGGAACCGAACCCTGGCCAAAGCGGGCGGCGACCAGGCTGGGGCGAATCTGCGCTCCGCCAACTACACGAACAATACTCTCAATCAGGTGACGGGGCGCGGCGTACCCGGCGCGGTGGACATTCTGGGCGTGGCCACACCGGCGGCGACGGTGAGCGTGAATGGGAGCGGTTCTGGCGTGTATCGGCGTAATGACTACTTCCGCAAGGAACTGGGCATGAGCAACGGCAACGGTCCACTGTGGCAATCGGTGGATGTCAGCGCCAGCAACGGGAGCACCAACACGAGTTGGCCCACCGGCTACCTTCTCGTGCCCCCGGCAGGCCAGTTGTTCCAGTATGACGCCGACGGGAATCTGAGCAACGACAACGTGTGGGTGTATTTGTGGGATGCCGAGAACCGGCTGGTCCAGATGAGCAACACCACCAGCCTCACGAACAGCGCGCGCAAGAAGCTGGTGTTCGAGTATGACGCCCAAGGGCGGCGAATCCGGAAGACGGTGTATCCATGGGGCACGACGGATTATTCGACGACACCGGTCTTGCACCTGAAGTTCCTCTACGATGGGTGGCTCCTCGTGGGCGAGTTGAATGCGACGAACAACGCGGTGATCCGGTCGTATCTTTGGGGCCTGGACCTGAGCGGCTCGGAACAAGGCGCGGGTGGCGTGGGTGGGCTGTTGGCGGTGAAGGCGGCCGGGCAGAACGCGCAGTTCGCGGCCTACGACGGCAACGGGAATCTGGTTGGGCTGCTGGACGCGACCAGCGGCACGGCCACCACTCAATACGAGTACGGCCCCTTCGGGGAAGTCATCAGGGCGACGGGATCGATGGCGAAGCTGAACCCCTACCGCTTCTCGACCAAGTATCAGGATGACGAGAACGACCTGCTCTACTACGGCTATCGGTATTACAGCGGCAGCACCGGGAGGTGGCTGAACAGGGATCCACTAGAGGAGGAAGGTGGACGTGCGCTCTATGCTGGATCAGATAACGACCTGATAAACTCCTTCGACTACCTCGGAATGAAGGGAAGCGGGCACCATTTTGTCCCCTGGGCGATTTTCAACGGAGCCGTGAAGGAGGAAGTGCAGAAGTTCTTTGATTCTGACTTGGCCCGCATATTTTTAATGAATACTACAAGACCCACAACGGCGCAACCTTGGACGGAATCAAGGTCTTAGAATACAACAAGCTCGTGAGCGAGGAGCTAGAGACGTTCCTCGGGAAGACCGCCCTAAAGGACATGACGTTGAAGCAGGCCGAGGAGTTCTTACAGTTGATTAAGAACGCACCGCCGAACAGCGGAATTGCTATCTACAATAATGCCGTTCGGAGAAATGCGGCCGCGGCGATGAAGCGGGGTCTGGAGAAGGCCGCTGAACAGGCTGCACAAAGGTCTCTCGAACGTGTCGTGGCAGCTGGGGCGGGAAAAGGGGGTTCACGACTTGCGAAGGCGATCCCGCTCGTTGGCACCGTCGTTGCCGTCTACTTTATTTACGATGACTCAAAGGTATATGGTACGGGACCGGCCATCATCAACGGTGGCGTTGACGCAATTCCCTTATTGGGCAGAGGCAAGATCATCGGCGAGCTGATCGATGGGCGGCGCTTCCTTGATGTAACGGTTGGCCCAAGGAAGGTTCGGCCGTCGGAAACATCATGCGGTAAGTAGAGCCTGCCCGAAGTTATGGCCTTTCTCAAACATACTGAGAGTTTTGACAGGCTTAACGAGTTGGCTGTCAAGCTAGACTCCAAGAAAGAGTCCCTCGGTGCCGCCGGGCTATGCCACGAGCAACATGTTCTCGCCAGTGTTTGGACAGCGGTTGGAGTTCTCGAAAACGGGAGCTTTCAATACTTTTCTGAGTGTGGATTGGATGCTGGCCGTGTAGCCCAAGCGTATGAACGGATTGGCATGCGGGAGGTTGCGGCATTGTTTAACAATGCCGACTGCATTTTGAGGCTCGTTTCAAACAAACCATGGAATGAACGCCTGACATTCTTGGTTGAGCACGAACGGGAACTCGACGGAATCGCCGTGGAGGTCCTGAAACACAATGAGGAGGCCGAGAGGAAACTTCTGAACTATGTTCACGAGAACGCGCAAGCCTTCCGTGATCTGTGACCGTCAGCGCTGAGCTCTGTGCGGGATCTCAGCTCTTTTAGAGCGCTGTAAACGGGATTGATTGACAAGTGACCGTTCGATCTTCCGCTGTCGTCATGGCGCGCAACCTGAGAGTCGAGTATCCCGGGGCGATTTGTCATGTGGTGAGTCGGGGAGAGCCAAGGCGCACGCAGGCCGCCCACGAGGCCGCAGCCGGATGGGAGTGGACGGGTCCGTGTGGTGCTCCTTCAGGGCAAGACGAGCCTTCTGTGGCCGAGTTCCCTGGGCGTTGCCCAGGGCTGACGAGTGGCAATCCTTCGGGCTGGAAGACGCAAAATGATCGGACTGACGTCCGATGCTACGCCGTGGTGGACGGGTCCGTGTGGTGCCCCTTCAGGGCAGAACAAACCGTGTGTGGCCGAGTTCCCTGGGCGTTGCCCGGGGCTGACGAGTAGCAACCCTTCGGGCTGGACGACGCAAAATGATCGGACGGACGTCCGATGCTACGCCGTGGTGAACGTATCGTCTGTGTGGTGCCCCTTCAGGGCAAGACCATGATCATGGACGAAATCAACGACTGGATCGACCCGGGCCAAGCGGCACGCCCCGGGGGATGTGGTCATGGGTCGGCTGGACGCCAGTCCAGCAGCTTGAGTTGAACGGTTCGCGGGCCGTTGAATTCGTTGAAATCGCCAAAGTCAACGTGCTCAAGATTGAGGGAGAGGAGGCGAGCCCGGTCGGCGCAGTCCTGGCCTCGGGGTTGAGCGTGAGAGGCATCGTGAGACGAAGCCCGAGCATCGCAAGGGCTAGCGGCCGCTTAAGCATCGTGAACGAGGTCGTAAGCGGCGGTACGCGACATCCCGGCGCGGCGACCGGTGCGACACACCTGCGTGTGGGCGTGAGGATTGCCAAAACCCATTCAGGGTTTTTTGCGGGATTGATCAGCACCCAAGGTAGCTTCGTGCCTCGCAACCTTGGGCTGCAAGCTGGGCTCCCTTCGGGATGCCCCGCCATGCAAGTGACGAGGGACTCGACCCCGGTGGTTGTGAGAGCGGGCAGGCGCGAAGCCGGAGAACCTCACACGAAGACGCGAAGTCACGAAGCAGAATGCCGGTCTCGGAGTGGACACCGGTCCCTGACGGGACAATGCGCGGTCGAGCAGCACCCGGTAGGGGGCGGTGTCCAGGCGCGGGGACCGGTGCCACAGACCTGCGTGTGGGCGTGAGGGATGCCAAAACCCATTCAGGGTTTTTTGCGGGCGTGATCAGCACCCAAGGTAGCTTCATGCCTCGCAACCTTGGGCTGCAAGATGGGCTCCCTTCGGGATGCCCCGCCATGCAAGTGACGAGGGACTCGACCCCGGTGGTTGTGAGAGCGGGCAGGCGCAAAGCCGCAGAACCGCACACGAAGACGCGAGGTCACGAAGCAGAATGCCGGTCTCTGGGTGAACACCGGTCCCTGACGGGACAATTCGTCGTCGAGCATCACGCGGTAGCGGCGCGGCATCCACGCGCGGGGACCGGTGCGACACACCTGGGTGTGGGCGTGAGGATTGCCAAAACCCATTCAGGGTTTTTTGCGGGATTGATCAGCACCCCAAGGTAGCTTCGTGCCTCGCAACCTTGGGCTGCAAGATGGTATCCTTGCAGGATATCGGACACGGCTTCCGTCACTTGTCACTGACGGGACAATTCGCAGTCGAGCAGCACCCGGTAGGGGGCGGTGTCCAGGCGCGGCGACCGGTGCGACACACCTGGGTGTGGGCGTGAGGATTGCCAAAACCCATTCAGGGTTTTTTGCGGGGTTGATCAGCACCCCAAGGTAGCTTCGTGCCTCGCAACCTTGGGCTGCAAGATGGGCTCCCTTCGGGATGCCCCGCCATGCAAGTGACCAGGGACTCGACCCCGGTGGTTGTGAGAGCGGGCAGGCGCAAAGCCGCAGAACCGCACACGAAGACGTGAAGCCACGAAGCAGAATGCCGGTCTCGGAGTGAACACTGGTCCCTGACGGGACAATTCGTAGTCGAGCATCACGCGGTAGCGGCGCGGCACCCACGCACGGCGACCGGTGCCACACACCTGCGTGTGGGCGTGAGGATTGCCAAAACCCATTCAGGGTTTTTTGCGGGATTGATCAGCACCCAAGGTAGCTTCGTGCCTCGCAACCTTGGGCTGCAAGATGGTATCCTTGCAGGATATCGGACACGGCTTCCGTCACTGGTCACTGGTCTTGGCACCCTCACCCGCCCCCGCGGACGCGGGGGCGCCCTTTCCCACTCTGCTCCGCCAAAGCGCTGCGCGACGGCGAGTCCGATGGGCGAGGGCTGGGAATTGGCTTTACCGGGCGCGGCACAGTGGTTATGAGGTGGATTACCAATCCATGGCGATGGCACGTGCCTGGCGCGGACGGGCGTCCCGCCGGGCCACTGTCCGCCAGGGTTCGAACGACGCTTTGTCATGACCACCAACGCGCATGAATCCAGGACGGCCATCAGCCGGGCTCTGACCCGGAGGAACTTCATCCGAACCGGCGCCGCCGCGGCCCTGACCGCCGCCTCGTGGAACCGCGTCCTGGGGGCGAACGAGCGAATCGGTGTGGGCATCATCGGGTATGGGTTGATCGGGCGGATTCACACCCGGAACTTCAAGGCGCAAGCCGATGCACAGATCGTGGCGGTCGCCGAGACCTACAAGCCGAGGCTCGAGGCGGCCGCCGAGTTGATCGGGGGCAAAGTCGCGCAGTATAGCGACTTTCGGCGGTTGCTCGAGAACAAGGAAGTCGAGGCGGTCGTGGTGGCCACGCCGGATCATTGGCACGCGTTGATGACGATGATGGCCTGTGCCGCCGGTAAGGACGTGTATGTGGAGAAACCCCTGACGCTGTTCGCGCGGGAGGGCCGCTGGATGCTCGAGGTTGCCCGCCGGCACAAGCGCGTGGTGCAGGTGGGCACGCAGCAACGCTCCGGGGCGCACTACCAGCGCGCGCGCGCCTTGCTGCGCGAGGGGCGCTGCGGCCAGCTTGTTTCGGTCCAGTGCAATTACTTTCGCAATGTGAGCCCGGGCTTCGGCGTGCCGGCGGACCAACCGCCGCCGCCGGAGTTGGACTGGGACCTCTGGCTCGGACCAGCCCCGCACCGGCCCTACAATCCCAACCGCGGCATCTACCATTTCCGCTGGTTTTGGGACTATTCGGGCGGCCAGATGACCAATCTCGGCCAGCACTCATTGGATACGGTGCATTGGTGCACCGGCGTGAAGGGGCCGGCGGCCGTCACCAGTTGCGGGGGCCGGTTCTGGCTCAAAGACAACGGCGAAGTGCCCGACGTGCAGGACACCATCATCGAGTATCCGGGCTTCCAGACCGTGTGCCAGTACCGCGAGAGCGCCGCGGGCGGGGCCGCCACGGGGATGGGAGGCGTCGTGTTCCATGGGAACAAAGGCACGCTCGCCGTGGGCCGGGATGGCTACGAGCTGGTCCCGGACAAGAAGGAGAACCCGGTCAACATCGTCGCGCGGATCATCGGCGGCCACCCGGTCGGGGGACCGCAGCCGCTCCCCGAGGAAGGCACGCCCCAGTTCTGGGCCGAGCCCGCGAAGGACACTTCGGGCGATTGGAAAGACCAGTATGTGCAACATACGCGGAATTTCCTTGACTGTATCAAGTCGCGGCAGGAGCCGAACTCGGACCTCGAGAGCGGCCACCAGGTCGCCACGACCTGCCATCTGGCGAACATCTCGCTGCGGCTCGGCCGCAAGGTCCGCTGGGACGCGGAGAAGGAGACGGTCATCGGCGATGCCGAGGCGACGCGGATGCTGGTGCGCCCTTACCGCGCGCCGTGGGACAAGGAACTGCGCGCGCTCGGCATTTCGTAGCAGCGCGCGCCGCAGCGGCCCCGTCGATGAATCGCCGGCAATTCCTCAGACGCTCGACACATTGTGCCGTGCTGCTGTCCGGCGGCGCATTGGCCGTGCGCCGGGCGCTCGGCGCCAACGACCGGGTGAACCTGGGCCTCATCGGGTGCGGCGGGCGGGGCATGACGGTGGCGCGTAGTTTGCGGGCGGTCCCGAACGTCGAGTTTGCCGCGGTGTGCGATGTCTATGAACCTCGACTCGAGGCCGCCCACGCGTGGGCTGGCCCGAGTTGCCGGCGGTTTCGGGACTTTCGCGCGTTGCTCGAGTTGAAGGAAGTGGATGCCGTTCTGATCGCCACGCCAGACCACTGGCACGCCATCCCCACAGTGCTGGCCTGCCAGGCGGGCAAGGACGTGTATGTCGAGAAGCCGCTCGCCCACAATATCAAGGAGGGCCGCGCGATGGTGGACGCCGCCCGGCGCCACAACCGGATTGTGCAGGTGGGCACGCAGCAACGGTCGGCGCCGCATTACGCCGAGGCCGCGCGGCTGGTGCGCGGCGGCGAGTTGGGGCCGGTCCATTTCGTCCGCATCTGGAATTACTCGAACCTGTTCCCCGATGGCATCGGCCGGGCGCCAGACTCGGAGCCGCCGCCGGGCGTGGATTGGGACGTGTACCTCGGCCCGGCCCCGAAGGTCCCGTTCAACCGCAACCGGTTCGTCGGCACCTATCGCTGGTTTTGGGATTACGCCGGCGGGATGATCACGGATTTCGGGGTGCACCGCTTTGACAGCATGCACCAGGTCCTGGGCGTCTCGGCGCCGTCGAGCGTGAGCGCCGCCGGCAAACGCTACGAACTCGATGACGGCGCGGAAACGCCGGACGTGCTCCAGGCCACCTACGAATACCCAGGGTTCATCCTGAGCTACGAGGCCTGCAACCTCAACGCGCACGGGGCGGGCGGCCGAACGCCGGGCCGAGCCTACTACCAGGCGCGCGGCGCGGAAGATCGGCCCCATGGCGAGGCCTTCTACGGCGCCAACGGCACGTTGATCTGCGATCGTCTCGGCTTCGAGACCTATCCCGAGCCCGAACCCCGCCGCGGCGCCGCCTCCGCGTCGGCGCTCAGCGCCGTCCGCGCGCCGATCATCCGGCGCGAGCAGACCGGCGCGGATGCCACCGCGTTGCACGCACAGAACTTCATCGACTGCGTCCGCTCGCGCCGCCAACCCGCGGCGGACCTCGAGACGGGCCATGCCTCGACCATCGTCGCGCACTTGGGGAACATCGCCTTCCGCACCGGGCGGAAGCTGCGCTGGGACGCGGCAAAGGAGGAAATCATCGGGGACGCCGAGGCGTCGAGGTGGCTGGGGCGCGAGGCGCGGAAGCCTTGGGACTTGATCCAAGGAAGCGCTCCGCGGAAAGGCTGAGGCGGCCGAATGGGAACGGAGGCATCAGGACCGACCGCAGCCGAGCCACTCGCCGGGGTGGGCGGGACGAAACCCAAGTGCCTGGGCATTGGCACCTACTCTTACATGATGCACTGGCGGCCGGCGCGGGATCAGCGAGCGAGCACGCGCTTCACGGACGCCCTGACGTTCCTGGACTATGCCCACCAGATCGGCGCTGGCGGAGTCCAGGTGAGCCTCGGCTCGACCGACGCCAATTACGCCGCGCAATTGCGCGCCAAAGCGGAAAGTCACGGGATGTACTACGAGGGCCAGGCCAGCCTTCCGCAAAACGAGGCCGACGTGGCCCGGTTCGAGGCCGAGGTCCGCCTGGCCAAGGCCGCTGGCGCGGGCGTGATCCGCACGGCCTTGTTGAGCGGCCGCCGCTACGAGACGTTCGATTCCGCGGATGCGTTTCGGCGGTTCGCGGACCGCTCATGGCAATCGCTCACGCTCGCCGCGCCGGTGGCGCGGCGGCACGGGATGCGGCTGGCGATCGAGAACCACAAGGACTGGCATGCCGCCGAGCTGGTGGGGTTGCTGAAGCGATTGGGCAGCGAGCACGTCGGCGTGTGCGTGGATACGGGCAACAACCTCGCGCTGCTCGAAGACCCGCTCGAGGTCGTGAGCACGCTGGCTCCACTGGCGTTCTCGACGCATATCAAGGACATGGCGGTCGAACCCTGCAACGATGGCTTCCTGCTGTCCGAGGTCCCGCTCGGGGAGGGCTTCCTGGACCTCAAGCGGATGGTGGAGGTGCTCGAGAAGGCGAATCCGTCGTTGCAGTTCAGCCTCGAGATGATCACCCGGGACCCTCTGAGAATCCCCTGCCTCACCGAGAAGTACTGGGCCACCATGCCCGGGCTCCCGGCGAAACGACTGGCTGCCGCCCTCGAGTTGGTGCGCCAGAAGTCCACCAACAAACCCTTGCCGCGGGTTAGCGGACTGAGCGCGCAGGAACAGCTCGATTTGGAGGACGCGAATGTGCGCGCCTGCCTCGCCTTCGCCCGGACGAAGCTCGGGCTGTGAAATGAACCCGTTGCTCAGCCGGTTATTCTCCGCAACCGAGCCGGTCGAGAAGATGACCGAAGAACAGAGGTGCGCCCTCACGGCCTTCCGCCGAAAGCTGGAACAGGGTGTCTATACGTTCGAGGACGCGGGATGTCTGTGCGGCCGCCCAGGGGGCTGGCACGTCGCGGCGCGAGACCGCTTCGCGTTGCCTGTGGATACCTGGCTGTGCCCGAGGTGCGGCCTGCTGCGCACCACGCCGCGGATGACCGGCGAAAGCCTGGGGCGGTTCTACGCCGATGACTACCGTGCGCTTTACGTCGGGGGCACGGGCGTGCCGGAGTGGTTCTTTTCCTGGCAGACCCAAAACGGGCAGAAAATCCTCGATTTCGTCCGAGGGTCCCGCCCGGATTTTGCCGGGAGCACGGTGTTCGACGTAGGCTGCGGGGCTGGGGGCACGCTCTTGCCGTTCCGGGCGGCGGGTTGCCGGGTGTTTGGATGCGACACCGGTCGTGATTACCTTGAGCGGGGAAAATCCGAGGGCCTGACGCTGGAGTTTGGCGAGGCCCCCTGCCTGCGGCCACACGGCCCGGCGGACCTGGTGATCTTGAGCCACGTGCTCGAGCACCTGCCCCATCCGTTGGCGAGCCTGAGCCAGGTCCGCGACCTGCTGGCACCGCAAGGGCTGCTCTATGTCGAATTGCCGGGCATCTTCAGCATCCTCCGGACCTATGGTGATGCGCTGTTGTTTCTGCAAAATGCTCATCTCTACCATTTCACGCTCGAGACCCTCTCAGCGCTGCTCGCGCGTGCGGGCTTTCGGTTGGTCAAAGGGGATCAGCTCATTCGGGCGCTCTACGAGCCGGCGGGCGCGCCACCGGAGGTCGGGGTCGGCGGCCAGGCGTGGCGGGTGCTGAGCTATCTGTGTTGGGCTGAGGTCCACCGGGGTTGGCGCGCGTGGCGCTCCCCCTCGCGGGGCGCCGCCCCCGGGGCGCAGCCGTGCGCCAGCCAGCCCACGAAGGCGTGACCCGCACGTGTCAGCCGAGAAAATGAACGCTCCCCCCACGCCCTCCGTGCTAGCGATCATCCCCGCCCGCGGGGGTTCGAAAGGACTGCCGCGCAAGAATGTGAGATTGTTGGCGGGGAAACCACTTCTCGCGCACACCATCACCTGCGCTCGCGCCGCACGCAGCGTGACCCGGGTTGTGGTCTCGACGGATGACCCCGAGATCGCCCAGGTGGCGACAGAGTATGGAGCCGAGGTCGTCACACGTCCAGCGGCGCTCAGCGGAGACACCGCCACGTCCGAGTCCGCCTTGCTCCACGCCCTGGATGTCCTTCAGCAGCGCGAAGGGTACGCACCTGAATTGGTCGTGTTTCTCCAGTGCACGACCCCATTGCGGCGGCCCGCGGACATCGACGCCGCGGTGGAGCGGCTCCGCCAGGCAGGGGCGGACTCCCTTCTCACCCTCGTTTCAACCCACCGGTTCCTCTGGCGCCTCGAGGATGGCGAGCCGCGCCCGGTCAATTACGACTACCGCCGGCGTCCGCGACGGCAGGATCGTGCGCCCGAGTATTTCGAGAACGGTTCTTTTTACATCTTCCGGCCCTGGGTTCTGCGCCAACTCAACAACCGGCTCGGGGGCAAGATCACGTTCCATCCGATGGAGGAGCGAAGCGGCGTCGATATCGATTCGGCGGAAGACCTTGCGTTGTGCGAGATGATGCTTGCACGGGAGGCATCGGCCCCACCACGCTCGCCGGACGGCCAAACCGCCTCATGAACCAAGCGCTTTTCTTACGCATCGGTGAGCACCTCGTTGGCGAGGGCAACCCCTGTTTCGTCATTGCCGAAGCGGGGGTGAACCACAACGGCAGCCTCGAGATGGCGTTGCGGTTGGTGGATGCGGCGGCCGACGCTAAGGCCGATGCGGTCAAGTTCCAAAAGCGCAACCTCGCCAGCCTTTACCCCGAGCGCCTGCTCAAGGACCCGAACCAGGCCGAATGGGCGTTTCAGTACCTGCTGCCTTTGTTGAAACAGGCCGAGCTCACCCAGGACGAATTCAGAAGCATTCATGCCCACTGCGCCAAGCGGCGGATTCGCTTCATGTGCACGCCGTGGGACGAGGAGAGCCTGCGCTTCCTGGAGTCGCTGGGGATCGAGGCCTATAAGGTGGCCAGCGCGGACCTGGTGAATCTCCCGCTGCTCGAGCAACTCTGCGCCACCGGCAAGCCGCTCATCCTCTCGACCGGCATGGCCACGTGGGACGAGATCCGACAAACCGTCGAGTTCCTGAAAGGCAGGCAAGCCCAGTTCGCGTTGCTCCATTGCGTGAGCACCTATCCGGCGCCCTTCGAGAACTTGAACCTGCGGTTTTTGGGCACCCTCAAGGCACTTGGGGTTCCGGTGGGCTACAGTGGTCACGAGCGGGGCATCGCGGTGCCGGTGGCGGCGGTCGCGCTCGGGGCGTGCATCGTCGAGAAACACCTCACGCTCGACCGTTCGCTTCCGGGTCCGGACCACGCCGCGAGCCTGGAACCGCCCGGCTTCGAGAAACTCGTCCGCGACATTCGCAACATCGAGTCCGCGCTGGGCGGGCCGGACAAGGCGCTCTCGACGATGGAACTGCTGAACCGGCAGGTGCTCGGCAAGAGCCTCGTCGCGGCGCGCGACCTCGCGCCGGGCACGACGATCACACGGGAGATGATCAAGGTCTGCGGCCCCGGCAAGGGTCTTTCGCCGCAACGACTCGGAGCACTCCTGGGCATCCAACTCGCCCGCGCAGTGCGCCAGGACGAGTATTTCACCGAGCACGACCTGGACCCCTCGCCGGGAAAGGAAATCCGGCGCGAACGACTGCGTCGTCCCTGGGGGCTGAAGGCTCGGTTCCATGACTTGGCGGAGGTCCTGGCGCGAAAGCCCAGGATCGTGGAGTTGCACTTCAGCGCCGAGGACGTCGAGCATCCTTTTGTCCCGCCTCCGGAAAACCATAGCCAGCAACTCTTCGTGCACGCACCCGAGTTCGCGGGCGGGCGTCTGCTGGACCTCTGCTCGCCCGAGGATGAGGTGCGCGAGCGCGCCCGGGCGCTCCTGCAGCGCACGATCAACAAGGCGGCCGAGTTGAGCCGGCATTTCACGGGGCCGGTCGGGGTTGTGATCCACGTCGGCGGCATGAGCATGGACGAACCGGTGCGGCAACGCGACCGGCTGTTGGCGCGCGCCATCGAGGCTTTTCGCACCTTCGATGCCCGTGGCACGGTTTTGCTGCCCGAGAACCTGCCGCCGCGGCCCTGGTACCTGGGCGGCCAGTGGATCCAGAACGTCTTCATCCGTCCTGAGGAAATGGTCGAGTTCTGCCAGGAACTCGGGCTGGGCATGACCCTGGACATCTCGCACGCGCAACTGGCGTGCAACGCGTCGGGTCAGAGCCTGATCGACTTCGTCAAAGTCTGCCTGCCCCACACACGGCACTTGCACCTGGCGGATGCGACCGGGATCGACGGCGAGGGCATCCAGATCGGCGAGGGCGTCGTGCAATGGGAACCGCTGCTGCAACTGCTCGAGCGCTCCGACTTCACGTGGGTCCCGGAGATCTGGAGCGGCCATCTCCGGGAGGGCGCTGGATTCGTCGAGGCGCTCAACCGCCTGGGGGAGTATGGGGTGCTGTAGGCTGCGCGCGACCGCACGCCCAGGGAAACGCCCCGAGCGAGCGGAACGGCCCGGATGAGAGCGTGGCGCAACCTGAAGACCCGCTGGCGTCGCCGACTACGCGCGCCGGCGTGCCACCCCGCCCTGGCCGCGAACCGGACACTCGAGGACCGGCACAAGGGTCAGCGCTGCTTCATCCTGGCCACCGGCCCCTCGATCAAACAGCAGGACCTCCGGCGATTGCGCGGCGAGTTGCTGATCTCGGTCAGCAACTTCTTCGTTCATCCGCACAACGCCGAGATCACTCCCCAGTATCATTGTGTTCCGGCCTTCCATCCCCCCATCGAGGAAGAGAGTTGGCAGCGCTGGCTGGCGGAAATGGCCGCCGCCAATCCCAAGGCCACCTTGCTCTTCAGCATCACCGACCTCGAGCGCAACCAGCGCCAGGGCCAATTCGCGGGGCGGGCGCTGCATTTCCTGGACTTCACCGGCTCGTGGGAGACCATCGCGGCCGAGGGCGTCGATCTGACGCGCGCCGTGCCCGCGCCGCAATCGGTCACCGTCATGGCGCTCTACCTCGCGCTCTACCTGGGGTGCGATCCGATTCACCTGCTGGGGTGCGACCATGACTGGATCCTGCACGTGAACCAGAGCACGCACTTTTACAGCGAGGGCCAGCACGCGCTGGTGCGGGGCAACTACAATGAGTGGTTCGGGGGTGACTTTGGGACATATTGTGAGGATTACGTCCGATTATGGCAGCAGTATCGCGCGCTCCGCGCCGCCGCCGCCAAACGCTCGACGCGCATCTTGAACGCCACCGCTGGCGGACTGCTCGACGTCTTCCAGCGCGTCAACTACGAGTCCGTGACGGGAGGCGCCTGAAGACGCAGGGCAGGCCGCCCGCGAACCACGCTACGCGGGGCGGGCAGGCGAGCCGCGCCGCCGAGCCGGTTTGACAGCGCCCGCCGCTTCTTGCACCGTCAACGCCATGCAACCGGCATCATCCACCGCAGCGCACGCTCGCCATCGGCCTGGGCGCTGAGCGCATGCGGCGCCTGATTTGGAACCTGGTTTCGCGGACGCGCGCGGCGCGGCGCGCCAACAGCCCGCGGGTGCTGCGGTGGCTAAGGGCGCTGGCCTGGCCGTTGGCCGGCGGGACGCTCGTGGAGTGCTTTGGCTGGAAGGTGCGCATCACGGATGGTCCGAATTTTTACATGCAGTATAAGGACGAGTTCTTGCGGCGCGTCTATCATTTCCAGGCCCGCCGGCCCGATCCTCTGATCATCGACGGAGGCAGCAACATGGGCATGTCGATGCTCTACTTTAAGCATGCCTATCCGCGCGCCCGCATCATCGGCTTCGAGCCGGACCCGGCGGTCTTCGCCCAACTCCGGGAGAACGTGGAGCGAAACGGTCTCAAGGACATCCGGCTCATCAACGCCGGCCTGGACGGGCAGCGCGGTTCCGCCGCGTTCCTGGCAGACCACACGTCGGGTGGCCGTGTCGTGCCGGGAGCCGGCGGCGCGAACGTACGGGTCGAGGTCCTGTCGGACTACCTCGACCAGGAAGTGGACTTCCTCAAGCTGAACATCGAGGGCCTCGAGCTGCCGGTGCTGCGGGAAGCGGCGGCGAGCGGGAAACTGCGCAACGTGCGCGAACTCGTGCTGGAGTATCACGGCTGGGCGGCCGGCCCGCAGTCGCTGGGTCCAATCCTCGAGTTGCTCGCCCAGCAGGGATACCGTTACCTGGTCCACGATTTTGACGCGGAGACGTGCCCGGCCAGCAAGCCGCCCTTCCATGCGCTGCCGCCCTCGACCTGGTTTTGCCTCGTTCACGCGGCCCGCGTGGACCCGGAACCGGACCCGCACCGCGCAGAGCCTGTCACCGCGGCCAGCAGTTGACGCGAGCCGCGCTGCTGCGTTCTCCCATGTCCCTGTTTGGCAAGATACGTCGGAACCGAAGCGCGCCCTCTGATGGTGAGGAGACCACCTGGCGGCGCTTGCAGCCCTTTAGTCGCGTGTTCGGGTTCGACCGTGGGCAACCCATCGACCGCCATTACATCGAGGCTTTTCTGCGCCGCCACGAAGCGGACGTCCGCGGGCGCGTGCTCGAGATCGGGGAGGCGCTCTACACGGGGAAGTTCGGGGCCGGACGAGTCTCCCACTCGGACGTGCTGCACGCCGTGGCCGGCCAGGCCGGAGCAACCTTGGTCGGGGACCTGGCTACCGGCGTCGGCATCCCCGCGGGGGCCTTTGACTGCGTGATCCTCACGCAGACTCTGCCGTTCATTTACGGAGTGGAAACGGCGATGCGCAACGCCCGCGGCGCGCTCAAGCGGGACGGGGTCCTCCTGGCGACGTTCCCGGGGATCAGTCAGATCAGCCGCTATGACATGGACCGTTGGGGTGACTACTGGCGGTTTACGGATGCCTCGGTCCGGCGATTGGCCGCCGGAGCATTCGGAGAGCGGAACCTCGAGATCACCGTCCACGGCAATGTCCTGGTGGCATGCGCGTTCCTGCATGGCTTGGCCAGCCAGGAACTGACGGCCGAGGAACTGAACCACGCTGACCCCGATTACCAGGTGTTGATCACACTCCGGGCGGTCAACAGCGATGCGTCCCAATGAACCGCCCGCATCGTTGGATCAAGCGTCTGTGGTCCGGGAAAAGGCCCCCCCCCCGCGGAGCGCTCATCCTGGCCTATCACCGCGTCACGCAACTGGCGTCGGACCCACAATGGTTGAGCGTGACACCGCAGCACTTCGCCGAGCATCTCGAGGTGCTGGTGTCGGGCTGCCAGACGCTCAAGCTGGCCGAGTTGACGGATCGTGGGCGTCCCGGGGGTCTGCCGCCGCGGGCGGTGGTGGTAACGTTCGACGACGGTTACGCGGACAATCTGCATGAGGCCAAGCCCCTGCTGGACAAAGCCGGCGTCCCAGCGACGGTGTTTGTCACGACCGGCAAGCTGAACGAGCCTTCCGAGTTCTGGTGGGACGGACTGGAGGATCTGCTCCTGCAAACGCTCGAGCTGCCCCCTGCCCTCACGCTGACCCTGGCCGGAGCGCAACGGACCTGGTCGCTGGAAAACGGTGGAGATAGGCAGCAAACCGGCGCGGGCGCGACCTCCGGGTGGAACGTCGCGATGGCGAACGATCCCACCCCGCGCCATCGACTCTATCGCGAGCTGGCGCCGTTGCTTCGGGACCTTGATCAAACCGGGCGAGAGACGGCACTCGACTACGTGGCCCGGTGGGCAGGGGCAACGCGCCGAGTACGGCCCTCGCACCGGACCCTGAGCGCTGAGGAGATTCGAAGGCTCGCTGCCGACGGTCTGGTCGAGATCGGCGCACATACGGTCACGCACTCGGTTCTCTCCCGGCAACCACCCCAGGCGCAGCAACACGAATTGGAGCAGAGCAAAGCGGTGCTCGAGGACATCCTCGCACGCCCGGTGCTCTCTTGCTCCTATCCGTTCGGGACGCGGGCTGATTACACCGACGAGACCGTGCGCCTGGCGGGACGAGCGGGCTACCGGCGTGCCTGCTCGAATTTCGAAGGAATCGCCCACGCGCGGACTCCTCCGTTGGAACTGCCGCGCTTCCTGGTGCGGGATTGGGACGGGGACGGGTTCGCGCGCCAACTCGAGGGCTGGTTTGGCTATGCGGATTCTGCAGGTTAGCACCTTCGACGATGGCGGGGGCGCGGAGGCGATCGCCCGGCAACTGCTCGAGGGTTTTCGCGCCGCCGGGCAGCAATCGTGGCTGGCCGTCGGGACCAAGCTCGGGTCGGAGCCGGCCGTTTTGCCAATGGCCGGCGCGCGTCCGGCGCGAGGGACGTTCTGGCGGCGTGGCTGGTGGCGGCTGACTGGCTCGACGCATCGCAGCCGGGGGCACGAGAAGTTCAGCTATCCAGGGGCCTGGGGCCTGCTCGACCTGCCCCCTCAGCGTCCGGACATCGTCCAATGCCACAATCTCCACCGGGACTATTTCGACCTGCGCGCCCTGCCGTGGCTTTCGCGCCAGGTCCCATTTGTGTTGACGCTGCACGACGCCTGGCTGCTCAGCGGCCATTGCGCCCATTCGTTCGACTGCGAGCGGTGGAAAACCGGCTGCGGGCAATGCCCCGACCTGACGATCTACCCGGCCATTTCGCGCGATGCCACGGCGCGGAACTGGCGGTTGAAGCGCCGCATCGTTCGTGGCTGCGGGCTCCGGCTCGCCAGTCCGAGCCAGTGGCTCATGGAGAAGGCTCGCCAGTCCCTGCTCGCGGCGGCGATCGTCGAGGACCGAGTCATCCCCAATGGCGTGAACCTCGACGTCTTCCGCCCCGGGGACCAGGCAGAAGCACGCGCACGCCTTGGGCTGGCGCCAGCGGGCAGTGTGCTCCTGTTCGCCGCCCACGGCGTGCGCCAGAACCCATGGAAGGACTTCGCCTTGCTGCGCGAGGTCGTGGCGCGTGTAGCCGAGCGCCGCCGTCAGCCCATCGAGTTCATCGCCCTTGGCGACGACGGACCGGACGAGGTCATCGGAGCGGCGCGCATCCGTTTTGTCCCCTTCGAGCGCGACCCGCGGCGTGTCGCGGCCTATTATCGAGCAGCGGATGCGTATGTCCACGCGGCTCGTGCCGACACTTTCCCCACGGTGGTCCTTGAAGCGACGGCGTGCGGCTGCCCGGTGGTCGCGACCGCCGTGGGCGGCATTCCCGAACAGATCGAAGACGGGGTCACGGGCTTCCTCACTCCGCCGGGAGACGCGGAAGCGATGGCACGGCAGGTGGAAGGCGTCCTGTCGGCTGGCGAACTGCGCGCACGCCTTGGGGCAAGCGCCAGCCGCCGGGCCGTGGAAAGGTACGATGCGCGCCTCCAGGTCCGCGCGTACCTGGCGTGGTTCGAGGAAATCCTCCAGGTAGCTCGAACGCCCGCTTGAGGCCGTCGGCCGCGTGGGAGAAACCGCTTGCCTCACCGCGGGCACCCTCCCAGTATGAGCTTATCATTCGGCCAACTGAAAGACCACTGCCGCCGCCGCTCCTGCCGCAGGGCGGGACATTTCGGGTCCCAGAACCACACGAGAGCCGCCCTTGGAGGACCGTGCGCGATCCGGCGCCGCTGATCGCCGCAGGAAGCCGCTGCCTATGAGTCCAACCGCCGAGAGCGGACGCCTTCCCAGAATCACGGTTGCCACCCCGTCCTACAACCAGGCCCGATTCCTCGAGGCGGCCATGTCCTCGGTCCTGGACCAGGGTTACCCGAACCTCGAGTACATCGTGATCGACGGCGGTTCCACCGATGGGAGCGTGGAGATCATCCGCCGCCACGCCGATCGCCTGCACTATTGGGTCAGCGAGAAGGACGGCGGCCAGTACGATGGGCTGAACAAGGCGTTCGCGCGATCGGCCGGCGAGGTCATGGGCTGGCTCAACTCGGATGACCTGCTGCTGCCCTGGACGCTCGAGGTGGTCGGCGAGTTGTTCCTGAAGTTCCCGGAAGTGGAATGGGTGACGACGCTGTTCCCGCTCTGCGTGGATGAACGTGGCTGCGCTGTAAGCTGCCGCCCGGTCGAAGGCTACACGCGGCACGGATTTCTCCACGGTGAGAACCTGCCTGGCGGTCGGTCCCATGCGCGGGGCTACCTCCAGCAGGAAGGCACCTTCTGGCGGCGGTCATTGTGGCAACGCTGCGGCGGCGCGCTGGACACGTCCTTGAGATGGGCGGGTGACTTCGAGTTGTGGGCGCGTTTCTTCGCCAGTGGGGCCGTGCCGTACGGCGTGCCGGCACCGCTGGGCGGTTTCCGGTATCAGCCGGACCAGAAGACCGTTCACCACTTGGCTGAATACGTGGAGGAGGCGCGGCAAGTGCTGAGGCGGCACGGCGAGGGCTCGTTCGGACGGTGGGATTCGTTTTGGTTGCGCAAACTGGTCAAGCTCCAGAGCCACTTGCGCAAGGTGTACCACCGACGGCTCGCTAGCCAGGAGAAGGTCAGGGTATTCTACCGCGAGCGCGGACAATGGGAGATCCAGACCTGGCCATGAATCCGGCGCCCGCCTCCGTCCGCGGTTGGGCACCCTCAGGGACACGATGAGCAGCGACACCTGGCCCATCGGGGTCGTGATTCCGACCCTCGACTGCCTCCCGCGGCTGGGGGGACACCTTGACCAGCTTCGCGAATGGTCGGACCAGGTCGAGGAGATCATCGTGGTGGATAGTTACTCGAGGGATGGAACCGTTGAACTCCTGCGCCAGCGCCTTCGCCATCCGCGGCTGTCCATCGCCTCACACCCGCGCGGCCTTTACCAATCCTGGAATCACGGTGTTGCACAACTCCGTGCCCGCTACACGTATATTTCAACCGTGGGCGATTCCATCACCGCCGCCGGCCTGCAACATCTCCTGGCCGCGGCGGAGAGTCTGGCCTGTGATGTCGTCATCAGCCGGCCAACATTCGTCGGGCCGCAGGGCAAGCCGGTGCCCCAATGGACCTGGCCCGTGCACCGGCTCCTTTCGCGACAGCCGCTCTCCCAGCCCACAATGCTGGACCCCCGCGACGCTTTCTTGATCTCCGCGCTCAACTCTCCGGCCGGGATGCTGGGCAGTTCGGCCAGCAACCTGTACCGCACGGCTACACTGCATGCTCATCCGTTCCCGACCGCGTTCGGCAACATGGGGGACACGGCCTGGGCGCTGCAGCATGCTTTCGACTGCCGCTGGGGAATCACACCCGAGGCTTTCTCGAGCTTCATGATCCACCCAAACGCAGGCCGCCCCGTGGACGCCGAGGCCGAGGCGCTGGAGTTGCGCCTGGATGCGGTGGCAAAGGAGACCGTGAGCAGCCTGGCACAGCGCCCGGGGGACGCGGCCCATGCGCCGGCGATGGTCGAGCAGTTGGCCTCCCTCCTCGAGGAGCGTTCGCGCCTGCGAGCCTGCCAGCGGCGCTACCGTGCTTTTCGACGCAGTTGGTGGCCGTGGGTGCTGGACCCCCGCGCCTGGATGGCGCGACGAGGGCGCAACCGGCAGCGAGAGCGCCTCACGACTCTCACGCAGGGATTTCTGGACGAGTTTCACATTCCCGGCCAGATCAAGTCAGCGGCGGCCATCCTGGCGGAAGCCGCTCGAGCATGATCGGGCGCATTCCCTGCGGCCCGACGAGTCATCGCGGCCGTGCCGGCCGCTGCCCTGCGCGCTTGCCGGGCAGCGATCGCCGTGCAAAGGTGAGCGCACTCTGATTCGTTCGTTCGATGCGACGCCGACTCATTCAACACTTTTTGCGGAAGAAGGGGCTCACAATCGCCCCTCTCAACGGCCCGACCCTAAGCGCCGCGTTTGAGCGTCTCAAACGGCGGAACATCCCGATCGGGAGTGTCATGGACGTGGGGGCATCAACCGGGTGTTGGAGCGAAGCGTTGCTCGCAGTCTATCCGGAGGCCCGCTACCTTTGCATCGAAGCCCAGGCCGCCCACGAGGCCGCTTTGCGCGCGTTCAAAGGACGCCATCCGAACGTGGATTACGTGCTCGCGGCGGCGGGAGCGGCGGAGGGCGAGCTGTTCTTCGATGCCAGCGAATTGTTCGGAGGAGTCGCCTCCTACACCCCCATCGCCAGGAACTCGATCCGGGTGCCCGTCGTCACGCTCGATGGCCTGGCGCAACAGCATCGGCTGCCGCCGCCATTCCTGGTCAAGCTCGACACTCACGGCTTCGAGGTCCCGATTCTCTCGGGCGCAACCGACGTGCTGAAGCAGGCTTCGGTGTTGGTGATCGAAGTCTATGCCTACAAGATCGCCCCTGAAGCGCTGTTGTTTCCCGAACTTTGCCTGTACCTGGCCGAGCGCGGCTTTCGCTGTCTGGACATGTTTGACCCGTTGTATCGGCCCAAGGACGAGGCGTTGTGGCAAATGGACCTGGTGTTCGCACGCGCCGACCGCCCCGAGTTCCAGTACAACTCTTATGAATGAGGCGCTCCTCCGATGACCCCGGCCACGTCGGCTCCGCGGATTGCGCTCGTCACGCCCTCCTACAACCAGGCGGCGTTCCTCGAGGAAGCGATTCGTTCGGTGCTCGATCAGAACTACCCGGCCCTCGAGTACGTCGTGATCGACGGCGGCAGCACAGACGGAAGCGTCG
>Ga0233425_10005252_pt1 | contig 20646 bp, 16 predicted proteins | sample Watercolumn_Towu_2_FD_181712 | JGI IMG/M metagenome (GOLD analysis project Ga0233425, IMG submission 181712) | Freshwater microbial communities from Lake Towuti, South Sulawesi, Indonesia - Watercolumn_Towuti2014_140_MG | ecosystem: Environmental > Aquatic > Freshwater > Lake | place... | reverse complement strand
CTGCAATGACGAAGGGCAACAGATCGAGAGCGCGGCTGACGGCATCCCTTTCTCCGCGGTTGCTACGAGCGGCGGCCGTGGGCGCCGTCGCGTGCGCGGCTGCCGCCGTGTCGGCGTGCTCGAGCTCCGACGGCGGCGCGGGCGGCAGCGCAGGCACGCCGCACCCCGCAGTGACGCTGGCCGCGGGGCAGGGCAACCCCTCTGCCATCACTGTGGATGCCAGCAGTGTCTACTGGACGAACGGGGACGGAACGGTGATGAAAGTGCCGATCGGCGGGGGCACTCCCACGACACTCGCATCGGGGCAGGATCCTCCCTCTTCCATCGCCCTGGACGTCTCCAACGTCTACTGGACGAACTGGGACGGCACGCTGATGAGGGTGCCGATCGCCGGCGGCCCCCCCACGACGCTCGCATCGGGGCAGTTCGGCGTCTCCAGCATCGCCGTCGACGCGGCCAACCTCTACTGGACGAACTTCATCGAGGGCACGGTGGTGAGCCTGCCCGTCGGCGGGGGCAAGACCACCACCTTGGCCTCCGAGCAGAGTGGCCCCCATGCACTCGCACTGGACGCTTCGAGTGTCTATTGGGCGAATGCAGACGGCACGGTGATGAAGCTACCGCTGGGTGGCGGCAGTCCCACGACCCTCGCCTCCGGCCCAAGCGGCCCGCAGGGCATCGCCGTGGACGCCTCCAACGTCTACTGGACGAACCTGACGGGCACGGTGATGAAGATGCCGCTCGCGGGCGGCACCACGACCATCCTTGCGTCCGGGCGGGAGGCTCCCTCTGAAATCGCCGTGGACACCACCCACGTGTATTGGACCGAGCGCGGTGCGACCGGCGCGGTGATGAAGGTGCAGCTCGCGGGCGGCGCGGCAACGGCTCTTTGGTCCGAGGCTGGCGGGGTCCCCCAAGGCATCGCGGTGGACGCCACCAGCGTGTACTGGACAAACGCTGTCAGCCCCGACGGTGCGGTAATGAAGGTCGCCAAGCACTGACTTGCGCCAGACAAGCTCCATCGCGCTCGATGAGCGCCGTCATCGCCACCCGTTGGCCGCCGGACGGTCAACCCGTGGTCGTGAGCCGCGCTCATCGCCACCCGTTGGCCGAAACGCGGTCAGGCAGCGCGCCCTACTTCACGTTGCTCGAGCAGCCCGCGTTGACCTCGATCTCCGAGCCCGCGACCGCGAGCTTCTTCAGGTCGCCGTCGGTCGGGTGCATCAAGAGCACGCGTTGACGCTTCCCCCCGGGCGGGATCTCGAAAGGCTTCTCTTCCACCGTCTTCTTCCCACCCGCCCAGACCAGCGTGTAGCTGGTGAACGTGCAGGAGCTCGTCGTCGGGTTGTCGAAGCTGATCTTCACGCGGCGGTCGTCGGCGCTCTCTTTGCCGGGCATCACCTCGACGATCCTCGCGCGCGGCACGGCCGGCTCGGGCTCGGAGGCCGCCGCGGGCTGATCCTCCGCCTTCGCCGCGGGCGCAGCGCTCGGCGCGCTCGCCGGAGCCGCGGGCTTGGCGGCCGACCCACCGCAAGCCGGAAAGACGAGCAACGACAGCAAGAACGCGACCCGAAAGCGCATGAGCCGGTTCTACCACGCTCCCCGAAGCGCGCAGCCAATTCGCTTGCTGCCCTCACCGAGGTGGCTAACGGTCGCGGCATGACCAACCCCATTCGACGCGTCGGCGTCGTCGGTGCCGGCGTCATGGGCGCCGGAATCGCAGCGCACCTCGCGAACGCCAGCGTGGACGTCGTCCTCCTCGACATCGTCCCCCCGAACCTGAGCGACGCGGAGAAGAAGGACCCGCGCGCTCGCAACCGTTTCGCCGAGGGTGGGCTCGACAAGGCCGTGAAGGCCAGACCGGCGGCGTTCTTCCACAAGAGCCGCGCGTCGCTGGTGAAGACCGGCAACCTGGAGGACGACTTCGGGCTGCTCGCCTCGTGCGACCTGGTGATCGAGGCCATCATCGAGCGCCTGGAGCCGAAGCGCGCGCTGTTCGAGCGGCTGGAGAAGACGCTGGGCCCGGACGCGGTGATCGCGTCGAACACCTCGGGCCTGCGCATCCGCGACATGCTCGAGGGCCGGAGCGCGAGCTTCGAGCAGCGCTTCCTGGTGATGCACTTCTTCAACCCCGTGCGCTACATGAAGCTGCTCGAGCTGGTGGCGGGCCCGGAGACCAGCGCCGTGGTGAAGGAGCGCGTCGAGCACTTCGGCCGCGAGGTGCTGGGCAAGGGCATCGTGTGGGCGAAGGACACGCCGAACTTCGTCGGCAACCGCATCGGCACCCACGCCATGCTGTTCGGCATCCGGCAGATGCTCGAGGACAAGCTGGCGCCGGAGGATCTGGACGCCATCACGGGCGAGCCGATGGCTCACCCGAAGAGCGCCAGCTTCCGCACCGCGGATCTGGTCGGCCTCGACACCGTCTTGCACGTGGCGGACAACTGCTACCAGGCGCTGGCGGAGGATCCGGAGCGCGAGGTGTTCCAGCTCCCCGACTACATCCGCGAGATGGTGAAGTCCGGGTTCCTGGGCAACAAGAGCAAGGCTGGCTTCTACAAGAAGGCCGGCGACGACATCCAGACCTTCGACCCGTACGAGAAGGCGTACCGCGGCAAGGGCGGCAACATGGAGATCCGCGCGAAGTGCAAGGAGATCGCCGGCGAGGAGGATCCGCGCGCGCGCGTGCGGAAGCTCTTCGAGGACACGGGCCCCGCCGGCACCTTCGCCTGGAAGCTCACCGGCCGCGCGCTGCTCTACGCGGCCAAGATGATCGGCGAGATCACCGACGACGTGGCGGCCATCGACGACGCCATGCGCTGGGGCTACGGCTGGGAGCTCGGCCCCTTCGAGAGCTGGGACGCCATCGGCTTCGGGCGTGCGCTCGAGCGCATGGAGAAGGACGGCCTGACCGTCCCCGACTGCGTGAAGAAGATGAAGGCCGCGGGCGCCACCGCCTTCTACAAGGACGGGCAGATCTTCGATCTGTCGAAGAACAAGTACGTCGCGCGCCAGACCGATCCGAAGGCCGTGCCCATCGCCGGCCTGCGCAAGGGTGAAAAGCCCGTGCTCCAGACCTCGAGCGCCGAGGCCTGGGACGTCGGCGACGGCGTGCTCTCGATCACCTACCGCAGCAAGGCCAACAGCCTCGACCCCGACGTGATCGCGATGCTGCACCAGGCGACGGAGCGCGCGGAGAAGGACTTCCGCGCGCTGATCCTCGCCAACGAGGGCGAGCACTTCAGCGTGGGCGCCAACCTGTTCGGCGTCGTCGTGGCCGCTCAGCAGAAGCAGTGGGACGAGCTCGACAAGATGGTGAGCGCGCTCCAGCAGGCGTGCCAGAAGATGAAGTACGCCAAGGTCCCCGTGGTCGCCGCGCCCTACGGCATGGCGGTGGGCGGCGGGCTCGAGGTGTGCCTGGCCGCAGGCGCCATCCAGGCAGCGGCGGAGACGTACGCGGGCCTGGTCGAGGTCGGCGTGGGCCTCACCCCCGCCGGCGGCGGCTGCCTGAACCTCGTCTGGCGCGCCCTCGAGGGCATCCCGGAGGGCGCCGACGTCATCGTGCAGTCGCTCGTCGCCGCGGTGTTCAAGAACATCGCCACCGCGAACGTCGCGACCAGCGCGCTCATGGCGCAGGAGCTCGGCTACTTCCGCAAGAGCGACGGCATCAGCTTCGACAAGGCGCGCGTCGCCGCCGACGCGAAGGCTCGCGCGCTCGGCATGGCCGAGGCGGGCTACCACCCGCCGGCGCCGAAGAGCTACGTGCTGCCCGGCGAGAGCGGCATCGCCACCATCGGCATGCTCGTCGACACCATGGTCGCAGGCGGCTACGCCACCGAGTACGACGGCTTCATCGCGCGGAAGCTCGCCCGCATCCTGTGCGGCGGCCCCGCGGGCGGCGCAGGCCCGGTGAGCGAGCAGCGCATCCTCGATCTGGAGCGCGAGACGTTCCTGTCGCTGTGCGGCGAGCAGCGCACGCTCGACCGCATGCAGCACATGCTGATGTACAACAAGCCGCTCAGGAACTGAGCGCGGTTGCCGCGACGCGAGCCGTCGTGGCACTCTCCGGCGGATGCGCCGTCGCCACGCTCTGGTCGCTCCGTTCGTCGTCACTGTGATCAACTGCGGCAGCGGGACGCCGCCGTCGAAGGAGCCGCTCACCACCGCGCCCTCTGCGTCCACGCCCGAGGTGAAGCCCGAGGCGCCCAGCGCGGACGCCGCCGCACCCGACGCCGAGCCCGCGCCGCCCCCCGCGCCGGCGGGCCCCGGCGCGTGGCGGAACCACGGCACGCCGGAGGCGCCGCGCTGGGTCTTCGTGTACCAAGGCCCGGAGAGCGCACCGAAGAAGGCGGACAAGTTCCGCGTCGACAACAGCACGCCGTCGCAGGTCGAGCTCGGCGCCAACGGGACCTGCGTCTTCGAGCCGGGGATGGACTGCCCGCCCGACGCCACCTGCAACCCACCGCCGCCCTACCCGGTGCAGTGCCCGCCGGGGTTGGAGGAGGCGAAGCGCAAGCTCGGCGCCGCGGCGAAGTAGCTGGGCTATCCTGGGCGCATGCGCTTGGCACATTGGCTCGCGGTTCCTGTCGCGTTCACCCTGGTCTGGGTGAGCTGCTCGTCGACCACGCAGAACGAGGGTGGAGCGGGCGGCACGGGCGGGGCGGGCGGCGCCGCCGGCGCCGCCGGAGACAGCGGCGACGCCAGCGTCCTGGGCTGCGCCGACAGCTGCGAAAAGCAGTTCGGGACGACCGCTTCCACCCAATTCCGGAACCAGCTCGCCATCTGCCAGTGCGCAGACGCTTCGGGCTGCGAGGTCAAGTGCAGCGTCCTGTGCAAGGGCGGCTCGCCCACCGGCACGTGCGTGCTCTGCGGCGACTCCACGAGCTGCCTGAACACGCTGTGCGTCGGGGACTGCGGCAAGTACCGCACCTGCGTCGTGGACTGCGTGGCCACGCTCAGCTCCGGTTGACAGCATGGCGCGAGCTCCGACTTCCGATCTCGTCGCCAGGCTCGGTTCCATCGCACGCTCCTTCGACCCCGCAGCGCGAGACGAGAAGAAGCGCCTGCTCCGCGCCCTCGAGCGCGCGGAGCTTCAGCTCGACGAGCTGCCCGAGCTCTGCGCGCTGCTCGACTGGGTGCGCGCCTACCCCGACGACGCCGAGGTGCTCGCGCTCGCGAAGCGCGTGATCGCCGGGCTGCGCACACGCGTCGTCGACAATCTCCCCGAGCTCGACGACAGCGGCGTTCCGGGCAGCGTCTGCCGCTACACCTACTCGTACGCGGTGCTTCAGCGCCTCTCGCGGCGCTTCCCGGGCACGTTGGAGATCGACTGGGAGGCGTTCGACGACCAGGCTCGGTTGAGCGCGCTACTCGAGCTGTCGTTCAGCGCGCCCGAGGGCGAGGCCAACGAGTACTGGCCCTGGTCGTGGCCCGAATGGATCGAGCGCTCGGGCTCGCGTCGTGGCAGCGACCTCGGCTTCTTCCTGCGCCTGCTCGAGACGTCGGGGCGCTCCGCGCAGGAGCAGGCCGCGCTGTTCGAGATCTGCGACGTCCCGATCCGCTACTCGCTCTCGGCATCGGGCAGCGGGCGACCCGAGATCGAGATCGGCTACACGCCCCCGTACTTCCAGCGCGGGGAGCTGGCGAAGGAGCGCTTCGACCTCCGGCCGGAGATCGAGAAGCCGCTGGCGCTGCCCCGCGCCCTGCCCCGCGCGCACGGCCAGGCCGTGCTGGACGCCTGCACCGCCGCGCTCGCGAGCCGGCAGCTCGAGATCCATCCGCTCATCTACGCCTCGCCGGACGACGTGCTCGTGGTCTCGTTCGATCGCGGAGTGTCCATCGTGCTGGCGGGCGTGCTCCCCGAGCACCGTGCGCCGCTCGGAGCGAGCACCTTCTTCATGGTGCTGAAGAACGGCGTGCCGGCGGCCTACGGCCCGGCCGCGCCGCTGTTCGGCGCATGCGAGCTCGGCATCAACGTCTTCCCCGAGTTCCGCGGCGGGGAGATCCGCTTCTTCTACGCCCAGTTCATGCGCCTTCTGCACCACGCCTTCGGCGTCGAGCTCTTCTATCTGACCCGCTACGGCATGGGCGAGGACAACCCCGACGCCCTCTCGAGCGGCGCGTTCTGGTTCTATCGCAAGCTCGGCTTCGTGCCGACGAACCCCAAGGTGGAGGCGCTGGCGCGCGAGGAAGAAGCACACATGAAGCGCGAGCTCGGGTACCGCTCCGATCGTAAGATGTTGCGCCGCTTGTCGCGCACCGAGGCTGTGCTGGATCTCTCGGGCGGGCGCCGCCGGCCCTTCGATTTCGGCGCCCTCGGCCTGGCGGTGAGCCGCGCCTTCGCGACGCGCCAAGGCGGCGACCGCGCCGCGGGAACGCGGAGCGCCGCGACTCGCGTGCGTCGCGCCCTCGGCATCCGCGACCTCGCCCGCTGGTCGGCCGACGAGCGCGCGTCACTCGAGCGCCTCGCGCCGATCCTCGACCTGGTCCCCGACCTCGGGCGCTTCAGCCGCTCCGACAAGGCCACGCTGACGCGCATCCTGCGCGGCAAGGGCGCGCGCAGCGAGCTAGGGGCGACGCGGCTCCTGGCCGAGCACTCGCGGCTCGAGGTGGCGCTACGCGGGGTGGCGAGCGCCACTCGATAGTGGCGAATTTCGCCAGGTCGCAGCGGCGAATTCAGCCGCGAATCAAGGGATCGCTTCAAACGCCGGACGACCCTCCCCCCGAGGAGCTGGACACGCCGTGAGCTACCTGCTCGACACGAACATCTGCATCTCATTTCTCAACGAGCGAGACGTCGGGCTCAGGGGTCGCCTGCAGCGCTCGTTGCCAGGCGACCTGCGGCTCTGCGCGGTCGTCAAATCAGAGCTGCTCTTCGGCGCTCGGAACGGCTCTCGCTCGGCGGAGAACCTGCGGCGCCTCGACCAATTCTTCGCCGCCTTCGAGTCGTTCCCCTTCGACGACGAGGCCGCGGAGGCCTACGCCGTGCTTCAGGCCGACCTCAAGCGCGCGGGCCGACCCATCGGGGCCAACGACATGCTGATCGCCGCGACCGCCATCGCCCACCGAGCGACGCTGGTGACGCGCGATGGCGACGACTTCGCCCGTGTGCCGGGACTGCGCATGGAAATCTGGTAGCCTCGCGGCCGTGCTCGGCAGCGGCTACGTCGGCCAGTGGGTGGGCCTGCGCTTCGGCGAGTACCTGGGCCGGCAGATCGCGCTCTCCGCGTGCCGCGACGACGGCGACGACGCGGGCATCGACAAGCGCCCGTTCCGCGCCACGGTGGCATCGGGGCAGCTCCCGCCGCGCGTGGACCTGCGCCCCTGGATGACCCCGGTCGAGGAGCAGGGCTCCATCGGCTCGTGCACCGCCAACGCGCTGGTCGCCGCGCTCGAGTATCTGGTCTTCCGCGAGCGCAAGCAGCACGTCGATCTGTCGCGGTTGTTCGTCTACTTCGCGCAGCGCCTCTGGGACGACCGCGTGCGCGAAGACAGCGGCGCATCGCTGGCGAGCGGGATCCGCGTGCTCTCCCGCGTGGGCGTGCCCCGCGAGCTGAGCTGGCCGTACCAGAAGGACCTGTTCGCGGTGCAGCCGCCGGAGCCGGTGTTCCGCGAGGCCGCGGAGCACCGCGCCCTGGACTGGTGGAGCGTCCCGGTGAACGGCGACGCAATGCGCGGCTGCTTGGCCGCGGGCTTCCCTGTCGCCTTCGGCACGCGCGTCACCGAGTCGTTCGTGAAGACGCCGCGGGACGGGATGTGCGGCATGCCCGTGGGCGCCGACGACCGGAAGCACGGCCGGCACGCGCTCCTGCTCGTGGGCTACGACGACGCCCGGCGGCTGTTCGTCGTGAAGAACTCCTGGGGCGACGATTGGGGCGATTGCGGCTACGTGTACATGCCCTACGACTACGTGCTGAACCCGAGCTGGACCCAGAGCGGCTGGGCGCTCCGGCTCACGACCCGGGACAGCTTCGACCCGCGCGAGCCGCCCGCGACGCGCAACGTGGTCGTGCCACGCGCGCCGCCCGAGGGCTCGGTCGCGACGGGCGCCGTCGCGACGGTGGCCAACGTGGGCGCGCAGATCGCCGTGGGCGCCATCACCGGTAGCAGCCTGCTCGGCGGCCTCGCCGGCGGGTTGCTCGCCGGGCTCACGCCCGGCGTCGCTCGCGTCGTCCGTGGCCGCGATCGCGGCGCGTACGTCGATCGCGATCGCAGCGAGGAGATCCTCGCGCTCTTGCGCGGGCCCGGAGCCTCGGCGCCGCGCGAGCGTTTGCCCTGGGATGACGGCTTCGACGAGGAGGCTGCGGGTGGAAGGGCCACACCCACTCGCGCGCCCAACCCTCCGCGCACTTCATCCGTGCCCGTGCCCGCTCTCCCTCCCGTGCCCGTGCCCGTGCCCGTACCCGTGCCCGTGCCCGTGCCCGCACGTCCCGCCGACTTCGTCTCCCGCCTGCCGAACCGCATCGCGGAGGTGTGGCGCGAGCACGGTGGCCGCTCGGGCACGCTCGGTGCCCCCATCTCCGAGCCGGCGCGCATGCACGAAAGCGACTGGACCGGCAGCGTGGTGCGCTTCGAGAAGGGCGCCGTGCTCGCGTGGGATCCGCCGCCCGACACCCCCCCAGCACGCCCGTTCGTTCTGCTCGCGAGCGAGCGTTCCTTCGCGCGTTGGGTCGACCTCGGCGCCGACCGCTCTCCGCTCGGCTGGCCCATCGCGCCGGTGCAGGCCGCGAGCGGCGCGCGCCTGCTCTGGTGCACGCGGGGAGTGGTCTTCGATCGCGGCGAGGCGCGGGTGTACGCGCTCTTTGGCTCGCTCTACGCGTACTGGCAGTCCCTGGGTGGGCTCGGCGGCGATCTCGGCCTCGCCGAGCGCGACCAGGACGTGCCCGACGATCCGCGCGAGCCGCAGTCGATCCGCTTCGAGCGCGGGGGCCTGTGCTGGTCGCCCGGGCGGGGCGCCTGGCGATCACCTACCTGAGCCCGACGATCCTCCCGTCCACCACGTCGATGTTCTCCGAGGCGGGGTGCCGCGGCAGGCCGGGCATGCGCATGATCTCCCCGGTCAGCACGACCAGGAAGCCGGCGCCGGCGTTGATCTGGATGTTGCGCACCGTGACCTCGAAGTTGGTGGGGCGGCCGCGCCGGCTCGGGTCGTCCGAGAGCGAGTTCTGGGTCTTCGCCATGCAAATGGGAAGGCCGGAGTAGCCGAGCCGCTCGACGTCCTCGAGGTCGCGGAGCGCGTTCTGCGTCAGCTCCACGTCGTCGGCGCCGTAGATGCGCTGGCAGATGGTGCGGATCTTCTCGACCACCGGCGAGCCCCAGTCGTAGAGCGGCTTGAACGGGCGCGGCGTCGCCTCCGCGTGCTGGATCAGCGTCTTCGCGAGCTCGAGCGCGCCCTCGCCGCCGCGCGCGTGATGATCGCTGAGCGCGAAGGGCACGCCGGCCTTCTCGCAGAAGCGGCGCACCACCTCGAGCTCCTCTTCCGAGTCCCCGCCGAAGCGGTTCAGCGCCACGACCGGCGACTCGCCGAAGCAGCGGATGTTCTCGATGTGCTTCTCCAGGTTCGGCAGGCCCGCCTCCACCGCCGCGACGTTCTTCGCGCCGAGGTCGTCCTTCTTCACTCCACCGTGCATCTTCAGCGCGCGCACCGTGGCGACCAGCACCACCGCGGCGGTGTCCAGCCCGGCGCCGGCGCACTTGATGTCGAAGAACTTCTCTGCGCCCAGGTCGAAGCCGAAGCCCGCTTCGGTCACGGTCCAGTCGGCGAAGTGCATCGCCATGCGGGTCGCGAGCACGCTGTTGCAGCCGTGCGCGATGTTGGCGAAGGGGCCGCCGTGCACGAAGCAGGGCGTACCCTCCAGGGTCTGCACCAGGTTCGGCATCAAGGCGTCCTTCAAGAGCGCGAGCACCGCGCCGGTGGCCTTGAGCTCGCCCGCCGTCACCGGCTTGCCCTCGAAGGTGAACGCCACCAGCGTGCGGTCGATGCGCCGGCGCAGGTCGTCGTAGCCCTCGGCCAGGCACAACATCGCCATGATCTCGGAGGCGGCGGTGATGTCGAACCCGGTCTCGCGCGGCACGCCCTGCATCACGCCGCCGAGGCCGATGATCACGTTGCGCATGGCGCGGTCGTTCATGTCGATGACGCGGCGCCAGAGCACGCGGCGCGGGTTGATCTGCACGCCGCTCGAGAAGTGGATGTGGTTGTCGAGGACCGCCGCGAGCAAGTTGTGCGCGGCCGTGATGGCGTGGAAGTCACCCGTGAAGTGCAGGTTGATGGAGTCCGCCGGCATCACCTGGCTGTGGCCGCCGCCGGTGGCGCCGCCCTTGACGCCCATGCACGGACCGAGCGACGGCTCGCGCAGCGCGATGCACACCGACTCGCCCAGCTTCGACAGCGCCTGCCCGAGGCCGATGGTCGTCGTGGTCTTGCCTTCGCCCGCCGGCGTCGGCGTGATGGCCGAGACCAGGACCAGCTTCGGTGGGCGCTGGCGCTTGCGCGGCTCGGAGAGCACCGAGAGCTCCACCTTCGCCTTGTCGCGACCGTAAGGGATCAAGCGCTCGTGAGAGATGCCGAGCCTGTCGGCGATCTCGGAGATGGGGCGGGGCGTGACCGAGCGGGCAATCTCTGCGTCCGTCTTCATCCGGGGGATGATACCCCGCTTGCTCGCTCCCTTCTGCCGGCGTAAGCGAGGGATGGAGAGGTCCTGCCATGTCCGAGATCGCCATCGTCGAAGCCGTCCGTTCCGCCGTGGGCCGCGCCCACAAGGGTTCCCTCGCGCTGAAGCGTCCCGACGAGCTGGCCGGGGACGTGATCCGCGGCCTCCTCGCCCGGGTCCCGGCGCTCGCGCCCGCGATGGTCGACGACGTGGTCCTCGGCTGCGCCATGCCCGAGGGCGAGCAGGGGCTGAACGTCGCGCGCCTCGCGGCCATCCTGGGCGGCGTGCCGGTGGAGACCAGCGCCATGACCATCAACCGCTTCTGCTCGAGCGGGCTCCAGGCCATCGCGCTCGCGGCCGGAGCGGTCGCGCTCGGGCACCACGACGTCGTCGTCGCGGGCGGCGTGGAGAGCATGAGCACGGTGCCCATGACCGGGAACAAGATCAGCGCGAGCCCCGAGCTGATGGACAGCATGCCGAGCGCCTACACGCCCATGGGTATCACCGCCGAGAACGTCGCCAGGCGCTTCGAGGTCAGCCGCGCCGCGCAGGACGAGTTCGCGCTGTCGAGCCAGGAAAAGGCCGTCGCCGCCAAGAAGGCGGGCCGGTTCGAGGACGAGGTCGTCACCGTGCAGGGCATCGAGTTCGTGCAGGGGCAACGCAGCAAGCGCGACTTCCGAAACGACGAGCTGGTGCGCGAAGGCACGACGCTGGAGGCGCTCGGCCAGCTCAAACCGAGCTTCATGCTCGGCGGCACGGTCACCCCGGGCAACTCGTCGCCGCTCTCGGACGGCGCTGCCGCAGCCCTCGTCATGTCGAAGGCGAAGGCGAGCGAGCTGGGCCTGAAGCCTCGCGCGTATTTCCGCGCCTACGCCACTGCCGGCGTCGACCCGGCCATCATGGGCATCGGCCCCGTGCCTGCGATTCGCAGGCTGCTCCAGAAGACCGGGCTGGCGATGGCCGACATCGACGTCTTCGAAATCAACGAGGCGTTCGCGGCCCAGGCCGTGTACGTGCAGCGCGAGCTCGGCATCCCGGACGAGAAGCTCAACCCGAACGGCGGCGCCATCGCCCTCGGGCACCCGCTCGGCTGCACCGGCGCGAAGCTCACGGCCACGCTCATTCACGAGCTCGAGCGACGCGGGAAGAAGCGCGGCGTCGTGAGCATGTGCATCGGCGGGGGCATGGGCGCCGCAGGGCTGTTCGAGCTCGCCTGATCGCGCTGGGTGCTCGGCGCCGTGTTCCCGACGTGGACGCACATGCGCGCCGGAAATGCCGCGCAGGCCCTCGGCCTCGCATGTTTTGCCGCCGCCGCCAGCGCGGCGCAGGCGGGCAACCCGAGAGATCTCGCTCGATTGCCTCACCGGCGTTCCACCGGCATGCGCCATGCAGCCTCCCGAGCACCCAGGTCACGGACCTCGAGTCAGGAGGGACCGTCATGTACTCCGTCGCAGCCATCAAGGCAGCCGTCACGGTGGCGTCGCTGGGTCTCGGAACCGCAGCCGTCGCCGTCACGGTCGGCATCCAGAAGAACCCCTTGCTCTTCACGAGCGCAGAGGCGCCCGCCGTCGAAGTCAGCTACGTGCCGCGGGAGATCCCCGCGCTGCCGCCGCCCATCGCCGCGGTGGCCATCCCGGAGGTGCAGATCAGCGCTACACCTCAGAAGTTCGAATCCAAGGCCGCGGTCCAACTGGCCGTGAAGCGGCTCGCCGTCCCGAAGGCGGTGAGCGCTCCAGCGCCCAAGCCCGAGGTCATCGACCCCAGCGAGGACCGCGTCATCCCCGCGCCGTGCCACGACGGCGAGTACCGCAAGCTCGACGAGACCCGGGGCGTGCGACTGATGTGCCCCAGCCCCGAGTGAGCTCGACCGCGCGCTGAAGCGCTCGCCAGACTCGACCTGGTGAACCCTCCCCGCGTCGCCCGCTCCGCCTTCGTCGATTCGGGTGGTTGCCGAATCGAGGGTCCCTCCGGCGGGCGGCGCGGGGATTCTTTCTTCAGCCGACGCGGCGATCCAGCGTCCAGAGGATCCAGTACTCCGGCGCCTCGCGAAGCAGCCGATTTCGGGCAGTCTATCGAGCCTTCGACGCTCCGGGCAGCCCGGCCTCGCGCCGGATCTTCTCGACGTCGACCTTCTCGATGTACTCGACGAGGTTCTTCCAAATCGAGTGGAAGCCGAAGTCGCCCCGGGTCATCTCCGCGATGGCGTCCTGCTTCGCCCAGCCCTGCACGACGATGCGGTACATCGCGGTCATGGTGCCGGTGCGATCGGCGCCGTGCTGGCAATGCACGAACACCGGCTGCTTCTGCGGGTTGGTGACGATCTTCAGGAAGCGCACCACGTCCTCGTCCTCCTCGTGCCACGCCTTGAAGCTGATGTGCTCGTAACCGAGGGGCAGCTGCCCGATCTCGTCGCGATCGGAGCTGACGGCGCGCAGATTGACCACGGTCTTCACGCCCAGTTTCGTGAGCTCGGCCATCCCCTCGGCGCTGGGCTGCGCCCCGCGGTAGTAGCCGGCGTCCACCTTGTGCAGGTTTGGCAGGCCCGGCCGCTCCATGCGCTCGGCCCAGCGCGCAGGGCGGGACGCCGGCGCGGTCGTTTCGGCCGGGCGCGACCGAGGGCGGTGCTCGGCGGGACGCGTCGGCGCGCAGCCCGCGGCGAGCAGCAGCAGGACCAGCGCGCGACGCACGGCGCGACCCGCTCCGGGAGTGCCTCAGACCGCCGGAGCGGCCTTGCGCGCCTCGCCGATCTTCTTCTTCCCGCCGACCTTGGCGAAGAAGGTGTGATCCAGCCACTCCGTGAGGGGCAGTGCCACGTAGATCGACGAGTAGGTGCCGAGCGTGATGCCGACGATGAGGGTCAGCGCGAAGTCCTTCAGCGTGCCCGTGCCGAAGAAGAACAGACCGGCCAAGCTGATGACGGTCGTACCGCTGGCGAGCAGCGTGCGGTTCAACATCTCCGAGATGCTGTGGTTGATGAGGGAGTGGAAGGTTCTGCCTCTCAATCGACTCAGGTTCTCGCGCACACGGTCGTAGACGATGACGGTGTCGTTGACGGAGTAGCCGACGATGGTCAGGACCGCGGCCACCGTGGTCAGGTTGACCTCGCGCCGCACCAGCACCAGGAAGCCCAGCACCGTCACTGCGTCGTGAACCATGGCGAACACGGCGCCCGGCGCGAAGCGCAGGTCGAAGCGGAACGCGATGTAGGCCATGATGAACACGACCGAGATGGCGATGGCCTTCAGCGCCGCGTCGCGGAGCTGCGCGCCCGCCTTCGGACCGATCCACTCCGAGCGCAGGGGCTCGGCCGGCACCTTGTCGGCGCCTATCCGGTCGCGCAGGCCGGCCATGAGCTGGTCGCCCTTGCTCATGAGCTGGATCTCGACCTTGTTGTCGCGCTCGCTCTGCAGCGACGGGTTGTTCGCGCCGGGGCGGAGCGCCAGGCCCCCGACGCCGGCCATGCGTTCCTTGATGAACGCCATGTCCGGCGCGTCGCGGAAGCGCACCGTGATCTTGTCGCCGCCGGGGCTGAATTTCACTTCGGTCGCCGTGCGGTTCGGCGTGCACACGTCCGCTGGCTGACCCTCACCGACACACAGGGCCTTCTCGATCTCCGCCTGCTTCTCGGGCGAGATGGTCGAGACCTCCTGGACGCGGATGATGTAGTGGTTCTTGCTCGCCAGGTCGTCGACGCGGATCACGTCGGGGTGCGAGAAACCGGACGCGATGACGGCCTTCTCGATCGCGCCCGAGGAGACGTCGCCGGCGAAGGCGACCTCGATCTCGGTGCCGCCCTTGAAGTCGGTGCCCATCTTCAGGCCCAAGCCGGGGGCGAACATTCCCACCAGCGCGGCGAAGAACGCTACCAACGACAGCCCCATGAAGAGGCGCCGCGGTCCCATGAAGTCGTAGAGGCGTCCGAGCGGAATGATGTTCATGGCGTCACCCGATGTCGAGGTGGGTCTTGCGCCCGAAACCGCGCGCCCAGAGCTCGAAGAACATGCGGTTCACCACGACCGCCGTGAAGACGTTGATGATCACGCCGACCATGAGCGTGACCGCGAAGCCCTTGATGGGTCCGGAGCCGTACTGTGCCAGCACGATGCCCGAGATCAGAGTCGTGACGTGTCCGTCGATGATGGCCGACAGCGCGCGGTTGAATCCGATGTCTATCGCCGCGCGCGCACTCTTCCCGGCTCTTTGCTCCTCACGTATGCGCTCGTTGATCAGCACGTTGCCGTCCACGCCCATGCCGATGGTGAGCGCGATGCCGGCGATGCCAGGCAGCGTCATCGACGCGCCGAACATGGCCAGCGTGCTGAGCTGGAGGAACACGTTGATGAGCACCGCCACGTCGGCGATGAGGCCACCACGCTTGTAGTAGGCCAGCATCAAGAGCATCACCAGGAAGCTGCCGATGCCGGCGCCGCGCACGGCCAGGCCGATGGCCTCCTTGCCCAGCGAGGGACCGATGCGCTGCTCGTTCGAGGGTGAGATGGGCGCGGGCAGCGCGCCGGAGCGCAGCACCAGCTCGAGCTTGCGCGCGTCGCGCAGCTGGATGTCGGGGTCCTGTGCGCCCATGGTGATCTGGGCATGGCCGCCGGCGATGCGGTTCAAGATCACCGGAGTGCTCTCGACGCGGCCGTCCAGCATGATGGCGAAGCGCTTCTTCACGTTGGCGCCGGTGATGCGCTCGAAGGTGCGGCCGCCCGACTCGGTGAAGGTCAGCGCGACGTTCCAGCCGCCCATGCTCTTGCCACCCTGCTGGTCGGGCTGCGCCTGGGCTTCGGTGACCTGAGCGCCGGTGAGCTCGGCGCGTGACTTGAGCAAGTACGTGCGCCAGCCGGCCTCGGACTGCTTCAGCGTGTCCGGGTCCGTGTCGTAGACCAGCTCGAAGCCGAGCTCGCGGTCCGGCGGGGGCGTCAGCGTCGCCGCCCACTCTTTGAAGCGGTGCAGCGCCTCCTTCGTCTTCTCCTCGGGCTTCCGCTTCAGATACGCGTAGGTGATCTGCTTGTTCTTCTGGTCGCCGTTCTCGTCGAGGCCGATCGGGGCCACTTCACGGGCGAACTCGAGCCCTTCCGGCAGGCTCTCCTTCGTGGCGGTCTTGGCGACCTCCCCCAGCCAGTCCGTCTCGTCGTCGAGCAGCTTGAACTCGAGACGCGCGGTCTGGCTGATGATGTCACGGATGGTGGCGAAGCTGGCCTCGTCCTCGCCCGGGACCTCGACGATGATGTCCTCGTTGCGGGTCGACACGCTGGCCTCGCGCAGGCCGAGGTCGTCGACGCGGCGCAGGATGATGTCCTTCGCCTGCGCCACCGCCCGCTCGCGGATGCCGCTCTCGGCGATCTCGCGCACGCGGAACACCCACTTCCGCTTGTCCGGGCTCTGCGTGTAGCTCAGGTCGCCGCGGAACTTCTCCAGCAGGCGCTCGTCGATCTTGGCCGGGTCGTCCTTGACCTCGATGCGGATCTCGTTGGCGGGCTTGCGCGGCGCCTCGATCGTCACCTTCTCGCGCAGCTTGACCAGCGCGTCTTCGCTGGGCAGCTCGTCCCCGGTGTGGAGGCCGTAGACCTTGGTGAGCTCGGTGCGCAGCTGCTCGTAGTAACGGTCACGCTTGTCCTTGACGGCCTCGTCGACGTCCACGGTGTAGACGAGCCGCAAGCCGCCGCGCAGGTCCAGCCCCGCCACGAGCCGGAACTTGTTGTGCTGCTCGACGTACTCCGGGCACGGCACCATGCCGGCGGACAGGCGCTCGAGCGAGGGCCACAGCACGAAGAAGCCGGTCAGCACCAGGGAGAAGACCAGGCCCGCGCGCAGGCGCCAGGGCGTGTCGACGAGGTCGACCGCCATGAAGCCGCTCCACAGCGCGAAGATGCCGAACATCACCGTGGGCCAGAAGGCGTGGAAGTACGCGCCCGCGGCGCCCGACGCGGCGAAGATGGTCGCCAGCCAGAGCGAGATGCGGTGCACGCGCTTCACCCAGCCCAGGGCCAGGAACATCAGGGCAAAAGCGCCCAGTACGAACGTGATGGGGTTGATCTGCGCGAGCACGGCTCAGTCTTTCTTCGCAGGCTGTTCTTCGCCCTTGTCTTTCCCGAGCAGCCCCGACCGGAGCAGCTCCACCTTCACGCCGGGTGCCACCTCGACCTTCACGTAGCGGTCACCGATCTCGACGAGCTTGCCGACGAGACCCGACTGAGTAAGCACGCGATCGCCCTTCTTCAATTCCGCGATGGCGGCCTGCTGCTTCTTCTGCTGCGAGCGGGACGACCAGAACATGATGAAGATCAGCGGCACCAGCATCAGGAGCGGCAGCAACATCGAGGTCGCGCCGGGCGGCTCGCCGCCGGGCGGCGGGGGTTGCTGCGTCTGACCAGGCGCGGGCTGCGCCGGCTGCGCGGGCGGCGCGCCGGGCGCCTCGGGACGACCCGGAGCCGGCGGAACTGCCTGGAAGAAAGAGGTCAACGCGATGTCTCCTGGAAGCGGTGCGAACGGGTCCTCGGGCGACCGCACGGCGAGCGCGAGAGACCTCCCCGGCGGAGCGGCGAAGCTCTGACAAGCGCCGAAGCCGCCGGCTCATACCCACTTTGTGGGGGGTCCGCAAGGACACGACCGGAGCTAAACGTCGGTGCAGGGGGGCCCGAGCGCCCGCCTTGACACTCCCGAACCCGGAGGGTAGTTGGATTCCCCCTTTGATTCAGGCGCGTAGCTCAGTGGTAGAGCACTACCTTGACACGGTAGGGGTCGTTGGTTCAATCCCAATCGCGCCTACTACTTTCTTCATGCTGACCGGGAATTCCTGAGCGAATGGCGGACGTGCAACGCACGCCGCGCGAGCTCTTGGAGGCCCGCGGAGAGCTCGCGGACGACATCGTCGCCGTCCTGGTGAACGGCGCGATCGTCGATCTCCACACGCCGGTCGGCGAGGCCTCGGTGCTCGAGCCGCTGCGCGTCGGCGACCCACGCGCGCTGGCGGTGATCCGCCACTCGGCGGCCCACGTGATGGCGGACGCGGTGCAACGCCTCTTCCCCGGCACGCAGGTCACCATCGGCCCCTCCGTCGACAGCGGCTTCTACTACGACTTCGACCGCCCGGACGGGCCCTTCACGGACAAGGACCTGGAACGCATCGAGAAGGAGATGCGCAAGATCATCTCCGGGAAGAAGCCCTTCGCCCGGGAGGAGATGTCGCACGACGAGGTGCGGAAGCTCTTCGACGGCATGGGGGAGAAGTACAAGTGCGAGATCATCGACGCCATCGCGGGGCGCGGTGAGCGCATCAGCGTGTACCGCCACGGCAGCCCCGGCCGGAAGGAGGGCAGCTGGCTCGACGTCTGCGCCGGGCCGCACGTCCCCCACGCGGGCCACCTGGGCGCGGTGAAGCTCACCACGGTCGCGGGAGCGTACTGGCGCGGCGACGAGCGCAACCCGATGCTCCAGCGCATCTACGGCACGGCTTTCCCCAGCCAGGCCGAGCTCGACGCCCACCTGAAGCAGCTGGAAGAGGCCAAGGCCCGCGACCACCGCAAGCTCGGCAAGGAGCTCGAGCTGACGATGTTCCACGAGTACGCGCCGGCCATGCCGTTCTTCCTGCCGCGCGGCGCCAGCGTGTACCACCGCCTGATCCAGTACGTGCGCGAGCTGTACGTGGACTACGGCTACGAAGAGGTCATCACGCCGCAGGTCTTCGACAAGAAGCTGTTCGAGACCAGCGGTCATTGGGAGAACTACCAGGACAACATGTTCCTGAGCGTCACCCGCGACGCCTACCAGGACATCGTCGCCGGCAACCCCGAGGCGCTGGCGGCCATCGCCGGCAAGCCGGCAGAGGAGTGGTTCACGAGCTGGGTCGAAGGCTCGGTGCGCGCCGGGCTCAAGCCCATGAATTGCCCGAGCCACTGCCTGATCTTCGGGCAACGCAAGCGCAGCTACCGCGAGCTGCCGTGGCGCGTGGCCGACTTCGGACGGCTGCACCGCTACGAGCGTGGCGGCGTGGTCCACGGGCTGGCGCGCGTGCGCACCTTCTGCCAGGACGACGCGCACATCTTCTGCACGCCGGAGCAGATGGTCGAGGAGATCGCCGCCTTCAACCGCCTGCTCTTCGAGGTCTACAACGCGTTCGCCTTCGACAAGGTCGCCATCAAGTTGGCGCTCCGGCCCGAGAAGCGCGTCGGCACCGACGAGATGTGGGACCGCGCGGAAGCGGCGCTCGAGCGTGTGCTCCTGGAGTCGAAGCTGCCTTTCGAGAAGCTCGACGGCGAGGGCGCCTTCTACGGCCCGAAGCTCGAGTTTCACGTCACCGACGCCATCGGCCGCAGCTGGCAGCTCGGCACCATCCAGGTGGACTACGCGCTGCCGGAGCGCTTCGGCCTCGAGTACATCGGCTCGGACGGCGCGCCGCACCGGCCCGTGATGCTGCACCGAGCCATCCTCGGCTCGCTGGAGCGCTTCTACGGCGTCTACCTCGAGCACTGCGCGGGGAAGTTCCCGGTCTGGCTCGCGCCCGAGCAGGCCATCCTGCTCACGGTCAGCGAGAAGCAGGCGGAGTACGCCGAGCGCTGCGCCACGGAGCTCAGGGCGAAGGGCCTGCGCGTGCTCGTGGACGCCGGCGCCGACAAGCTGGGCGCGAAGATCAGGAACGCGCGTTTGATGCGCTATCCGTACCTCGCGGTGGTGGGCGACGACGAGGTCGCCTCCGGCAGCCTCTCGGTGCGCTCCCGCGACGCCGGCGAGCTCGGCAGCACGACCCTGGAAGCGTTCGCCGCACGGCTGTGCGCCGAGGCGACGCCTCCTCGACTGAAGGCAAGCGCGGCGCCGCCGCGAGAACAGGAATCGACTAGCAGCACATGAACGGGCGACGATTCAGCCGGGACCCCCGCACTCCTCAGATCCGCATCAACCACCGCATCCGCGTGCCGGAGGTTCGTGTCGTCGACGCCGACGGCTCGAACCTCGGAGTGCTGGCCACGGGCGACGCCATCCGCCGCGCGCAGGAGGCAGGGCTCGACCTGGTCGAGGTGAACCCCAAGGGCACGCCACCCGTGTGCAAGATCCTCGACTTCGGAAAGTACAAGTACGAAGAGAAGAAGAAGCAGCGCGAGACGAAGCGCAAGCAGACGGTGGTCGAGGTGAAGGAGATCAAGCTCCGCCCCAAGACCGACGACCACGACATGGCGGTGAAGGTGCGCGCCGCGCGCAAGTTCATCGAGGCCGGGAACAAGGTGAAGTTCACCGTGCGCTTCCGCGGCCGCGAGATCACGCACCCCGAGGTCGCGCAGCGCCAGCTCGAGTACCTGCTGAAGCAGGTCGAGGATCTCAGTAACCTCGAGCAGCACCCGACCATGGAGGGCCGCGCCATGGCCGGTGTGGTGTCCCCCAAGCCGGCCGTCCTGCAGCGCGTCGCACAGGAGCGCGCCCAGCGCGAGAAGGACCGCGAGAAGGCGCGCCTCGAGGGCCGGAGCGAGCCCTTCCACGAGCCTCCCGAGGAGGAAGAGGAAGAGCTTCACGAGCCCGACGACGACGACGACGACGACGACGACGACGGCGACGGCTGAAGAGCTGCCCGAGCCGCTACTTCTTCAGCAAGCCGGTGATGCTCGGCGGCAGCACGCCCGCGAAGTAGGCGCCCAGCACGCCGCCGATCAGCACCAGGATCAGGAAGAACGCGATCAGGCCGCCCTTGCCGCCGGACTTGGGCGGCGGCGCCGGGACGGACACCGGGCCCCGGACCACCGGAACCGGGCCCGAGGGCGGGGAATTCGCGACCACCGCGGAGGGCGGCGCGGACGGCATCGGCACGGGGGCGTTCGACGGCGTGCGGTGCCGGCCCGAGAGCGTGTCGTCCTCGAGCGCCGCCAGGTTGCCAAGCTCGAACGACGCCGGCGCGTGACCGGTGGCCGGCGCCGACTCGGGGCCTGCGCCGATCTGTGCGCTCCAGTCCTGCGGGCCGTCGAACGAGCCGATGTTGAGCGGTGCTGCGCCGATCTCGGCGCTG
>Ga0233425_10005251_pt1 | contig 20646 bp, 19 predicted proteins | sample Watercolumn_Towu_2_FD_181712 | JGI IMG/M metagenome (GOLD analysis project Ga0233425, IMG submission 181712) | Freshwater microbial communities from Lake Towuti, South Sulawesi, Indonesia - Watercolumn_Towuti2014_140_MG | ecosystem: Environmental > Aquatic > Freshwater > Lake | place... | reverse complement strand
ACGGAAAAAATAACTTCCGACGTTAGAATAATTTCAGCCACGCATCGCGACCTCGAAGAGATGATATCACAAAATAAATTCAGAGAGGATCTATATTATCGTCTTAACGTAGTCAAACTTGAAGTCCCTCATTTGCGGGAGAGACCCGACGACATCCCTTCCCTTATGGACCATTTCCTGCGCCAGGCAAATAAAAAATACAACAGAGACATTACTGGATTCTCTAAAATGGCAACCGAAACACTGGTCGGTTATAACTGGCCCGGCAACGTCAGGGAATTAGAAAATCTCGTAGAGAAAGTTGTTCTTACAACAAAAGACAACATCGTTCCCAATGAAGAAGTGGAAAAACACCTTAAAAAAACCTTCAAGATACACGGAGAACCTCGCTTAAAAATTAATTTTGATGGCTCATTAAATGACATCAAGGACCAAATAGAGAAAGAATACTTGGAATACTTGATGAAAAAATACCACGGCAATATAAAATTAATGTCGGACACGGCAGGACTGGACAAGAGGTCTATATACTACAAGATCAACAAATACAACATAAAGAAGATTTAAGGAGGAATCCATGAAGAAGACAATTTTGTTCGCGTCTGTTTGTTTATTGCTCCTAACTCTCACCGCCTACTCGGCCGAAAAAAGTACAGCCATCACTCGTTCAGAATACATAAAACAAATCGCAAAGCTTTTGGGCGTAGACACGGGTTTTACTGAAAATACTCCCGCCACAGAATACGTAGAGATTCTCAACGAAAAAGGATTTGAAATTGATGCTGCGAACCTGGAGAGCCCGATTAAGGACGAAGAGAAGTCCGCACTCATCAATACCGTGATCCGGCTTAAACTCGAGAATAAAGAAAAGGTTTTGGAGGGCACTCCAAACAAAGCCACCGTAGATGAAGTTGTTGGGAATGTCGCGGTATTATTTGAAGGCAAAGACAACTGGACGCCCGCAAATGTCGGCATGCTCCTAGGGCTTGGGGACATCGTTAAAACCGGAGTAGCCTCTTATATATACCTAAGGGTAGGAAAGTTTGGGCGCATAGCAATAAGAGAAAATAGCGAGCTGGCGCTAAAGGAACTTTCATATTTGCCTGCGAAAAACACTGAAAAAATCGTACTCAATTTAACTAAAGGCGAAACTCTGGTGGATGCCAGAGACATAAAGAAAAATTCACACTTTGAAGTACAAACACCTACCACCCTTGCGGCTGTCAGAGGCACCGTTTACTCCGTAAAAATTGTTGACGATGGAAAAATGACAGAGTGCGAATAAATACTCCGCGGTCCGCCAAGGCGGGCGGAGTATTTATTACGAAAGGAATGAATGCGCACAAAAACTTCCCGGCTAAATCGGGAAGTTTTTGTGTGCCGTTATGAAAAAATACGCCTTCGCGCTAAAACCAGTTATTGTAAGCTGTGTTATTATCGCCGCTTATTTGCTGATATATTTTCTTTATCCGCCTTTATTGGATACCCCCCGACTGAAGGCTCAAGATGCGATGTGGCGTTTAAGACACAGTATCGTCAGCCCACCCGAGGAATCAAAGAAAATTATTTTAATCTCGGTCGATGACGCCGCGTACAGCCAATATAGAAATAAATGGCAATGGAACAGCGAGACATTTGCGTCCCTAATTTACAATATCACCAAAGGCAAACCAAGCGTCGTAGGAATCAACCTCGCATTTTTAGGAGTAACGGAAAAATCCGGCACGGATGACCTTTTATTAAAAATCGCCTTTCAAGACGCGGGCAATATCATCGGCGCCTCCTATTTTGACGTTAACGGCAAGTATATAGTTCCCAATGAATACTTTTCCTATGCTCTAAAAGGTTACGGTTTCACTAATAAACCGGCTGACAGCGATAAAGTAATAAGAAACATAAAACTCTTCGAGCCGTTTCCCCAAAAAAATTACGATAGATTTACGGACAAGGACATATTTGATTACGGTTTTGAGATCAAGATATTGTGTTCATTTTTGAATGTTCCCTCGCAAACAATATCGTTCGAAAACGGCCGATTAATTTTGAACAACGTATCAGGAAAACCCATAAAAATTCCTTCCGTCCAAAACGGAACAACACCTCTTAATTTCACGACTGACGAAAAAGAATTACATGAAATATCGGTAATAGACGTTTTGGCTGACAAAATTCCACCTGAAACATTTAAGAATAAAATAGTTCTTATCGGGACTAAGGGCAAGATTTTTCGAGAAGAAAACCTTACTCCTCTAGGCATTTTTTCCGGGACAGAAATCGCTGCTAACGCACTTATAATGATTTTAAGCCAGCAATACATGCACGCCATGCCCTCATCGTTAGAGCTGCTTTTATTTATGGTCTTTATAGGTGTCTTAACTTATTACTTCTGGCGTTTTGGGGCTCCTCGCAATCTGATATTATTACTCATAGCCGTTGCAATTTTTTATTTCCTCGGAATCTTCCTGGTAGTGAATAACATCACAATGGATTTTTTTAGTATTCCTATTTGCTTGGTTATATCCTATATGTCTGTAGAGGCAACCAAATACAGCACATTAGTCTTAAGCGAGATCAAACTAAAGAACATGGCGGTTGAGGACCCACAGACAGGTCTATTTACACGCAGATATTTCATGTTTAGGCTTAACAGCGACCTAATATACGCTTTAAATGAAAAAAGGCATTTATCAGTCATACTTTTTTCATTGGACAATTTAGAACAATCCAACCGAGTATTGAGCATTGAAGCATCCGAAACCATTCTTAAAAAAGTGGCACAACTGATAAAGAAGAACTCAAGAACAACAAGGCGTGGAGATTTTGTCGCAAGATACAAGGAGTATATTTTCAGCATAACCCTAAGAGAAACGCCACAACAAGGCGCGGTGAAATACGTAAACAGAATAAAACCATTAATCGAGCATCCCATTACCCTTCCGGGCGGCGAGGAAATCAGACCGATTATTTCCACCGCCATTACATCCATTGATACGGTTCAAACATCTTCAGCCATTGACTTTATGCAGTATGCAGAAAATGCTCTTGCCTATGCCAGACAGAGCACCAAAGACCGTATTTATATTCAGGAAAAAAAGATCGGGCCTGGAGAGATAAAGCCTCCGGACTCTGAAAAATCGATGGACGAAATAGATCTTAGTTTCGTTGCAGAAGAATTAAACGGCAAAAATAAAGAGCTCCAGGAAGCTATACACAAGCTTAAAACAGCCTATACGGAAATGGCAAATTTTGAAAAACTTTCGGCAGTTGGAAAACTCGCATCATCAATACATCACGAGTTAAATAATCCCCTCAGCGCGCTTCGCACATGCCTACAGACCATCACAAAAAACCTAAACCAGCCAACTGACCAACAGTTGATTCAAAAAACTTCTACTTTGGCTAAGATGGCTCTAGAAGAGGTACAGCGAATGATAGAAATGAACAAACGCCTAAAGGACCTTTATAAACCCGCTAGAGTAAATCTTGAACCGGTCAATGTAAATAACATCCTGAGTGATGTCCTGGATTTTTTGAGAGGAGAATTTTCCAAAAAACATATCGAATTGGTCAACAAACTAGCCTTCGACATCCCTGCAGTACAAGCAAACGCGATAGGATTAAAACAGGCTTTTCTTAACATTATTTTAAACGCGATGGACGCCATGCCCGAAGGCGGGAAATTGTTTGTAGAGACAACCCTAGTCGCCAACAAACAAATACTCGAAATATCAATCACAGATACAGGCTGCGGAATACCACAGGAACATTTAGACAAAATATTCGAGCCCATGTTCACCACTAAGGGAGAAACAAAAGGCTCAGGACTTGGACTATATGTAACAAAACAACAGATAGAACAACAGAACGGAACAATAAAGGTAATCAGCAGTCTAAATAAGGGCACCACTTTTACAATATCTCTTCTAGTTAAGTAGCGGCTAAGGAACTATTAGTTTCTCGAACTAGCTCGGAAATTAAATCCCTTACAGAAACAATCTTATTTATTCTAAACGCGTTACTACCGCACATGGCAAATCCTTTATCCATATAGCCCCTTGCAGCATTATCCAAGGCCTTACCTATGCAATAATTCGCTTCCTTTGGGTCACAGGTCGACAAGCAATGATACGCACACCTAAAATCAATACGTTCCCCTTTCATTATCCTATCCACAAACGCATTTCTAATAACCCTGCCGGGCAATCCTACAGGACTCTTTATAATCACAATGTCTTCTTCTTTAGCAGAAAGATACGCGTCTTTATATTCTTGCGCTACATCACATTCTTTGGTACACACAAAACGTGTGGCCATTTGTACGGCCTCAGCTCCTAAGCGAATAACCTCCGCAATATCTTTTCCGTCGTAAATACCGCCCGCGGCGATTACAGGAATTTTAACCGATTTATTTTCAAAGCTTTTCGCTACCGCTATGACTTTACACAAAATGTTTTTCAAATTAACATTTTTATCTTTAAGTTCTTCCCCGCTGTATCCAAGGTGTCCGCCCGCAAGAGGACCTTCCACAATCAAAGCATCCGGCAAACGATTATACTTCCTCTTCCACGCTCCACAAATAATATTAGCCGCCCTATCCGAAGACACAATAGGAACCAATTTAGTCTTGTTATTTTTCACTAATGACGGCAGTTTCAAAGGAAGTCCGGCGCCTGAAATGATTACATCGACAGATTCTACCTGTGCGGCGTTGACTAAATCATCGTAGTTTGTCAATGCGCACATAATATTTACACCAAACGGCTTTTTCGTCATTTCTCTAGTTTTCCTAATAGTACTTATGAAGGACGTTCGCGAGCGCGCCAAATAATCCATACTGTTATCTTTACCGTCTTCCCCCAACCCTACAGCAGCGATTACACCTAAAGCGCCTTCATTTGAAACCGCGGAGGCAAGCGAGGACGACGACACCCTCACACCCATCCCCCCTTGAATAATCGGCACAGGAATACTCATATCACCCATTTTGAAATTCTTAAACAAATCTTTCATAATCTCCCTAAAAAAAACGTGAAATACAGTAGTATATTTCACGACTGTTGAACATAAACTTTGCTTTTTGTACGAGAGAGCATAATACCACAATGCCTGGTATAGTCAATGACTACATTGAAATTAATTACAAATTGAGCGCTTACGGATTAAATGTTACAATAAACAAGTCATTACTTGTAGTGCGCGTTCTCATTATCACCTAAGGAGGAGGGGCATGAAGAAGACATTGCAGTTTTTTGTGGCGCTTTTGTTGATTTACCCGATCGGAATCCTACCCGCACAAGACAATTCCGATGCCACCGCTAACACATCTGTAGCAGACGCCGCAAATCTCAGCTGGCCTAGAGAAATTAAAGACGATGAACACACAGTCCTAGTCTATCAGCCTCAGATCGAATCATGGGACAACAACCTACTCACCGCGCTTGCCGCTGTGTCAGTTCAAACAAAGGCCTCCCCACAAGAAGAATACGGCACTATCACCCTCACTGCACGAACAGAAGTCGATAAAGCAACCAGGTTAGTATCCTTATCAGATATTAAAATTTCGGACGCAAACTTTCCAGCGAAATCGGATATGAAACCTGATTACATGAAAATACTAAGTGACCATTTACCACTTGGAATGAACAACATCTCTCTTGACCGGCTTGAGGCGAATCTGGCTATTACTCAGTCCGCCGGAAATACTCAAAAAATTCAGGTAAAAAACGAACCGCCTAAAATTATTTTTAGTGCGTCCCCAGCAGTACTGTTACTAATAGACGGCAATCCCGCAATGAGGCAAACTGATGAAACAAATATTCTTAGGATAATTAACACACGCGCTTTAATTCTCCTAGATCAATCAAACGGACGTTACTATCTTTCGATATTCGGCAAGTGGGTCATGTCAACAAACATTAACGGCCCCTGGAGCATGGCGCAAAACCTGCCCTCTACTGCGGAAAAAATAAAAGAAACTTTATCTAAAAATGGGCAGGTAGACCTGATGGACCAGCCAGGTGATGACATAAAACAAAATTTGGACAAAAATATTCTACCCGCGATATATATAAGTTCCGATCCTGCTGAACTATTGGTAACTCAAGGAGAGCCCCAATTCGAACCAATCAGCGGCACACAACTATTGTACGTAAATAATACTTCGTCACAAATTTTCGTGTATACCCCGACACAGGAGTATTTTGTTCTTATTTCAGGCAGATGGTTTAAGTCAAAGTCAATGACCGGCGCATGGGAGTTTGTCGCCGCAAAAGACTTGCCAAGCGATTTTTCAAATATTCCAGAGACACATCCTAAGGGAGATATTTTGTCATCCATACCCGGAACGGCACAGGCGCAGGAGGCCGTAATTGCTAATACAATACCGCAGACCGCGGAAATAGAAAAGAGCGAGGCAAACCTGACCGTAAATTACGACGGAAAGCCGCAATTTAAAACTATTGAAACAACCACGCTGCAATACGCGGTAAATACCCCGACACCCGTAATAATGGTTAAGGCGAAAAGTTATTATGCTGTTCAAAACGGAGTTTGGTTTTGCGCGACTGCACCGGAAGGCCCGTGGATCATTGCAACAACTGTCCCTCCTGTAATATACACCATACCGGTAAACTCACCTCTTCATTATGTGACCTATGTGAAAATTTATAACACTACCCCCGATGTTGTTTATGTCGGCTATACTCCAGGATACTACGGATCTTACGTAACCACCGACGGAGTCATTGTGTACGGCACCGGCTGGTATTACCCCCCTTATATCGGCCAGGTATGGATCGGTGAGCCTGTCACTTATGGTTTTGGCGCAGGATTTGCTGCCGGGTGCGCGTTTGGCTTTGCTGCGGGCTACGCTTGGGGGGGATGGTGTCATCCTTGGTGGGGACCATACTGGGGATACAATGGATGGCACGGATGGGGAAATCAGGTTAATATAAATCACATGAATGTGTACAACAATTGGAATAGAAACACCGTGATTAGTAATGGAAGTCTTAAGAATAATGTTTCCAACTGGCAGGGAAAAAACCTTAAGAGTTATGAAGGATCTCGAAACAATGTCTTTGCTGGCAAAGACGGACAAGTTTTCCGTAAAGACGGAGATACATGGCAAAAATATTCAGGAAGCAACAAGTGGAACGGACTCGAGGACAAGGGTGGAAGAGACACGGGATGGCTAAAGAATCAGGACATTTCCCGTTCACGCGGAGAATCCCGTGAAAATAGTTTCCGCTCCGGCGGAGATGGATTTAGAGGCGGGGGTGAATTCCGCAGCCGCAGCGGAGGATTTCATGGTGGCGGCGGTTTCCACGGCGGCGGAAGGCGATAATGAACACAAAAAAAATACCCCGCTTTTAAAGCGGGGTATTTTTTTAACAATATCTAATCTTTCACTTTTATTTCATAAAGATCTAAAAGCTGTATTCTTGTCATTTCTAATCTTTTTGTAAACACTACCGCAAGTCTTTTAATCAATTCATATCCCAAATCATGATTAGTTTCACATTTTTCCCTGAGACACTTGCCATTAAGCGCAATCGCGTGAATATCCGTCACTGCACGTGAATTAAACTTATTCCTATGCGGAGGAATAAGCCACGACCATCCGAGTATTTCGCCCTCTTGCACGGTCTGTATCGTAATGTTTCTATTTTCCGTTGCCTGTATATCAATTGCTACGCGGCCTTGGCGGATGAGATAAAATGTATCGGCCGGATCCCCTTCCCTATTAATCATGTCCCCGGCTTTAAAAACAACATTAGACGCGCATCCAGCAATAAACGAGAGATCCGCCGGCTTTAGATCTCTGAAGAAAGGATGCTCTTTCAAAATAGGTTCAAGATTTTTAATTTCCATAACGCTCCTTTCTGTCATAAGACAGGCAAAAACATTCCGAACTCGACGCTATCCATTATATTCCGAATTTCAATTTCAGTCTATTGTAAAGAAGTCAAAACCCTATAAATACCGTTAAGCCCAAATAAAATAAAAATAACCGCAGATATCCATTTAATTGTTTTTTCCGGAATATGTTTTCGCATTAAAATTCCTACAACTATGCCAAAAGCGTCAGCAACCACCATCCCTAAGGTTGTTCCCATTAGTACATTAACCATATTTTGATATTCGACAGCGAGACTCACTGTAGCAAGCTGTGTCTTATCACCCATTTCAGCCAAAAAAAAAGCGATTGTGACTGTCGCAACCGGACCGTATTTAGATTCCCTTTTATCTTCACCCTCAAGTTTATCACCTCTGATAGTCCAAAGGCCGAAAATAACAAATGATATCGCCGCGGCTAAAAGAATAATATCCATCGGAATAACAGAGGACAAAAAACGCCCCAAAGCTACAGCCAGCGCATGATTAACAATAGTAGCCATGAAAACAGCTAAAAGCACATCGCGGGCTTTATACCGTGTAGCAAACGCCATCGCTAAGAGCTGAGTCTTATCTCCCATCTCCGCCAAAACCACAAATATAAAAGATGCGAAAAAAGCCGCCATAACATTAGTGTAGCTCCCGCCTATTTTTCATTCTTTCACTTCTACAATTTTACAATAAACGCACTCAACAATTTTGCGGCATTTTCCAGATCATTTAAGCTTAATAGTTCTACTTGTGTATGCATATATCTAAGAGGTATACTCACTAATCCCGTAGCGACTCCGGCCTTTGTCATTTGTATAACATTCGCGTCTGTTCCAGTGGCCCTAGATATACCCTCGATCTGATACGGAATTTTTTCTTCTTTTGCCGAAGCTACGAGTAAATCAAATATTTTCGGACTTATGTTCGGTCCTTTAGCTATAACAGGCCCGCCGCCGATATTAATTTCACCTATTTTTCTTTTATCCATGGACGGAAAATCCGTAGCGAACGCGACATCAATGGCAATACCGATATCAGGCGATATTCCATACGCTGACGCCTTTGCGCCTCTAAGCCCTATTTCTTCCTGTACAGTAGCCACTCCGTAAATCGAAGGCTTTATTTTTTTCTTTGAAAGAATTTTTAGTGTTTCACTAACAACAAAGGCCCCTGCTTTATCGTCGAAACCCCTACCAATTACCCAATCACTACTACTATTTAAAACTTCAAGCCCAACCGCTGATACAACAGGATCTCCGATTTCAACCATTGATTTGGCCTCATTCTCATCCTTGGCGCCAATATCAATCCATAGTTCTTCAATTTTAGGAGTTTTCTTTCTGTCTTCGTCATCCATTAGATGAATAGGCTTTTTTCCAACCACGCCTAAAACCTTTGTTCTTTTTGTCTTAATCCAGACCCTCTGTCCTTGAACAAGATGCAAATCAACTCCTCCAATGGTCGAAAAATACACAAATCCCTCTTTATCTATATAGGTCACCATGAAACCTATTTCGTCAATATGCCCTGCAAACATCACCTTCTTTTCCCCTGATTTGTTTAAAACGGCGATAGCGTTCCCCATCACATCCGTCTTTATCTCATCTACAAATTTCTTTGTCCTATCGGTCCAAATATTAATCGCCTCTTCCTCAAATCCGGAAGGACTTACCGCTTCAACAAGCTTTCCTAAAAATTTAAAAGATTCTTCCGCTATTACTGACTTGGCTTTTATATCATTCATCCTTGAATCCTCCCAAAAACACAACTTATTCATTTTTAATCTGAAACAAAATACCTCGCAGAGAAACTACGAGGTATTTTCTAATAACTAACCTTTCCAAATACTAAACCTAGCCTTCTATCGTCCAACTCGGTTCAACTAGCGTAAAATAATAATTCACCGGATCCCCAAAATGGTCTATGGATAGCACATTCGCGGTATTCATATTAACTTTGGCCGTTTTTGTAGAATCCCTATCAATCGTAATATTCGCTGATACTGTCTGAACATAATCTCCGGTAGGATTAATCATGGTTGTGTCTTGCGCAGGACCTGTTGTACTAGCCGGATTACTTGAGGGACCACTCGGCGTATAATAGGTAGTCCCGCTTAACTCGACTGTACCATTGACAATAAATGTATCTTTCAAAGTCATTCTGCATTGTGTGTACGTACCCGCCGCCAAATTAACTCCTTGGAGGATTTCTCCCACTTTTGTATGCAGATCTACAGAAGCAATATCCATACTCTTCTCACCCTCGAATATGGTAACCCAGCTAGATCCATTATATAACTCCATCTTTTTTACAGTGCAAAGATATTTCGATATAGAAGTCTGCGTACCAGCCGCAAAAACATTAGATAACAAAAATAACACGAACAGGCAAACAATCATTATTTTACGCATTTTTCACCCCCTCGTTCGGTACAAAATTTTCGGCATAACGATATTCGGCCGATTGCTTCAACTGCGCCCTATACATATCTACATTAAGAGTCCCGTCATACTGCGTACAACAAGGACCGATGGCTACATTCAAAGCCTTCGCATCCAGAGTTTTCATGCTTGGTTTTCTATAAACATTTTCCACCATAAAACCTCCTTTTTTTCATTGCGCTATTGCAATGATTAATGCACCGCCACGAATCCACTACGCTATATGTGTTAACAAACCGCTCAATTTCTGGTATTATACCATAATGGAATGACAGGAAGAAACACAGATTTATCAATTCGAAAAGAGGAGAACTGATGATCAACTTAAAAGAGAAAAAAGTTATAGTTACTGGCGGTGCCGGATTCTTAGGAAATAACGTCATAAAAAAATTGCACGAGAGAGGTTGTAAAAATATTTTTATCCCCACAATCGAAGAATATGACCTTAGAGACCTTGATGCTATAAAAAAAATGTATTCTACGGCTAAAGCAAGCGTTGTAATCCATCTCGCTGCAACTGTCGGCGGAATAGGCGCCAACATAGGCAGCCCGGGCAGTTTTTTTTACGATAACTTGATAATGGGGATTTCATTAATAGAACAAGCACGACTAAGCAATATAGAAAAATTTGTTATTATCGGAACCACATGCGCTTATCCCAAAAATACGCCTGTTCCATTTAAGGAAGATGATATTTGGGATGGGTATCCTGATCCAACAAACGCCCCTTATGGACTCGCAAAAAAAATGCTTATGGTTCAGTCTCAGGCATATAGGCAACAGTATGGATTTAATTCTATTTTTCTTTTGCCGGTAAATTTATACGGCCCGGGTGACAATTTTAATCCAAACACATCACATGTCGTCCCGGCTTTAATAAAGAAATTTTACGACGCAAAAACTTCAAATCGGCCGGAAGTATTTATCTGGGGGACAGGCAAGGCCACAAGGGAATTTTTGTATATTGAAGACTGCGCGGAAGGAATTGTGTCCGCTACTGAAAAATATGACAAGTCCGATCCGGTCAATCTAGGCACCGGCCTAGAGACTTCCATTAAAGACCTTTCTGAAATGATTAGAGATCTCATAGACTATACAGGAAAGATCGTTTGGGACTCTTCAAAACCCGACGGGCAGCCTAGAAGATGCCTTGACGTAACCCGCGCGAAAAAAGAATTTGGTTTTACCACCAAAACAGACTTAAAAGAAGGCTTAAAAAAAGCCATTGATTGGTACATCGCTCACTGCCAAAAGAAATAAAGGTAAAAGTTGAATAATTTAGTTGCGGTTTTTTTTGGTAAAGATCAAATAAACTTCACTTTTTTCATCGCAAATAACGCCGACCGCAGTAGTATTGACCCGCCCTTCCATGTAGAGATATTAGTAGAGCCGTAGGTCCTGCTCTTGTAATGTATCGGGACTTCTACAATTTTCAAGCTATTTTTATACGATCCCAATATAAGATCGAAATCGCCGTATTTATCGAAATCCCCGAAGTACGCGCTGTCCTTTTTTAGTTTCTCATAGTCGCTTTTCATTATGACCTTTGTACCGCAAAGCGTGTCCTTTAAATACTGTCCCAAAATCCAGCTAAAAAGAAGGCTGAAAAATTTATTCGCAAGTATCCTCAAAAACCTCATCGCCTCTTTCTCTCTGGGATATACAAACCTGCTCCCGTTTATAAATTCCCCCATGCCTGAAACTATGGCGTTATAAAATTTCGGCAGGTCCCTAGAAGAAACCGTCAAGTCAGCGTCCACAATCATTAGAATGTCCCCCGAAGCCATATCAAAACCTTTAAAAACGGCGTCTTTTTTGCCTCGACCGTCTTGCACAGCATACTTTAAATTTCTTTTGTCTTTATACTTCTCACAAACTCTTTGTATTTCCTGAAGAGTATTATCTGTCGAGTTTCCTTCCACAAAGATTATTTCAGTAAATTTTCCCATCTGCGGAATTTCTTCTACCGCCCTTTCAATATTTTCTCTTTCATTTCTCGCAGGGATTATGACGGAACAACTAAAATCGTCATTACCATAAAAAATTTTCGGATCAGGCCTCGCGATCACATAATTAATAAAACATAGGTTCTGGAGCCAAAACATTTTTGACAAATATTTGTTTAAGAATTCCGAAATTATCGGTATATACACAGGAAATAGCAAAGCTCCCCCTACCCTTATTTCCTCAAAATTGGCAAGATTTAGGAGATTCTTAATATCATGCTTTGAAAGCCAATTCTGCATAAATTCGCGCATCTTAAATTTTAGCTTCTCGCCAGTTTTTAAAATTCCTTCCCACGCGAAGTTATAATACGTTATGACAATTTTTGTTTTCGGATGACATACAGAGTGAAGCCTTTCAAACATTAATTGCACATCTTCAATGTGACCTATCATATCGGACATGACCACATAGTCAAATTTTTCATTTAAGGCAAGATTTTCCGCGTCCATTTCTATAAAGGTAAGATGAGGATATTTATCTTTAGCTATCTCAACCATCCTAGAACTAAAATCGACTCCAACTCCGCGGCTCGGCTTAAGGTCATTTAGTAGCCCGCCTGTCCCGCATCCAAGCTCAAGGACAGTACTTCCTTCAGGAATAGAAAACTTTAAGAGCTGAGCTATTTTTCTATAATAGTAGCTGTTTTTATTTTTCCACCGGTCTCTGTCCTTCGCGACAGAATTAAAAAATTCTATCTTATGTTTTTTATCCATATATAAAAGCGTGCGGCGCACAAATAAGTTACACGTTGTTAGTGGTAGGATTATAGGACTTTCACTCTGGAACTTCAAGTGTTTCTTTAGGATGTGTTTGGATGTGCGACAATTAAATGTATCGGCAACTAATTTTGTGTCTTTGTGCAATGATCGAGGGATACGTCATTCTTTCGGACAAAACGCCAAATCTGGATTTTTTGCGGCCAAGACTTCGTCCATTCGGCCGGCCGGCATGTTATATGGGGAGTGTTTTACGTACTCCGAGTCTTCTCCATTAATTTTGATCATCGTTTCTATAAAACTATCCATCGTAGTCTTACTTTCTGTTTCGGTCGGTTCTATCATTATCGCTTCGCTTACAATAAGCGGAAAATAAACAGTCGGCGCGTAATAACCATTATCTAAAAGTCTCTTCGCTATATCCGCCGCCCTATGTTTCCGGCCTGACAATACAAATTCGTGCATACTCATTCTCTTATACGGGAGATTATAGAGGCCCTGCAATCTTACTCGCAAATAGTTCGCGTTTAAAACAGCGATCTCGCCTACCCTAGACATGCCTTCCCTTCCCAGGGCCCTAATGTACGCGTATGCTCTTATGATCACACCTATATTCCCATAAAAAGACCGCACCCTGCCGACGGATTTTTTCTCGTCGTAGTTTAGAGAATATTCATTTTTTTTACGTTCAATTTTAGGAACAGGCAAAAATTCGCTCAAATGTTTTTTCACAAGAACCGGACCGCTCCCCGGCCCACCGCCGCCGTGCGGCGTGGAAAAAGATTTATGAAGGTTAATGTGCATGACGTCAAAACCCATATCGCCGGGCCTGAATTTTCCTAAAATGGCATTAAGGTTAGCCCCGTCACAGTATAAAAGCGCGCCTTTTTTATGGACCATTTCGGCGATCTTGAAAATATTCGTTTCAAAAAGGCCAAGGGTATTCGGATTGGTAAGCATCAGTGCGGCCGTATTGTCATCGAGCGCGGCATCGAGTTGAGAAAGGTCTACTTCTCCTCTGTCATTTGATTTAATCGTCACAACCTCTAAGCCCGCTATATGCGCGCTACTTGGATTAGTCCCATGGCTTGAATCCGGCACTATAACTTTTTTTCTTTTTTCACCTTTTGCCGAGTGATAGGCGTTTATAACTAAAAGTCCAAGAAGTTCACCATGAGCGCCCGCGGCCGGCTGTAAAGAAATATCGTCCATACCGCAAATCTCACACAAATATTCCTGCGCGTCGAAAAGAAGTTTTAATATACCTTGAGATAATTTTTCCGGTTGATAGGGATGCGTGTGTGCCCAATTTGGATCCTGGACTATTTTCTCGTTTACTTTAGGGTTATATTTCATCGTACATGAACCGAGGGGGTACATTACCGTATCAACACTGTAATTAAGCTGACTTAATTTTGTAAAATGCCTCACCACATCCAATTCGCTTACCTCAGGAAGAGGCGGCGGCGAAACGCGAAGATACTCCTTAGGTATGACATTCTCAATTGCGGTATGCGGTATTCCAGGCGCGGATAAACTGTACGCTTTTCGCCCGGCTACGCTTCTTTCAAAAATTATCGGCTCTTTCATTTTTCTAAAATCTTTTTCAGCATTCCTGGTATACAAGCCTTTATTTCGTCTCTACACTGCCTATAAACACCTAATGGTTTTCCTATCGGATCGGATAAATCCAGATCATCTCGCGATCCATGCATAAATTCCTTAACAAGATAAATCTGTTTGCCCGGTCTGTCCAGCATACCTATTACTTCCAGTTTATGCCACTGAGTCATTACAAAAATAATCTCTGATTTTTCAATAAGCTCTTTTGTGAGATATTGTGTCTCGTGCCTGGAAATATCAATGTCTTCCTCTTCAAGAGCCTTAATCGCATTTGGGCTCGCAGGCATGCCTCTGGTCGCGATAATTCCCGCCGATTGAAGTTTTATATCCTTCACCTTGCCCAGTGCTTTCTGCACCAACCCCAACGCCATCGGACTCCTGCAAGTGTTTCCTGTACATACAAAAAGTATGTTTTTCATAGACAATACGAATATATCACACACCCATACTACAACTCAACCCTTTTGTTCTTGAATTTTATATCAATGTAATTTATAATGTCATTCATGAAAACAATATCTCGTCTTTTTATGCTCACTTTCTTGGTTCTGTTCACTGTGGGATGCGGGGAGAGAAATCTTGGAAATCCCAGCAGTTACAGTTACGAGGAATACTCGGATTACACTAACTACCATGACAAACAACAGGGCAAACTCAGCAACGATCAACAATCCGTCGAAACGCAATCACCAGACATCCCGGAAAATGTTTACGTTCCATCATGCGACGCAAACAAGGCAACCCGCGCCGGATGTAAATAAAACTACCCCGTTGATTTCTTCACAAACGCCGTTATTTCGTTTTTTTTGTCTTCATATATTTTGCAAAAACAATCCGCAACTATGGGGCTAAATTGTTTTCCGCGGTTTTCTTTGATAATATTTATCGCCTCGTCCGGCATGATCGGTTTTTTATATGGTCTTCTTGAAACCATAACATCGAAAGCATCGGCTACCGCGATTATCTGCGCTCCAAGACATATTTCTTTTCCTTTCAAACCTCGGGGATATCCCGATCCGTCAAAACCTTCATGTGTTTCTAAGATTATTCTTGAGACATTTTCGGTGCCGCTTAGGGCATTAAGTATCTCCGCGCCAAATTCGGAGTGATGCCTCATTATATCCTGCTCCTCCGGCGTAAGCTTTCCACTCTTTTTTAATATCTCGTCGGAAATACCTATCTTTCCTATGTCATGCAGGAAACAAGCGTCTCTTACATCGTTTATCATTTGATCAGATAGGCCTAAAGACTTCGCGATTAATGTGGAATACCAAGCTACATTGGCGGAATGCGCCTTCACATAAGGATCTTTAACTCTTAAAGCGCGGATAAGCGCGGTTATCGCTTCCGAATAGCGCTGGCCTAATCTCTTCTCTAAACTTTTGCCCCACAGATATAGCTCTTCCCCTCTTAATCTAATAGGAGTGCTGTAAAAATTCGACAGGTACGCGACTATGTAGAAAAAAACAAAATGCGAAAATGCCCATCCTACTGTTTGAGCACCGTCTAATTTTATACCTATAGTCTGGATATGTTCTACTATCCCGAAATATTCCATTACAGTCAAACCGCCGTAACAAACGACCGAAAATGTGGCTATTAAATACGCCATGCTTTGCGTCGCGAGTATCCCGGCAAAAATAATCGTCACCAAATATATCGCGCCGAAAAACATTCCGTCCTGAAGACCGACAAAATGCAAAGCGAGCGTAGCGCACAAAACATCCACACTAAGCATGATTGAAATAAGCAGCCCCTCTTTACGACCGTTAAAGTATTTCCTTGTGACAAATCCGTACGGCACGTTAACAACCATTTCAATAAATACCAGAATGATCATCCACCTGACATATCTTATATCAGGAAAAAAACCGCCGATATACGCTATTAAAAAGTACGTAAAGAAACACGGCACAATGGTTACTATTCTGCCGATGTAAAGCCACTTCACCTTGCGTTTAAAATCCTGTGGATCGTTATCTTGCATAATCAGTTTTGACAATCTTCCCTAATCGCCTGCGCTTCCCTCGGATCTATCGCACCGTTAGCATTAGTATCATATGCCCTCAATAAATCGGAATCAACACCTGTGTCCGCGTAGTTAAATATTTTGTGGTACCTATCATTAAGATATTTTTTTGCCTCGTCCGGCTCTAGCCATCCATTACCGTTCAAATCATATACCATCTGCGCCTTCGTCTCAACAACACATCCCTTTGTCTTCCAATCCGGTTCGCTTCTTTTAACTTCTACACCCGCCGTCACTGCCGCTTTTTCCTCAGCAAATATGCTTCCGCACACAAATATTAAAACAACACTGAAACCTACGGCCATCCATTTCTCGAAAACCATAAATTCCTCCTTTGACTTATTTTGCTTTCTCGATCTCGGCAACAACCACTTTCCACTGCGCGCCGTGAATCCCCACCGTAGCCCATTGCGCGTTTTTCTTGACAGGGCTCTTTACTTCCGCACCCAATTTATCCAAGAACTCATACGATCCAGAACCGGATTCCTCCTTTACTATCCTTTCCCCTAAGCTAATAAGTGAGGCGTAAGGCTTGTATATGCCGTCGTTAAAAAGGTTTTTACCAATCTGCTTTTCGTCCTTATCAAAAAGAATTAATCCGTCCGTCTGCATAACCCATATTTCGTAAACTACATCTTTCGCAGCCTTGTTTACTACGTCGAACAAAAGTGTCGCCGGCATAACCAACAGGCTTACCGATCCCAACAATTCATTGCTCTCCGAAAATATCGGATAGCTAAAATCTGCCGCGTCTATTCCCTCCTCAGAGCGAAACACTTTACTCATCACAGGCTTTTTATCTTTTCGAAGCGCCATAACATGTTCTTGAGCGCTAATATCTTTCCCCTCGTATTTTTTATACACATCCGGTTCAATTGTTAACATCTTCCCAGCCGCGTCAACAACCGCGCAATCAACAGCACAAGAGTTGTTTTTGCAAACATCTTTCAGGACTGTTCTAGCCTCTTCTCCGGTCAGCCCCTTTTTCGCGATTTTCTGAGAGGCATCCTGCAAATCCCTATCCATTTTATTAAGCGCGGTTACTACGCCCTGTCTAACATTTTCCAGCGTCTGAGTAACATTACTATCCGCGCAAACTATCGCGCTTGTCATAACCAAGTAAACACAAAAAACAATTCCCACCCTCATCATAATTCCTCCCTTAAAGTCAGACCCATGATTCTACATTTTCTCTTCCGTAAAGGCCGATTATACCATATACTATACCTCAGTTGGACACAAAAACCGTTGAAGGAGGGGTCTATGAAATTTTTAAGAAACACTTTTGTAGTTCTGGTGTGCCTTGGTCTAATTGTTTTTATCTCAGCGCAGGTACTTGTGAACAGTTCTTTTGTGAAGGACAAAATAAAAACCTCCCTTGAACAAAACATCTCACGACAGGTAAAGCTAGACAAATTACATGTCTCGTTCCTAAAGGGCCTGGCGATAGAAATAAATAACTTCTGCGTTTACGAAAAAAACGGCAAAGATATTTTTGTTGGCCTAAAATCGCTTAAGACAGGACTAAACTTTATGCCTCTATTGAGTAAAAAAGTCGAGATTACAAGCATCGAACTTATTGAGCCGGAAGTAAACATAATAAAATACCTCGACGGCTCTTTTAACTACAGCGATATGTTAAAATCTCAGTCTTCCGAAATCACGACACAAGAGAAGCTCCAGGAGACTGCTTTAAAGGAACAAGACAAAGCGGCAGATTCCACCACCGGCACACAAGAAGAAGCAGATTTACCAAACATAAACATCGCATACATAATTATCAAAAACGCGTCCTTGTTGTTCAAGCAAGAAGTCCAAAAAGACAACTTTAGTGAATTTCCCGTTAAGGGGCTCAACATCTCCACCAAGGATTTTTCGTTCACTAACCCCTTAAACCTCGTAATATCCAGTGAGATCGGTAAAAAAGCCAGTATACGTTTTGACGGCAAGACAAGTTCCCTATCCGACATTATGAAGTCTTTTGACACGGCAGAGATAGACTCAAAACTCAACCTAAGCAATCTTAACAGTTCGGAACTCACAGCCCTTCTCCCCAAAGAAACCCTTAAAGACCTGTCGTTTACCGGCATGAATATAAGTTCAGACGTTAAGGGATCAATAAAAAAGGGACTAGACTTTAACGCGGCTATTTCAACCGATCCTCTCGGTAAAGAGAATAATTTTTACATAAAAACAAATTTGAAGTGTTTCGTTAACGAATTGCAGCAAACGCCACAAGGAAAAGGCGGGCTCCTTGAGAAAATCTCTTTGAACGGAAATTTAAATTCTGAGCAACTAACTTACAGGAATAACACCTTAAACAACTCGGCAATCGCGTTCAACGTTAAAAACGGCACTCTAAGCCTTGACAATATCACAACGGATGCATTTAACGGCAATATAAAAGGACAAGCATCCATGTCCTTAGTTCAGGCCCCCGCCCCCTTTAAAGCCAACTTGTCAGCGGACAAGATCGATATGAAGAATTTACTGACGGCTAACGCCAATTTCGATCAATTTACAGGAACCCTCAAGGCCAGTCTAAACTACACAGGCACCGGTTTTGAAAAATCAGATTTGGAAAAATTTTTACAGGGGAATACGGACATATCTATTAAGGACGCGGTCTACACAAAAAGGAACATCAAAGAAGACATTTTAAATGCCATGAACAATCCTCTTTTGGCACAGGCGTTTCCGGGACTAGAGGCGGAGAAAAACAAACTTAAATCGCAGAAGAAAGAAACAAAAATAAATGACCTAATTATTAAGACCACAGCCGCGAAAGGTACTATCAATGTTAACACCCTAACGTGCGGAACAGAAGACTTTGACATAGACGGAAACGGGACTATAGATTTCAACTTGATCGCAAATCTAAAAGTACAGATGATCCTTTCGGAAAGCTTCACTAAGCTTCTTCTAGGCGCGGCGGAGAATGAGAAAAAATCTCTTCCTGACTACCTACCTCAAAAAAACGGCCGCTTAGTTTTACCGGCAATAATAACTGGTCCGTTATCAGATCCTAAAATAAATCCTGACTTTGGGCAAATAATAGGGGCCTTAACAAAAGGCACTTTGACTGACTCACTAAAGGGCACCATGGGCGGTGGAGAAAAGGAAGGAAAGCAGAGCGGAGGAGCCACATCAGCCCTGCAAAATATTTTAGGCGGCGGAAGCGGCGATAAAAAAGAGGGATCGGGGTTTAAATTATTTTAATTCGCAGAATTATATTTACCTTTATTGTCGGTTGCGATAGAATAGCCCCAATTTTTTGTTGTAACATTTTTTTATTTTGTCGAGATTCGTACGTTGTTTGTATCTTGTATCTTGGAACTTGGAACTTATTATGTCTAAAATAAAGCTCTTGAGAAGTAAATCCATCGAAATACGTAAGTCTATTATACATATGCTGACGGAGGCTGGGAGCGGACACCCCGGCGGTTCGTTATCCGCCGTTGAACTCATTGTTACGCTCTACCACTCTAAGCTTCGGCATAATCCGGAAGATCCAAAATGGCATGACCGAGACAGGGTAGTTTTTTCAAAGGGGCACGGGTGCCCTCTATGGTATGCCGTTCTAGCTGATTTCGGATATTTCCCTACAGAAAAACTCTTAACCTTGAGAAAATTCGGAAGCATGCTTCAGGGACATCCGGATAATCTTAGAACACCCGGGGTTGACGTTTCGAGCGGATCTCTAGGACAAGCATTTAGCGCCGCATGCGGTATGGCCGCGGGGGGCAAGCTCGATAAAAAAGACTATAGGGTTTATGTTTTGCTCGGCGACGGAGAAACCCAAGAGGGACAGATTTGGGAAGCCGCGATGAGCGCGTCTCATTATAAACTGGATAATCTCTGCGCGATACTTGACTACAACGGTTTTCAGATAGACGGCAAAGTAAGCGACGTTATGAATATCGATCCGATAGCCGACAAATGG
>Ga0233425_10005250_pt1 | contig 20648 bp, 20 predicted proteins | sample Watercolumn_Towu_2_FD_181712 | JGI IMG/M metagenome (GOLD analysis project Ga0233425, IMG submission 181712) | Freshwater microbial communities from Lake Towuti, South Sulawesi, Indonesia - Watercolumn_Towuti2014_140_MG | ecosystem: Environmental > Aquatic > Freshwater > Lake | place... | reverse complement strand
GGGCCGGAGGACGGGAGTGGGGCCTCGCCGATCCGCCCGCCGATCGGGGCGCGTTCCATGCGCTGGGAGGCGCGATCATGCGATCACCGAGAATCCAGGCCTTGTTGCGATAGACAAGGGGCAAAGCGACGGCGCAAATCACCAGTGCGCGGCGGCATGGCGGTACGGCGGTAAAGCTTGGCAAGACCGCCGGGAACATAGCCAGGGCCGCGCCCGCGGAGTATCGTTCGAAACTGCGGCGGGGCCGGTACCGGCATCGCGGGGCGAGGGGGACGAAACATGGGCAGCAATTCGGGCGGCAAGTCGGCGCGCCTGGCGCTGGCCGTGGCGGTGTTCCTTGCGGTGGCGGCGTGCGGGACGATCGGCGCCGATTCCGTGACTCGGGACCGCACCGACTACAACGACGCGGTCGCCAAATCGTGGAAGGAACAGACGCTGGCAAACATCGTGAAGCTGCGGTACGGGGATACGCCGGTCTTTCTCGATGTCTCCTCGCTGATAAGCCAGTACCAGCTCGAAGGCGTGGTCAATGCGGCCGGCACCATGTACACGGGCTCACCGCCGACCTCCAATTCGGTCACTCTGGGCGCCGCAGGCCGCTACATCGACCGGCCGACCGTCACCTATACCCCGGTCCAGGGCGAGAAATTCACGCGCAGCCTGCTGCGCCCGATCCCGCCGCCCGCGCTCTTCCAGCTCGTCCAGGCCGGCTATCCGATCGATCTGGTGTTCCAGCTCACCGTGCGCGCCATCAACCAACTCCACAACCGGTCGACGCGCGCATTCCTGCGGCGCGAGGCGGACCCGAAGTTCTATGCGGTGCTGGACGCGCTGCGGCGCATTCAGCTCTCGGAGTCGGTGGGCTTCCGCGTCGAGAAGCAAGGGGCGGACGAAGCGGCGCTGCTGGTGTTCCGGCGCGGCGTGTCGCGCGAGGTCGAGCAGGACATCCGGTTCGTCCGCGACGCGCTCGGCATCGACCCCGAGGCGAGCGAGTTTAATCTTACGTTCGGGACGGTGCCGCGGAACGACCGCGAAGTCGCAATGCTGTCGCGCTCGATGTTCGAGATCTTGCTCGAGCTGGGCGGCGGCATCGACGTTCCCAGCCGACACGTCGAGGAGGGGCGCACGATGGCCAACATGGCGCCGGCCGCGAACCCCAGCCCGCGCGACGCGCCGCTGGTGCGAATTCTTTCCGGCGAAGACAGGCCGGGCGGCATGTTTACGGCGCACCACTACCGCGGCCTTTGGTACTGGATCGACGACCGCGACATCCGGTCCAAGGGCATCTTCACGTTCCTGATGCTGCTGTTTTCGCTGGCGGAAACGGGGGTAACGCCCCAAGCGCCGGTGGTCACGATACCCGTCAACTGAACCGGTTGGGGCTCCGCAATTTGACGTAAGTCAACGAACATCGCGCGCCTCCATGTCTCACTGGCAACAGTCGAGACGCGCAATCGGGAGGTTCGGCGATGGCCAAGACGAAAGCGGGCTCGCATCCGCCAGGCGAACGGCGCAAGGTCGCGCTGGCCCTCCAGGGCGGCGGCGCGCACGGCGCGTTCACCTGGGGCGTGCTCGACCGCATGCTGGAGGATCCGACGCTCGAGATCATCGGCGTCACCGGCACCAGCGCCGGCGCGATGAACGCCGTCGTCCTGGCCGACGGGTTGGTGCGCGGAGGACCCAAGCACGCGAAGCGGCAACTGCGCCAGTTTTGGGAAACGATCGGCAAGATGCTTGGGTTCGGCACCCTGCTCTGGCCGTTGTCGGGCAAGATTGCGGCGAGGGTGCACCTCGAGCAGACCCCTCCCTACCTGATGTGGGACGTGGTGCGGCGCAACCTGTCGCCCTACGACCTCAATCCGACCGGAATCAATCCGCTGCGCGAGCCCCTGGACGCACTGGTAGATTTCAAGCGCCTAAAGAAGCAGCAGGACATCGAGATCGCGGTATGCGCCACCAACGTACGCACGGCGCGCCGTCGCGTCTTCACCAACAAGGACATATCGGTCGACGCCGTGCTGGCTTCGGCGTGCCTGCCCGAGCTGTTTCCGGCGGTGGAAATCGACGGCGAAGCGTATTGGGACGGCGGCTACACGGGAAATCCGGCCCTCGTTGGATTGATCGCGAGGCTGCCGAAATGCGATTTCATCATCGTCCGCATCGACCCGATCCAGCGCAAGGACGTTCCCCGCACCGTCGCCGGCATCCACGACCGGTTGCTCGAAATCAGCTTCAACTCGACGTTCTGGCTCGAACTCTCCACGCTCGGTATCATCCTCCGGCTCGTGGACGAAGGGCTGCTCGACCGTCAGCGGTTCGGGCGCATCCTGTTCCACGCCATCGAAGCCAGCGGCGAATTGGAGAAGCTTGCGTCCACGAGCAAGCTCAACAACTATCCCGCCTTTCTTGAGATTCTGTTCGAGGAGGGCCGAGCCTCAGCCGACGCCTGGCTCGCCAAGAACGGCGCGGCGATCGGCCAGCGATCGACCATAGATCTGCAAAAACTTCTGCCGATGGGTGCATATGATCCGCGTCGGCAATCCCGCCACGAGCCCGCGAGCTCCGCGATGTCGGCGCCGCGCAGGCCCGCCTAGCGCAGGCCGTCCACGCAGGCGCGGATGATGCCGAGGTGGACCTTGCGCTTCTCCAGGTCGGCCACGATGCGGTAGCCATAAGCCGCATCGATCGCAAACATCCGATCCACTGCGGCCGATGTCTCCCGCTCGTGCCCGAGCTGCGCATGGATGATCCTGCGCATCGCCTGCGGATAGATGACGCCGGGCATGCCGATCCGCTGCGCCGCGTCCAGGGCACTGCGGTCCCTCCGCGCAATTAGTGGTCGAGGGCGATCGGCAGGCGATACCCGCCCGACTCGCCGGGATTGCGCGCAAACACCTCCGTCCCGAAGCTGCGCGCCTTGTCGCCGTACCCCGCAGCGGCCCGGCGCCCATGTTACACCGGACTTCAAATCGGCATCACCGGCACCCGGTCGGTCGCGATCGGACCGGGTTTCGTTTGCACGCGACCAACGCGCTGTGCTGCCGCTGGTCCCAGCCTGCGTTGCCGACGACGCCCGGGATTCTCCTTTGGCGTACGCTGAAATACCGCCGGATTCAGGGAGTTGGTCAACTCTTAGACAGCGGGTTTACGGCAGTCACCTTGACCCAGATCAAGGCGCCGTCGTCTGCGGCAGGTAGGGTTTATGCCATAGTGTAGCGGGGCGGTGGCGCCATACGCGTGCCGGCTGCAACACTGGCCGCGCAGGTGGTAACGGGACACCAGCCATGACGAGCGCAAACGGCAAGCCATCGGCGGCCTTGGGGCCTTTCGCCGACGCTCTCGAATACGGCGTCGACGCGGTCCAGCGCAGCATCCTGTACTGGGATGTGATGCGCAAACGTGGCAACCAGTTCGTGCGTCACTTCAAGGAAGGCAAGCCGCCGGTCCTGGTGTTCGACTACGAAATCGTGGTCGACGGACGCCAGCTGGAAAAGCCGGTGAACTACGCGCTGCTGCGCGTGATTCCCAAGCCGGGCACCACGGTGGACCCGGCGAAGCGGCCGTTCGTCATCGTCGACCCGCGGGCCGGCCATGGCCCCGGGATCGGCGGCTTCAAGGAAGCAAGCCAAGTCGGCGTCGCCATGCGCGCCGGGCATCCCTGCTACTTCGTAAGTTTTTTCCCGCAGCCCGAGCCGGGGCAGACCATCGAGGACATCGGCCGCGCCGAGGCCCTGTTCGTGCAGAAGGTGGCCGAACTGCACCCCGACGCCGACGGAAAACCCGTGGTGATCGGCAATTGCCAGGCCGGCTGGGCGATCATGCTGATGTCGGCGGCGGCGCCAGACATCGCGGGCGTGGTGTGCGTCGCCGGCTCGCCGCTGTCGTATTGGTCGGGCGAGCGCGGCAAGAACCCGTTGCGCTACGTCGGCGGCCTGCTGGGCGGAAGCTGGCTGGCGTCGCTGGCAAGCGACTTGGGCGCCGGGCAGTTCGACGGGCAGCACCTGGTGTCGAATTTCGAGAGCTTGAATCCGTCGAATACACTGTGGAGCAAACAGTACAATCTCTATGCCAATGTCGATACCGAGGAGGAGAGGTATCTCGATTTCGAGCGGTGGTGGGGCGGATATTTCTTCCTGACCGAGGACGAAATCCGCTTCATCGTGGACGAGCTGTTCGTCGGCAACAAGCTCGCGCAGGGCAAGATCGTCACCAGCAAGGGCCGCCGGCTGGACCTGAAGGCGATCCGCTCGCCGATTGTGGTGATTGCCTCCTGGGGCGACAACATCACGCCGCCGCAGCAGGCGCTCAACTGGATTCCCGACCTCTACCGCGACACCGCCGAAATCCGCGCGAACGAGCAGGTCATCATCTACACGCTCCACGAGTCGATCGGCCATCTCGGCATCTTCGTCTCCGCCAAGGTGGCGGCGAAGGAACATGCGGAATTCGTGAACGCGGTTGACCTGATCGAGATACTGCCGCCGGGCCTGTACGAGATGGTCATCGAGGAGCGGCGGACAGTCGACGCCGGCACCGACCACGAGCACGAGCAGTACACGGTCCGGTTCGAAACGCGCGAGGTCGAGGACATTCTGTCGCTGGACGACGGCCGTCAGGACGAAACGCCGTTCGCCGCCGTTGCCCGCTTGTCCGAGGTCAACGAAGGGCTCTATCGGACGTTCGTGAGTCCGTGGCTGAAAACGTTTGGCAACCGCGGCACCGCCGATTGGCTGCGCATGATGAGCCCCGCCCGCCTGGAACGGCTGATGATGTCGGACCTCAATCCCTTCATGCAGATGCTGGCTCCGCTGGCCGAGCAGGTGCGCCGGAACCGCGCGCCCGTGAGCGCCGACAACCCGTTCCTCAAGCTCCAACAGACGATGTCCGCGCAGATCGTGCGCGGCCTCGACGCCTATCGCGACACGCGCGATGCCGCGGCCGAGCGCCTGTTCTATGCGATCTACGACAATCCGGGGATGCGGGCGCTGGCGGGGCTGGAGGCGCAGTACGCCGACGCCAACAAGCCGCGCATCCACGACGAGGCGCTCGAGGCCCTGCTGCAGCGGAAGATCGACGGGATCGAGCAGCGCTTGGACAGGGGCGGATTGCCCGAGGCGGTGATGCGCATGCTGCTCGCTGGAGTGATCGCCCAGAAGAAGCTTTACGTCGACGGCGCGAGGCTGGCGGCCGAAGCGCGGCAGCAGCATCCCCGTCTGAAGCAGATGACCCGCCAGCAGATCAAGGAGATGGCGCGCGAGCAGGCCTTCATGCTCGGGTTCCGGTTCGACCGCGCGATCGAAGCGCTGCCGAGCCTGCTGCCGTCGGACGAGGACAAAGCCGAGGCTCTCGCGTTCGTGCGCTCGATCGTGGAGAAGCGCGGCTCGGTCAGCCCGGCGGCGGCGGCGCTGCTGCGGCGGTTCGCCGAGATTCTGGGCGCCGGCGCCCCGGCGACGGAGCCCGAGCCGGCGTTGCCGGGGCGGATCGCGCGTTCCCCGCGCATCCGCGCCTGACCGCGCGCCGTCCATCCGACCTTTCCACGGGAGATCCAACCATGGCGAAATCGAGCGACCTGATCCGGCCGGAGGAGCTGCGGCGCATCGCCGACGAGAAGGACATGGAGGAAGCCAAGAAGGCGATGTCCCTGCACGAAAAAACGGAGGCGGAGGCCAAGCAGCTATACGAGGCGTTCAACCAGCGCCAGATCCACCCCGACGTGAAGCAGCGCGTGTCGAACGCGGTGCGCCGCGCCGCGGAGCATGGGCAAAGCGAGTTCCTAATCCTCGAGTTTGAGAGCGACTGGTGCACCGATCGGGGCCGCGCGATCAACAATGCGGAACCGGACTGGCCGAAAACTCTGACCGGCTTCGCCAAGCGCGCCTACGACTATTTCGAAAAAGAGTTGAAACCGCTGGGGTACAAGGCGCGCGCCGAGGTTCTAAACTTTCCCGGCGGGATGCCCGGAAAGATCGGCTTCTACCTGATGTGGTAGCGCATGAATGCCGCCATGAAAACGGGCCGTCAGGAGACGGGCGAGCGCGGCCACGAGGCGTATGAGCGCCTGATCGCTCGCTGCAAGGGCATCAAGCCGGTTGCCACGGCGGTCGCCTATCCCTGCGACGAGTCCTCGCTGGAGGGCGCGGCGGCGGCGGCGCGCGCCGGCATCATCGCGCCCATCCTGGTAGGGCCTGCGGCCAAGGTCCGCGCGGCGGCGGCGCTGGCGAAGATCGACGTATCCGGCTTCCGCCTCATCGAAGCGGCCGGAAGCCAGGACGCCGCCGACAAGGCGGTCGCCGCCGTGCGCGCGGGTGAGGCCGAGGCGCTGATGAAAGGCAGCCTTCACACCGACGAGCTGATGGGCGCCGTGGTCCGGCGCGAGACCGGCCTCAGGACGGCGCGGCGCATCAGCCACTGTTTCATCATGGCGGTGCCGACCTATCCTCGGCCGCTCATCATCACCGACGCCGCAGTGAACATATTCCCTACGCTCGAGGACAAGGTGGACATCGTGCAGAACGCGATCGACCTGGTTACGGGGCTGGGCCTGAAGCAGCCGAAGGTGGCCGTTCTTTCCGCCGTCGAAACCGTCAACCCGAAGATTCCATCGACGCTGGAGGCCGCGGCGCTGTGCAAGATGGCGGAGCGCGGACAGATCACCGGCGGACTTCTCGACGGCCCGCTGGCGTTCGACAACGCGATCGACCCGGAAGCGGCCCGGATCAAAGGCATCAAGTCGCCGGTCGCGGGGCAAGCAGACATCTTGGTGGTGCCGGACCTCGAGGCCGGCAACATGCTGGCGAAGAACCTGACCTTCCTGTCCAAGGCGGATGCGGCGGGAATCGTGCTGGGCGCGCGCGTGCCGATCGTCTTGACCAGCCGGGCCGACAGCCTGCGTACCCGCATCGCCTCTTGCGCCGTCGCGGCACTATCGGCGCTGGCGCGCAAGAAGAAAACACCGATCGCGGCGGCCTAGCGGCATGGACGGCGCAATCCTGGTCTTGAACGCCGGCTCGTCGAGCCTGAAGTTCTCGGTCTACGAGCCCGGAAACGGCTCTTCGCCCCGGCTAATCGTGAAGGGCCAAATCGCCGGCCTGGGTACGTCGCCCACATTCTCCGCACGCGACGGGGCGGGCAAGGCTCTTCCCAACGGCGCTGGAAAGCCACCCGCGCTCGGCGGGCACGGCGAGGCGTTGGACTTCGTCGCGCAATGGCTTCGCGAGCGATTTCCGCGAGCGCGCCTGCTGGCAGCGGGGCATCGTGTCGTGCATGGCGGCCCCGGCTACGCGAAGCCCGTGGTCGTCACGGACGCCATCCTGGAAGCGCTGGAGAACCTGGTGCCGCTCGCGCCGCTGCACCAGCCGCACAACCTAGCGCCGATCCGGGCGCTCCGGCAGCGCCGGCCGGAGCTGCCGCAGGTCGCCTGCTTCGACACCGCGTTCCATCGCGGCCATCCCGCGGTCGCGGACCGCTATGCGCTGCCCGAGCCGCTCCACGCTGCGGGCATCCGCCGCTACGGGTTCCACGGCCTCTCCTATGAGTACATCGCCCGGCAGTTGCCGCGCGTCGCGCCCGGGATCGCGCAGGGGCGGGTGGTCGTGGCGCATCTCGGCAGCGGCGCCAGCATGTGCGCGCTCGAGCGTTGCGGCAGCATCGACAGCACCATGGGATTCACGGCGTTGGACGGCCTGCCGATGGGAACGCGGTGCGGCGCGATCGATCCCGGCGTCCTGCTTTACCTGATGACGGAAAAGGGCATGGACGCCAAGGCGATCGAGCATCTGCTCTATTACGACAGCGGCTTGCGCGGTCTTTCGGGCGTCAGCAACGACGTACGTGAGCTGTTGCAGAGTGCGTCGTCGCCGGCGCGCTTTGCGCTCGACTATTTCGTCTACCGCATCAACCGCGAGCTGGGCGCGCTCGCCGCAGTGCTGGGCGGGCTCGACGGCCTCGTGTTTACGGCCGGGATCGGCGAGAACTCGCCGGAGATCCGCGAGCACGTGTGCCGCAAAGCCGCGTGGCTCGGCATCGAGATCGACGACCGCGCGAACGCAGCCGGGGCTACGCGAATCAGCGCGCCGAGCTCGCGCGCTTCCGTCTGGGTCATCCCGACCGACGAGGAAGCGATGGTCGCCCTGCATACGGTGAACCTGGTCGGACGCAACGTGGTGTCGGCGTAGTGGCCGGCGCGGTGGAGGTCGGATGTTCGAGAACATGAAGCTGCGCACGCTCGAGGGCAAGAAAGGGCTGGTCCTCGGCGTCGCCAACGACAAGTCGATCGCCTATGGTTGCGCCAGGGCGTTCCGACTCTACGGCGCCGACCTAGCGCTCACCTACCTCAACGACAAGGCCAAGCCCTACGTCGCGCCGCTGGCGAAGGAACTCGGCGCGGCGATTTTCGAGCCGCTCGACGTTCAGGCGGAAGGGCAGATGGAGGCGCTGTTCAAGAAAATCCGCGAGAAATGGGGTCGGCTAGATTTCGCGCTTCACTCGATCGCCTTCGCGCCCAAGGCGGACCTGAACGGCCGGGTCGTCGATTGCTCACGCGGCGGATTCCACACGGCCATGGATGTGTCGTGCTACTCGTTCATCGAGATGGCGCGGCTGGCGGAGCCGCTGATGAAGAGCGGCGGCACGCTGTTCACCATGAGCTATTTCGGCGCCGAGAAGGTGGTGGCGAACTACAACATCATGGGGCCTGTGAAGGCGGCGCTGGAGGCGACCGTACGCTACCTGGCGGCCGAGCTCGGCCCCAAGGGAATCCGCGTGCACGCCATATCCCCGGGACCGGTCGCGACGCGCGCCGCCTCGGGGATCGCGCATTTCGACGCCCTACTGAACCGCGCGGCGACCAAAGCGCCCGCCCGCCGCCTGGTGACGATCGAGGAAGTGGGCGTCGCCTGCGCCGGGCTCGCGACGGACGGCGCCAAGCTGATCACCGGCGATCGGCTCTACATTGACGGCGGCTATCACCTGATCGGCTAGGGGCGGACGGTTCGATGATCGGAGGTCGAGAGATGTGCGCGCGATACCTGCTTTCCGCCATCGCCGTCGCGGGCGGACTTGCGGTGCCGCCGGTCGCGGCCCAGGATCAGAAGGTCGATGTCCGTACGATTTCCTGCGTGGAGCTGGAAAAGGTCGACGACGGCGACCGGATTGCCGCGATTTTCTTCTTCTACGGGTTCCACGCTGCCCTGCTCGGCGTCACCGATGTCTCGCCCGCGAACCTCGAAAGGAACGTGCGCAACATCGTTGCGTTTTGCCGCGACAATCCGGCCACGCCTATCTTCGAGGCAGTGCCCAGGGCGTTCCAACGATGAGCCCGCCCCTTGCGCGCGCAATGCGCAGTGCAACGCTGACGGGGGCGTTGGCGCTTCTGCTAGTTGCGGCGGAAGCGAACGCCCAATATTCGCCGCCATGCCAGCCGGGGGCGCCCGGGTGCCCGGGCGGGAATTACGACCCCAATCGCGGAGAGGCGTTCCGCGGCGCGGCACGCGGCGCCACCCGGGGCGCCGTCATCGGCGGCATCACTGGCGACGCCGGCCGGGGCGCCGCGCGTGGCGCCGCCCTGGGCGGTATATTCGGAGCCGCGCGTCGCGCCGCTTCGCGGTAGGCAGCCAACCATCAGCTTCGGCGGCGGAATCGAGCGCGCCGCGGTTCGGCCGTCGCGCGGCTGCCGTCGGGGATTCGCACTCGTCTCAGTTTACTGGCGACGGCCTGGTTTTCTGGCGAAATCTCGGTGGTTGCGGGGATCTGCAACCTCGGACAGCTGACATTACCGCCCGTGGATGTCTGAAGCCGGGACCCGGCTTGAGGCTGAAATCCTGGCGCTTCGACATCAGATCAACATCCTGCGTCGCAACGCACCCAAGCGAGTCCAGCTGGGAAACCTGGGTCGACTGATTTTGGTCACTATCTACCGGCTGGCTCCAGCAACCGCGAATGCATTGGCGGTTGTCAAGCCTGCAACCGTGATTCGACTGCATCGTCTCGGCTTTCGCGCCTATTGGCGTTGGAGATCTCGATCCACCGACGGGTGTCCAAAGATCAGGATTGAGGTGCGTCGCCTCATTCGCCAGATGAGTTTGGATAACCCACTGTGGGGCGCTCCCAGAATTCATGGGGAGCTTCTCAAGCTTGGCATCGACGTTGGGCAGACCAGCGTCGCGAAGTACATGGCCAGATGGCAGCGACCACCAAATCAAGGCTGGAAAACGTTTCTGCTGCTCCACGCAAGTGGTATCGCAGCAATCGACCTATTCGTTGTGCCGACGGTAGCGTTTCGCCTGCTCTATGGCCTGGTCATCGTCCGATTGGCTCGTCGGCTGCTCGGGTGGACCGCCGTGACCGCCGAACTGACGGCTGAGTGGATCGTCCGGCAAATCACCGAGGCGTTTCCCTGGGGCACAATACCTCGATACTTGATCCGAAATCGCGACACGGTTTACGGTTTGGCATTCAAGAAGCGCGTCCATGCGATGGGGATTCGCGACCACCCGATTGCGCCAAGGTCGCCCTGGCAGAACCCCTTCGCCGAACGGTTGATCGGCTCGATCCGGCGCGAATGCCTCGGACCATACCGTGGTCGTTGGTGCTGGCCACCTGCGCCGGATCCTTCGATCCTACATGGCCTATTACAACCGGGCTCGAACTCATCGCTCGCTAAACAAGGATTGCCCCATTCATCGACCGATCCAGGCGACCGGGACAATCGTCTCGGCACCTGTTCTTGTTCTTGGCGGCTGCATCATCACTATGCCCAGGCGTAGTTTTCGGTACGGACAGGTTTTCGGCATAGACAGAACCGGCGATCTGCGCGCTAGGCGCGCGCGCGCAGTCGGCTGGGATCGTACGGCGCCTCGGTCTGCACGCTGCCCTTGTTGTCCTTGACGACGACGGCTAGTCCCGGCCTTGCCGCCGCCGGTTCCACGTATCCCAGCGCGATGCTCTTGTGCAAATGGTAGCCATGATCGGCGGACGTGATCTTGCCGATCGGGCGGCCGTCGGCTAGGATTAGGTCGCCGGGGGCGGGAACGAACGTCAGATCCGGAAATTCGACTGCGACCAAACTGCGCGTCACGCCCTGATAGCGCTGGCGCGACAGCGCGTCCCGCCCGATGAAATCGGGCTTCTCGAACTTGACCGTCCAGCCGAGGCCGGCTTCGAGCGGCGAAGTCGTCTCGTCGAGATCGAGCCCATAGAGCGGGTATTTCTTCTCGATGCGCACGCTGCGCAGTGCGCCGAGGCCGCAAGGAATGAGCCCGCAGTCCTTGCCGGCGGCCAGCACCACGTCCCACATATGTTCGGCGTATTCGCCCGGATAGAACAATTCATAGCCCAACTCGCCGGAGTATCCCGTGCGGCTGATGACCGTGTCCTTGACCTCGGCGACCGTGGCACGGGTCCATGCATAATAGGGCAGCCTGGCCGTGGTCAGGTCGGCTTCGGTCAGGCGGGCCAGGATGTCGCGCGACCGAGGCCCTTGGATCGACAGGAACGCGCGCCCCGCTCCCAGGTTGGTTACGCAGGCGTTCATGCCGTGGGCATACTCCGTCATCCACTGGGCGACGATGTCGACCCGCGACGGGGTGGGGCATAGCCAAAAATGGTCGCGGTCCAGCCGCAGGCAGGTCAGGTCGTCGATCATGCCGCCCTTGTCGTTGCACACCGAGGAATAGATCACCTTGCCGACCGGCAGCTTCGCCACGTCGTTCACCAGTGTGCGCTGCAACAGGGTTTCCGCGTCCCTCCCTTTGATGTCGAGCAGCACTTGATAGTACACGTCGTACAGGCCTGCACGTTCGCGCGTCGCTAGGTGCTCGGCCTGCACTGACGTGAACTTGAACGCCGCGTCGAAGCCGATGCGATCCACCAGCTCGGCGCCGAGCGCGACGAACTTGTGGTAGTAAGGCGTATGCCTGCGCGCCATCGTGCCCCCCTGGTGCCGCGCCGGCCCGTCGCGGCGCGTTGCGTTCTTGCCCGCCTCGGTGAAAAATGATAGAGGAATTTTCACGAACATGAAAGAACCATCGCGCGGGCGCCGGCGCGCTCCCGAGCGCGCCGCGGGTCAGGGAGATCGTCCGCCGCTGCGGAACGGACGCGGGCGGCCTGCGCCCGGCGGCGGAGCCAGCGCGCACGCCTATTCGCTCGGCGACGAGATCCGCCACATGCGCAAGGCCAAGGGCCTGACGCTGAGCGAGTTGGCGGCCAAGACGGGCCTGTCGATCGGCTACCTCAGCCAGGTCGAGCGCGGTGTGTCCAACCTGTCGATCAAGGCGCTGAAGCAAGTCAGCGACGCGATGGGCGTGCAGATCGCGGGCCTTTTTCAAGAGATGGAGCCCGTGCCCGCGAGCGAGCAGGGCATCGTCGTGCGGGGGAACCGGCGCCGCCGCATGAGCCTGAGCGGCCTCGGTATCACCGACGAGCTGCTGTCACCGTCGTTGGCGGGCCAACTGGAAATGCTGTTGTGCACCCTTGCTCCCGGCGCGTCGAGCGGGGACGAGCCCTATGCCCACAAGGGCGAAGAAGCTGGGTTCCTTCTCTCCGGCGCGCTCGAGCTGTGGGTGGGCAAGCGGCATTTCATGCTGAAGCCGGGCGACGCCTTCACGTTCAAGAGCGCCGAACCGCATAGCTATCGCAACCCGGGATCGGTCGATACGGTCGTGGTGTGGGTGATCACGCCGCCGACCTATTGATTTCCGGTTTTCACAGAAGTGAAGATTGATTGGCCTTTTTTCACTAAAGGTTTTAGCGTAGAGTAATCGGGCGCCGGCAGCGGGCGTAGAACATGCCGGCGCGGGGGAATCGGGATGGGCGAGGGCTACGACGCGATCGTGGTCGGCGGGGGGCATAACGGCCTCGTCTGTTCGGCCTATCTCGCGCGCGCCGGCCTCAAGGTTTGCGTGCTGGAGCGCCGCCACATCCTGGGCGGTGCGGCCGTGACCGAGGAGGTCTGGCCCGGTTATCGCGTTTCGGTCTGTTCCTACGTGATGAGCCTGCTGCAACCGCGGATCATCAAGGACCTCGACCTGGCGCGGCACGGGTTCGAGGTGCTGCCGGCCAACAACCTGTTCGTGCCGTTTCCCGACGGCCGCTATCTGGTGTTCTGGGACGATGTCAAGAAGACCTGCGCCGAGATCGCCAAGTACTCGAAACGCGATGCTGAGACCTATTTGCTGTTCGACCAGCACCTGCACGACGCGGCCATGATCGTGCGTGCGCTCTTGTGGGAGACGCCGCCCAACCCCGCCTCGCGGCGCTGGAAAGATCTGAAGGATACGGCCGCCTTGCTGTGGCGGTTCCGCAAGATCGGCGACAAGCTGTTCCGCTTCGTCGATCTGATGACGCAGAGCGTCGGCGACTATCTCGACCGCTGGTTCGAATCGCCCGAGATCAAGGCGGTGCTCGCGTATTATAGCTCGATCGGCACGTTCCTCGGGCCCAGATCGCCGGGTACGGCCTATGTGCTGCTGCACCACGTGATGGGCGAACACGAGGGAGCGGGCGGTTGGGGCTTCATCCGCGGCGGCATGGGCGCGATCAGCCAGGCGATCGCGGCCTCGGCGCGCGAGAAGGGCGTCGTCACGCGCACCGGCGCTGAGATCGACCGTATCGTAGTCGAAGGCGGGCGTGCGGCGGGCGTGCGGCTCAAATCGGGGGAGGAAATCCGCGCCAAAACCGTCATCTCCAATGCCAACGCGAAGGCGACGTTCCTTGGCATGGTCGGCGCCGAATACCTGCCGCCCGAGTTCCTGGCCGAAGTGAAGGCGTACCGGACCATAAGCTCGGCCTTCAAGATCAATCTCGCTGTCGAGGAGCCGCCGCGCTACACCGCGTTCGACAAGGCCAAGATCGGCGTCGATTATCCTACCTACGTGCACATCGGACCCAGCGTCGGCTACCTGGAGCGCGCCTACGACGAGGCGAAATACGGCCGTTCGTCCAGCCGACCTTTCATTACACCCGTCGTGCCGACCATCGTCGATCCCGGCCTTGCGCCGAAAGGTAAGCACATCGTCAACCTGTTCGGCGGCCACGCGCCCTATCACCTCAGCGAGGGCACCTGGGACAACGAGCGCGACCGGCTGTTCGATTCCGTGGTGCGGACCCTGGGCGAATACGCGCCCAACTTCAAAGACTCGATCGTCCACAAACAGGTGCTGGCGCCGCCCGACCTCGAGGCGATGATCGGCCTGCCCAACGGCCATATTTTCCACGGCGAGCTGACTTTGGATCAGCTGTTCTTCATGCGGCCGGTGCCGGGCTACGCCGACTACCGCAGCCCGGTGAAGGGGCTGTATCAGTGCGGCTCGTCCGCCCATCCCGGCGGCGGCGTGATGGGCGTGCCCGGCTACAACGCGGCGCGCGAGATACTGAAGGACCTGCGGCGATGACCGTAGCGCCGGCGATCGCGAATAGTGCAGCGACGGTTTGGTCGGCCACGGCCATCCCGGCGCCGGAATGCGAGCCCTTAAGCGGCGAGCGGCGGGCGGACGTGGCGATCGTCGGCGGTGGCTACGCCGGACTTTCGGCCGCGTTGCACCTCGCGGAAAGCGGCGTCGATGCGACGGTGCTTGAGGCGGGGGAAATCGGGGCGGGCGCGTCGGGGCGCAACAACGGCCAAGTCATCCCCGGCTTCAAGTACGACCCGGACGAACTGGCCGCGAAGCTGGGCGAAACCGGCGAGCGCATGGCCGCGTTCGGAGGCAAGCTGGTCGATCTGGCGTTCGGACTGGTCGAGCGCCACCGCATCGACTGCGCGCCGCGCCGCGCGGGCTGGCTGCAGCTCGCACATTCGCCGGCGATGGCCCGCACGGTCGAGCGGCGCGCGGAACAGTGGCGCCGCCGCGGCATTGAGGCGGATTTTCTCGACCGGGCCGCGACCGCCACTATCCTCGGGACCGGCCGGTATTACGGCGCGTGGATCGACCGGCGCGCGGGCAGCTTGCAGCCCCTGAGCTACGCGCGGGGGCTGGCGGCGGCGGCCATGCGCAAGGGCGCGCGGCTCCACGTGCATTCCCCGGCCCTGGGGCTGGAACGGGCGGGGCCGGGATGGCGTGTGGTAAGCGACCGGGGAACCGTCGCGGCCGACACCGTGCTGATCGCCACCAACGCCTACGCCGACGGACTATGGCCCGGGCTTCGCCGCAGCTTCATCCCCGCCCACAGCATTCAAAGCGCCACCGCCCCGCTCGAGCCGCGGCTGCGGGCGTCGATCCTGCCGCGCGGCGAAGTGGCGTCGGACACGCAACGGATCATCTTCTATTACCGGCTCGATCCCCAGGGGCGGTTCATCATCGGCGGCCGGGGTTCGTTCGGGGAGGCCAACCCGCCGCTGCTGTTCCGCTACATCGAACGCGCCGCCCGCCGGTTCTTCCCGTTTCTCCGCGACGTGCCGTGGCAATTCCGGTGGGGCGGCAAGGTGGCGATGACCACGGATTCCCTGCCGCATTTGCACCGCCTGGCGCCCGGGGTGTTCGCGGCGCTCGGCTGCAACGGCCGCGGCGTGGGCTTGGCCACCGGCATGGGGAAGGTGCTCGCGGACTTGGCGCGCGGCGCATCGGACGCCGACGTGCCGCTGCCGGTCACGCCCCTGCGTCCAATTCCGCTTTTCGAGTTTCGGCGGCCGGTGCTTGCCGCTGTCGCCAACTATTGCCGGCTGCGGGACATGTTGGGGTAAGGCGTGGCGGATCGCTGTATCAAGACGCGCACGGAGGGCGGGGTTGGGGTCATCGCCCTCGACCGGCCCGAGGTGTTGAACGCCCTAAACATGGCCTTGATGGAACAGGTGACGGAAGCCGTACAAGGCTTTGTCGCCGCAGCGGATGTGCGGGCGATCGTTTTGCACGGCTCGGGGCGCGCGTTCTCGGCCGGCTTCGACCTCAAGGAATCGGCGGCGCGAAACATAACGGGCGTCGAGCAGTGGCGCGAGGTGCTGGACTACGATTTTAGGTTCCTGATGCAGTTTTGGGACTGCCCCAAGCCGACCATCGCGGCAGTGCACGGGTATTGCCTGGCCGGCGCGTTCGAGATGGCACTGAGTTGCGACGTAACGGTGGCGGCCGAGGGCACGCGCTTCGGCGAGCCCGAGGTGCGGTTCGGCTCGGGCATGGTAGCCCTGCTGTTGCCGTGGATCGCCGGGCCCAAGGCGGCCAAGGAGCTGCTCTTGACCGGCAACGACAAGGTAGACGCGGCGTGCGCGCTGCAGCTCGGCATCATCAACCACGTCGTGCCGGCGGGGCAGGAGCTCGCCAAGGCAATGGCGATTGCCCGCGACATGGCCGCCGCCGCGCCGCGCTCGGTGGAGCTCACCAAGCGCGCAATCAACCGCACCTACGAGATCATGAACATGCGCCAGGCGCTGCTGGCGGCGCTCGACATCGACACGCTGATCGAGGCCGGCGGCGGGCCGGAGCGGGATGAATTCAACCGCATCCGCAGGGAGAAGGGGCTCAAGGCCGCAATCGAATGGCGCGACGCCCGCTTCAATCGGCCGGGATGACGGCGGGTCGGCCATGCTGACCGCCGCCGCCCGCCGCCGGCTGGTCACCGTCGCGTTGCTGGCGCCGGCGACGATGTTCCTCGCCGTGGCGTTCGTGTTGCCGCTCGGCGTCCTGCTCAAGCTCAGTCTTGCGGCGCCGGCCGGCCCGCTTTCGACCTATGCCGAGATCCTGGGCGGCTGGCTCTACACGCGGGTGTTCTGGAACACGTTGGTGCTGGCGGCGGCGGTGACCGTCATCTCGGTCATCGTGGCGTATCCCACCGCGTACATGCTGACGCTGCTCAAGGGCTGGGCGCTGACCTTCGCGCTTTACGGCGTGCTGTTCCCGCTGTGGATCAGCGTCCTCATCCGCACCTTTTCGTGGATTCTGCTGCTGGAGAAGAATGGCCCCGTCAACCGTGGCCTGGTGGCTACGGGTGTCGTCGACCGGCCGATCGAGTTCCTGTTCAGCCATACCGGCGTGCTGATCGGGATGATCCACGTGCTGCTGCCTTACGCGGTCCTGCCGGTTTATGCCAACATGCTGCGTGTGGATTCGCGGCTGCTGCTGGCCAGCGACGGGCTCGGCGCGCCGCCGTGGCTGACGTTCGGCCGCGTTTACCTGCCCCTGACCATGCCGGGCGTGGGCGCTGGCGCGGTGTTCGTGTTCCTGCTGTCGCTGGGCTTCTTCATCACGCCCGCCCTCTTGGGCGGCGCCAACAACATGACGGTCGCGATGCTGATCGAAACCCTGGTGAACGAGCGGCTGGCCTGGCCGTTGGCCGGCGCGGCCTCGTTCCTGCTGCTCGCGGCCATCCTGGTGCTGCTGGCGGCGGCGGCCCGGTTCGTCAGGCTGGACGCGGCCCTGGAGGTGCGCTGATGCCCGCGCGGGGCTTGGGTTTCCGGCTGGCGGTGCACGGGGCCGGCTCGCTGGTTCTTGGGTTCCTGCTGCTGCCGATCTTCGCGGTGGTGCCGGCGTCGCTGAACCAGGGCTCGTTCATCCGCCTGCCGCCCGAGGCTTGGTCGACGCGGTGGTACGCACGGTTCTTCGCCGACCCGGAGTGGCTGACGACGCTGCTGACCAGCTTCGAGGTCGCCGCGATCGCAACGGCCGTCTCGGCCGCGTTCGGCACCGCTGCCGCCCTGGGTTTGGCGCGGACCGGCGGCCGGCTGCGCGCGATTCTGACCGGATTGATCCTGGCTCCGATGATCGTGCCGGTCATCGTCACGGCGGTGGCGCTCTACTACGTAGGGCGCTATTGGGGCATGACCGGCACCGTTGCCGGCTTGGCGATGGCCCACGTGCTGATGTGCATGCCGTTCGTCGTGCTCAACGTGGGGGTGAGCCTGCGCGCGCTCGATCCCAGTTGGATTCGGGCGGCCGAGGGCCTGGGTGCCTCGCCTGCTCGGGTATTCGCCACCGTGACGCTGCCGACCATTCTGCCCGGCCTGTTCGGCGGAGCCGTGTTCTCGATCATCACTTCGTTCGACGAGGTGGTGCTGTCGATCTTCGTCGCCGGCGTCCAGGCCAAGACGCTGCCGGTAAAAATGTGGGAGGTGGTGCGGCTGGAATTCACACCCGTTCTGTCGGTCGCCTCGACGCTGCTGGTGGCGCTGACGATTGTCCTGTTCGTCCTGTTCCGCCTGGCGGCGGCGCGGGCGCAAGCGGCAGGGGCGGGCCGATGAGCGCGCGCGGCCAATCGGTCGGCTTCGCCGGCGTGTCGCGCTCGTTCGGCGCCGTGCGGGCGCTGCTGCCGACCGACCTCGAGGTCCGGGCGGGCGAATTCCTGACGCTACTGGGGCCCAGCGGGTCGGGCAAGACCACGCTTCTCAACATCGCGGCCGGGTACCTGGCGCCCAGCACCGGGCGCGTGCTGGTAGGCGCGCGCGACGTGACCGAGCTTCCGCCGCGCCGGCGCAACATCGGTATGGTGTTCCAGAGCTACGCCCTGTTCCCGCACCTTAGCGTATTCGAGAACGTGGCCTACGGCCTGCGCGCGCGCGGCATGGGGACGGGCGAGCTGCGCAGGCGCGCCGACGCCGCGCTCGAGTTGGTACGGCTCGAAGGTTATGGCGGGCGGGCGATCCGCGAGCTTTCGGGCGGCCAGCAGCAGCGCGTGGCGCTCGCCCGCGCCTTGGTGATCGAGCCGGACGTGCTGCTGATGGACGAGCCGCTTGGCGCGCTGGACCGCCAGCTCCGCCAGCACGTGCAGCTCGAGATCCGCCGGCTGCACCGCGCCCACGGCCGCACGACCATCTACGTGACCCACGACCAGGAAGAGGCGCTGGTGATGTCCGACCGCATCGCCATCATGCGCGAGGGCGCGATCGAGCAGATGGGCGCCGCCGAGGAACTCTATCGCTGGCCCGGCAATGTGTTCGTCGCCGAATTCCTCGGCGAATCGAACCTGCTGCGCGGCACCCTGGTGGCGCTGAACGGCGTGGGCGCGCGGCTCAAGGTCGACGGGATCGACCGGGTGATCGACGGCTTCGCCGCGGCGGGCCTTTCCGTCGGCCGCCCCGCGGCCGCGCTGATTCGGCCGGAATCGGTCCGGCTTGCCCCGGGCACCGGCCTGAAGGCGCGCTTGGTCGAAACCGTCTACCTGGGCGAATTGCTGGCACTGCGGCTGTCGCTGGAGGGCGGCTACGGCGTCCTTTGCAGGCGGTTCGCACGCGACGGGCTGCCGGAAGGCGAAACAATCGGGATCGATTGGGATCCGCGCGACGTTCGTATCCTGCCGGACGAGGCGCGGGGAGCATCGAGGCGGGAGCAATCCAACACCGCAGAAAGGGAGGTTTGACATGTTCACACGTCGTCGTTTCGTGGGCTCGGCCGCTGCCACGGCCGCCGCCGGGGCGGGCGCGTTCGCCTTACCCGGGGGCTTCGGCCCGGTCCACGCACAGGGCCGTCCGTTCACGTTCACCTCGTGGGGCGGGGTGCTTTCGGCCATGGAGAAGGAAGCCTTCATCGACCCGGCCGAGAAGCTGTTCAACGTCAAGATCGTCAACGCGTCGCCGACCAACCAGGCCAAGATCAAGGCGATGGTCGAGGCCAAGGCGGTGGAATGGGATCTGGTGGACGTCGGCGGGCGCAGCATTTTCGCCGGCCGCGACCAGGGTTTCCTCGAGTCCATCGACTACAAGATCGTGACCAACGCCAAGAACCTGGACAAGCGCTGGGTCCACAGCCACGGAGTCTACACCAGCACTGGCGCGACACTGATCGCCTGGAACACCAAGGCTTTCCCGGCCGGCAAGGGACCGCAGTCCTGGAAGGATTTCTGGGACGTGAAGAACGTGCCCGGCCCGCGCGGCCTCTACAAGCTGATGTACTACAACTACGAGGCTGCGATGCTCGCCGCCGGCGTCAAGGAATCGGAGATGTATCCGGTGACGCCGGAAAAGGCCAAGCAAGCGATTGCCAAAGTCAAGGAGATCAAGCCGCATGTGAAGGTGTGGTGGACCGCCGGCGCCCAGCCGCCGCAGCTCCTGTCCTCGGGTGAGCTCGCGATGTGCTCGGTATGGAGCGGCCGGTTGTTCGACGCGCTCAAGGAAAAGGCGCCGATCGATTTCACGTGGAAGGACGGCATCGCCTGGGGCAACGCGTGGGTGGTGCCGAAGGGGACCCCGCACAAGGACTTGGCGATGAAGATCCTCAACTCGGCGCTGACGGACGAGGCGCAGACCCGGCTGCTCAAGATCGGCGTGTACGGTCCGGTGCTGGAGTCGGCCGCCAAGAAGGCGACGGCCGAGCAGACCAAGCAACTGGTCATGCATCCCGACAACCTGAAGCGCATGATGCTGCTTAACGACGAGCAGGCGGGCATGTACATGACCAAGTACGAAGAAGACTGGAACAAGATGTTGCTCGCTTGACCGTTTGGATCGCCGGGCCCGCCGCTGGCAAGCGGCGGGCCCATTCTCCTGCTGCGCCCGGACACGATATGCGCCTTTCATGAATCATCCCTTGACGCCGCTTCTTGCGCCGCGTGCGGTCGCGTTCGTGGGCGCGACGCCGCGCCCGAACTCGCCCGGCAACGACATGCTGCGCATGGTCCGGCGCTCGGGCTTCAGGGGCTCGGTGTATCCGGTCAACCCCAAGTACGACGGTATGGAAGGCTACCGCTGCTTTCCTTCGCTGGCGGCGTTGCCTGAACGCGTCGACCACGTGGTG
>Ga0233425_10005249_pt1 | contig 20648 bp, 21 predicted proteins | sample Watercolumn_Towu_2_FD_181712 | JGI IMG/M metagenome (GOLD analysis project Ga0233425, IMG submission 181712) | Freshwater microbial communities from Lake Towuti, South Sulawesi, Indonesia - Watercolumn_Towuti2014_140_MG | ecosystem: Environmental > Aquatic > Freshwater > Lake | place... | reverse complement strand
GCCAGCTTGACCGCTGACTCTCTGAATTCGGCACTATAAACTTTGGGTTTTTCTTGACTCATTGGGACTCACTCCTTCTTTACACGTATTTTAAGAAATGTGTCCGGAATAGTGTAGCCACATCACTAACGCCATTGCATACTGTAAATTCTTTACTGGAACTGATCGCGAAATACTTAAATTGGTAAAACCCATCGGCGAGCAAGCATATAAAGTATTGCCGCCGGCAGCCTAAGCGGAAGTCCAATTGGTGAGGCATTTTTTTTCCAGCCCAACAAGGCGCTCAAGCCGACCCGCTTCCGCTACGCTCCAGCGGTCGGCTTAGCTCTACGTTGGGCTAAACAATGGCAGGCCACCTCCAAAGGAGCGGGCACATGCTATTACAAATTTGATGCTAAAAACTCACGCAAAACTTCTGGATGTTTAGCGACAATTTTTAACAGTGTTTCAGCGGCCCCCGAAGGATAGCGGCGACCTTGTTCCCATTGCTGTAAAGTACGGGATGAGTCGCAAAAAAAGCATTAATACTGATAAGGTGAGACTGCGTTGGCTTGATAGCCACCTGCATGATAGCAAGCTCGATGAAATAACAAAAACCAAGATTGAAACTATAAAAAGTTCCAAACTTAATGAAGGCGCAAGTAATGCAACCGTCAATAGAACATTGGCGTTATTGCGCTCAATCTTAAATAGAGCAAAAGAGGATTGGGAGTGGTTGGATTCAACTCCTAGCATAAAATTACTTCCTGAGAATGCAACGAGAGTTAGATGGCTGTCGCAGGAAGAAACGGACAGGTTATAATTCATGAATTGCCTGAGCATTTGGAAGCAATGGTTCGTTTTACTCTGTCAACCGGACTACGTGAAAGCAATGTAACAGGCTTGCAATGGGACCAAATTGATATGCAACGCCGTTGCGCTTGGGTTCATGCCGATCAAGCAAAGGGCAAAAAAGCCATTGCTGTTCCGTTGAATAACGACGCAATTGTGGTTATTCGACAACAAATTGGCAAGCATAATACTCATGTGTTTACATATAAAGGCAAACCGGTCACGCGCGCCAATAATCATGCCTGGGAAAAGGCTTTAATACGAGCGGGCATTACTGATTTTAGGTGGCACGATTTAAGGCACACTTGGGCAAACTGGCACGTTCAAAATGGAACACCACTTCATGTCCTTAAAGAATTAGGTGGGTGGGCGGATTTAACGATGGTTTTGCGTTATGCCCACTTATCCAGCAAGCACTTGGAAGAATATGCTGGAAATTCAAAAACTGTGACAAAATTACTACACATAATAAAAAAGGCTTAATGAAAACCATCTAAGCCTTTGATTTTATGGTGGGGCGTGTAGGGCTCGAACCTACGACCGATGGATTAAGAGTCGGATTCTTTAGTAGTAATTAGCGTTTATTCGTGTTTACCTGTGTTTTTATACGACTGTTTTTATTGATGTAAATATTATTTTTTGTTTACTGTCGTTTACTGATATATTCTTTAGCCTACTAACCAAAGGCACCGTAAAAGCACCGTGAGATTCACAGACAAATACCTTCAAGGCATAAAGCCTAAATTAGTAGACTATAGAATTTTTGAGAAAAGCACTGATAAAGGCTTCGGAATAAAAATAACTGCTGCAGGAGCAATTTCTTTTTTCCTGCAATACGCTTTTAATGGTAAAAGGCGATTTTACCACCTTGGGAGATACCCGTCTGTAAGTTTAGCCGATGCAAGAGAACGATGCAGGGAAACGCGATTAATGATCGACAAAGGTATTGATCCAAAAGCTGCCATGAAGGAATTGGCCTTTGGTACAGTAAAAGACTTGCTGGATAACTACATTAAAAACATGGAGTCATCAGGTAAGAAAACTAGCGAAGAAGTTAAGTACAGGGTAACCAAAGATTGTGCAACCCTGTTTGAGTTGCCAGCCAACTCTGTAACCCCCACACACATCAGGAATATTTTGCATACGATCATCAAGCGCGGTTCTGAGGTTGAAGCAAACCGTGTCCGGTCGTATCTTCACCGGATGTTTGTGCTTGGCATCCATCACGACCACGATCCTAAGATGATGGATAACAAGTTTACATTTAATCTTTCAACTAACCCAGTTGATGCTGTGCCAAAAAACCAAGCGGCTGAGTCAATAGGCGATAGAACTCTGTCTTTTGCAGAGATAAAACTACTGTGGAATGACACCACGTTAAGTCCACAATTTTCAATAGCTGTTAAACTACTCTTATTATATGGGGGGCGATCAAGCGAGGTTATTGAGGCAACCAAAGCAGAACTGGACTTTAACTCTATGGTCTGGGCATTGCCTCCAGTCCGAACAAAAAACAAGAAGTGGTTGTTATTGCCTATAACACCATTGGCAAAGCAATTATTTGATGAGTTATGGCCTTACACCCGTAACTCGACTTTTTTATTTCCTGCTCGTTATAGAGACGATAGGCCAATTAATGAAACGTCATTAGGTCATGCTATTTCGAAGATTACATATATTGATAGGTTCTCTCCCAGAGATTTACGCAGAACTGTAAAGACTAGAATGGGGGAAATAGGAATAGAGAAATCAATAAGAGATAGGATTCAAAATCATGCGCTGAATGATGTCAGCTCAACCCACTATGATCGTTACGACTACCTTACTGAGAAACGTAACGCAATTCTGTCGTGGGAAAATTCACTAATTGAGTCTGTGTTTTAAGTTACTTTATAGATTTGCGATAAGTCTATGCTCCAGAAGATAGTAAAATATAAGTGTCGCGCTTGCCTAAGTGAAAACATCGTCAAACGGGTGCAAAGCGCTATTTATCAAATATGTAGTTCCAGTTGATTTAATTCCGATGCTCCCATCCAATAACACAATAAAGACGCTGGAACACGCATGATCTGGGTTTCCCCTGAAAGACCAGTCATTAAGCCAAAATCATCGAGTGATTTGGTGACAATATAACCACGGGAAATTTTTTTTTGTTCGCATAATTCTAATAAGCCTTTCAACTCTCTTAACCCGGTATGTTGGGCTCGGTATTTCACCTCGAATGGGATCAGCTGTCCGCCAACTTCGGCTACCAAGTCAACCTCACGGTTTTGTTTACCTCGCCAGTAGGTAAACCGAACGTTCTGTGCGTAATAGCGAGCAAAAAGGTGCTTAAACACTGCGGTTTCGGTGGCAACACCTAGTGCACCAGGGTCATCTAAGACGCTTTTACCTTTTAGTAATACAGCCGGTGCAATTGCCGCATCCGCCAGGTAAATTTTAAAATGTCCTTTGAGAACATCCTTGCCATAACCACATGGTGGCAAACGGTATATCAGGTGGCAAGCTTCGAGCAGTTCTATGAAATGTTGAGCTGTTGGTCTCTTGACTTCTAAGTTACTGGACAAATCAGTCATATTCAGCAAGCCACCGTCATGCATACATAAGTAAAGGAACGTGTGTTCAAGATCCAATATTCGACGCACCCCAAACAGGGCTGTCATATCGCGTTTTAGGGCTTTATCGATAATGTCTTCACGGAGCAAACGTTGTGCTTGGTTGATACTTTCCACTTGGGCGGTTTGAGGAAAGCCGCCTCGAATCAGATAGTCATGGAAATGGCCAACGTATGGCACAGCAATTTCTTGCGCCCGGTAAAATTGTGGCTGAACCCATTCGAACAACTCAGCTAGGCTTTTTAATGGCGGTAGCGTTGCTAATTGTAGTCGCTTGATTTGTAGGTATTCATAAAACGATAGTGTTGTCAGCCTTATGGTATGCCAGCGTCCGACCCCTGACTCTTGCCCCGCTTCCACCAAAGGCATGGCGGAACCGGTAAAAACAATGCGGCGCTTTTTATTGAAATCAATTTGATGTTTGACCCAAGTCCCCCATTCACGAATAAACTGGGCTTCATCAAGAAATAAATATTCGTAACCCCCACTTTGAGGTTCACGCTCACGCCAAGCCTCCAAGACAGCTTCAATTCCAGCCAATTTTAAGATAGGATGGTCGAAAGTGGCATATAGAATATTGCCTGGGGGAATCCCTTGTTTGAGAAGGGTGCTGATTTGTTGTTGGAGCAATGTTGTTTTGCCCACTTGTCGAGCACCAGACAATAATATGGCTCTATGTGCCGGTGGATTATTTAACCAACTGTTCAGCTCACACCAAGCGGCTCTTTTCCATTCCGGCAGGTCAGCTATGGGTTCGTTTCGCCACCACGGGTTAAATTGTGCAAGGACAGCAATCAACTCTTCTTTTGAGACTCTCATGTATATATAATAGCACTTATTGTGTATTATTGATAACTATATATATCAATAATTATATATTTTTGTTAATTATCGACTAAAATACCGCAATATTTGCTGAAACTTCATTGTAGATATTTTGATGAAGATTAAATGATGGTTGAGCTTCTGTTTTTTTGTTTTCTCCAAACCAGACTTTAGCAAAGCGGAATTTTTTAAAAATTTCAAAGTCCTTCGACCAACACCCGACGGTCATGGCATTACCTTAACTTTCCTGAGAGCTGCCAGTGAAAAAATCAGTAAATCGTAGGCAAAACTGATACTGCAAAAAAAAATCTATGTTTACTGATCGGCCGTTTAGGTGTCTTTCCAGACATTCGCAAAACAAATTTCCAAAAATTTTGAATTTTAACGACAGTTCAATTCCTGACGCTCATTATTTCCGTAATCCGACAATCAATTTATGAAATCCAGACATTCAACACTGTGAAACTATTGGAATATTGTTAGAAAATTAAGGTGAAGGCACAGATAATAGATGTTATTTAGAATTATCACTTATTAATATAATAAGGCGATTAAAGTGTAATAAATCCAATTAATTCGATAGTTTTGATTACTGATAGGTTCATGATAACGTTAAGCATAAAATAAAGACCAAATTAAACCCATGCGAACATACACCATTTATCCAACCGTATTCCCAGAGCCCTGGGCCTCTGACTGGGGCGAAGACGAATACGGCTTATGGATGGGTTTTACTTACAAAGGCGTCAAGCAGTTCTTTCGCTGGATTGAACCGGGAACATTTTTGATGGGGTCGCCAGCAAATGAGCCGGAACGTTGGGAAAACGAAGGTCAACACTCGGTCACTTTATCACAAGGCTTCTGGCTGGCCGACTGCTGTGTCACACTGGCGTTATGGCAAGCGGCGATGGGTAATAATCCCAGTTACTTTAAAGGCGATGACCGCCCCGTTGAACAAGTCAGCTGGAAGGATGCCCAAAACTTCATCAGCAAACTTAACGGACTGAAACCGGAACTCAAACTATGCCTGCCGACCGAAGCGCAATGGGAATATGCCGGCCGGGCCGGCACACAAACACCGTTTTCGTTCGGCGAGCAAATCGATGCCAGCCAGGTCAATTTTGACGGTACTGTTCCTTACAACAACGGTAAAAAAAGTGAATACCGTGAACAAACGGTAGCGGTGAGAAGTCTGCCGCCTAATCCGTGGGGCTTGTATGAAATGCACGGTAATGTCTTGGAGTGGTGCCAGGATTGGTATGGCGATTACCCATCACAAGCGGTCACTGATCCGCGAGGGCCGGCGTCCGGCTATTTCCGTGTTTTGCGCGGCGGTTCGTGGCGCCACTACGGCAGGATCTACCGTTCTGCCAACCGTCTCTACTACGAGCCCGACGATGCGTACAACTACATTGGCTTTCGTCTTGCCCGAGGTCACGAGCACAGTCAGGCCGGTTCCGGGGCAGGCCAGCAGCCGGCTGGGACACACGCAGCGGTAGCGCGTGGGGGACAGGCGGGGGATGGACTGCAAACGACGGGCGTCAGACAGACCTCAAAAAAATCCAGCGCAAAAAAACAGAAAAATTTGTTCGATAATGTCAAGGACCTGTTTAAGAAGTGAAATACAAGTTCTTTGCCATTCCAGCCCGCCAACCCGAAGCCGCAGAACAGGCGCTCAATGCTTTTTGCAGCCAGCACCGCATCAGCTTTATCGAAAAACAGCTGATCAATGATGGTGCCGACAGCTTTTGGTCGATTTGTGTTTCCTGGCTGGATGGCGAAGCTGCACCATCATTAACAGCTGACAACCGCAACAAGCCGTCGGTCGATTACAAGCAAATCCTCAATGAAGCCGATTTTTCGGTGTATCTGGAATTGCGCAATTACCGAAAAATTCTGGCCGATCAGCAAAGTGTGCCGCCTTATGCTCTATTTACCAATGAACAACTGGCGGCGATGGTACAACAGCGGGTGATAAGCAAAGCGGATTTATCGCAAATACCGGGTGTTGGAAAATCCCGGATTGATAAATATGGCGATAGTTTCTTACAGAAACTCAATGAATGTTGGAATCGCGGCAGCAGTCCACCAACCGATGAAACGAACATTGATTACTCTTGAAGCCATTGCCGACCGTGGCAATTTAACTTTGGCCCTGCATAAAGCAGCCAAAGGTAAACGGCATCGGGATCAGGTCAGTCATTTCATGCATAATGCGGAAACTAACCTAAACCGCTTAGCCGAAGACTTATTGAACGCCCGATTACCCTATGGCAAGTTTCGGGAGTTTACGATTTTCGACCCGAAGCAACGCCTTATTCATGCGGCCTGTTTTGAAGACCGAATCTTCCATCATGCGCTCATGAACCTGGCTGGGCCGGTTTTGGAACGGGCGATGCTGCCAACCAGTTTTGCCTGTAGAACCGGTTTGGGCGTTCATCGGGCTGCTTTGAGCGTACAACAATCGATTCGTTGTTACCCCTGGTATGGCAAAATCGACATAAAAAGCTATTTTGCCCGCATAGACCATGCTCTGTTATTGGCAATTTTAATGCGCCGTTTTAAAGGTACTGCCTTTACTTTACAATTACAGCGCTTGCTGGATTGTTATCAGGTTGAACCCGGCAAAGGTCTCCCTATCGGTTCGCTAACATCGCAATATTTTGCCAATGTTTATCTGGATGGATTGGACCGCCTGTTGGCAAAACTACCGGAAGTCCGATCTCACGTGCGTTATATGGACGACATCGTTTGGTGGTCAGACAGTCAATCGGCGGTTAAAAAAATCTTGCAGACCGTGCAGGATTATTTAATGGAACAGCGTTTGTTAACCATCAAACCCAACTGGCAAATCCAGCAAAGCCTGCAGGGTATCAGCTATTAGGGCACAGACAGTCGTGGTTGGCGACAACAAAATTTACGTCGGCATCCTGACATATCGGTATAAAATGGCAAAGGGTGACAGTCAAACCGGCGATAACCGTGTTTTGCGCGGCGGTTCGTGGAACAACAACGGCAGGAACTGCCGTTCTGCCAACCGTAACAACAACGAGCCCGACAATGCGAACAACAACATTGGCTTTCGTCTTGCCCGAGCTCAACACGCTGTTGGAATGAGCGTGATTGACCAGACTTTCATCCAGACCGGCCGGGGTTCTAACCGGCTGGCAAAAAATAAGGCCGCCAGCTGCGCTAGTAACGATCGCGGACGCCTCGTGAACGCCCACTGGTGGGCCGCTTTAACTGTTCAATTTTGCCATGGGTTCTGACGTGCGCATCTATAACATTTATCCCGATGAATTTCCCGAAGCCTGGGCCTCCGACTGGGGAGAAGACGAATACGGTTTGTGGATGGGTTTTACTTACAAAGGTGTCAAACAGTTCTTTCGCTGGCTGGAACCGGGGACATTTATGATGGGGGCGCCCCTAAATGAACCAGAACGTTGGGAAAACGAAGCTCAACATTCGGTTACGCTATCCCAAGGTTTCTGGCTGGCCGACTGCTGTGTCACTCAGGCCTTATGGCAAGCGGCGATGGGAAATAATCCCAGTTACTTTAAAGGCGATGACTGTCCCGTTGAGCGGGTTAGTTGGAACGCTGCCCAGGCGTTCATCAGCAAACTGAACGAGTTGAAGCCGGAATTGCAATTATGTCTGCCGACCGAAGCGCAATGGGAATACGCCTGTCGGGCCGGAACAAAAACGCCGTTTTCGTTCGGCGAGCAAATCGATGCCAGCCAGGTCAATTTTGATGGTAATTATCCTTACAACAACGGTAAAAATAGCGAATACCGTGAACAAACGGTGGCCGTAAAAGGCCTGCCGCCCAATGCCTGGGGCTTGTATGCTTTGCACGGCAATGTCTGGGAATGGTGCCAGGATTGGTATGGCGAGTACCCATCCCAAGTCGTCACGGACCCGTCAGGGCCTGAGTCCGGCGGTCTCCGTGTTTTGCGCGGCGGTTCGTGGTACTACAACGGCAGGGGCTGCCGTTCTGCCTACCGTTACAGCAGCGGGCCCGACGATGCGAACAACGGCATTGGCTTTCGTCTTGCCCGAGGTCAGTGAGCCAGTCCGGTCAGCAGCAGACCAGCAGCCGGCTGGGACACACGCGGCGGCAGCGCGTGGGGGACAGACGGGGGATGGGCTGCGGAAGCTTTACTAAAAAAATTTTCATAATGGTGTCTCGAAGAGTGTATTGGTTAAAATCAGCGTAAATTTGACTGTCTGAAAAGTGGGAATCTCTCAGCTTGCATCCAAGGGCTGGAATGTTTCGAAAATGCCATTCACAAATATTAACTAATTCGTAATATTGACAGTCGGCTACCGTTTCTTTTGGGGCACTCAGATACTTGATGAATGCGCTTGATTCATCATCCCCACTGATTTCCTACATGATTTTTGAAGGTCTGCTTTGACTTTTTTGCCCATCGGCTAGAAAAAATAGCGATTGGCAGTTCCTGCCTGATCACTCAATTTCATTACTTTTACCCTCTGTACATGACAAAAATTAACAAGTGGCCGTCTGACTCTTAGCCGAACATGCCCTGGGTGCTGGCGACAGCAATGAAATCAATTTTCTGATCCGTTTGTTTGACCTTGAACAGGCGTTAAACCATTCAGAACGGATACAATCCAGTCCATATCTAAAAATGCTTTGGGCATTTCGCCGGTGCGTTTTGACTTTAATGGGCAAAACGCTATCGTGCTTCCAGTCGCCGACCTTATGAGCCCAACAGAAAGCCATCACCGGCAGCACCAAGAGTTTCTTGATGCGCAGGTAGCCAACCACACGGGTTTCTTCGAGTCTGAAGCCCCGCTCCTTTAAGCAGCCGAACAAGGTTTCAATTTCCCAGCGCAAACCGTAAATTTTAATGGCCTCCTCAACAAAGTTGCCACTGGCAATTACCAACAGTTCGCCATCCGCTAAGCGCAGAGCGCTCAGATTAACGCGGCATTGACCTAAACGCCTCGGTTGCGGCAGTTGCCCGATCTCACCGGGCTTCAGTGCAGTAAACAAACGGTCCACTCACGCTGATACTGTTGTTGCGAATCCGGATAAAAAAGGGAATCCGCTCCTTCAAAAGCCAACCCATCCATGGGTCGCCAATAAATTCCCGGTCAGCCAGCAACCCCTGGAGTCGGCTTTTGCCAAACCGACTGAGGAAGCGCTTTAATAGGGCAATGCGCTCCCGACTGTTGGAGTTGCCTCGTTTATTGAGTGGCAACCCATACACGGGGATCGCTGCGCCACGGTAAACAACCGCCAACACCAGCAAATTAATGTTGGTACGTCCCCATTTCCAATTCGTCCGATCCAGGGACAGATAAATATCGGCATCCATGAAACCGAACAGTTTCATGACAAATTGAGCCACGTCATTGTAATTGAGCCAATGACCGCTAAAAAATCGCTGCATCCGACGGTAACGCGACGGAATCAGGGCTCGGCTTGGAAAGGTCAAGGCAAGTTGTGCCAGGTTAACCGTTCCTACTCCCATCAAAGAAATCAACATACCAACAAAGCAAGCCATGCGGGCCTTGTTCCATTGAACATGCTCGTTTAAGATAGTCACCAGTTCGTTGATTTGTAATTGACTGCTTTTCATGTTCGCAAAACAAAATGCAATATTTAATTACATTTCAACGAGCTATATCAACTTCCTCTTATTTTTTGTCATGTACAGAGACTTTTACCAATTAAAGTTCTCCACGGTCTGTAATTGGCATGAGCCTCCTATTCAACAGTAATTCAAATAACTTATCAATAGTTGCATTAGTTGTCGCATGCAGCATACCAAGTCGATTGGGGGCTTGAAGCAGGAAAAGCTGCAAGAACTTATGAAATTATTAATAATTTAGTACCCAGAAACTATTTTTACTGCATTTAAATGGCATCAGCGTCCAAAGAACGATATTATCAGGGTTTTATCTAATATTAAGTCCGCTATGGCTCAGTTAGAAACAAATCAAAAGCTGCGTATCAGCTCCCGTTCGCCCTGTCTTTTTACACTACGTATCGAACTGTTACCCAATGAAATTCAGCCTATTATCTGGCGCCGACTGGAAGTGGATGGACGAATCAGTTTGTGTAAGTTGCATCATTTGATTCAGGCTGCTTTTGGCTGGAACGATTCCCATCTGCATCAATTTGAAATTCGAGGAAAAACCTACGCAATTCCTAGTGAGGAAGATGCCCTGTATGAGCGAGTCGTTGAAGATGAGCGCAAAGCAAAGCTTAATCGGTTGGTAACTGAAGAGGATGTTTTAACCTATAGCTACGATTTAGGCGACAATTGGCAGCATGTCATTACCGTTGAAAACATTGATTATGACCTAGATCATGATCCCCAGGGCGGGGCTTTTATTACCGATGGCGCTCGCGCATGTCCACCGGAAGATGTCGGTGGTCCTGACGGTTACCATCATTTTTTGGAAGTTATATTGACACAGCCTCATTCGGACGAAGCCAAAGAACTGTTAGAATGGGCTGGTGGGCCTTTTGACCCGCATTACTTTGATAAACGATCAGCCAATGCGGCTATCCTTCGCTTGCTCTATAACGGTTGGGGCGGAAAATAAGTTTGCTGTGTCACTAGCTCTTGATAAACTGGCAAAAGATAAATTTACTTCTAATCGATTCGTTCAAAGCATAAACTGTAAAGCCGTTAAGCTTTAGCCAAATAAAACCGGTTACGCTTCATAAATCGCAAAAAATCACCGCCTTTTAAAGCTTTTGACCTTTTTATTGTGTTCAACCTTTACAACGCCGCGTCGAAAAACTAGGCGCCCTGAAATTGCACTCAAAAGTGATCACCCCATGTTTTACTATCTAGCCGTCTGTCCTCCGTCTTACCATGTAACAATAGGACGAATAACGCCCACGATTTGTGAACGCTGGATCGGACCAAAGTAACGGCCATCAAACGAATCGGGATGACTATCCGACATCGCCAGGACTTCAGCGTTGCCCAACACCCAAGTCTTTGCATAAACGGGGAGGGGCCGGCCGTCAGCATCAGCTTTGATCGGTGTGCTGTGCGGCACTATGTGCCCATTGACCTTTACGCCCTCCTTGCCAATCGTTACCTCATCCTCCTGGACGGCCAAAATCTTTTTCATCATCGGACCAAAACCGCCGGGACAAAAACCGGCGCGGAGATAACCGCGGGCTTTGGCCATCGCGAATTCGGCCGAAGGTGGTGGGCAAAACAGCAAATAAGCGCCTTTCTTTATGGGGTCATGGGTTAGTCGATACATACCCACCGGAATACTTGGCGTGGTGTTGAAGCGGATACCGGCCGCATAGACAAGAGCACACAGCAGAAAAACCGCCATCAGGAAGCTTAAGCCAGTGCGGAGTCCTTTCATAAGCGGATGCGTTCTTGCTCCTGTTCTGCGTGATTGGCTCGATTCAACGTGTCACTTTGCAGCGGTGCCGGAATCGCGGCCCTAGCTTTAAAAACGGGGTCTTTAAAAAATAACGGTTGCACGCCATAAATGGCAGGAAATCCAGCCACATAAACCACCATGTCGCCGGCGGTTTCAATCAAGCCTTCGGCATTTTTAATAGGCCCTGGCATCCGTAAGCACTCATCAGGTGTTAACAGCGGTCGCTGCACTTCCTGCAGCGTTCGGGATACTTGATTCAACAAGGTGGAGGTACGCCGGCCACTGGTGGTGATTTGTTCTTTGGTTACCGTGGTTTGACCGGTCAGTTTTGACAGATGCTCGGCGGTTTCAACCCGATTCGGCGGAAAGGCGGTCTGCACATGACAGTTGGAGGTAATGCTTTCATCAGAACCATAACCACTCTCGCGGCTCTTCAGTTGATTAATATCCTGGCATATCAGATAAGCTTTGATGCCGTAACCGGCAATAAAGGCCAAGGATTCCTGTAAGATCTCAAGCTTGCCTAAGCTCGGGAATTCATCCAGCATCAAAAGCAACCGGTGTTGATAATGAGCTTTGGGTTGACCGTTCACAAAATGGAGCTTGTCGGCCAACAAGCGCACGATCATATTGACTAAAATGCGCAGCAACGGACGCAATCGAGTCTTATCGTTGGGATGAGTGACGATATACAAGCTCACAGGATACTCATCATTCATCAAGTCTTTGATTCGAAAGTCCGACTGACTGACATTACGCTGCACGACCGGGTCACGGTACAAGGCGAGATAAGACTTCGCCGTTGACAAAACGGAACCGGCTTCTTCCGGCGGCCGGTCCAGCATGTCCCGCGCGGCCGAACCGACCGTTGGATGATTGAGTCCGTTTAGATGGCCGTAGGTGATCATTTCCATCCATAATTCGGCACTCTCGCGGTTAGGATCAGACAGCATGGCATCGACGGCCGGTAACGTGGCGTCAGTCCCTTCCAGCCGGGCTTTGTACAACACATGTAAAATGACACCAACCAGCAAGGCTTGCGCGGTTTTTTGCCAATGGCTTTCCAGGCCCTTGCCGTCGGGGTCCACCAGTAACGTCGCCAAATTTTGCACATCGCCGACCTCATGCTCGCTACCGAGGCGGACCTCGGCCAAGGCATTCCAGGACACACCGCCGTTTAAGGCCGCCGGTTCAAAACGCAAGACTTTGTTGCGCGCATAGGCTTGTCGCCAACCTGCCGTCAATTCCCATAATTCGCCTTTCAGGTCGGTTATTACGGCACTGTGCTCCCATGACAACAGCGTAGGAATGACTAAACCCACACCTTTCCCGGAGCGCGTGGGCGCATAACAGAGCACATGTTCAGCACCGTTGTGGCGCAAATAATGAATGACGCCATGGCTATCCCGCCAAGCGCCAATATAGACGCCGCCACCGGATACCCTGTCTTTACCGGTAAGACGCTGCCAGAACATCGGTGTGGCTGACAATAATCCGGCTTGTTCAATGTCGTGCCGATTGGCCCAACGGGCAGAGCCGTGTAAATACGGATTGATTTTGGCCGAGTTCGCCGAAACCCGCTTGACGATCATTAATCCCAACAGGCTGGAAGCGGTCACCGTGATGCCGACGCTGGCCGCTTTCAAAATATTGGTCTGAAATAGATCAGCCCATTGATAAGTCCAGATCAGAATGCGCCAAGGGGCATAAAGATGCTGGTAGTGCGCACCCAGTTGCGGCTGATAGCCAAACTCATAGGCAAAAAATTGGGTCGCTGACTGGAATCCGGCCAACAGCGAAATGACCGCTAGAACGGGGATGATCGTTCCGGATTTGGCCGGATCGACTCGCCTTTGCGGGCCTGCTGTATGATTAAATCGGTCTTTCATCGGCTGCTGCTCTTTAATTTAATGTTTCTAATTTCCGTTCAGTTTACGAGTGTACCGATTATTAACCGACCAGGCGGTTCGTGGCCTTTTCATCAACCGGAAAGATAATAGTGCCTTTATTGCATTTAAAGACCACCATAGGTTTGTTATCAATCAGATGTAGACCGGCAACATCCACAATCCTAATGTCGGTCATCGAATGGTGCTTATATTACAACATATCGATAGTTTTATGGTATTTTTGTTCGCGCTCTTCAAGGGTCTGGTCGGCTGTATCAGGCGCCAGGGATTTTAATTTTTCCTAAAAGCAAGTCGCCTCAATGGTTTATCTAACTGAGCTGCAACGATTGATTGCTTGACCAAGGCAAGCCTTTGATGTTCCAGTCCCGCATCGGCAAATGTCAAGGGAAGCTTGGTGGTAGCCGCGACTTCTACGATTTGTGCCTTGAACTCAGTCGTGCCCTGGACGGTAATGTGACTGCCGAAGCGTGTCATCGTGAATTGCAAGGCGGCTTGCAAGTCCTCGCGCGTGGCGCTCCGAGATACATGAAGCCGATCACCGTCATCCCGAATGACGGACGAACCCACACTGTAAATGACGATGCCTTTTTTAGTCACGCTGTCTAGTTCGGTGTTTATCGTCATCTTGATACGCTTGCCCACTTTAGCGCCTATTGTATTGCCCTGAAGCCCCTGTGCGACCGAACGCGCACGCAAGGCCGCCAAAGCGTCCGAGTCACCTTTCGCCGCCTGCCGCCGTAACCAGTCAACCCACTGTAATGGCTGAAACTGCTTAACAATCGACTCACGTTCAAGGCGGTAACGTTGATTTACCTGATCGAGTTCGCGTTTGGCACTTTGGCTCGTCAATGTGTAAAGCAGCCTCATTTCTGGTTTGCTGCCCCCGGTTAGTTTAATCGTCGAGCGTTTTAATTTTGCTTTCGTTTTAACAGCCGACACTTGACGATTTTTTAAGGCCTTGGCCTGCTTCAAATGTTCTGAACGATGGGTGCGCATGTTCTCTTTTTCCTGTTGGTATCGACCAAATAAGACGGTGGTGTCAATACGCGAACGAACCGGGCGGGCCTCGTACTTTTTCTTGGGTATTGCGTCATGAGCAGCCGATTTTGCTGTCAAAACCAATTCTCCAAACTTATTAACTAACTGATGCTTTGAAAATTCACGCGCCACAGAACTGGCTTTGACCATCACGCCGCTATCATCAACAATGATCAGGCCATTGCCCCGTTCTTTCAATGCAAGACCGTGATCCATCAACACCTGATGGAACTCAGCCCAGGACGCAGCTTTTTGTAACGGCACCAAACATTCGCGCTTAATCCAGCCTAACAAACTCTCTACACCGGCATGCTGTTCCATGTCTTGAGCCCGATTTTCACTGCCTACCTTAATTGCCAGATGATTATCCCGTTCAAGGCCGTATTGAAATTCCAACGCCGCACACAACTGACCCAAGATCTTGTAATCCCTATAGGGGCTGTGCATCGTTAACCGGGTCGGATGAATTTTGTTGATGGCGATATGCAGATGCAAATTATCCGTATCCTCATGGGTAACACTGACCCGTTGATGGTCGCCATAACCCAAGCCTTCACAGAGCTTGGATTCAATGGCCGCTAAAATTTTGTCATCAGGACGCTCACCGGCTCTGAAGCTTACGATCAAGTGATAAGTTTTATCGGCTTCAGCACGGGTATTTAGACCTTGGGTGGCCATCACTTCAAAGACGGCAGATTTCCAGTCGACCGACTGACAATTGGTGATCGACGTTGCCACAACCCGTTCACGCTTGTTCTGGTCATCGGTCAAATAGTCCAGCAAACTACTGAAGTCGCTTTTTTTAACCGACTGCATCGGCACCTGTTTCGCAATCATGTTTAAAAATTTAGCCGCTATAGTTTAGTGCTACGCCCTTGGCAATATCACCGACTTCATAATCGCCAGCATGTGATCTTGCGTGTTCTCAATCCGCGCTAGTACCCCACGAATGGTGCTTTCGCCATACTGAGCCGTTCGGACATCATGGGTCAGCCAGAGTTTTAACAGACCGCCCAAGCGCCCCAAGTCGCCGTTAATCCGAACCAGCTCCAAAACTTGTTCGTTATCAATGATGCTCTTAGGCGTATAACCCTGGCCTAGCAGCCGCAAATACGCCGACATGCTTCGTCCGGTTTGTTTGGCTAACGACATGATGACGGCTTTTTCCTCAGGCGTGACCCACACATAGATGGGCGTAGTTGCTTTTCGAGTGGGTTGTTTTTCTGTCATGACAGCCTCCGTAAAAATGAAATCACTTTCATCCCCTCTGGCCTCGCAGAGCAGGATGTCCGTTGAGTGCGTAGCGCGAATAAGGGCCTGTGAAGACCTGTTGCCGGCTTGGCGGTACAGGTACTTCACCTATCCTGCCCGAACCAACGTCTTGATACGCCAGAAGGGTGGTTTATTTTTTATATACAATATATTGATGTTTGTTTGACTTTAAATTAAACTGCGAAAAAAGGCAATGATTCCAGAAAAAATCGTTAGGTTATTGAAAGTTCAAGGAAAAATCAAACAACAACCCTATCATCCAATGAGAAGACCATGTCCAGCAAACTGACAAAATTGATTGCCGAAACTGAAACCCGGCGCGAACAAAAAGGCACCGGCGTAAAAAATCGGGCGGTGTTTCTGGTGCTCAGGGACGACATCAAGGAAGCGCTTAACGATGGCTGGGCCTTCAAACAAATTTACCGAACCTTATACAGCCAACAGAAAATTAATTTTAGTTACCAGACCTTCATGAACTATGCGAATGCATTGATTTTGATGCCGAAATCTTCGGAGGCCAATCATCAACAAGTTCAACTTCCTAAAGCCGGACATGAACAGACTGACGCTAGTGCTGAACCCCTACCGAAAAAATCCTATGAATTACCAAGCTTTATCTTCAACCCCATCGCCAACAAAGAGGACCTGATCTAATGGCAAAAATACACATGATTCTGCAAGGTAAGGGCGGTGTCGGCAAATCGTTGATTGCCGCCGTGCTTGCTCAGTACAAACGAAGCGCCGGCCAGGAGCCCTTGTGCATCGACACCGATCCGGTGAACGCTACTTTCCATGGCTTCAAGGCTTTGCAGGTTAAACGCATTCAAATCATGGAAAACGACGAGATTAACCCAAGGCGCTTTGATGAGCTGGTCGAGTTGATTGCCTCAACGACCGGGGATGTCATTATCGACAATGGTGCCAGCTCCTTTGTGCCGCTGTCGCATTACCTCAACAGCAATCAAGTACCGGCATTGTTACAGGACCTGGGGCATGAGTTAGTCATTCATACCGTGATTACCGGCAGCCAGGCTTTAACCGATACCTTGAATGGCTTTGCCCAGCTGGCGGCCCAGTTCACAGCCGAGACTATTTTCGTGGTGTGGCTCAATCCTTATTGGGGCGCCATCGAAAGTGACGGCAAACACTTTGAAGACATGAAGGTGTATCACACCCATAAAAGCCGCGTGGCCGCCATTATTAAAATCCCGACCTTAAAAGAAGAAACCTATGGCCGGGACTTGGCCGATATGCTGCAAGAGCGTTTGACCTTCGATGAAGCGCTGGCCAGTCCAGCACAAACGATCATGACCCGGCAGCGGCTTAGCATCGTCAAAACGCAGTTGTTTGCGCAACTGTACAGTGCCGCGGTCCTTTAATGAACAACGACTATGAACTAGACGAATTAATCAAGGACATCGCCGTCAAGCACGGCATTGCCGTGGGCCGTGATGATCCGATCTTGATTCTGCACACGTTGAATCAGCGGCTGCTGCAGAACAACCAAAAAGCCCAGCAAGCCTTACTTGAACACTACCAATCCGAGCTTGAAGGGATGTCGCTGCGCTGGAGTACGGATGCCAAAGCACAAGCAGAGCGCCTATTAAACGCATCCCTGGATGTCAGTAAATCCGCCATGGAACGGATGCTACAAAGCACCGCAAAGGAAACGGGGACAGCCATCAAAGCCGAGGTTGATGTATCCCTCGCTCGTTTCCGGTGTTCGATGATGAGTGCTCACCGGATAGGTTTGATGAACATCACTGCTGCCTGTATCACACTGCTGACGACGATACTGCTTTGGATCGTGGTGCGCGGGTAAAGCAGGTAACAAATTACTTAAAAAGGAAACCGATATGACCAACAAACATGACGCAAACGATGAAAAAATTGTTGCTGATCCGGTACTTCTTGAAAAGCTGATCGATGCCGAATCAACACCCAGCCTTGAAGTTGAGTTTGATCCCGATGAAGCCGAGCAATTGGGCGCCTTTGAAGAAAATGCACTCGATGCGACCGATGCATTAGAGAGTAGCGCCGATTTCAAAGATTATACCTATCACGGCCAAAGCCTCCCATAACCCATGCGCTTTCCAACATTTCGATCTGCGATATTGGCACAGCAGCCTTTCCCTTTTCAATGACCGCTGAGGTGGGTCCAATGGATCACAACAAGAAACCCTTCCATGAAATCGTTGCTGAAAATCTGATCCGGCAACTGGAAGCGGGTACTGCACCTTGGCAACGGCCCTGGGCGGCTGCCACATCAGGGCATTGCTTGCCGTATAACCCCACTACTAGCCATCGCTACAAAGGCATCAATGCGTTGCATTTAATGGCACAAAATCGCGCCGATCCACGTTGGCTGACTTACCGACAAGCTATGGAGGCCGGCGCCCAAGTTCGCAAAGGTGAGCAAGGCACCCGCATTCAATTCTGGAAATTCTCCGAAGATCAGATCAAGAAAGACATTAACGGCAATTCCGTGTTGGATGACCAGGGAAAACCGGTCAAGGTGGTCGTGCCGTTGGAGCGGCCTCGGGTATTCTTCGCCACAGTATTCAATGGCGAGCAGATCGACGACTTGCCACCCATCCCAAACAAAGAGCAGACCTGGAACACCATTGAGCGCGCTGAACAGCTGTTAAAAGCTTCCAATGCCGTCATTCAGCACAACGGCGGTAACCATGCGTATTATCGCCTCGCAACCGATAGCATTCATGTGCCGGATAAGAGCCAGTTTTTAAGCGCAGACCGGTATTTTGCAACGGTACTGCATGAGTTGGGTCACTGGTCTGGCCATCCGTCACGCCTTAATCGCGATTTAGCGCATCCGTTTGGCAGCGAGGGTTACGCCAAAGAGGAGCTACGTGCTGAAATTGCCAGCCTGCTTTTAGGGGATGAACTGGGTATTGGTCATGATCCCGGGCAACACGCGGCGTATGTGGGATCGTGGATCAAGGTGCTCAAGGATGATCCGCTGGAGCTATTCCGCGCGGCGGCCGATGCCGAAAAGATTCAGGGTTATATTCTTAACCTGGCGCAGCAGATTCAAGAACAGATCGCCCTACAAACTCAAACCCAGAGCGAGCAAGTCCAGGAGATGAATATGTCGGCAAACCCATTCCATCAAGATTTGTTCAAGGCTGATGCCGTAAAAGATTCCGCAATGGTGATGGCTTCAACCACGAGGCTTGAGGAAGCGGGTGAAAAACTGGGCAGCCAATCAGTCAGCACGATCGATTCAGCCTTTAAAACGGAATTTGACGATAAATCCGGCAAAGCCCATCATCTGATTTATCTTAACGTGCCTTTTAAACAGAAGAACCAAGTAAAACAATTGGGCGCGCGCTGGGATCACCAGCAACAGGCTTGGTATATTCTGCCGGGCGTCAATCCAATGCCTTTTGCCCAATGGCGATTGTCCTCCCCAACTCAAAGTACTAGTAATGCCCACCATCGCGTTTATCTGGCCGTGCCTTATGGCGAACGAGCCCTGGCCAAAGCAGCCGGTGCGGTGTGGGATAAGGCGGCTAAAGCCTGGTATGCCGGCCCAAATGCCGACTTGGTCAAACTTGAACGCTGGTTTCCTGATCGTGTTTCAAGCCAGCAAGACCCGGCCATGACGCCAACCGAAGAATTTGCCGAAGCTTTGAAGGCCTTGGGTTGTATCGTGACCGGCAAACATCCGATCATGGATGGTAACCAGCACCGCATCGCTGTCGAAGGCAATAAAACGGGTGAAGCCGCCGGGTTTTATGTGGGTCATCTGGATGGCCATCCGGCCGGTTATATCAAAAACCATCGGACCGGCATCGATATGACATGGAAATCGAAGGGCTATGCGCTCGATTCTATTAAAAAAGCTCAATTACACGCCGATGCGGCTATCAAGCTGGCGGAACGTGCGGCCGAACAAGCGAGTCGGCAGGAAGCCGCCGCGCAGCGTGTCGCCCATCAAATGAAAAACTTGCTGCCGATTACCGAACGGCCGCCCTATCTTCAAACAAAGGGAATCCAACCATCTATCGGTATATTTACGGACCAGGACAACCATAATATTTACATTCCGGCTTTCGATAGTGCCGGCAAGCTATGGACCCTGCAGACCATTCAGGAAAATGGCACCAAGCGCTTTGCCAAGGACAGTCGGAAAGAAGGCTGTTTTCATCCGGTTGGCGGCATGGACGCGTTGAAGACGGCGCCGGTACTGGTCATTGCCGAGGGCTACGCCACGGCGGCTAGCTTACTGGAGGCCTTAGACCAAGCCACGGTTGCGGCGTTCGATGCGGGTAATCTGCTGCACGTTACTCAAGCACTGCATGAAAAATTCCCCGACAAACCCATCCTGATCGCCGGCGATGACGACCGGCATGTTGAGGCAACCCAAGGCATCAATCCCGGCCGGGTTAAAGCCGAGGCAGCGGCGAAGGCGGTGGGCGGAATGGCAGTTTTCCCGATCTTCACGCCGAGAGAGTTAGCGAGCAATCCCAAGGCCTTTACCGATTTCAACGATTTGGCCAGCAAAAGCAAATGGGGTAAAGCTGGTGTCAAACGCCAAATAGGAACTGCTATCAGCCAATTGCTGACGATTGAAAGAGGCCGGCGTGAAAAATCACAAAAACTTGACCCTAATTGAGGCTCTAGACTATCAGGAGACCCCATGGTAGCCTGGAAAGATGTTAAGAAACAGTAAGCTAAGTGATTATCGTGTCAAAAAAATAATTTCCTGCTTTTGCATCGATATTCCGGCCAGTAAAACGGC
>Ga0233425_10005248_pt1 | contig 20653 bp, 17 predicted proteins | sample Watercolumn_Towu_2_FD_181712 | JGI IMG/M metagenome (GOLD analysis project Ga0233425, IMG submission 181712) | Freshwater microbial communities from Lake Towuti, South Sulawesi, Indonesia - Watercolumn_Towuti2014_140_MG | ecosystem: Environmental > Aquatic > Freshwater > Lake | place... | reverse complement strand
TAGACGCCGGCAAAAAAATCCAAGTTTTCCTCCGCCGTCAGGTCGCCGTAGAGACTGAAACGCTGGGGCATGTACCCGACCATCCTCTTGATGGTCTCCGCCTCGGTCGTGACATCCCGCCCGACCACGCGCGCCCGACCCTCGCTGGGCAAGAGCAAGCCGCAGAGCATCCGGATGGTCGTGGTCTTGCCCGCCCCATTGGGTCCCAGGAATCCGAAGATCTCTCCCGCGCGCACAGTCAGGTTGAGGCCCGCCACGGCTGTCAGCGCCCCAAAGCGGCGGGTGAGATTCGTCGTCTCGATCGCAAAAGACATGCGGCGATGCTCCCTCGCATGGGATCAGGATACGGCTGTTATACGGGAGCCACGAGAACGGTGTCAACCGTTTTCCCGAGATAACCGACAGGGACAGGGATAGGGACAGGGAAACTGAGAAGCATCGGGGAGATCCGTTCTTTTTCTGCCCCTGTCTCTGCCCCTGTCTCTGTCTCTGTCTCTGTCCCTGCCCCTGCCCCTGTCCCTGTCCCTGTCCCTGTCTCTGTCTCTGTCGTTCTTTCGGCCGGAAAGCGGTTGACAAGATCGGGCAAAATGACTAGTGTGCCTTGCAAGCCCTGCCGAACGCACACGCTCATCTCCAAGGAGCATGGATGGCCGTCAAGAAACTGCTCCTGGCCAAGCCGCGAGGCTTTTGCGCGGGAGTGGATCGGGCGATCGATGTCGTCAACCTCGCGCTCGACCTGTACCATGGACCCGTGTACGTCCGCAAAGAGATCGTCCATAACGTGCACGTCGTCGATGAACTGCGCCGCAAGGGCGTCATCTTCGTGGACGAGCTGGACGAGGTCCCGGACGGGGCGACCGTGGTCTTCAGCGCCCACGGCGTCTCGCCGGAAGTCCGGGCGCGCGCAACGGCCCGCCGGCTGAAAGTGATCGACGCGACTTGCCCGTTGGTGACCAAGGTTCACCTCGAAGCCGTCCGGTTTTCCCGGGAAGGACGGCCCATCGTCCTGGTGGGGCACGAGGGACACGATGAGGTTGTCGGCACGATGGGACACGCACCGGAGCACATCCGCCTGATCAGTTCAGTTGAGGAAGCCACGATCCTCGATGTGCCCGATCCCGACCGGGTTGCCGTTATCACGCAAACCACCCTGAGCCTGGACGATACGTCGGCTATCATCGGCGCGCTGCGCACGCGGTTCCCCAGCCTCATGGCGCCTGCTCGGGATGACATCTGCTATGCCACCGAGAACCGCCAGATGGCCGTCAAGGCGATCGCCAAGGAGGCCCAGGTGATTCTGGTGATCGGGTCACGGAACAGCTCGAATAGCAATAGGCTGGCCGAGGTGGCGCGCGATGCAGGCGCCCGGGCCTACCTGATCGACGACATTAGCCAGATCGACCCCACCTGGTTTGAAGGGGTTGAGTGTCTTGGAATCACGGCCGGCGCTTCGGCGCCCGAATACCTGGTAGATGGGGTGATCCACTACTTCCGGGCGCGCGGGGTTACCGACATCCAAGAGATCCAGGCCGTGACCGAGGAGGTCAGTTTCGCGCTCCCGCCAGAGCTGGTCCGCGACCGGGCTGTGCGGGAGATGGCCCGGCATGGGTGAAGGCTCGACATCCTGACCCGTGGGGGGCGCAAGGTGTCCCTGTCCACGGAAGCGGGAACAAACCCAGCAGAGTGCGATGGCCCACACCGGTTCGGGCGTAGCGGCGCGAGGGAGCGTCACTCGCGCCCTCACCAAGGCCAGCCGATCGAACTTCTACTACGCCTTCCTGTTTCTCCCCAGGCAGAAGCGTGAGGCGCTCTATGCGATCTACGCCTTCTGCCGGCTGACCGACGACCTCGTGGACGAGATGCCGTCGGCTTTCTCAGCCGATCACCATCACCAGGCTGATCCTGATCCATCCCCCAGCACCGACACGTCCGTAGGGGTAGCCCGCGCGCCAGGCACGCCGTTGGAACGCCTGAAGGCATGGCGGGCGGAACTGGGCGCCTGCTTCCGGGGCGAGGCGACCCACCCCGTCACCCAGCGCCTGGCCGAGGTCAACCAAGATCTCCGCATCCCCCAGAGCTTTTTCGAGGAACTGCTGGATGGCGTGGAGATGGATCTCACGAAGTCCCGATACGCCACATTCGCCGAGTTGCAGCAGTATTGCCATCGGGTGGCGGGGGTGGTGGGACTGATGTGCATCAAGGCCTTCGGATATCGCCACCCTGCCACACAGCAATATGCCGAGGACCTCGGAACGGCATTCCAGCTCACCAACATCCTGCGTGACCTCGCTGCCGATGCCGAGCGGGGGCGGATCTACTTGCCGCAAGAGGACCTGCTGCGCTTCGGCTATGCCGAGGAGGACCTCGTGGCCGGGCGGATGACCCCTGCATTTCTCGACTTGATGCGGTTCGAAGCGGAGCGGGCCCGAGGCTTCTACGCGAGGGCGCAGGCAACCCTGCCGGCGGAAGATCGGCGGAACATGCTGGCGGCCGAGATCATGCGGGCGATCTACGCGCGCATCTTGGATCGGATCGAAGGGGCAGGCTTCGACGTGTTCTCTCGACGCATACGTCTTTCGGACAGGGAGCGTTTCTGCCTAGCCGCTTCGCACTGGCTGAAGCACCTGCTCCGCTTCCCGTGATATCGGCGTCGAACCGGCGCTCCCCCACCGTCACGAGCGGTTCTTTTCCTCCCCTGTCGGTGTTTCGGGTCGGAGATCCGTCATGTTGACGCCCGGCAAGTACTCCACGGTTCGATCATCGTGCAGACTCTCCAGACGCCGTACGACGTCGCGGATCCGCGCAGATGCGCGGCTGATCGCTTCCAGCTTCCTCATCACCTCGGGGGGGAGGTCCCCGGGTTGGCTCAGCAGAAGCTCCGCAAATCCCAGAACCGTCCCCAGGGGGTTGTTGATCTCGTGCCGAATGGCCAGACCGACCTCCCCAATCGCAGCCAGCCGTTCGGCCCGGACGAGGCGGGCCTGGGTTGCCAGCAGTTCCTGATTCTTCTGCTCCAACGCCTCTGCTTTGCGCCGGATCTCTTGCTGCAGCGCCCGGGTCCGAAGACAGCCGTGAACGCGCGCCAGCAACTCCTCGGGTTGGTACGGTTTGGGGATATAGTCGTCGGCGCCCCCTAGCAGACCCTCTACCCGGTCCTGCACCCCACTCTGCGACGTGAGCAAGATGACGGGAATCTCTCGGGTGGAGGGATCCGCCTTGAGCGAGCGGCAGAGATCGCTCCCATCCCCATCCGGGAGCATGCGGTCGAGAAGCACGAGGTCGGGCGGCGCGCTCCGAATCCCCTCCCAGGCATCGGCAATCGAAGCCTTCCAATCCACCTCGAGCCCGTTTCGCTCGAGGAGTTCACAGATCAGACTCGCCTGAACCGGACTGTCTTCGACGACCAGAATTCGCATCTGCATGAGCCTCTCCACCGGCCGCCCGCCGAGCGTGACAACGCGAATGCACTCGTCAACGCGCGGGCAGATCCTCGTCGAACAGTCGGGCCACCTCATCCCGGGCGAAGCGGGGCAGGGGCACTTCCCTGCCCGCATCCACCAGGAGGATGCCCGCCTCGGGCGGCGCGACCGAACCGATGATCCTCCCGCTAATCCCCTCCGCCTCCCACGCCGCCACCAAACGATTCGCCTGCTCACATGGACAGGTCAAAAGCAAGGCGCCAGAGGCGATCACACCCAAGGGATCGAGTCCCAGCGCCCGGCAGAGGGCCTGACACTCGGGGAGCACCGGAATCGCCGCCCGCTCGATGCGCAAGCCGACGTGGCCGGCCATCGCCAGCTCGAGAAGACCCGTGGCCACGCCTCCCTCCGTGGGATCGTGCATCGCATGCACGGGCACCGTGCGCACGGCGATACGCGCCTCGGGAATGACCGAGATGCCGGGGCGGTGTAAGAACCCTCGGGCGCGCTCTCGCACCTCGAGGGGAACGCCCTTGGTGGCCAGCAGGTCCCCACATTCACGCGACAGGATCGAGGTTCCCTCCACCGCGATCCCCTTGGTCAAGAGCACCGCATCGCCGACGCGAGATCCTGCGGTGGTCACCAGGCCTTCTTTTCCGACCTCCCCCAGCATCGTGCCGGCCAGGATGGGCCGGTCCAGGCCCTGTGTCACCTCGGTGTGCCCCCCCACCAGCGCAACGCCGACGGCGCGGCAGGCATCCTGCACCTGCGTGAAGATGCCTGTGAGGAGCTGCTCGTCGGCCCCTTCCTCGGGAAGCAAGAGCGTCATAAGGAACCAGCAAGGCTGCGCCCCCCGAACGGCCAGATCATTCGCATTGATATGGACGGCGTACCAACCGATCTCTTCCGCCACGAAGGTGATGGGATCCACCTTCGCTACCAGGTAGCGGTCACCCAGGTCCAAGACCGCCGCATCCTCTCCGACTCGTGGCCCGATGATGACGCGGGGATCCCGGATGTCGCAGGCACGGAAGAGCCGCTCCAGCACCTCCAGGGGCGGTTTGCCCAAGTGCAGACGGAGGGATTCCGAGGCCCGGTTCGCGTCAGAATTCATAGACGGCAAAGGGAAGCGGAGTGATCAGCGTGAGCAGCAGCACCAAGGCAACGATCGCCAGGATTCGTCGCAGGGGATCCAGGGGAGTCAGATCATCCAATGGCGGCGGGTGGCGGAGGCCCAGACCGACAGCCAGGGCCACCCACACCAACCAGCCCTCCCACCGGGCGATGAAATACAGCAGAACCAGCGCGCCCAGGAAGAGCCACACGACTTTATGGTGGGTCCGACCCAGGGCAGCGTAGGCGATATGACCTCCATCGAGTTGGGAGAGCGGCATGAGATTCAACGCCGTGACAAAGAGCCCCAACCACCCCGCCAGAGCCATCGGGTGCAAGAACACGTCAGAGCCTTCTGGGATCGGTCCTTTCACGATCCACTTCAGCGCCAAATAGATGAGCGAATTCCCCTCCTGCAATACCAGACCCGATTGGGGCTTGACGGGCGAGAACATGAGGCCAATAGCCAAGACTGGAAGAGCCAGAATCAAGCCCGCGAGCGGTCCGGCTATCCCGATGTCAAAGAGAACCTTCCGGTTGGGAATGGGGGAGCGCATGCGGATGATCGCCCCCATCGTCCCCATGGGCGGCAGAGGGAGTGGGACGAAATACGGGAGGCTGACCTGCACGCCGTACGCCCGCGCCGTGAGGTAATGTCCCAACTCGTGAAATCCCAAAATGAGCAGGAGACTGGCCGAAAACGGCACCCCTAAGAGAAACGCCTTCGGATCGGTGAGTGGCTGTGCCCCCTCCATCATTGCGCCGACGAACAGCGTCGTCAGGAGTGTTGCCAGGAACAGGACAAGGTTCAACACCCAGCCCTTCCTCGCCGATGTCAGCTCCGGGCGAATGGCGGGACGGCGGAGGAGGGTGATTTCTTCCTGACTTTGGAGCATGGGAACGTAGCCGTAAGGATTCAGACGCGGCACAAGAAGGGACATGGCAGTTTCCGGATCCACCAGGAAACGACCGCGGAATCGAATCACGCCGTTTCCGTCCAACGTGGACCACTCTCGGATGGCGAAGATGCCAGCCAGTTCCTGCCCAAGCACGAATGGCCAAGGCCGAATCAATCCGGTCCAATCAGGCATGCTGACTCACCTAACAACGTTCGGGGGTTCGGGCGTTCGGGGCTTCCTTCTCCGAAAGAACACCCGAACCCTCGAACTCCCGAACGCTCTTTCTTCGACCGTGTCGTTGCGTTTATAACACGCAAGCCATGCAGGCGCAATCGCCTTGGCGATTTTCGATTTTTGATTTTCGATTTCAGATTTGGTCTCTCTCTTGGGTTCTTCAACCCGCAATTTGTAATCGGAAATCATCAATGCCCTTGCTGCCTCCTGCTTACTGCCCCCTCTCCGGTTCCCCGGTTCACGCGTCACGCTTCACCCTTTACTCTTTACGTGTTACGTTTCACGCCTCACGTTTCGGTCCGGTTCCAGGCAAAACGTCAGCCCCGTCCGTGCTTCCTCGTAGGAGCGAAACCGCATCGAGCGGTACTCCCCGTGACGCCACGGCTCGACCTGGTCGGCGTAATGGGGCGAACGGGGGTCACCTGAAACCCCGCCGGCAACGATCCACTGCGAACCGTCCGGATTCCCGAGGTCCACGATCTGCCGGTAGGTTGGGCCCACCATGACCTCGAATGGTAGGCCGAGCGGAAAGGCGCCCAGATTCACCGTCATGCCATCGCCCGGTCGGGGATAGGGGCCTCGGTTCAACTTCAAGAGCCACGCGAGCGCCTTGGCCATCCTCCCCCCGAGGCGCCCAAATCCGTGGAAAATGGTGAGCCTGTGCAATGCGCCCCATCGCCACGCCGCCGGCTCCGGTCCCATCTGTGCCGTCGCTTGCCTCCATGCCGCTTGAAGGGCTTCTTCAACCGTGACTCTTACGCCACGCGGAAAACAGGCCTCCCCTAGGGTGAGCAACGCCGAATCCACTGCCGGGACCGCGACATGCAGTGTCGAGAGGTATTGCGCAAATAGCCCGGGGGCTTGGAGCTCCATGATCGGTCGAAAGCATCGTTGCAGGAGCTGCTGGTACAACAAGTGGTAGAGCGCGGCGGCCGCGCTATCCGCCTCCATTCGGCAATCCCACTCCAAGAGGAGAGAGGCGGCACGCCGGGCGTCCCGATCAGAGAGCTCCCGATACACCGGCTCAATCAGGCACCGCAGGATTCCAGCGGCCTGAAGAGAGAGGATATCGGTTTGCATCTCCGCCATATCCTCGACGGTGGCCACGCTGGTCTGCGCCAAGAGATCTGCGATCCGCGCGGCTCGGTACGGAGGCTCCCAGAACCCTGAGGCGAGAGTGGACGGAAGCTCCGAAGCAACCCGATTGTTGGCAGACGCGAGAAATCCCTCAGGGGGATCGACGCGCTTTGGCTGCTCCATCCAGGTGAGGTAGCCATCCCAGGCATCTCTCTCGGATCCCCCATCCAGGATGACCTCCGTGTCAGCTCGCGGGAGACGCCGAGGGAACTTGCCGGCACAGTAATAGGCGATCGTCCCCTGCCGGTCGGCGACCAGAACGTTCTGCGCCGGAACTGCAAAATCCTGCAGTGCCGCTTCGAACTGGCTGAGGTCTCTGGCGCGGTTCATCCCCAAAAAGGCCTCCAGTCCTCTCCACGCCTCCAGGCCGACCCAGCGGAACGAGGTGGGGGGAACGTCTCCGCCTCGCGGCAAGAGTGGACAGAGGACCCCGCCGTGCCGCACATAGGAGAGGGCATGGCGAACCGGCACACGATGACCGCGGACCCGGAATTCCTCCTCGACGATCTCCAGCGCATGCCAGGTCCCATTCCGAAGGTAGGCTGAGCCCGAGGAATCGAGGGTCTCCCGATAGTAGTCGCCATCGTCGGCCATCACCGCGGTGAATCCCCAGGCCAGATGGTCGTTCCGACCGACCAAGACCGCCGGAATGGCGGGCATCGTCGCGCCGATCACCCGATACTCCGGCCCGTAGAGCGCGACCGGGTACCACAGCGGGGGAAGCCCGAAGAGTAGATGCGGATCATTGCACAGGAGAGGTTTTCCTGAGGCGGTCAGGCGACCGCTCAGGACCCAACTGTTGCTGCCCTGCCCCGCCAGCCCCAGGGCCTCCCGCGCGAGGAGGTCCAGCCGGCTCGGAGATGAGGGCGCGACGTTGCCCAAGATGCACCGACCCCCAGCCATATCAGGAGGAAGGAGCCGCCGGAGCATGGAATTGCCCGCCAGGCGGGCCAGAATGGGCTTCACCGGAAAGGCGAGCGACAGGAACCAGCCGATCAGCTTCCCCACCGCGAACGAGTCCTCCGGCTTCCACGGATCGGGGCGGATCCCGGCCAGAACGAATTCCGGAGGCAAGTCCCTCAGGCGGCATCGCGTGATCCACGCATTCACACCCGCGCTGAAGCTTTCGAGGACAACCCGGCTGCGATCGGAGACCTGGGCTCGTTCAATCCGCCCCACCGGATACATCCGGAGACTCCGGTAGTGGTGATCCAGGGCCACGATTGTGGCGCCGGGAAAGTGAGGGCCGGCCCCGCCGATCGGCCTGTCTCCCACAAGCTCCGCCAGGCGTCCGCCCGCGAGCCGGCGTAGCATTTCCATCTGCCAGAGCCGATCCTGCGCCATCGCAAACCCCAGACCGAATGCCAGATCCCCCTCTGCCCCGGCGTAAATGTGCGGGACGCCGACCTCGTCCCGACAAATGCGCACATCCTGCGTGATCCCCGATACACGCAATCTCCGGGGCGCAACTCGCCTTGACGATCCGTGGTGGAATAGTTTCCGCCACAGGGCCGAGATCAAGAGCTCGGTGCGTGCGGCAATGAACAGAGGCATGGCGGGATCAGTTTCTGCGGAGGCGGCGCGGGTGGTCGTAGCGAAAGATCGCCTGAATGTTCCAGGGATCTTCCCCCATCTGTGGCGGAAAGGGATCGAATGGCGCGGCAACCTTCACGGCGCGGAGCGCCTCCTCGTCCAAGACGGGGAAGCCGGAACTGTGGACCATTCGGAGGTTGACGAGCGCCCCTGCCTTGTTCAGCGTGAAGATCAACAAGAGTTCCCCGCCCACGCCGTGCTCCAATGCATCCTCGGGGTAGGTCCACACGCGCTGGATGCGCTGCTTGAGTGTGGCGAGATAGTCCACAAACCGGTTTTCGCGGCTATCCAGGTTCACCGTCTGCTTGGCGCTCACCCCCGCGTCCGCCAAGAGGCTGGAGCCGAGGCTGTCAATCTGTTCCCGTAACGAAGGTCGCGCGGGCGCCGCCTGGGGAGGCGAACTCTTTGTGCGGGGGGGCGACGACTCCGCGGCCGGCGGGCCGCCCAAGCTCAATCCACTCTGGCTGGGCGCCGTAGGCGCTTCCTTGCGAGGAGGCTCCGGGGTCCGCTGTGGTTGCGGCACAGGGGGTTCGGGTTGCGGTCGGGAAACCGCCTGAGGGGAGACGGGTGGCGCAATCACTTTCTCGGGGATAGCCAAAGGCGGCGGAGCGATTCGTTCACGGGGTGTCTCCGGCTTGGTGTCGACCCGCGCCACCACTTGCGGGGGTGGGGCTGGGAGAGGTCCCTTTTCCTGAGCCGGAAGCGGACGATCCTGGATCGGGGTTTCTCGCTCCGGCACGGGGGGCGGGCTCTGGCGAGGGGACTCGGGAATCTTTTCGACGCGCGGAGCAACCGGTTCAAGCGGCGGGCGCGACACGACCGAAGGGGGTGGGGGAGGAATCATCGGTTCGCGGCCGCGCGGCACCGCCGCCTGGAGGGGCGGGGGCGGGGCCGCGGGGATCACCGGCTCCGGTTCACGACGCGCCGGCAGTGGAGGCGCCTCCCGGATGATGGGTTGAGGAATCGCTTGCGACTCTGTCTGGGGTGGCGCGGGGGGCGTTACGAGCTTCTCAGGCACTGGGGGGGAAGCGGACGGGACCGGTCGCTCGACCGGTGCCTCCGGCTTGGATTCAGCCCGCGCAGACGGAGGAATCGGCTGCGGGGCTTCCGCCGGCTCCGCTTCTGCTCGACGACGCGCTTTGACGCGAGGCGGCGGCTCTGGCAGGACACGCGATGGCGCCGGGGATGCGATCTTCGGTGAGGGTTGCGGTGCCGGCGGCTCGAGAATCCGCACTCGCAGGGGCGTGTTGGGAAATATGGGGTGCTTTGGAGACGCAAACGTGAGCAACCCGAGAAGCCCCGCGTGGAGAACGAGCGAAACCGTAATCGATCTGGCAAGAGCGGATTGAAGCATCACGATTGAGACCTGCCGCAAAATTCGGCCCAGGTGCACCACCCAAGCCATTATAGGCAACCCAGAGGCGCGCTACAAGCGCTTTCCCGTCTGATCTCGACAGTTGCGATCCCACAAAAACCAAGAGGGCATCCCGAATCAGATGCCCTCTTGGTGGAACCACAAAGCGAAGGAGAAATCGGATTAACTCTTCTTCTTCTCTTCCTTCTTCTCTTCGCCCTTCTTCTTCTCCGGTTCCTTCTTCTTCTCTTCGCCCTTCTTCTTTGCCGGCTCCTTCTTCTTTGCCGGCTCCTTCTTCTTCTCCTCCTTGGCGGGCTCCTTCGCAGCCTTAGCGGGAGGAGCAGCCGGGGCCGCCGGGGCCGCCGGAGCAGGTTTCTTCTCCTCGGCCGCGCCCGCGAATGCAAAGCCGGAGAATGACACCGCAACGGCGAACGCCAGGAGCAACACAGCGAGCTTCTTCATCTCTCATTCACCTCCTTCCGGATTAGCAGTTGGACACCACGCGTTCACGAGGGAATTGACTCTATACAAAGCAATCGGTGTGCCAACTCAGACACGCGACTTCGAATCTCTGGCGCAGTGTTTTCAACGGGTTTCGAGCCCCCAGATTTCCGATTCAAGCAGCCCGGTTTCCGTCTGCGACTCCGGATGCAGCCTTTCGGTTGATCGTACACCATTTGGGGCATCCTCGACCCCCGCCACATTCCAAGGCGAGGTGTTACGTCTTCATTCGCTTCTTCAGACGACTGGCAGCCTCCAGCATTTCGGTCGCATGCTGGAGCGGAGTGTTCGATCGGCTCGGCCCCCCCAGCATTCGGGCAAGCTCCTGCGCGCGCTCGGCACCCGAAAGCACCTGCACGGCGGTCTGGGTTCGATCTTTCACGCTCCGCTTGGAGACCGTCACATGGTGGTCTGCATAGCAGGCGATCTGGGGCAGGTGCGTCACGCACAGCACCTGACGCTGGCGCGAGGCGGCGGTGAGCTTCCGACCGACCGTATCGGCAATGGCGCCACCGATTCCCACATCCACCTCATCGAAGATCAGGGTGGGCGTCTGATCTGCGGCCGCCAGGATGACCCGAATCGCCAGCATGGTCCTCGACAGTTCTCCCCCTGATGCGATCTTGTGCAAGGGCTTCAGGGGTTCCCCCGGATTGGGAGAGATCAGGAACTCCACCTCATCCTTCCCATGAAGGCCCAGTCCCTCCTCACCCGGACCAGCCGGGCTCACGCGGACCTCGAACGTCGCCTTGGCCATGCCGAGAGCATAGATCTGTTCCAGGATAGCCTCGCACAGCGTGGGGGCGGCACGCAGGCGCGCAGTCGAAAGCCGGTCGGCATGGCCGGCAAGATCGCGCTGCGTCTCGCTGATCCCGCGCTCGAGCTCTCCGAGCTTCTCCTCCGACCGCTCCAGGGTCGACAGTTCCGCACGGACGCGGGCGAGATGGTCCAGAACCTCGCCCACGGTGGCACCGTACTTCCGCTTGAGCTTCCCGATCTCGTGGAGCCTGCTTTCGATAGCATCCAGGCGCGCCGGATCGAACTCGATCCGTCCGCGGTAGTCCCGCAATCCGCGGGCAGCTTCGCGAAGATGCATGCCCCCCGTCTCAATGGCTTCCAGAACTTCGCCCAGACGCTGATCAATGCCTGCCGCCTCGCGCAGCCGGGTAACGGTGGCCGCTATCCGCACCAGAATAGCCTCTTCCGATTCTTCCAGTGCCCCGTAGACCTGCTCGACCGCCGCAAACAGCCGCTCGTGGTTGCTGAGAATCGTCTGCTCGGCGACAAGCGCCTCTTCCTCGCCGGGGTCCAGGCGTGAGCCTTCGATCTCGCGCCGCTGGAATTCCAAGAGGTCCTGGCGTTGCGCCCGTTCACGCAGGGTCGCCGCCAGCGCCTCGCGCTCGCGACGCAGGTGTTGCCAGTGGCCGAAGCGCTCGCGGTAGGCGCGCACGTCCTCGAGGACGCCGGCGTACCCGTCCAGCAGCTCGCGATGGCGGCGGGGATCCAAAAGCCATTGCCCGGGATGCTGCCCGTGGATGTCCACCAGACACTCGCCCAAGGTGCGGAGCGTCGCGACCGAGGTGAGCCGCCCGTTGGCATACGCTTTGGTCCGCCCGTCCCGAGAGAGGTGACGGCGCAGGATCACAGGCTCCCCCGGCTCGAGGCTGATCCCCTCGCCCGCAAGATGCTCCACCGCCCGCGCCGCGCGACCGGCGTCGAAGGCGGCCTCGACCGCCGCTTCATCGGCCCCGGCCCGCAGAAGGCTCTCGCTGCCCCGCGCCCCCAGGACGAGCTGTAGCGCGTCGATCAGGATGGATTTCCCCGCTCCCGTCTCTCCCGTCAGGACGTTGAGGCCCGGCAGGAAGGTGGCAGTCACCTCTTCGATCACGGCAACATTTCTGATCGTGAGTTCGCGCAGCATGTGAGCGATCGTGCCCTCGCCCGCGGGCCCGGGGCGACGTCTAACGCTCGCCCCACTTGAGCTTGGTGCGGAGGAGTTCGAAGTAGTTCAACCTGGAGGACTTGATGAGAGCAATGGTGCGCTCTGAGCGTCGCACGGCGACCACATCGCGGTGACACAACGGCACATCCACCTGCCCGTCTACGGTCAGGTGAATCTCTTCGCCGGCCGACCCCAGAACGATCTCTACCGCAGCCGAATCCGGCACCACCAGTGGCCGGTTGGTCAGCGTGTGCGGGCAGATGGGGATAATCACGACGGCTGGAAGCGACGGGTAAATGATGGGTCCCCCGGCTGCCAGGCAATAGGCGGTCGATCCGGTGGGTGTCGAGACGATCAGGCCGTCCGCGCGGAAGGTGGCCACGTACTCGCCATTCACGAGCGTTTCGAGATCCACGATGCGCGAGGGGGCCGTCTTGGTGATCACGACATCGTTGAGCGCCTCGTGGCTGGCGATGCGGTCCCCGCCTCGGAGTACGCAGGCGTTCAGGGTAGCGCGCCGGCTCACCGCATACTCCCCCTTGAGGACGCGCTCCAGGGTCGGGAACAATTCCTCCAGTGTGATCTCGGTGAGAAACCCCAGGCCGCCCAAGTTCACCCCAAGGATCGGGACCTCCCGTTCTCTGATGGCCCGCGCCACAGACAGAATCGTTCCATCACCGCCCAGAACCACGACCAGGTCGGAGGACGCCACGACCTCTCCGCGCGCCAACCCGGCGCCCGTCCCGGGGAAGATCGCCGCGGCATCCTGGTCCAGCACCACCTGGCGCCCCCGCTGCGTGAGCCACTCGACCAGGCTGCCCAGGATGGATATCAGCTCGGGCTTCTTCGGCTTTGCGACAACACCGATCCTGTGCACGATGCTCCCTCAGGCTGTGGTCGGTACGCCGGGTGAGGCCAGGATCCCATTGATCAGGCGCCCGACGTCCAGACCGACCCTTTCACCCGCAAGATACATCAAAAACTCCCGGTTGCCCATGGGGCCGAGAATCGGCGAAGCCGTCACCCCGCACACACCGAGACCGAGCTCGGTCGCCAGTCCCGCCACCCGCTCCAGCACGGCGCGGTGCTGCGCCGCGTCGCGGACGACCCCGCGCTTTCCCACCTGTCCCTTGCCGACCTCGAACTGCGGCTTCACGAGCGCGACAATCTCTCCCGGAGGCTCCAAGAGCCCAACCACCACGGGGAGCACCTGCGCGAGCGAGATGAACGAGACGTCGATCGTGCAGAGATCCGGCTGGAGGGGGAGTCGGGATTTTTCCAGATAGCGGACATTCGTACGTTCCATCAGATGGACACGGGGATCGTCCCGGAGCCTCGCCGCAAGCTGGCCGTACCCGACATCCACGGCGATGATCGCGCGTGCCCCGGCCTGGAGCAGGCAGTCCGTGAATCCCCCCGTGGATGCCCCAATATCCAGGCACACCCGCCCGCGCGGGTCGAGATGAAAGACTTCCAGCGCGTGGTGAAGCTTCACTCCGCCCCGGCTCACGAAGGGATGCGTGGGGCCGGCGACCTCGAGGGCGATATCGGCAGGCAAAAACATTCCCGGCTTCTCGACACGAGATCCCGCCGTCCGCACCTTGCCCGCGAGGATCAAGCGCACGGCCTCTTCCCGGCTGGCCGCGAGCCCCCCCCGGACCAAGAGAACATCGGCGCGCACCCGCCCTCCGGCTTTCTGTTCTTGGCTCGGCGCTCGGCGCTCGGCGCTCATCTCTTCGCCTATGGCTCTCGGCTCGCGGCTCATTTTTGTCTAGTGTCGCCGGCTCCCCACGAAATCCGCCAGCGCCAGGAGAGGCGCGGCCTTCCGGCCGAGGGGCTGCAACGCGTCCTTGGCCTCTGCCAGAAGACGAGCGGCCTGTCGTCGCGACTCTTCCAGTCCCATCACGGCCGGATAGGTCGCCTTCTTCCGCCGAAGGTCGCTCCCCGCCGATTTGCCCATTTCCGCGCTGCTGCCCTCGATATCCAGGATGTCATCCACGATCTGAAAGGCCAACCCGACCCGCTCGCCGTAGCCGGTGACGGCTTCGAGCTGTTCCTCGCTCGCCCCACCGGCGATGGCGCCGACCCGAAGCGAGGCACGAATCAGGGCACCGGTCTTGTGGGTATGCAGGTAATGCAGCGTCCTGCGATCGATCTCGCGGCCCTCGGCCAGGATGTCCATGGCCTGTCCGCCCACCATTCCCCGGCTACCGGCCGCCTCCGCGATCTCGGCGATGATCCGAAGTCGATCATCCGGCCGGACCCGCGTCGATCCCGCATCGGCCAGGACCCGGAAGGCCTGGGTGAGCAGGGCATCGCCCGCCAGAATAGCCATGGCTTCGCCGTACACGCGGTGGCAGGTCTGCCGTCCCCGCCGATAATCATCGTCGTCCATGGCCGGAAGGTCATCGTGAATCAGCGAATAGGTGTGGACCATTTCGAGCGCGGCGGCCGCAGGCATGGCATCTTCTGAATTGCCCCCCGCGGCTTCGCACGCCAAGAGAGCCAGGATGGGCCGCAGGCGCTTGCCCCCGGCAAAAACGCTGTAGCGCATCGCTTCGTGAACCTTGGGGGGTCGATCTTCCTGCGGCGAAAGCCAGCGTTCCAGCGCTTCATCCACCCGCCCTCGCCGCTCGGCCAGTAGAGCGGTCAGTCCCGTGGACAGCTCGGCCTCAGCCATGAGTGGATTCCTCATTCCCGAGATTGAAGGGAACCTCGCGCTCGCCCCCCTCGGGGGTGCGGGTCAGCAGATGTACACGGCGCTCCGCGTCCTCCAAGCGTTCCGCGCAGAGGCGCGTGAGGCGCACCCCCTCCTCGAAGGCGCGCAGGGCCTCTTCCAGAGGGAGATCGCCGGCCTCCAGCCGGGCAACGAGCCCCTCGAGTTGACTCAGGGCCTCTTCGAACATCGGTTCACTCACCTGCAATCCTCCCGCTCAACCCCAATCCGAAACTCCCAACCGCCAAGGCGCCAAGAACGCCATGGCTGATGGACGAATGGAAAGAAACAACCGGAACTTCTGAACCCCCCAAAACTGCGCCATCAGATCCTCCGGTCCAGAGCCAAAAAGGATCGTATCCTTGGCGGCCTTGGCGTCATGGCGGTGCAAAGTCTTTCCCGGACCAGGGTTAATGGTCCGTCGGCTCGCCCGGGGTTGCCCCCTGCACCACACAGTGCAACTCGCCGCGATGGAGTCGAACGGCGACCTCTGACCCGACATGGATCCCGGCGGCCGATTTCAGAACGCGACGGCTCGGAAGGCTGAAGCAGATGCTGTACCCCCGCCCCAGAATCGCAAGGGGGCTGAGCGTCTCCAGCTTTCCCGCCAGAACTCTCAAGCGCTCCTGCCGGATCATCCGCGCCGCCGCCCACCAAGCGTGGAGGCGCTGCCGGAGCCCGCGAAGCCGTTCTGCCTGGCTGCGCACCCGCGCCACCGGGCTCAGCACGATGAGATGGCGCCCCAGCATCTGTATACGGGCACGGCGCGCCGCCAGCCCGTTTTCTAACGCCAGCAAGGCTCGAGCCATGAGATCGTCTACCCGCTGCCGCAGTTCGTCGCGCCGGGCGACCACCAGCTCGGCCGCCGCCGAAGGGGTCGGGGCCCGAACATCCGCCACAAAATCCGCGATGGTCACATCCGTCTCGTGCCCGACGGCCGAGATCACGGGGATAGGGCTCCTGGCGATGGCGCGGGCGACGATCTCTTCATTGAAGGCCCACAAATCCTCCAGCGATCCCCCGCCGCGAGCGACGATCAGGACATCCAGGTCCGGGCGTCTTCCCAACGTGGCGAGGGCAGCCGCGATCTCCGCCGCCGCCGTCTCCCCCTGGACCTGCACCGGATGAATCAGGACGGCCAAACCGGGAAAGCGCCTCCCGATGATCGTCAGCATGTCGCGGATCACCGCCCCGGTCGGCGAGGTGATGATGCCGATCTTTCTGGGCAGCCTGGGAAGCGGACGCTTGCGCGAAGTCTCGAATAGACCCTCCGCCTCCAACCTTGCCTTGAGCTGCTCAAAGGCGAGCTGCAGGGCACCGATGCCCTTCGGCTCCATGAACTCGACGTTGATCTGGTATTCGCCACGCCGCTCGTACACCGTGACCGTCCCGAAGAGGAGGACGGCCATTCCGTCCTTGGGCGTGAACTTCAGCAGCCGGTTGCTCCCGCGAAACATCACCGCCCGGATCTGGGCCTCGGCATCCTTGAGGCTGAAGTACATATGGCCGGAGGTGTGATGTTTGAAATTGGAGAGTTCTCCCTCGACCCAGACGGCAGAAAAGCCGTCCTCAAGGACGGCTTTCACCTCGGTAGTAAGCCCACTGACTGTATAAACGCGCCGCGTCAGCTCCATTCCCATCGCGTCCTTGTAACACGCGTTCTTCCGCATTGTCAAACCCTTTCCCCCACTGACCATTTCGGATTGCGAATTTCGGATTGCGAATTGAAGAGCCTCTGAATTCGACCTTCGCAATTCGCTGTTCGAAATTCCTTTGTTCACTTGCCGCGGCTGTGCTAGCGTTTCCCGGGGGAGGTCAACCGGGATGAAGAAATCATGATACGCGAGAGAAGCATCGGAATCGCCCAGGCAGCCTTGGCGGCCGCCCTCTTCTCTACTGGTGCAATCCTCGTCCGATGGGCCCAAGAGCTTTCGCCGATCGAGGTGGCCAGCCTTCGCATGCTCTTGGGGGGGCTATTCGTGGCAGTGGCAGCGCGGGGCTCGGGAGACCGGGTGATGGTAACCTGGGCAGAGATCCAGCGCCTGGCCCCCATCGGGCTGATCGCCGCCATCCATTTCTTCACATTCATCGCCGCCCTGCACTACACCACGGTGGCGCATGCGCTCACGCTCACCTACACGGCCCCGCTCTTCATCGCCGTGCTGTCGCGGACGTTTCTCAAGGAACGGCTTCCGCGACGGGCGCTCCTGGGAATCCTCGTAGGGATCGCCGGGGTGGCCGTGCTGGCCGGTTTTGAACCGCGGCTCAATCCGCGGATGCTGGCGGGTGACGCGCTTGGGCTGGCGTCGGGCCTGGCCTTCGCCATCTACTCGCTCATGGGGCGCCGCGAGCGCAGTCGTCTTCCTCTCCTCACCTATGCAAGCTGGGTCTTCCTTGCGGCGGGAGTGATCACGGCGCCCTTCGCCGTTGGTGCGCTCCGCCGGCCGGTGGGAACCGGCGCCATTGCCGCCGTGATTGCCATGGCGCTCTTCCCCTCGGCCCTCGGTCACAGCCTGTACAATGCGGCGTTGAGGCGCCTGCATCCCAGCATCCCGAACCTGATTGCCAGCCAAGAGGTCACGGGAGGCATCCTGCTGGCCTGGGTGCTGCTTGGCGAGGCGCCGACCTTGAATGCCGTGGTCGGCGCCGGCATGACTCTGGTCGCCGTGGCTCTGGTGCTCCTCTAGAACCGGCAATCTGGCAGCTTGGCACTGGGGCAATTGGGGGTTCCGCGTGCCCAAATCGCCTACTTGCCCAATCACCCCATTCCCCAGTTCCCCGATGGCCCGAGTGCCAGAGTGCCCAATTGCCTTCTCTACTAACCCTTGCCATTTCAGCGTCGCTCGCGTATAAGAGTCGAAACCATTCCCCAGGAGTTCGTATGGCCAAGATCTATGCAATCCATTGCCGCGTTGTCCCAGAACACCGGGTTGCCTGGACGAGGATCCCCGAGGCGTATCAGACCCTCCCCCTTATGGCGCCGGGGAAACCCGGGAAGAACCCGGCACTGGTGCGCCTTCTGCAGCGCTGTCCGAGCTGTGTGGTCCGGTTCCAGTTCGCGCGGTAGGCCGCATTCCTCACGAGGGAAAGTCGTGAATCGTGCTCTTCGATCGATGAAGGAGAGATCTATGAGACGTATCCCGACGGCATTGAGTCTCTTGCTGACCGTGGCCATTGCCGGTTGTGCCTTGACGCCCACACTCGAGAGTTACCGTCCCAAGAACGCGGATGAGACGGCGATCGTCTCCACACTCCTCAAGATCCCATACGGAATGAAGGACAAGGCCTTGGATGTCCTGCTGCTCCCGTATGCCGGGGACGTGTACGTCGGAAACTTCAACAAATACCTGGGCGCAGCAGGTCCTTTCGCTCCCCTCACCATCTCGAGGGCAGAATTGCGCAGCCTGTACACCGAGCTCTTCCGCAGCTCAAAAAGTCTCAGCATGGACGTGAAGAACTTTCGCCTGAACGTCACGGGAGAACGCGCCGTGGCCTTCGCCAGGACGGAGCTTTTGCTCACGGGGGAAGGGGGCAAACCGCAAGAGAAGGAGCGGCTGTACATAAACGACGTCACCTGGCGGATGCGTCGCACCGCCGCCGGATGGAAGATCGTGGAAGAGATCTGGGATTGAATGCCCGCGGCCGGGGATCGGGTGTCAGGGGTCGGGGAAAGCCATATCGGTGGTTCGTCCCCGAACGGCAGCCCCTGCCCCCTGACCCCCGACCCCCGTCGGTCCATCGCGCCATCCCCAGGCTCGCATTCCTTGCTGTGTCAACTCCACGCTGATCGCGCCATCACGATCCGTTCGCAGGAGCCGAACACCCAACCGCTGATAGCGCTCCACGATCTCTGGGTGAGGGTGGCCAAATCGGTTCCGATAGCCCGCCGATACCAGAGCCACCTCCGGCCGGACCGCTTCGATGAATGCGCTCCTGCTGGAGGTCCGGGAGCCGTGATGCGCGACCTTCAGCACCTGCGCCCGGATTCCATCGGACCGATGGAGGAGCGCCTCTTCCTCTGCGCTTTCGATGTCGTCGGTGAGAAGCACTGCTTGGTCGCCGATGCGGATGCGTAGCACAAGCGAGGCGCCGCCACGCCGGGAGTCGGAACCCCCTCCGCTCGCGGGGTCTTGGCCGTGGCGGCCCGGAGGGTTCAGGACCTCAATCACGGCTTCACCCCATCGAACGGCAGGAGACTCGGCCGAAACCGGCCGGAGCGGGATCTGGCGATCGCGAAGATACTGTTGAATCCAGAGGAACGTGGCGGAGGGCGCAGCGCCATCGGGACTCCACACTTCCCCGACGCTGAACCCCTGAAGGATAGCCGGCACCCCTCCAATGTGGTCTTCCTGCGCATGAGAAAGCGCCAGGACATCGAGTCGCCCGATCCATTCGTGAAGGAGGAAGGGCGCCACAACATGCGCTCCGACATCGAACCCTCCCCCAGGGGTCCCCCCGGCATCCACGAGCATCCGCCGTTTCCCGGGAAGCTCGAGTAGAATCGCCTCCCCCTGTCCCACATCCAAGAGGGTCAGCCGAACGCTGGGTGTGCCGTCGGGAGGATAAAGCTTGACCAACACCTGAGCGATCAGCAAGAGGCCGCAGGCCGCGGCCCCCCAGGAAGCGAAGCGGCTGCGACGCATCTCGGGAAAGACGCCGGCATTCGCCCTGGTCAGCACGAGGCAGGCCGCCACCAGTCCATAGTAAGCAGTCAACATTCCCGCTGTGGGAGTATAGACGCGGACCGTGCTCCACGACCAAGAGGCAAACCACTGCGCCATCAGGAAGAGCAGATCCACCAGCCATCCGTTCAACTGATGGAACCAGGAGAACCCGGTAGGCGTCGCGAGAAGGAGAGCGCCGGCAGCCGTACCCGTGGCGGTGATCAGCCCGCTCAGGGGCACGATGGGAATGTTCGCAAGGATACCGATTGGCGCCACTCGGTTGAAGGCAGCGGCCAGGATCGGGAGCGTCATGATCGTCGCCGCGAGAGTAATGATCACGGACTCCAGCGCCCAGCGGACCGGGCGCGGCAGCCCTTCGAGGGCGCATTCGCAGCGCGGCAAGACCAAGACGATGCCCAAGGTAGCAAGGAAGGTGAGCTGGAAGCCCACGTCGAAGAGCAAGCGCGGATTCCACCAGAGAAGAGCGAGCGCGGACAGCGCCACCGTGTTCAGCAGATCCCCTCGCCGATCCAGGATCACCGCCAGCAGGTAGATATCGGCCATCACCGTCGCCCGGATCACGGATGCGCTCCCTCCAGCCAGGGCCGCGTACAGTGTGACCAGGATGGCCGAAGCAAACGCGGCAAGCCGAGGGGAGGCTCGGACGAGACGAAAGAGGCCGAACAGCGTCCCCGCCAGCAGGCTCACGTTGAGCCCGGAGATCGCCAGGATATGATACGTTCCGGATTCGAGAAACGCCCGGTTCATTTCCGGCGAGAGCCCTGAACGATCCCCCAGAACCGTCGCCTTGAGGAGGCCTGCTTCCTGCGCCGGCATCGCGGCATCCAGCCGCTGCAAGAGCAGGCGCCGTAGCCGGGAAACATGCGCCAGGATGCGGGATCCGCGCGAGGCCTCCAGCCGCTCCACCTCCTCTCGCGTCCAGCCCTCCAGGAAAATCCCTTGGGTCGCCAGGTAGGCAGGATAATCGAAGGCTCCAGGATTCCCAAAGCGCCGAGGGTGGCGCAGCCGAAAGCTGCCGCGGATCTCATCCCCGTAGAAGACCTCCATTGGCTCGCCCAGG
>Ga0233425_10005247_pt1 | contig 20653 bp, 14 predicted proteins | sample Watercolumn_Towu_2_FD_181712 | JGI IMG/M metagenome (GOLD analysis project Ga0233425, IMG submission 181712) | Freshwater microbial communities from Lake Towuti, South Sulawesi, Indonesia - Watercolumn_Towuti2014_140_MG | ecosystem: Environmental > Aquatic > Freshwater > Lake | place... | reverse complement strand
AATAACTGTAAAAGAACAGCTCATGAAACGAGTGGTACGCTCTGGGAATGGAGGAGCAGTGTGGGTGCCAAAGACATGGCTTGGGCAAGAAGTAATCGTTATTCTTCCAGAAAAACCCTCATTAAACATGAAAGAAGAGATTCTTTCTTTACTTGAACCTTACTTAGAAAACATTCTTTCTATCTCTCTGTATGGGTCATATGCACGAAATGAAGCAACAGAAGATTCAGATATTGATGTTTTAGTCATTACAAAAGACAAACAATTTAAGATTTTGACTCCTACTGGTAAAATAGAATTTCTTGTTATTCCTGTTGATAAACTTAAAGAAGCAATTCGAAAATACCCTGCACTATATTATCAAATAATTCAAGAAGCAAAGCCAATCATAAATGCTTCTCTGCTTGAAGAGCTTAAAGCACAACCAGTTCACAAAAAAGGGTTTTTACAGTATGTCAGAGAAACAAAAGAACATATACAAAGCAATAAAGAACTTATTAATCTTGATGCATTAGATAGCGAATATCTTTGTTCTTATTCTGTTCTTTATTCTCTTCTCTTGCGCATAAGAACAGTATTTATTATGCAATGCATTATGATGCATGGATCTTTTTCCAATAAAAAATTTAAGAGATGGATGAGTGAACAAGGACTAGGTATTAAAGAATTTGAACTATGCTACTCTGTATATAGAGCAATTCGAGATAATAAAAAAATACCACAGGTAAAAATACATATATGCACTGCAGAAAAAATAATTTTTATTTTAGAAAATGCATTAAAACAATTGGAGGAGAAATTGTGACAAACAGAAAAAAGAGGCTTAAAAAAGGCATAGATTCTATTGAAAAACAGATTGCGCTACATGAAGAGAAGCTGAGAAAAGCTGAAGAAGAAAACAATTTTGAGCTTGTTGGATATTATACCAAAGAAATTCTTGCAAAAAGACATGATGTAGAAGAAAAGAAGCGATTATTGAAAAAAGATTAATAAACAAAAATCCCATAATTTTATAAATCTCTTCTTCTTGCTCATTCCCATGGCACTCGATACTGCTGCAATAGAAAAAAAATGGCAAAAGAAATGGAAGGAGGCAAAGATATTTGAGGTTGAGGCTGACAAGAGAAAGAAATTTTTCTGCACGTTTCCGTATCCGTACATTAATGCTTTTCCCCACATTGGCCATCTGTATACATTAATGCGCGTTGAGGCTCTTGCACGATACAAAAGACTCTGCGGATACAATGTTCTGTTTCCTCAAGCATGGCACGCAACAGGAAGCCCAATTATTGCTGCTGCAAAACGAGTTAAAGAACGAGAGCCAAAACAAGTAAAAATCATGGCAGACATGGGCATTTCTGAAAAAGAACTTCCTGTATTTGAAGATCCTGCACACTGGATAGATTACTTTGCTCCAGAATTTAAAAAAGATTTTACTGAAATGGGGCTTTCCATAGATTGGCGAAGAAATTTTTACACAACATCACTTAATCCGCATTACAACGCATTCATTGAATGGCATTTCCGCAAACTGAAGGAAAAGAATTATGTACTCAAAGGAGAATTCCCTGTTGTGTGGTGTTCAAAATGCAATAATGCAGTCAGCGACCATTCTCGAAGCAAAGGAGAAGGAGAAACAACACAGGAATTTGTTCTTGTCAAACACAAACTTAATAATGAATATCTCATCAGCGCAACAGTGCGCATTGAAACTATCCTCGGCACAACAAATCTCTGGGTACATCCTGATGTTGCATATGTTTGCGCAAAAGTCAACAATGAAACATGGATTATCAGTAAAGAGGCTGCTGAAAAATTGCAGCAACAACAGAGAACTGTAGAAATTATTGGCACGATTTCTGGAAGAGAACTCATTGGGAAAAAAGTTGAGGAATTCAACGGCAAAGAGATTATCATTCTTCCTGGTGTCTTCTGCGCTCCTGACAAAGGAACTGGCATTGTCCACAGTGTTCCCTCAGACAGCCCTGATGACTGGATAGCACTCCGTGATTTACAAGAAAATGCTGAACTTTGCGAGGAATTTGGTTTGGATTACAATGAAATAGAAGAGATTCGCGCAATTCCTGTTCTCAACACTCCTGATTACGGCGACATGCCTGCAATGAAACTCTGCGAGGAATTTGGGATTATCTCTCAAAAAGATGAAAAAAAACTTTTAGAGGCGCGCAAGGCATTGTATAGAAAAAGCTTTTACCAAAGCACCATGAACAGTCTTTATAGAAAATTTTATGGGAAAAATCTCGAAGGAATGAAGGTCACAGAAGCAAAAGAAATTATTAAAAAAGAGATGCTCAAAAAAGGATTTGAATTATTCTATGAACTTACTGGACCTGTTGTATGCAGATGCCTCACACAATGCGTACCTAAAATTGTTTCAGACCAATGGTTTATTGCATACGGCAACGAGGAGTGGAAACAGCAAACACACCACTGCTTAAATACTTTAAAACTTTATCCTGATACTGTACGACAACAATTTGAATATGTCATTGACTGGCTGCATAATTGGGCATGCACACGAAAAGAAGGACTTGGCACAGAAATGCCTTGGGACAGACAATGGCTTATTGAAAGTTTAAGCGACAGCACTATTTACATGGCATATTACACTATTGCACATCTTATTACATTAGTGCCTGCAGAGAAACTTGATGATGCATTATTTGATTATATCTTGTTAGGCATTGGAAACATTGATGCAACAAAATACGGCATTACAGACAAAACACTACAGCAAATGCATACTGAATTTGAATATTGGTATCCTGTTGACTTTAGAAATTCTGGCAAAGACCTTATTCAAAATCATCTGACATTCTTTTTATTCAACCACACTGCAATCTTCCCTGAAAACAAATGGCCTAGAGGCATAGGCGTCAACGGCTGGGTAACTGTTGACGGCCAGAAAATGAGCAAATCTCTCGGCAACATGATTCCCCTGCGAGACATGTCTGCAAAATTCAGTGTTGATGCAGCACGATTCACAATTCTCTCTGGCGGAGAAGGAATGGATGATCCTAATTGGGACAGCCAGTTTGCAGCAGCGTTTAAACAGAAATTATCAGGATTGTATGATTTTTGCACGCAGTATTATAATGCAGGAAGAGATGCACATCATGCCATAGATGCATGGATGGAATCACGAATGCACCAGATACTTGAGAATGCAACACATGCAATGGAAGAAACACAATTTAGAACAGCAACACAACTTATTTTCTTTGAACTGCAAAATGCAGTAAAATGGTATTTGAAGCGATGCCACAACGAGCCAAATAAAAAACTGATGAATACTGTTATTGAAACGCAATTGATTCTTTTGAGTCCTTTTGCACCGCATATGTGCGAAGAAATCTGGGAAAAAATAGGCAAAAAAGGTTTTGTCTGCAATGCACAATGGCCTGCTCTAAACAAAAATAAAATAAAAAAAGAACTTGACAATGAAGAAGAAGTCATCAGAAATGTACTTAGCGATATAGGCCATGTTCTCCGATTGTTGAAAAAACAGCCTGCAAAGATTACGTTATTTGTTTCATTGCCTTGGAAATATATATTATTTGCACGATTGCACGTGCTGATGAAAGATACAAAAAACCCAAAAGTGCTGCTGCAACAACTGTTTGCTGAAAAAGATTTAAAGCAATACGGAAATGATATTGCGAAGATTGTGCCAAAGGTTGCAGGAGGCATTCATGTTCTTGCTTCCAATGATGATGAAGAAAGCAGAATTCTGCACAGCGCAAAATCATTTTTAGAAAAAGAATTTGGATGTAGTATTGAGATTATGCTCGGCAAAAGCGCAGGACATCCAAAGGCATTACAAGCTGTGCCAGGAAAGCCAGCTATTTTGGTAGAATAGATTTTTCAATATTTTTCTTAGCTTTTATTTCCTATGGGGAATTTTCAGCGACACGTGCGACAAACCCGCGAGCACGCCCGTTACTGCTGACGTCATCCACATAGATACCTAAACAAAGATTATGGCCGGTAAGCACCAGCGCACGCTCAACATTGTGAGGAGAGGAATTATTAACAAAACGCCATAGATAGATATTTGTTCCTAAAACCCATTTTCCAACTGGTTGGATTCTCTTACAATCACCTATCCCCACTAATGCTTGCATTGCTTCACCATACCGAGGATTTTCAACAAGAAATCCGTTTGGACCAATAATCTTTGCTCGTTCTGCACGCTCTGACGCATAATCAACATCATGCTTTACTGTATCTAAACCTTCTCGTGCATAGCAAACACGAGTGCTTGTCATCATGAAATATTTCTTAAAATCATCTGCAAACATTGTTCTTACTTCTTCAACAAGTGATTTTTGTGTTGGATGTTCTCTATTGTCATACAATGCACCCATAACTGCAAAATACAATGGACCAGATGCAAGCTTCCATTCTTCTTGCTGTGTCATTTGACTCCATTGAGATTGTATATAGCTTGCACCATTATCCAACAACTGCTTGCTTACATCAACAGTATGAACCCTGCCTTGATACATAACTCCATGAATTCTATATCTGTCATCAAGAGATTCAATAAAAAATTGAGATTGTACTGGAGATGGAACTTGCTGAGAAGCAACAACATCATCTATACTGTTATGAGTCATACAGTAAGGAAATGGGTTTTGATTTATAACTGTTTCGTTTGAATTCACCACTATTTAGTTGACACTATTTTTGTTTTTATCTCTTCAGCAGTTATTTCTATACTGTGCTTTTTGAAATAATTTACCATGTTTTTTATGTCTCTGTCTAATAATTCGTCTGCATTAACTGCGTCTATTGGTGTTGCCTGCGACATATCTATAATAACAGGAATTTCTTTATTGTTGAGAATGTTGTATTCACTCAAATCTGCGTGCACGAGCTTTGCTTTTTGATACAATACCTGAAGATTTTTGAGCAATTTATTGAAAAAATCCTTAGAATTTTTTGGAGAGGATTGTTTTAATCTTTGAGCAGATTCTCCTGTTTCTTCATTGCCTACTAGCTGCATGACAATGATGTGATGCATTAATGCAATAGGCATCGGCACTTTTACACCATTCTCTCTTGCTTTCATCAAATTGCGATACTCTCTCTGCACCCACGAAAAAATAACCTGCCTCCGCTGCTTTTTCAATGCATAATACCTTGGATCATGCTTAATGTAGTCATACATTTTGTTAAAATTACAGGATTCCAAACGATAGATTTTGACAATGCGAAATATATCTTTGTTATCTTCACGCTTTCTTGCAATAAAGATATTTGCTTCTTTGCCAATAGACAACGGACTTACTAATTCATCAAAATGGCGCTGTTTTGTAAGTTTGATTAAATCATTTATCGTAAACTGATCAAAAACATTGCCATAGACTTTCCAGCGTTCATGCGTAATACGTGCCATAAACGAGGTTTATGCAAGGAGTTATATAAAGATGCATGTTATGTGAGACTATTATGTTAATCCCTGAATGTGCGAAAGATTTATTTAATTCATTTTCTTAAGATAAAATTTAAAGATAATCTAAATTATCCCAAATTTTGTCATAATATTGATTAGCCCAATTATCAAAGACATTTGCTGTTTGAGGATCTCCTTCTAAAACAGCAAGATCTTTTAATCTAAAGATTGCAACCCCATAAATATCTTTAGGTTTGTATTCAAAACTAAGAATAGACGTAAATTCTCTTTCAGCTAAAGCAATTTCCATATCTCTATCAACAGACCCTACTCTCGTGGCTATTGCTCTGTTGTAATAAATCTCTCCCCTCTGCTCTCTTAAACCAATAACATACGAAGAGTTTGGATGTGCATCTATAAATCTCTGTGTCCTGTCTAAATAAAATTCATCCTGAGCTCTGTTTGCTTCATCTACCATGTAATCAGGATAATGATAATGACTACGCAACATCTCCTTAACTCTTTGAAGATCTTGTTGTAATAGTTGAAAGTCCAAATATCCTTCTGCGATTATTTCTGCGTCTTCCATACATTTTAACATCTCTTTGTATTTTGGATTAAGTGCAACTAATCTTAAAATTTCATTCGGATCAAGTTCTGCTACTGTCCCTAATTCCGCAATATGTTCATATGCATTTACTCGTGCATAATTTGTAGGAAAACCTAAATGTTGATTCTCTTCTTCATTTAATTTATCAGAAATATCAAGGCAAGGAACACTATCCCTTAAACGATAACAGAATTCTTCAGCACTGCTTAAATAATTTGTATTACCCTCTTCATCAGAAACAACAACATACCACTTGTTCATAAAATCCGAATCTCGCTTATTTACAGCAAAATGTTTTATGTGCTTAACCTCATGAACCATTGTTCTGTAATCACTGTTCTGGTTTAATCTAATCTCATTATTAATTGGAGAAGCTGTGCTTGGAACATAATCCATACTTAATTCATGTAGTAGCACCAATAAAGAAAAATCATGATGCTGATTAAAAAATTTAATTTTACTTAACTCAAAATCACCAGTACTAAACTCTTCTTCTAAAACATGATTTAATTGTTCTCTTTTTCTTCTATCAGACCATCCTATCACTGATACGTCCATTGCTCGTGCAAAATACTGCTGTGATTCGCTTCGCAGGTCATGATATTGATACGGAGCGGAATATCCTACTGCTAGAGCACTGACTAAAAGTATGCCTTCACATAATCTTCTTAATGTATTCATATTACATGAGGTTAAGCGCTCATTTATAAAGTTTTCTGTATTTCACTACACACTAGTGGTAATTACTGCCGCATTATGCCTTTTTGGCTTTCAGTAATAAAGAGTTGCTGACAACACTCACTGAACTAAACGCCATTGCTGCTCCTGCAATCATTGGATTTAACAAAAATCCTGTAAATGGATACAATACTCCTGCAGCAACAGGAATTCCAAGTGAGTTATAAAAAAATGCCCAGAAAAGGTTTTGTCTGATTTTTTTCATAGTCTGCGCACTTAATCGTATTGCTCTCGGCACATCCTGCAAATCATTTTTCATTAAGATTATTTGTCCTGTTTCTATTGCAACATCAGTGCCTGCGCCTATTGCAATGCCAATGTCTGCCTGCGCAAGAGCAGGAGCATCATTAATGCCGTCTCCAACCATTGCAACAACTTTTTTTCTTTTCTGCAGTTTTCTTATTTCCTTTTCTTTGTCTTCAGGAAGAACTTCAGCAATCACTTCCACACCTAATTGTTTTGCAATAGCATGAGCAGTACGCTGATTGTCTCCTGTCAGCATCAGCACTTCTTTTTTCATTTTTCGCAGCGCATCTATTGCTTCTTTTGAAGATTCTTTGAGAGTATCTGCAACAGCAATGCATCCCACACATTTTTTATTGACTGCAAGCATCATGACAGTTTTTCCGCCATTCTCCAAACCCCGAATCTGTTTTTCAGGAACTGCAATGTTGTACTTGTTCATCAATGTCCTGTTTCCAAGAATAATACTTTTTTGTTTGTATCCTGCAATAATCCCTGCACCTGGAACTGCCTTAAATGATGATGCCTGAGGAATAGGGATTTTTACAGCAGAAACTATTGCTTCAGCAAGCGGATGCTCTGATTTTTTTTCAGCAATTGCTGCATACAGCAACACTTCTTTCTCTGCATATCCCTGAAGAGCAATAACATCTGTCACTTTTGGCTTGCCTTCTGTCACTGTCCCGGTTTTGTCAAAGACAACTGTAGTAATTTTTTCTGCTTTTTCCAATGCTTCTGCATTTTTGATGAGAATTCCGCTTTGCGCTCCTTTTCCTGTGCCCACCATAATTGCAGTCGGTGTTGCTAAACCCAACGCGCAAGGGCATGCAATAATAAGAACAGAAATAAATGCATTAAGTGCAAAAACAAAACCCGCATCCATAACAAACCAGAGTGTAAATGAGAGCAATGCAATCATACAGACAACTGGAACAAAATAACTGCTGACTGTATCTGCAAGCTGCTGGATTGGCGCCTTGCTTTGCTGTGCTTCTTCCACAAGCTTGATTATCTGCGATAATGTTGTATCTTTGCCGACTTTTGTTGCCCTGAACGTCAACGAGCCGTATTTGTTGATTGTTGCACTGATGACTATGTCGCCTTTATTTTTTTCAACAGGAATGCTTTCTCCAGTAATCATAGATTCATCAACAGAAGAATGTCCTGAAATAACAATGCCGTCGACGGGGATTTTTTGCCCTGGCTTTACGACAATAATATCACTGACAACCACGTCATCTATTGAAATCTGCATTTCCTTATTCTTTCGTATAACTGTTGCAGTTTTTGCCTGCAAGCCTATTAATTTTTTTATTGCTTGAGAGGTTTTTCCTTTTGTCACTGCCTCAAACCATTTCCCGAGAATAATGAAGGTGATGATAACAGCAGAGGTGTCAAAATAAATATAGCTGCCAAACAGAGAAGAGATTGTGGCAAGAACACTGTACACATATGCTGCAGACGTGCCTATAGCAATTAACGTATCCATTGTAGCAGTTAATGATTTGAGAGCATAATATGCGCCTTTGTAAAATCTAAACCCCACATAAAATTGTACAGGGGTTGCGAGAATCATAAGCAGGTAATTTTGGAATGCAAATACTTGCACAAATGAAAGAATAAATATTGGAAGAGTAAGAATAAAAGAAATCCAAAACAGATTTTTAAGAGACCTTATTTCTTTCTGCCGAGCTATCTTTTCCCTGTCTGCACTCACTGTGGCAGCCTGCACTGCCTCAACAGCAGTGTATCCTGCATGTTTAATAGCCAGCATAATTTTTTCTTTTGTTATCTGCGCAGGAGAATATGTGATTGTTGCTTTTTCAGATGCAAAATGCACTATCGCGCTTTTAACTCCGTTTATTTTTCTCAGCTTTTTTTCAATAGTCTGCGCGCATGATACGCAGTGCATGCCTTGAATTGAAAGAACTGTGTTCATGAAAGCACCTCTGCAGGATATGTCTGAAAGACATCAATATTTAAAATATCTTGTTCGGAAACTTTTTCTGCATCATAATATACAGTAAATGTATTGGGAAAGCTGAATTTTACCTCTGATACTCCCTCAACTGCCTTTAAATCTCCTGAAATAAGCGATGCATGCCCTGAGCAGGGAATGTCAACTGCAAGTGATACTGTCTGCATTCCTGCAACTGCTGACCCTGTAAATGATGCACCTGCATTTGCTGCATACGGAAATATGACAAAAAATAACAGCATGTTGACAAATAGTGTTGAACCAAATAACACTGCAAGGTATGATTTTTTTGCCTTAACTCCTTGCATTGACAACAGATTATGCCTTCTCAGATATATGCCGGCGGATATTGCAGCAAAAATACATGACATTCCTAACAATCCGTAAAAGAAATATCTGCTCATGAGAAGAGGCCTAAATACTGCAGTTGCTGTTGTTACGCCAATAATGCTGAATATTAAAAACGCTATACAACCAGCGTGGGGAATTAAGCCATACATAATTCCTTGTTTCAAGCCTTTTACGTCATTGTTTACATCATTATTCTCATCTTTGCTTTGACAGCATAGGGGTTTGTTTTGGTTTTCCATACAGTAAAGAAGAATGAAACAGCATATAAGCTGTTGTATGAAACTAGTTTCAAGGCTTTAAAATAACAACATTTGTCATACCACGGCGTTTTCGCTCTATTATTTGCATGCCCTCAAGCTTGTCGAGAATTCGCGTGACTTTGACTTTTGGAAATTCTGTTTTTTCAACAATATCTGATTGGAATATAGAGCCCTCTGCTTCAACAACTTTGTTCAAAACAGTTTTTTCATCTGCTGAAAGTTTTTGTTTCATTTTCTCAATGTCTCTTTTTGTCTTTTGCTCAGTTTCTTTTGAAAAAATAAAGAATATCCCTAATCCTAAGATAAGAAGCATGACAATAACACTAATAGTGGTGTGCACTTCAAGGGTTTTCCACATAGGACAGGATATGCCGTGCTCACAAGAAGTATTGATAATATCTGTTAATGCCCTATTGAAGAGATAAATAATTAATCCAATGACTAAAGAAAATCCAACAATCATATATCCTACTGTCTTATTTTTCATACATAAACAATAGCAAGAGTATATTTAAAAGTTGTGAATTGCAGTACATGCCTGCTTAAATATTACTCTTTAGTGGTCAAAATGACCCTAATCCACAAGATTTATAAATGGACAATGCTTACTAAAGCATACGCAAATGGGTCCTTAGTGAGCCAAACACATGTTTGATGCTATGAAACTATGACACTCTTGCGTGAACCAGCCCGACACGAGAGTAACTCAAAGAAGCTGTCGCTGACTGCAAGCTATGAGGTTGAGCGTTAGTGTTTCGGGCGACAATTTCATAATCACAACCATAGAAAAAGATCATCATCATTATCACGCCTTTATTACCTTACATTTACCAAATAAAGACGAACAAAAGTGCAAGATATAGAATTATTGAGATGCTTTTTCTATAGGAATACACGGAGTTGATACATATGGGAAAAATCAGTCCAGTCTCAGCAAAATACATTGTTCATGCCTCAATTATGATTGAAGGCATTGTTGACAAACCAGACGTTATTGGCGCAATATTCGGCCAGACAGAAGGGCTCTTGGGAGCTGAACTTGAACTGCGGGAACTGCAGCGATCTGGCAGAATAGGCAGAATTGAGGTTAACACTGAAACACGAAGCGGCAAAGCACAAGGAAGCATTATCATTCCTTCTAGCTTAGACAAGGCTGAAACTGCTATTGTTGCAGCATCTCTGGAAGTTATCCAACGCATAGGACCATGCAACGCAAAAATTCAAGTAGAAAAGATTGAAGATGTCAGAATCTCTAAAAGACAACAAGTCATTGAACGTGCAAAAGAACTTCTCAAAAAGCTTGTTGACACAGGCATGCCTGACTCACAGGAACTTGCTGATGAAGTGGCACACTCTGTCAGAGTCATGGAAATTCAGGAGTATGGACCAGAAAAACTGCCATGCGGGCCTGCAATTGAAGAATCTGATGAAATCACTGTTGTTGAAGGAAGAGCAGATGTTCTTAACTTGCTAAAATACGGCATCAAAAATGCCGTTGCTATTAACGGAACCTCTGTTCCCAGCACAATGGTTGACCTTTGCAAGCGCAAAACTGTTACTGTCTTTGTTGACGGCGACAGAGGCGGAGACCTTATTATCAAGGAATTGATGACTGTTACAGACATTGATTTTGTGACAAAAGCACCTGACGGCAAAGAGGTTGAAGAACTCACGCAAAAAGAAATCCTCAAAGCACTTCGATCTAAAATCGGCGCTGAACAAATAAAACATGAAGTCCCTAATGGAAATAATGCAGAAAGAAGGCAACTGCCTCCTGTCAGAAAAGATATTCGGCAAATGAGGCCTGCACAATCCATACCTCCTCGCCCACTTGCACCACAAATGCAAAAGCGACCTGTTGCTGCAGCACCAAAAGTGACAGCAACTGATGATAAAAAAGCGTTTGGAAAAATGCTTGAGGATTTGATTGGCACACGAGGAGCATATGTTTTAGATCCTAAAATGACTATTTTAGGAAAAGTGCCTGCAAGTGAACTGACAACAACACTCAAAAGCATGAGCGGCGGAGTTCATGCAGTTGTTTTTGACGGCATGATAGAGGAAGAGCTTGTTGAGGTTGCAGAACACGCAGGAGTGAAATTCCTTGTTGCCATGGGCGCAAAATCCAAATCCAACAATGCTGTGCAGATACTGACTGCTGATGAGTTGTAAGGATTTTTTTATTTTTTTCTTATTCTTCTCTTCAATTGTTCAAAAAAAGCAAAGAAATAGAAAATAACACTAAAGCGCCACTTACTTTATGCTCGCCTATCCCCGCTCTAAAAAGCGGGGTTTTACGGCTCGCAAATTAGTGGTGGCGCTTTCGTGGAATTAAAAAGTGGGCATGTGTTGTTGGCAATTCATCCACTGACCTAAAGGTAGTGGTTTTCTTGCCCACTTTTTAATAAAAAAATCATTTATACACAATTTCTGCTGCTGATTTGAGTGCAGTGAGGTAGTCTTCGACTGCAGTCTGCTGCTTTTCAAGAGTCAGCTGTTGAGCAATAGTTTCTTTGAAATCTTCAAGAGAATCCTTCTTATCAGTTACCATAATGACATGATATCCATACTCTGTTTCAACTGGCTCTTCTGTAATCTCACCAACATTCATGCTAAACACTGCATCTTCAAACTCTTTCACCATCTGACCTTTGCTAAACCATCCTAAATCTCCTGCATTAAATTCCGCAGAAGGGTCATCTGACTGAACAGCAAGATCTGTAAATTCTGCACTGTCTTTCAACTGTGCAATAATATCCTGCGCTTGTGCATATGCTTCTTCTTGTGTTCTATTTTGTTCGCATCGCAACGCATCTGTATAGCAGATAAGAATATGACTTGCACGAACCTGCACTAAGTCTGCTATTGCATTTTCATAATATGCAAGAATATCTTCTTCAGTAATCTGCACATTTTTTAAAACTTCTGCATCTATAACTTTATTGATGATAATTTGCTGCTCTAAAAGCGCTTTGACTTCATCTACAGTAAGATTTTCTTTTTCAAGACGCTGCAAAAACTCTTCCTGCGTCATCTGTGCTTGTGCAGTGACATTTGCCAATGCATCTTCAACTTCTTGCTGTGTTGCTGAAACTCCAAGAGCTTCTGCTTTTTCCATAATTAACTCCCGAGCAATCAGCTGATCAAGAATTGCTGAACGAATTGTGGCATTATCCATCATAGAATAATAGTATGCTGGAATTTTGGCAAGCTCTGCCTGCACATCTTCTTCAGATATTTCAATTCCATTTACTGTTACTGCAACATCTGAACTACTAAAAGAACCACTAAACGGCAAATCTCCTTTCCAAACTACAACAAGCAACAATACAACGCCAATTGCAGCAATTGCTACAATAATATTATCTACAGGCCATTCTTTTTTTTCAGAAACAGGCTCTTCAATTTTTAACTCAATTTTTTGTTTTTTTTCCATACTCATCCCCTTTATGTGTGATGGGTTTCAAGAATAAGGCATTCTTTTAATAGTTTGTGAAAAAAACGAAGAGGATACAATAATTATTTAAACAAACATACCTTAAAAGAGATTATGTACGACATCATTATCGGCAGAGATCAAACAGACAGGCAGAAATTCGGCATAAAAGGAGCAATATTTCTCGGCAAACAATATGTGACAATGGGCCAGACAACATCATTGTCAAACGATGTATACATGGATATGGTCAGAAGCCACATTGTTTTAGTGGCAGGAAAGAGAGGTTCGGGGAAGTCTTACACCCTCGGTGTCATCGCTGAAGGCATGGCTAATTTAGACTCTGATATTAAACAAAATCTCAGCATTATTCTTCTTGACACAATGGGTGTATACTGGACTATGAAATATCCAAATAAAAAAGAGGCTGCTGAACTAAAAGAATGGAACATGGATGCCAAAGGATTTGATGTTCAGATTTACACTCCCTCTAGGTTTTTTCAAGAATATACTGAAAAAGGAATTCCAACTGATTTTCCATTTGCATTGCAGCCAAAAGAACTGACTCCTGAAGACTGGTGCATGACTTTTGGCATAAAAATTACTGACCCCATGGGTGTTTTAATTGAACGAACACTGAATGTTCTTGAAGAAAAAGAGCAATATTCTATTCAAGACATTATTGATGAACTTGAAAAACACCACGAAAGCAATGATATAAAAGAGGCAGTCAAGAACAGATTTTTGAACGTCCTTTCCTGGGGGATATTCGAGGAAAAAGGAACAAAAATAGAAGATTTGGCTCTTGCTGGCAACATTGCAATATTGGATCTTTCGTGCTATGCAACAATGCCCAATGGCTGGAGCATTAAATGCCTTGTTGTTGGTCTTATAGCAAAAAAATTATTCCAACAGCGCATGCTTGTGAGAAAAAACGAGGAATTTGCGCAGCTTCACTCATCAATGCGCTACTTTGGCACAGAAGAAACAAAACAAGAATTTCCTCTTGTTTGGCTTGTCCTTGATGAAGCACACGAATTTCTGCCAAAAACAGGCAAAACGACTGCAAGCGACCCTCTCATCACTATACTGCGAGAAGGAAGACAGCCTGGCATAAGCCTTATTTTAGCAACGCAACAACCTGGCAAGATTCATTCTGATGTTATGACACAAAGTGACACTGTGCTCAGCCACAGAATTACTGCAAAAGTTGACACTGAAGCTCTTGGTGCACTCATGCAGAGTTATATGCGAGAGGGATTAGATGTTCAATTAGATAAATTGCCACGAACAAAAGGCAGTGCATTAATTTTTGATGATACAAACGAAAAATTATATCCTATCAAAATACGACCCCGATTCACATGGCACGGCGGTGAAAGCCCCACTGCATTGCATGAAGAAAAAAAGCGATTAATCTAATTTTATTTTACTCGATTGCGGTCCTTGCTGATTCATATATTTTGATTTTTTTTCAGCATACGATTGTTCACATGGGCTGCTCAAGCGCTCAAACATAATCTGACATACTTTTGAGCCTGGCCAAAGCTTAACAGGCACTTTTGATATGTTTGCAATCTCTAATGTCAATTGGCCGACATATCCTGGATGAACTGAACCTGCTGTTGAATGAACAATAATTCCTAATCTTCCCCATGAACTTCTGCCATCAAGCCTTGCAACAATATATCTCGGAATTATGACTGATTCTACAGTTGTTCCTAAAACAAACTCTCCTGGATGAATAATAAACGGCGCGCTGTCTTTTGTCACAAGCTCCATTAAATCATCAGACAATCCTTCTTTTGGATCAACATGTGTTACTTCAGCATGTTTGAACACACGAAATGTACTCCCTAAACGCAAATCAACAGAACAACTGCCTATTTGTTCTTCTTCAATACTGTCAATAACTAATTCTCCTAACTTCAGAAGCTCTTTGATATCCCTATCACTTAATACTGCCATACTTCACAGGATATTTTTGCACTATAAAAAGTTATTGCACACTGAAAGATTTATCTACAATTTCTTGTTTCCAGCCTTTTTTCAGCAGCTCTTCTTTAATATGCTCATCACTAAAACCACGATGGCGCTGGAATGTAATAAATGCTTTTACATCATTCTCTGGTTTCATTAATTTTGCAATAGCTTTTTTATTCCATCCTATTTTTTCCAACGCTTTTGTAATTTGAGCATTTGTTCTGCCTTTGCGGCGCTCAGAGATTATATACTCCTGCGCAACTGTCTCTGCAGGAATTAGTTTTTCAACAAGAGCGTTGTCCCATTTTACAGTCAACAGCTGCTGTCTAATATCTGCAAGTGAAATACCTTTCTTGTGCTGCTCTGCAATGTATGAGTGTATATCATTCTCTGGAGGAAGATATTTTTTAACAATTTCTTTACTCCAATGTGCAGCTAACAATGTTTCGCGTATTTCTGTATTGGTAAATCCCTTGCCCTGCTGCTGCTCAATGTACCTCTTCATCTGGTCTTCTCTATAATTTCTTGCAGGAGAGGTAAAATGAATTCTCGGATAATGATGACGAAGTTCTGAAGAGAGTTCTTCATAAGTAAATATTCTTGGCAAGAGGCAATGCTGTGCAAAGACCACTGCTGTTGCCAACTGATATGTAATTTTTTTAGCTGCTGCAATCTGATTTGCCTTGGCAATGTCTGCATCTTCTAATTTTATTGGACGGAGATTCTGGAACACATTATATTTGAGATATGTTTCTTCAGGCACATAGATTCTCCAATAATTTCCTACTTTTTTATCTGCAACCAAACTGCGAAGTGCTTTCTCATCTGCAATAGTTGTTGCGCGCAACAAGAGCAAGATAGGGATAAGGAACAACAAGAATAATACCTCATAGGTTTTTGTGATAATTGCCTGTGTTTCTTCAATAATTTTCTGCCGTGTTGAATAGAGAATTCCTTTCCCTTGCTCAAGGATTGTTCTCAGCGTTGCTTGCAAAGAAAGATTCGGCGATGCTGAGACAGTAAATATTATATCAGTGGCTTCTTGTATATCTGCAGAATCTAATTTAAACGTCATTATTGCTGTTTCTCCTTCTTGTAAAAGAGATTTATCTATTACAGAAGAACGAACAGTTATTGACGCAGGAACATCTAATGAATATTGTATATTTGAGATATTACCTGTTCCATTATTTTCAATAATAAAGAGGAGAGTATATGATTCGTAATCTTTGAACACGAGTGGTACTGATTCAGTTTTCGTGTATACTACTTCATTGTTCAGAATAATCTCTTTGAGATTAAGAACATAGGTATAATTAATTATTTCAACAATTTCCTCTTCTTCCTCTTTCTCCTCTTTATCTTCTTGCTGTTCAACTGCTTGCTGGGCTGTTTGCGCTGCTGCCCGTACTGCTCTTATTGTCGCTGCTCTTGCATGATCTGGAATGTTTGGGCGGGCATCTGGGTCACTGAGATTAAAATGCACAGCTGTTCCTAATTGATTTGTATAACTTGCATTTACCCAGACAGCACGTGTCTTTGTTGAACCTGATGCATTTGCAATAAACTCATGAGGGGTTTTGTATAATACCACCTTGTCTGCAGTGATATTAAATTCTTCAAGAACCATGGATGTACCGCCTGTTGCATTGGTTGTTTCAATATCTTCAACCACATTTTGTTTTGTTCTTGCTACAACATCTGAACCTTCAATACTTCCTGTATTATTGAATACAAAGCTGTCTACTGTCCATAAAACACTCGCAACTGCTCCATTAGGCATCTCACTTGTTGAATTGCAAAAAGTATTTACTGTTATTATGCCATCAAGTGTTCGTGATACTGAATAATCTTTCACCCATATTGCGTCTGTGCTTATTCCACAAAAAAAGTTATTTGTCACAGTATAATTAAATGGGGTTGCATTACTTAATGGAGTATTTGTATCAAATTGCAATGCTGTTCCTGTTATATTTGTAAAATTATTATTTACTATACTTGTTGCAGTTGCGTTCTGCACATACATCCCCCTGCTCGCATTGTAAACATAATTATTTGCGATAGTATTATTATGTGAATTTATTGCCCATACTGCCCGATTAACATTTACAAATGAATTATTGGTAATATTCGTATTATTTGTTCTGACAGGACCAACGCCATCACCAGAAAGGTTTTGAAATGTATTATTAATTATCTTAAACCTATGAGAACCAACATTATTCATCACAATTCCATTCTCAAAATTATTAAAGATACAATGTTTAATCTGGCTGTCTGAAGATTGAAGATTAACACTCACAACAGAACCTGAACCATTTCCCTGAATTATTGTATTGTTACAAATAATCCCGCTTGCTGTTGTATTTTGCGTGATTGCATCTCCTGTTGTGTTGAGGCCATATGTTCCTGGGCAGAGCGTTATATTTCTCGGAGGAATAGACATTCCTGCTGTTGGAACAGTACATGCTCTATATGTAAGATTATATAATAAACTAATCCCTGTATTATCACGATTATCTGTACAATTAACTTTCCATGTAAATTTATCAATATTTACATACATTGAGGTGTTTATTGTAAGATTTACTGCATTTTCATTTGTTGCAGAAACTGTTGTTTTTCCTGAAGCATTGACGTGGTTTATCATAACGTTACATACTCTCTCAAAACCAAGACTGCTTACACTAAAGGTAAAATTAACATCATACATAAAGCTGTTATTTATTGGATTAATAAGATTGACACAAAACGTATTATTGGTCGCTGTATAATTTGCAGAGGTATTTGATATTGTTGGGATTCTGTTATTACAAAAATAATTTCCTAATATTGTTGTATTCGTTATATTTTCTATACTTATTGCTGAGCCTGAACTGTTTGTAAAGTTATTGCTTCGCAGTGTTAGATTTTGTATGTTTGTAAGATTCAATGCATTGCCTGTGAGATTTGCAAATGAATTGTTAAACAACAACAACATATTTATTGCTTTCCCAGTATTATTAATTCCAATTGTATAATTCTCAAAAATGCAGTTTTTGATGATTGTTCCATTGTACGAACCAACATTAATACCCACTTCAGCATTTGCTCCACTCATGATAGTAAAGTTGCAGTCAAGTGTAATGTTATTATTTTGAATAGCGAAGACTGACTTTCCTGCAGGCGGGGTTAATGTCAAAGCACCACCACATAACACCGTATTATTTGTAATGAAATTTGGAAAGACATTGCTTGGATTCAAACAGTCTTGGCTAAATATTCGCACAGAATCATATGCAGTTAATTTTTGCGTACCTGCTGTTGGATTTTCACATGTTACATTCCACATAAATGTACCATTGTTTGCAAACGAACGATTATATTCCCAGACACCAAATGTTGTATTTGCTATCATTGCAAATGGACCTGCTTGTCCAACAGCACCTGCTTCAAATTCAATTGCACATGCTGTACCAGAAACTGCTATCATTGATTGTCCTGTACTGTTTGTATAATTTGCATAAAAATATACATTACTTGTGCCATTAAAAAGATTATTCACTTCTATATCTGGAATAACTGCTGCTGCAGTCTTAATACTATCTCCTTCATCAAACAATGTCAATGTTGCATTTGTCCCTGATGTTTGGATAACTGCACCAAGGAGGTGCTGTCCTGTTTTTTCAACAAGAACGATGCTGCTAAAAAACAGGATGAAGACAAAAGCTACGACTATGGACAATTGATACCACGTGCGGTTTCGCTGGTTCATAGTCTCACCCCTTTTTTCTGGATTCTTTGCAGAACTGTCCAAATTGTCCGAGGATCTTTTTTCAAAACTACTGCAATAGTGCTATTCTGCATGTGACAATCTTTTTTCAAGTACAGAACAATAACCTCAAGAACACTTAATATGCGGTTTCTAAAAAGAACTGCAGGAATATGCCATTGGGATTCTGGTGTTTTTAACTGAAAAACGTATTTTTTTCTTGCATTGCGATATGTAGTGCTTAACGCAATCTGATTTCGACCAAGAAGCAAGGCCATTGCTGTAAAAGCCATGTGCTTTTCTTCACGAAGATACAGAGTTATTGCCTCAAGACTGCTTACTGGAACTGCTGAGAATAATGAAACAGGAATAAAGCATGCCTGCTCTTCTTTTTCTTGTTTTTCCTGCGTTTTAATCAGCTGAAGCACGTCTTCTGGCTCAATATGATAGGCTGTTTTCAGAAATGACAATACCTCATCCAGCTTTTTTTTTGATCTCATTGTTCTGCAGTGAGTCTTACATAATGTTTATTATATTTAAATATTACTAATTGTTTCTCGCTTTTCTTTGATTCTTACATAGTATTTATACTTAGTAAGTACCCTGTAAGATAATATGGATTTAATGGCAAACACAAGAAGAACATTTTTTCCGTCGAGTAAAAAGGGAAAAATAAAGCACAACATATATAAAGACAAAAGAATGCAAACAAGCAAGAAAATGCCGTTATTTCTCGACGGTAAATCATAAACTATGGCAGACGAAAATACTCCTAAACAACCTGTTGAAACTGCGCCTATCGGCAAACTTATTCTCAGACCTATTGAAGAAGAGATGAAGCAGTCTTATGTTGATTATGCTATGAGTGTTATCATTGGCAGGGCTCTTCCTGATGCACGAGATGGCTTAAAGCCTGTTCACAGAAGAATCTTGTACGCAATGCATGACATGGGTATGCTTCATAACAAACCATACAAAAAGAGTGCGAGAATTGTGGGAGAATGCTTTGTCAAAGATACTCTTGTCCTTACACCGCAGGGTTTACTTCCCATTCAAAATGTTACAAGAGGTATGAAGGTATATACCCAAGAAGGATTAGAAGAGGTTTCTGAACTGTATATCATGCCAGAACAAAAGACACTTCGAGTTTGTCTGGAAAATGGTGTAGAAAACAGAGTTACTGCAGGTCAAATGTTTAAAGTGCTTACACCGACATGGGATTTTGTATGGAAAGAAGCAAAAGATCTTACTTCTGATGATTATATTGTTGTTAAGTCTGATTACCCTGAGATCCTTCAGCGAGTAGTTGTTGGACATAAAGAACTTAATCCAAACATCGCATATCTCCTCGGCCAGCTTCTTTCTGACGGATGGGTAAGCACAGACAAAAAAAGAGGATATCACAGACTTTATTTTTTCTCGACATCGCTTGCAATTATTGAGAAAATACAGCACATCTTACAGACAGAATTTAATTATTTTCCTTTGTTAGAGCATAAAGATTATGAATACACTACAATAAATGGACAGGTGCTTCTGAACAAAGCCTACCAATTACGCATTAACAAAAAAGAGCTTAATGATTTCTTTATAACAAACTTCCATCTTCTTGGCGTGAAAGCAGAGACAAAAAAGATACCAGAACAGATACTTCAAAGCCCAAAAGAAGTAATTTTTTCTTTTATCAGCGGACTTATTGACGGTGATGGAAGCATTCATGCCAATCGAACAACGATTCACTATGGCACTGTCTCAAAAACATTATCACAACAACTTCTCATTCTGCTTCAGCATTTTGATATTTACGGGCACGCATACGTAACTTCAGGAAAAGAAGGGGGATTTATTGACGGTAGAAGAGTGCAAGGAAGAAAAGATTTTTTT
>Ga0233425_10005246_pt1 | contig 20656 bp, 14 predicted proteins | sample Watercolumn_Towu_2_FD_181712 | JGI IMG/M metagenome (GOLD analysis project Ga0233425, IMG submission 181712) | Freshwater microbial communities from Lake Towuti, South Sulawesi, Indonesia - Watercolumn_Towuti2014_140_MG | ecosystem: Environmental > Aquatic > Freshwater > Lake | place... | reverse complement strand
CATCGACCTGCTCGGTCTGCCGGACTGGGAACAGCGCGGCCAGACCGCGCTGCTCTTCGCCCCCATGAAGGACAAGCGCCTGCTCGAACCCATCGGCAAGATGATGGACACCGCATCCCCCTACGACCGCGAGCTCTGCTGCCAGGCCCTGGCAACCATGGGGTTTGCCGACGGAATCCCCCTGCTGCTCAAGGCCGCCAGGCACTCCATGTTCTCCGTGCGCCTCAAGGCCGCGGAGTCGCTGGGGGAGTTCCGGGGCAAGGAGGTCACCCAGGCGCTGTGCGACATGGTCTCGAACGACTCCAATCCGGGCGTCAAGGTCAAGGCCGCGGAAGCCCTCGGCAAGGTGAAGGACGTGGAAGCCGTGCCGTGCCTGGCAAAGGGGCTGGACGACCGGGCCGGGCTCGTGATCACCGCAAGCCACGCCGGGCTCCAGGCAATTACCGGCATGGACCTCGGCCTCGCCTCCTCCGCGTGGATGCAGTGGTGGGAGAAGGAGCAGCAGAACAAGAAGCGCTAGGAGACTGTTCCGAGGCTTGGCGCTACAGGCTCCTGGCCCGGGAGCGCGCAAATACTGCGAGCACTACCAGCATGAACATCGTTGCGAAAAGCAGCGGGGCCGCGCCGCGGGACGGGAGACCGGCCGCGGTGCACCCGGAGGACTCGCACCCGCACTCGCAGCCGGGGCACGTGCACGCAGGAGGCCCCGCATCCACATCCGCGACCGCCGTGTCCAAGGCCTCGGGATCCGGAGAGGCAGTCTCCTCCACCGGCGCCAGGTCCGGCATCACCACCACGTCCGGCTCCACCGAGATGTCCGGCTCATGCTCCGGAACCACCGGCGGGTCGCAGGCATCCCCCTGGCCGTCCTGGTCCGAGTCCTCCTGCCCGGAATTGGGATCGTTCGGGCAGTTGTCCAGCGAATCCTCCACGCCATCGCCGTCCGCATCCGGCTTGGGCTGCGCGTCCGGAGCCAGGCCGATGCTGCCCCAGACCTCCTGGCCGGAGATCACGGTCCGCTCCACCGATGCGGGCTGGTAGCCCTCCTTGGTCGCGGTCGCGGTGTACGCACCCGGTGCGAGGGAGAACTCCCAGTAGCCCGTGTCGTTGCTGGTCGTGGTCTGCCCGGAGTTGAGAGTCACGGTCGCGCCCACGATGCGGTTGTCCATGTTCGGCGCCTCGAACACGACGCCCTTCAGGAAGCCGTTTGCCGGCTTCGGCGGATCGCCGCCCTTGCAGTCCTTGCCGTAGTACGAGCACACCCCGGAAGCGATGCCCGCGGCGATCTTGTCCTGGCCGTCCCCGGTCTTGAGGAACGCGGATTCGGAGGGCGGGTGGCCCTGGGGGCCGGACTGGGTGGCGCAGTCGTGGAAGACGGCTTCCGTCAGGCACGCGTACATGTCGGTCGCGTTGAGGACGTGCAGGTCGTCGCGGTACTTGAGCCCGCGGTCCTGGTACGGGAGGCTGGCCAGCAGGCCGTTCTGCACCGCGCCGGCCAGGGTCTTGCCGCCGTTCGACTTGTACAGCGTCTCGGTCCCGTGCCCGCCGCCCGCATTGGTGTGGATGCTCACGAAGATGTCAGCACCCCACGAGTTGGCATTGGACGGCGCATTGTAGAAGTCCTGGTCGACCTTGGAATTGAGCCCGGCCGCATCGAGGATCGCCTCGGCCTTGTTCGCGTAGATGAGCGCGTACTCGGCCTCGTTGCCGCCCCCCGCGACAGAGTTCGCATACTGGTTGCTGGGGTTCAGGTACACCTTCTGCGCCAGCGCCCCGTGGGAGAGGAGCCCTGCACACGCACCGAAGCACACGGTGACGAGCCACTGCACGAGCCTCATGGCGCCACCTCCGCCTTCCCACCGAGAACCCGCGGCACGCGGCTGACCCGAACCGTGCCCGACAGCGCATCCACGAAGCCGAGCCACCGGCCGTCCGACGACACCGCCGGCTCGGCCTCCGCAACCCCGTCCGTGGCCGGAAGCGACGTCTCCGTGCCGGTAGCGATGTCCACCAGGAACAGGTCCGATGCCGTCACGCGCAAGCCGTCGTGGACGACCCTGGCGAACACCACGCCCTTCCCGTCGGGCGTGAACGCGGGGCCGTAGCCGGAAGCGATCTGCCGCAGCTGGCCGCCCCGCTTCACAAGCAGGATGCCCCCGCCCTGCGGCCCGCTTCGGGACAGCAGGACGACGCTTCCGTCCGGAGACAACCGGGGATGGAACAGGTACGGCCCGGAAGCCAGCACCGTGCGGGTCCTGCCGCGGTCCGACAGCTGGATGAGCACGATGGTGTCGTCCGGCTCACGCGACACAGCGACCCCCGCTTCCATGCGCACGTCGACGTCGACTCCCTGCACGTCGTCTGCAACCACTTCGAGCGCGCCGCTGTCCGTGACGCGCACCAGCGAGCCGTTGGCGCTGGCAAACCACGAGCCGCAGGACGGGTCGAACGTCGGAATGCCCGGCTTCTCCACCGACGCCAGCGCATGCGTCCCCCGCACATTCCCGAGCAACACGCTGCCGGCCCAGACAGGGTCGGGCGTCCCGTCGGTCCGCTCCACAGCGACCACCCGGCTTTGCGGGAACTCGGGAATCGCCGCCGCGTGCGATGCCGCCATGTCCGGGGCCACGGCATCGGCCGCCAGCGGATCGCCCGCACGCGCCGGGCCCGCCGCACACAGCGCAGCGAAAGCCAACACCGCCATCAGCATCAACGGGACTCGGGTGGGTCGCATGACTCCTCCTCACACATGCACCGTCGCAGTCTACCGTTTCGTCTTCCAGTTGAAAATAGATTGAGTGTTGGACTCGTGCCCGGACCCTGAGGTAAAGTGACGCCATCGCATTTGTGACGACCCCAGGCAGGAGGGTTACATCATGTCCAAGGCCATCAAGCGCATCGCAGTCAATACCGGAGGCGGAGACGCCCCGGGGCTCAACGCGGTCATTCGAGCCGTGGTGCTCTCCGCAGTCCGGCGCGGGTGGGAGGTGCTCGGCATCCGCCGCGGGTACGAAGGGCTGCTCGACACCAGCAAGATCATCCCGCTGACCCGGGATTCGGTCCGTGGGATCACGCACCTGGGCGGCACGATCCTCGGGACCGTCAACAAGGGCAACCCCTTCGAGTTTCCGGTCCGGAAGCCCGACGGCACGTTCGAGGCCGTGGACCGGTCCGACGAGGTCGTCGCCAACTTCCGCAAGCTCGAGCTCGATGCACTGATCGCCATCGGCGGCGACGGCTCGCTGCGCATCGCCCATCGCTTCGAGGAGAAGGGAATCCCGGTGGTGGGCGTGCCGAAGACCATCGACAACGACCTCGATTCCACGGTCATCACCTTTGGCTGCGACACCGCGGTCACCATCGCGACCGAGGCCCTGGACCGCCTCCACTCCACCGCGGAGTCCCACGAGCGCGTCATGGTCGTGGAGCTGATGGGACGGTACGCAGGCTGGATTTCCCTCAACTCCGGCGTCTCCTCTACCGCGGACGTGATCCTCATTCCTGAGATCCCGTTCCACATCGAGAAGGTCTGCGAGAAGATCATGGAGCGCGAGCGGTCGGGCCGCAGGTTCAGCATCGTGGTCGTGGCAGAAGGTGCTCGGCCGGCCGGCGGGACCATGGTCGTGAAGGGGGAAAAGGAGATCGGCCGGGAGGTCCGGCTCGGGGGCATCGGGGAGCAGGTCGCCGCGGAAATCCAGCGGATCACCGGCAAGGAAACCCGCTCTCTCGTGCTCGGTCACCTGCAGCGCGGAGGACATCCCACGACCTTCGACCGCCTCATCGCCCTGCGCTTCGGCGCCGCGGCCGTGCGCGTGCTGGCAGAAGGCCGGACCGGCGTCATGGTCGCGCTCGACCCGCCGACCGTCCGCTACGTGCCCATCGTGGAGGCCATCAGCCGGATGAAGTGCGTGCCCGGCGACTGCGACACGGTGCAGACCGCACGCGAGCTCGGCATCTGCTTCGGCGACTAGCGTTCCCTCACGTCCCGGGCGTTGGCGCCGGTTCGCACAGATCCCCGGTCGAGCGAACGGCCTTCCTCTCCGGCCAGCCATTCGGCCACCAGTCTGGCCGCGGCCAGGTGGGTCGATGCGGCCCAGTGACCGTCCGGTGCGTACTCGATGCGGTCGCCGAGCCTGTCCTTGAGCACGACCAGCGGGATCCCGAGGCCCGCGATTCCCTTGCGCACCGTGTCGTACTCCACGTACTCGGTCAGCACGACCAACCGGCCTCCCCAGCCGCCCGCGAAGTCCCGCACCGCGGCCAGCAGCTCGAGGAACCCGGCAAGCAGCTTCCGGTGCATCAGCTCCTCGGAGCGGTCGGAGTTGTCCAGGACCTTGTCCTTCATCTTGAACACGCCCACCACCAGCCGGTAGTACATGGCCTTGAGAAGGCACAGCCGCGACGTGTGCATGCACCTGAAGATGTCCCGCATCACCACGGGCCGCTCCATCTCCCACACGTCGTCCCACGACATGACGACCAGCACGATCGCAGGCTTCAGCCGGTGCCCCTTCTCCCGCAGGTACTGGAACATGTCCGCCAGCGCCATGCCCGGCGCGGCCGCGTTCACGCACACGGTGCGGGGCCGCTTCCCCTCCTCCAGGCGGTTGAGCTCGTCGCACAGGGTGTGCTCGCCGTCGACCGAGGTTCCGAAGCCGTAGCCGTCGCCCAGCACCATCACCACGCGGGCCGAGTCGACGTCCACCTCCAGGCCCCTGAACCCCAGGGCGTTGGTGCGGAAGGCGAAGGAGTACCGGGACAGCTGCCGCGTGTCCTGCATCCCCGCACCGTCCATGGTCAGCTCCGTGCTCGGGATGAGGTCTCCCGGCAGGTCCGGCGAGAACTCGAACATCCGGTCGCCGCCCCGCAGCAGGCGCCCCGCCACGATCCAGAGCGCACCCGCAAGGACCAGGGTCGCTCCCAGCACGACGGCAAGCGTCGTGAGCGCTATCCTTCCGGGGCGTGTCATGGACTCCCACCTCCCTGGCCGCCGGTCGGAGAGAAGAAGGGCAGGGGAGTGCTCCGCTCGACCACGGACCAGCCCCGCGGCGTGTCGGTGAGCGAGACGAGCCCCGGGTCTGCCTTCGTTCCTGTCGGCACTTCGTAGATGGCCAGCGCAGCCGTGCCGATTCCCGCGTACGCTGCGCCGCCCGAATCTTCGATGACGCAGACCCAGCCCGCGCCGCCCGAACCCGTCGCCAGCTCCACCCGGTCCCACCCTCCAAGCTTCACGAGCGACAGGGCATTTGCAGACCCCGGAGGAAGGAACCGATCCGAGCCGAAATCGCTTCCCTTGAGCGTCCGATACGCTTCCTGGAGGCTCCACATCCGGTGCATCACCGCCACACCCCGCTCCTCGACCGTCGTGAACAGCGTGGACTGGCTGCTCAGCGAGACCAGGACGCCCCCTGCCACCGCCAGGAGAAGCAGCATCCCCGGCAGCATCGACCAGCGCGGTCGTCTCGAAGCCTCAGCGCTCATCGTCCCTTCTCCCCGTGGATTCGAGAAGCCACCTCGTCACGCGCCGGACGAGGGGCCGCACCCCCCGGCCCTCCGGAGCGTGCAGCACACGCACCACCGTGGCCGACGCAGCCAGGACAGATACCGAGGCAAGCACCAGCAGACGTGCGGAAACGTCCCACGCCAGCAACACCGAGGCCAGCTGCACCAACGCCACGACGACCGCGGCCAACAGGACCACGACCAGCCGTTCGTCGGCTCCTGGTGAGCGCCCGTCGCGTTGAAGCAGCATGGCAAGCCCCCCGGCACACCACCAGGCAAGCGCCATGGCCACCGCACCCGCTGCCAGCGCAAGGAGCCACGCGGTCATCGCCGCACCTCCTGCTTCCGCGTGGCAGGGCACCGCCGAGGCGCCCGGGAAGTCAGCATCCGCCTCCTCATCGGGGTCCCTCCTGCACCCGCTCGGATGGCCTGGGGCGCACCCTGTACGTCACGGTGTACCCGTTGAAACCGAACTCGGTCGCGCTTTCGGGAGCCAGGTGCTGCACGACCGGGAACGCCAGGGAGTCCACGAGGAAGTACTCGCTTCCCACCGCGCGCGCGCTGAGCACCTTGTCTCTCAGCCACCGCTCCAGTACCTCGCCGTATGCAGGCTTCAGCGCGGGGGCGCGCACCACGCACCGCTCGGGGTCGGCCAGCGTCGTCGGCCCGGCCTCGATGTACGAGTTGAGCACGACCAGTGAGCCTGCTGGAAGCGACCGCACCGCATCCAGAGCCAGCCACGTGCGGCCCTCGGAGGGCGAAATCCGGCCTGCCGCCTCCTCCGCAAGAGCGTCTCGAGAGGAAGCGATCTGCTGGCTCGTCGCGATCTGGCTCGGCGACGGGTCGGACCATGGCCACGGACGCCAGCGTGAGAGCTCCTCCCTCACCTTGCCCGCCTGCGTCTCCTCCGTGGCCCCGATGCGCGCGGAAACCCCCTTCCAGCCGAACTGGCGCTGCCAGCGGTCGTCCAGCGGGAACGTCGCACCGGAAAGCCACTGGCAGAACAGCCACAGCGCGAGCAACGCCGCGGCGTAGCCTGCCCATGCGCGCCAGCGGAAGGTCGCTGTCAGCTCCGACAGCCCCGATGCCGCCAGCACTCCGACCGGGAGAAACAGCCAGAGCACGAACGTGAACTTGTACCCGCCGATGTTCTCCTGCACCGACAGGAACCCACCTACCAGCAGCAGGTATGCCAGCAGCGGCCAGGCCAGCCTCCGGCGCTCACGCGTCCGAAACAGGGTCACGAGTCCGACCAGCGCCGCGGCAGCAACCAGCGCTCCGAACGTGTGCAGCAGGTGCGCAGGGATGTACAGCATGAATGGGAACGGAACGCTTCCCGACCTTACCAGCCGGTCGTGCAGCGGCCAGTTCAGCATGCCCCAGATCGACACCGTGAGCGGGCCGAGCCGGTGGATGTGCCAACCGCCGCGCTCCTCGGTGCACGGATCGAACCCGCGGCCCTGCGGGCCCCGCTCCGTCCCGCGCTGCGGCCCCCGCTCCATCTCAGCCTGCGGCCCCCGCTCCATCCCGCGCTGCGGCCCCCGCTCCATCCCGCGCTGCGGCCCGCCCTCTGCTCCGGGAATGGGCGCCTCGCCAGGCTGGCCCGAGCCCTGCCATGAGCCGCGGGCATCCACCAGCACCTGCCTGCCGAGACACACGTGCAGCGTGGCCGGAGTCCGGGACGGGACGCTTGCGGACAGCGCCTGCCACGCAACGAGCAGGGGCGCCAGCCCCGCGGCAAACAGCGCCAGCCCGGTGGCCTTCGCACGCAAGCCGCTCGCGCAAGCCAGCCACACCGCCAGCGCCATCGACGGCAGCGCCAGCAAGGCCATGAAGGGGTGCGCCACGCCGAAGAGCACGCCGGCAAATGCTCCTGACGCGGCCGCCATCCACCGCCTTTCCGAAGCGCGCAGCGCGGCAAGCAGGCAGAGCGCCACCAGCAGAATGGCCACTGCGTTTGGGTTCAACCCCCGGATGGACAGCACGTACGGGTTGAGCACCACGGCCAGCGCCGCAAGGTAGGACGCCGGCCGCGACCCGCAGACCCGGCGGCACAGCAGGAACAGAGCGAGGAACAGAGCGGTGCGGAAGAACGCATAAGCCACCCGGAAGCCGAGCAGCGACAGGGTCGCGTAGAACGGCGCGAGCAGAACGGGCTCTCCGAGCCTCTGGTCGAGGTTGTACGCCTCGGAAACCCCTTGCAGCCGGTCGATGGGTGCGGCCGCAGAGCCCGCATGGGCTCGCAGAGCCGGGCACTCCAACGTGTCCCCTGACAACGCAGCGGCCGGAAGATCGATGACGCCCGGGTAGTAGTCGAGCGCAGTGGAGCCGGTGAACTGGTGGAGGTGGAGCAGGAACAGCAGCAGGCAGGCCACCGGGAGCAGGACCTCGTCCCGGAGCACGAAGCCCCATGTCCTGCGAGCCCCGCTGTCTTCCCTCGCGATCGTCATCCGACGCCCCCGGCAGCGCACCCCGCGGGCAGCAACCCCGGCCCGGAGGCAGTCCGGCCCCGGGGCCACGCTGCCCCAGGCCCCAGTCTAGCCGGTCCGTGCCGCGGCCGCAACAGCCGAGCAGCGCCGCGGGTCTGCCACGGCGCCCGACGCACGCCCCGCGAAGGGTGCGATTTAGCGTGTGGCAGGAGCCCGCGTGGAGGGGAGCGGGGGAGACCGGCGTTCAGCCGCAGCTCCCCCGGCTGCCCCGGAAGCAGAGCGGCTCCTGCCAATCTGCCACGGCGCCCGACGCACGCCCCGCGAATTGCGGGCTTGCCGCAGGGGGCGCGGGTCTGGTAGTAGTGGAGGAGCGTTGGCTTTCCGCAGGAGACGGCTTGGAGACGCTGGCGATGCTGCTGCTGTATGTTGCGTGCGTCCTCGTGACCGGGGCCGCGACGGTGGCGCTCTCCTTCCGCGGCCAGGATCCGCCTCCCACGCACGCGCTCATCCTATCGCTGGGATTCGGGTTCATGGCGTCGTGGTTCGTGCCGTCCCTGCTGGCAGGGATTCTCGGCCTCTTTGTCCGATTCGAGATGACGCAGGTGTTCGTGGCCTGTGTCCTGGTGGCTCTCGCCGGGGGCGCAGCAACGCTGGGCCGCCGGGCACGCGGGACCTTCCGGCCGCAGTGGCTGCGCAAGGGCCACGACCGGACCGCCATCGTGCTGCTGGCCGCCACGGCAGTCGCATTTGCCGTCGCGTTCGACAGCCACCTGCTGGCGCAGGACTCCTGCCTGGTGCGTGCGGCCGTGGTGCCCTACCACAACTACCTCACCGCGGACACCCCCATGGTGTTCACGCCGGACTACATCCTCGAGAAGAACGCATTCCTCGTTTGGGACAGCGGACAGAGACTCGGACCCACCTTCATGCTGGCCCCGTTTCTCGCCCTCTTCCGCAACCCCGGGTTCAGGCTGCTCAACGTGATGTGCGGCGTGGTCTCGGTGGGCTTCGTGTACCTGCTGGCCATCAACGCGCTCAAGCGCAGGTGGGCAGCGGTGGTGGCAGCGGTCTTCGTCGGGTTCAACCCCATGGTGCTGGCCATTCCCCATCCCGACGAGAACCTGCTGGCGCTGGCGTGTGCAGCAGGTGCGTTCTGTCTGGCCCTGGACCGCACCGCGCCCGCTTGGGCAGCGGGCGCGCTCATGGGCCTGGCCCTCGGTACCCGTGAGTCGTTTGTCGTTTCCCTGCCTGCGCTGGCCATGCCGTACGTGCTCACGTCCCGGTGGAAGGACGCGTGCAAGGCCGCGGCCGGCCTCGTTCTGGGAGCCCTGCCCTGGATCGCGCTCCACCTCGGAATGTACTTCGGACCCACGGGCAACCTCTACCAGTCCTTTGCTGCCAAGCCGCCGGTGCGATACGAGATCTTCGGGCAGGAGCTGTTCATCCAGGCCTACCTCGGGTGGCCCTTCGTCAACGATCTTGTCCGAAGCCCGTTCAACGGCTTCCCGACGCTCGTCGAGTATCCGCTGGAGGCCCTGCGCACCTTCGGGATCATTGGTGTTGCGCTGTCGCTGCTCGGGCTGTGGGGTGGCGGAGGTCTGCACCTGCGGACCCGGCTGGTGGCGCTCGCCTGGTCCCTCCCGTTCATGGCCGTGGTCATGGTCCAGTCGGGCTGGGTGGAGCCGAACAAGATGGGGTTGTTGCTCGACGTGTCGCCGCAGGTGGGGCTGCTGGCCGCGGCCGGTGCGGTCGCTCTGTCGCGTGTGCGCGACGTCGGCTGGCGCAAGGGAGCCGTCGTGTCCGGGGTCTTCGCCGCTTTGGTCGCGGGGCTGGCTCTCAAGCAGGCAGGCGCCGTGCGCGACGACTACCCGCTGGACAAGCGCCTGTACCAGAGTGCGGACGACGTGGACTCGCGCTTCGTGCCCGCCCCGGAATACGAGATCATCAAAAGCGAGCCCGCGTACGCCGCGCTCGACCGGGACCAGCTCACGCGGCTCGACCTCCTGCCCGACTACGGCCGCATCGAGGGGCTGTGGCGCCCTTCCGCGGTCGCATACCGGCTTCGTCAGGCCGCACGCGAAGCCTGGAGCCCCGCCTTCATCGCGCGCTCCACGCCGTTCAAGGACGTTGCCCTGTCGGTCATCGGTTTTCCGCTCGAGCGCTTCATGCAGGGGCACGGCCCCGGCCTGCCGCTTCCGGTGGTCACCGGGGAGAGGGCGCGGGAGAATGATCAGAAGATGCCGCGGCTGTTCGCAAAGGCCCGCGAGATGGGGCTGACCGAGCTGCCCCTCTCCTGGCTCACGCACCGGCCCGTGGACCAGATCGAAGGAGAGCCGTCCGCGTTCCGATGCCAGTCCGAGCCGGTGACCGAAGGGACGACGCTGCGGTTCGACTTCGCGGTTCCGTCCGTGGCCAATCCCGCGTTCGTGACCGCGGTGCAGCCCGGCCCCGCGGCCGTCCCGCTCAGGCCCGGGCAGATCGTGATCGTCCGGGGGCTTGCCGGGTTCGAGGCGGACGGCCGAGCGCTCAACGTCATGGCGCTCCTGGCCCCGGAGGGTGCGGTGTACGTGACGTGGGTCATGGGCAACGTGCCCTTCGGATACGCACGCACCCTGTGCCAGGTCGTACTGGTCGACGCGCCGACAGCCGGCACGAGCGTCGACTTCCTGGTCCCGTCCAACAGCCCCCTGTACGTGCGCCAGACCAGCAGTCACCAGCCGCGCAGCTACCACGGCTGGCAAGGCTACGTCGGCGACAACGACGTCACGCTGGGCGAAGCGTTCAGGACATCATACTGATCTCCGTCATCCTTGACCCCGAAGGCTTGTGCGGTATACCCTTCGACCGTGCGTCAGCCTGAGCACTTCCAGTCCAAGGAGGGAATCCAATGACACAGTTGGTGATGGCTCTTGTTTTCATCGTTGCGGCCGTGCTCGTGCCGCCCGTGTTCCGCGTGATCTATGGCAGGATGCCCGACACGCCGGGCCGGAAGGTCGCACGGGCGGTGGTCCAGGCCGTCCTCGGGATTCTCGCCGTGTTCATGGTCCTCTCCACGAGCTACGTCATCGTGGAGCACAACCAGGTCGGCCACCTGAAGCGCATCTACCTCGGCTCGGACATGGCTCCGGGGCGCATCGTCGCCGTGCCGGGGGAGAAGGGACCCCAGGCCGAAGTGCTGCCTCCCGGCTTCCACTTCCGCCTCTTCGTCCGCGTGCTCTTCGAGTTCGAAGAGTACCCGGTGGTCACCGTTCCCGAGGGCCGGTACGCGATCCTGACTGCCAAGGACGGCCATACGCTGCGGGAGGGGCAGTACCTTGCAGACGCGTGGCCCGAGGGCGAAACCGAGCGCTACCTCGACGCCCTGTACTTCATGGGCGATGGACAGGAGTCGCCCCGCGGCCAGAAGGGACCGCAGCTCACCGTCCTGTCGCCGGGCGAGTACCGGATCAACAGGTACCTCTTCGACGTGGACGTCGAGCACGAGGCCATCGACATTCCGGCCGGCTTCGTCGGCGTGGTCAAGAGCAACGTCGGCGAAGTGTTCCAGGGCGAGTCCATCGTGCCCAACTCCGTGGTCGACGCGCTCGTCACCGCTTCCAGGACGGACGATGGGAAGATGATCACGCGAGACGAGGCGCACGCCCAGGCCATCCTGACCCTCTCGGTGCCTCTCGTGCCGAAGGGGAGCCGCGGCGTGTGGGTCGAGGTGCTCACCCCGGGCCGCTACTACTTCAACGAGAAGGCGTACCAGGTCACCACCGTGGACACCCGCATCCAGACCTGGCAGTACACCGGCGGCTTCAAGCGCCGCTGGGTCGACCTCGAGCTTGCCGAGGACGGCCGCGTCCACCAGAAGCAGCGGGAAGAGGAGATCCCGGTTCCGGACAGCGCGGCGGACAAGGCCGTGGTGCTCAGGGTGGAGGGATGGGACGTGTTCCTCGACTCCCGCATCCTGGTCCAGATTACCCCGGGCAACGCTCCCTACGTGGTTGCGTCCGTGGGCGGCATGCAGCAGGTCGAAGACAAGATCATCTCCCCGACCTACCGCAGCGTGCTGCGCAACGTCGCAGGCGGCTCGGAAAGAAAGGTGCTCGACCTCCTGTACAAGCGGCAGATGCTCGAGAAGCTCGTGGAGGACGCCATCATCCCCGAAGGCATGAAGGCCGGCCTCATCATCCGAGAGATCCGGTTCGGAGACCCGGTGGTTCCGCCCGAGCTGCTGGTCCCTGCCAAGCGCAAGCAGCTCGCGGAGCAGATGGAAGACACGTTCCTGCGGGAGAAGGAAGCCCAGCTCAAGCGCATCGACACCGAGAAGGCCCGTGCGGAAGCCAACCGCCAGGACGAGCTGATGCAAGCCCAGATCCGCAAGACGGCCGCTGCCCAGATCAAGGAAGAGCAGCAGCTGCTCGGCGAGGGCGAGAAGCTCAAGCTGGCCGCGATCGCGGAGGGCCAGAAGGCCCAGCTCGAAGTCCTCGGCAAGGAGAAGACCTACGAGCTGGCAAAGCTCAAGATGATCCTGGACGCCGTGGTGCAGAACCCCGACATCGTCAAGGTGCCTCGCGTCATGGTGACCGGCGAGGGAGGCTCTCTGGAAGGAGCCGCGGCGGTGCTGGGCGCTAGCACGCTGACCGTCGGGCTGCTGGAGCCCGGCGCGGCAAAGGCCGAAGTGGTCGAGCCCCCCGCTGCCCCACGGCCAAACCCGGGAGCGTCCGCTCCCGCGCCGGAAGGCGCACAGCCCTGATTCCGCTCCGCCCGAAGCCTGCGTCCGCTCGGCCCGCGGGCTTGCATTTCCCTCTGCCGCGCAAACAGGATGGCCCGCCCCACCGTGCGGATCGCTTCCTGCTCCAGCCGAATTTGGTTGACAGCCCCCCTGTGTTGAAGATAATCCAACCGCTTTGAGTGGTGCCGTTTTTGGGAGGGAGCGCCGTGAAGAGACCATTTCAACCGCACAACCTGCGCAAGAAGCGAACGAGTGGGTTCAGGGCCAGGATGGAAACCCCCGGTGGGCGTGATGTGATCAATCGCCGCCGTGCCAAGGGGCGCAAGCGGCTGGCCGTGGAAGTTCCCAAGAAGTGATGCAGTCGGCAGGGCTCTTTGGTTTTCCGAGGGGACGTCGGATCCGCGACGCTGCCGGCTACGCAGCGGTCAAACGCGAGGGTCGCAGGATCCGCACCGGGAGCTTCATCCTGTATGTCGCTCCCGCCAGCGGCCCGGCTTCGCGGCTGGGCGTGATAGCATCGAGGAGAGTTGGCAACTCGGTCCGTCGAAATCGAGCCAAGCGCGTGGCTCGCGAGGTATTCCGGCTAGGTGCTCCGGCCATACCATCGCCGGTGGATGTCGTGCTCATCGTCACGACGGACCCTGAAAGAGAGCCGGAATTCGGAAGCTATGACAAGGATTTCAAGCGGGCGATTCGGATCTATTTCCAAGGCGTGGAGCCTGGCAGGAAAGGTGCTTGAGGCCCTGCTCCTGGCGCTCCTGGCGCTCTATCGCAGGTGCATCTCCCCCTTCCTCCCGCCAGCCTGCAGGTTCGAGCCGACGTGCTCGTGCTACGCACAGGAGGCCATCCGGATCCACGGCCCGGCGCGCGGCGCTCTGCTCAGCGTCCTCCGTGTCGGGAGGTGCCATCCGTTCCACTCCGGCGGGTACGACCCGGTGCCCCCCGCACAACCCGGGACACGAGGATAATCCATGGCCTTCTTCAAATACGTCTTGGCGGTAGCAGCAGCGCTCCTGGTGTCCGGCCCCGCAGGGGCTCAGGCCGCGGAGTGCGGCGAGGGCGAGCCGGGACGTGCCGAGTGGACCGACTCGGACGCCAATGGTCCCCTCTACCACGCAGTCTTCTCCGGCCGCGGGGGAACCATCGCCTGCTTCAAACTGCTGCATGGGCAGTACGCGCAGAGGGAGGAGAAGCCCGTTCCCGCCGGCGTCCCCGCATGGCTCGGCCAGGTCGGACCCCTGGAGATGGTCACCACCTGGGACACCCAGTACCTTCCGTACTTCGTCGGGCTTGGCGAGGAATTCGCTCGCGACGTCACCGTGGAACGCACCGTGAAGCTTCCCACCGCCGAAGGCGCTGCCGCAGGCTGGAAAGCTGGCGAGGTTCGCTCCGCTCCCCTGGCCCAGGCGTACCGGCTGGACCCCACGTTCACACTCGTGTCCGCGACACCGGACCGGGTCGTCTACGTGTGGCCCGACCCCGCAACAGACAAGAGCGACATCTACCTGGAGAAGGTCTTCACACGCATGCCCGGAAGCTACCGCCTCGGGCTCACCGTCGCGCTGCACAACTTCGGGAAGGTGGCCCAGTCAGCCCAGCCCGACGTCTCGGTCCACGCATGGCACATGGGAGGAGAGCCGGCCGGCATGTTCTCTCCGCCCCCGAACGTGCTCGAGGGGCTGTGCAGAGCGGGCGGCAGCGTCGAGCGATACGCCGGATCCGCACTGGTCGAGGACGGGGCAAAGGCGCCCGCAGGCGAGGCATCGTACGTCGCAATCGGTGACCGCTACTTCCTCAATGCCCTCATGGTTCGGGGCGTGCCCGACGCCCGCTGCCAGCTCAGCGCACGAGCCAGCGGCGTCATCACCGCAACCATCTATCGCAGCCAGCAGACCTCGCTGGACGCGGCCGAGGGCCCGGCCTGCATCCCGGACTGGTACAAGCCCGGAGACAAGGCCCTGCTCCGCTGCTCCCAGATCGCCAGCAAGATGGGCGTGGACGTTCCGGACCTCGGCAGAGTCGCGGCAGCGGAAAACGCTCTCCAGAAGGTACGCGAGCGCGCGCCGGAAGGGCAGGCCGATGCCTGGACCTCCGCGCTCAAGAACGTGGCCATGGGACGCGGGCAGACCGCCTGGCAGTTCGAGCTTTTCGTCGGGCCCAAGGACATCTCCATGCTGGCCGAGCCGGGCGTCGGCCTCGAGGACTCCCTGGACTTCTGGGTCCTGGGCTTCCTCTCCAAGCCCATGCTCTACCTGCTCCGCTGGTTCTACTCCCTCATCCCGCACTGGGCTGTCGCCATCATCCTCCTGACCATCGTGGTCAAGCTGGCGCTCCTCTACTGGACACAGAAGAGCTACGTGCAGATGCAGCGCATGGCCCAGCTCAAGCCCGCGATGGAAGAGGTCAAGAAGAAGTACGGAAACGACAAGGAGCGCATGAACCAGGAGGTCATGAACCTCTACAAGCGGGAGAAAGTCAACCCGCTGGGCGGATGCCTCCCCATGCTTCTCCAGATGCCCATCTGGATCGCCCTTTACCGCACCATCTACTCGTGTGTGGACTTGTACCAGGCCCCGCTCGGCCTGTGGATCCAGGACCTCTCCGCACCGGACAAGTACTTCGTCCTTCCCGCGCTCCTCGGGGTCTCCATGTTCGTGCAGCAGAAGATGACCCCCACGTCCATGGACTCGTCCCAGGCCAAGATGATGCTGTATGTCATGCCGGTCATGTTCACGGTGTTCATGCTGTTCCTGCCCAGCGGGCTCAACCTGTACATCTTCGTGAACACGCTCCTGTCCATGATGCAGCAGTACTACCTGCGCAAGAAATCGGCCGACCCATCCAAGCCGGCCGCTGCCAAAGCATAAGGAGGTTGATGTGAGCAAGATCAAGTTTACGGGACGCAGCGAAGAAGATGCCGTCAGGAAGGCGGCAGACACCCTCGGCGTGGACGCAGCGGGTGTGCAGTACAAGATCGTTTCCCGGGCCGGAGGGCTGCTGGGCCTTCTCGGGCAGACCGTGACCATCGAAGTGGCGGTGGGCGAGTCCGAGCCGGAAGAGCGTTCCCCCCAGCCCTTGCCGCAGCGACGGTCCCCGGTAGAGGAGGAGGACGACTCCTTCGGGAACAGCAGGGACGCCGCGGCGCCTGCCGACGATGCCGAGGCACAGCCCCAGTCCTGGGACGCACCGCACCAGGAAGCTCCCGCAGGCGAAGGGGAGCGCACCCCGCAGGAGCAGCGCAGGCGGGAAGGCGGCGAGCGCCGCGAGCGCTCCGGCCGTCGCGACCGGAGGGACGGCCGCGGTCCGCGGGAAGGCGGCGACGACCGCCCCCGCCGCGATCGCGGCGACCGTGGACCGAGGCCGCCTCGGCCCGACCGTGACGCACAGGCGCCCCGCACCGGGAGGCCGTCTGACGGAGAGGACGCGGTCGAGGAGACCGTGGTGGACCCCGAGGTCTTCGCACGCAAGCTCGAGCACGCACGCACCTTCATCTCCGACATCATCCGCATCGCCGGCGGCGAGGTGGAGATCGCCGCGACCCAGCAGAACGCGGAAATCGCGGTGTCCGTGACCGGCAAGCTCCCGGAGTGGCTCGGTCGCAGCCGGGGCCACGTCATGGACTCGCTCCAGTTCCTCGCCAACAAGGTGGTCAACCGCTTCCCGCCGCGCTACCGCGTCCTCCTGGCCGTCGAGGGCCAGAAGGAGGAGCGCCAGATGCACCTGGAAGCCATGGCAGCAGACGTGGCAAAGCGCGTGGAAGAGACCGGCCAGCCCATCTGGATCCTGCCCATGTCCGCCAAGGAGAGACGGGCAGTCCACATGGCTGTCTCGCAGGTCCCGACGCTTGCCACCACGTCCGTGGGCGATGGCGCAGCCCGCCGCGTGTGCGTGCACAAAGTCGAGAAACAGGGTGAGTAGCGCAGCCGCTGCCAGCTTCTGACCGCGGCCTCACACCCGCTTGAGCTCAAGGAGATCACATCATGCAGAAGGCTCTTTCCGTAGCGTTGACAGCTTTGGCCCTCACCGCAACTGCACCCGCTGCCCTCGCAGTCCCCGGGGCCGGGTTCTCCCTCGGGGAAGGCGCCCTGTTCGGCACCGGTGACACCACCCGGACGCACGTCAACGGCGAAGCCATGCTGTTCATGAGCCTCGCTCTCGTCAGCGTGGACCTCGGGCTGCTCCTGGACATGGAGCAACCCGACTCCGCCATGATGCTGAGGCCCGGTGTTCGGCTCTATGTCCCCAAGCTGTTCTACCTGCGGGCAGCGGTGCCCGTGGAGATGTCCGACAGCGGAAGCTACGGGCTCCTTGCCGGCATCGGGAAGTCCATCGTGGACCTCCAGGTCGTCCGCGTGTTCGGCGAGCTGGACGCCACCTTCATGGAGGCGGCCAACTACACCGACGTGGTGCCCGTCGAGATCCGCGTGGGAGTGGAGATCGGATTCTGATGCTCGTCCGGTTGATCGGCACCAACGTGGAGCTGTCTCCAGTCTCTGCCGCGCTGTCCGACCTGCCTGCGCCGCCCATTCTTTCGCCAGAGCCAATCGCGGCCGCGTACGCACGCATCTCGCGAAGCCCGAAGACCGTTGCAGAGCTGCGGGAGGAAGCGCGGCACAACGTGCAACGGGCCCGCAAGTCCAACGAGAAGATCGTCTTCGAGATGGGGCACTCTTCCATCGCGGAGCACGCGGTCTTCAACTTCGACGTGGAGGGCGTCAGCCGCCTCGCGATCGAGCGCATCGAAGCGACCCGCGTGGCTTCCTACACCGAGCGCTCGCAGCGATACGTGCTCATCGGCAAGGACTTTGTCGTGCCCGAGGAGGTCTCGAGCGACCGCGGGCTGACTGGCCGGTTCGAGGCCGCGGTCCTGGGTCTCATGGACGCGTACGGGAGCCTGCACGACGCGCTGGCCGCGGACTCCGGCGACCCGGAGCAGCAGCAGGTCGCACGGGAGGATGCCCGCTACGTGCTGCCGCTTGCTGCCGCAGGCCAGCTGGGCATCACGGTCAACGCACGCAGCCTCGGCAACATGGCGCGGCGGCTCAAGGCAAGCCGCCTGGCAGAGATGCGCACCCTCGGAGCGCTGCTGGAGCAGGAAGGGCTGTCCGTGGCCCCCTCCCTCATCCGTCACACCCAGCCGCGGAATCCGGACCCACAGCCCGAGCTGCTGCCCCCGCGTCCCATGCCTCCCGGGCCCCCCCGGCTCGTGGAGCGCCCTTCGGTCAGCCTGGTCCATGCCACTCCTCCCGGAGCCGAGGATCTGCTTGCGAGGCACCTTCCCGGCGCGGCCGGAAGCGACCCGTTCTCCGCCTGGTTTGCGGGTGCGTCGGCCCATGCCAAGACGCCCCGCTGCTTCGAGCTGGCTGACCTTCTCTTCGAGGTGGTCTGCTCCGCGTCGTGCTTCGCACAGCTCAAGCGGCACCGAATGGCCACCATCCTGCCGGAGCCGTACGACCCCGGCCTGCCGGTGATGGTCCCGGGAACGCTGGTGCGCTCCGGCCGCGGCGCCGCCTTCACCGAGGCGCTCTCCCGCGTCGCACCCGTCTACAGCGAGCTGGCAGACGCGGGAAACCCCGCCGCGGTCTACCTGTTGACCAACGCACACTGCCGCAAGGTGCTGTTCAAGTGCAACCTGCGGGAGCTGTACCATTTCTCCCGCCTGCGCATGGACGCACACGCTCAATGGGAAATACGCGACCTCGCCGGGCAGATGGCCGGGCTTGCCAGGGCCGCACTGCCCCGCGCTGCCGCGTTCCTCGGCGGCAAGGACGCATTCGGTAGGACTCTCTGTTGATGACCGCGCCTAGGCTTGCGTCGACCTGCCCTCCTCAAGTGTCTTCTTCAACGCTTCCAGGAACGAGAAGTACGATTCGGCAATATCCGACGGAGTAAGAGACTCGAACAGCAGATCCTTGAACTCATGCAGTGCCCGCTGGACGTCCTTCTCCACTGAGACCGACTTCGCAATAGCACGCTTCACGTTCGTCAGCTTCATGGACTTGATTGGCTCCAACTCCTGCTCCAGTGATGCCAAGCCGGGATACTTGTGCCGGAGCTTCTCCGCTACGCGCGCAAATGCCTTCGTGTTGAGGAAGTCCTCTACTGTCGACACTTGCCCGCCTTTGCAGACCTCGTCGTAGCGGACCCACCGACCATCCCCCTTGAACTCCTGCTGCCTCTGTTTCGCCGCTTGGTCGCCGTCCGTGACAACCACGTACTTCTTCCCCGTAAGATCGATGAGTGCGGCAATCCTGCGGATGTCCTTGACTCCCTGGGCGTGACATGTTCCGACTGCACGGAAGAACTCGACCAGCACCTGCGGAGTTTCGGCGTTCGCTTCGACTGCAACCCTGAAGAGTTGCTTGTCCGTCCACCCCTCGAAGATGATGTTGAGCGGGCGGATGTTCTCGAAAGCGGAGCACCCCAAAGCGTTGAACAGCACCTCCTGATCCAGAACGTCCGAAGCTCCCGCAGGAGATACCTTCGTGACTTCCCCTGTCTTTTCGACGATCAGGTGGCGCGAGACATTGCCGCCGTCGATCATGAATGGTGAGTGAGTCGCACATACCACCCAGATCCCATTCGAGATCCGTAGGAGTTCGTTCCTCAAGTCGCGGATTCCTGAAGGGTGCAGACTGGCTTCAGGCTCATCCTGCAAGAACAGGACTCGTGAGGCGTTGGTCGACCGGAAGGTCGCCGACACCATGAGCAGGAAGGTAATGAAACGCTTGAATCCCTCGCTCCTGCGCTTCATCTCGAAAGCGTTATGATGATCCTGGATGGCGCAGTCCACCTGTTCACCATTTTGCCTGAGCAGTACTCTGACGCCCTTGCACTCTGTCCAGGCGGCATGCAGGTACTTCGTGGCGTTTTCCGAAACCCTATCGAGGAGGTTTGTCAGACCCATCGTCCTCTTTCTGCTCTCGGCGATCTTCTTGCTGATCTCGTTGACTCCTCCCAGTTGGAAGAGGCTCTTGAGAGCGGGGCAGCTGTCGGGGTTCGCCGCGAACTCGGAGAGCGTAACGTGACTCGGGAGCAGGTACTTGTCATCGTGGCGCCAACGAATGCATCTCGGGAGGCCGCCTTGAAGAAGCGGGTCAGCTGCCACCCTCAGCGCCTTCACAAAAGGCTCTGCGGTCTCCTCTGGAAGGAACGCCGACCTGTGGAATCCGTTAACAGTGTCTTGCCGGACCAACAGGAAACTCGACAGAGGAACCGTGCCATCCGCCGTCCGGACAGCGTACGAAGCGCCTGCCGAAGTGTCCACACTTCTCCAACCGGATCCCAGTGCAAGGTCAGGCGGAGGACCGACGAGAGAGAGGCTGCGGGCGCTGCTTCTCACGTCTATCTTGAGCTCTGCAGTCAAACCAGACTCGCAGAGCGAGCGAAGTGAGACCTGCGAGCCCCCGACGACAAACATCGGCACGTCCGCATCTTGCGGCAAGACGCGCTTGAGCAGAGCGGTCAGCAGGGAATCGCTCTCTGCCTTCTCAAATCCAAGTGAGAAGGCGACGAAGGCCGGCTGATCGTAGTCCTCGTCGTGCCGGGTCTCTCGCACGTTGTCGTGCGCTGTCTTGCCCGTGGGATCCAGCAGTGCAAGTGCGTCGAGGATATTGGACTTCCCAGCCTCGTTAGGCCCCACCAGCATACGACAACGGGGCTGGAACTCGAAACTCACGTCCTCGATGGATCTGAAGTTGCGGATCTGCACGCTTCTGAGTTGCATGGCGGTTGCGCCCTCCGATTCGTTCGGACTTCACTACTGTAGTCTGCGAGGGCGGCACCCTTCAACTATATTCGAATGGAACCACTCAAACGCCAAACCACTTCACCAGGACTGCCCGGAGGTTGGCGAAAGCAGGATCCGTGCAGCGGTTGACCGAGACCGATTCGGCGAGGGCCCGATACAAGGACGAGCTCCTTGGCGTGCCCGCCTTTGCCAGCGCCGCCTCAAACGCTTCCTTCGGACGCTCAGGCTTCACTCTTCCGGCCTCGAGAAGACCGT
>Ga0233425_10005245_pt1 | contig 20669 bp, 11 predicted proteins | sample Watercolumn_Towu_2_FD_181712 | JGI IMG/M metagenome (GOLD analysis project Ga0233425, IMG submission 181712) | Freshwater microbial communities from Lake Towuti, South Sulawesi, Indonesia - Watercolumn_Towuti2014_140_MG | ecosystem: Environmental > Aquatic > Freshwater > Lake | place... | reverse complement strand
CGTGCCCTCGCTCCACAGGATGCCGATGCGGTCGCGGAATTCGTCATCCTCGAACCGGGCATAGGTGCCCCGCACCCAGGCATGGGTCTGGTCCGACGGCCGCCACTCGAACGCGCCGGTGCCCGCGATCCGCTGGCGCTTGGTGTCATAGTCCTTGAACAGCGTCTCGGTGACGCGCAAGCCTGCGGGCGTCTGGCTCCAGGTGTTTTCGACATTGTCGGGGCGGCGATGCGTCATCGAATAGCTGCCCGAGAAGAGCAGGCCGAACTGGCGGTCGGGGCCGAACGTATCGCTGACCGCAGCCGATCCGCGATAATCGCTGCCCTTGCCATATTGGTTGTAGCTGGCGCCCGCCATGCCGGTCAGCGCAAAGCCCTTGCGATCGAAGGGCGAGCGCGTGGTGATGTTGACCGCGCCCGCGATCGAGTCCGCATCCTGATAGGGGAGCAGCGACTTGGTGACTTCCAGATTGGCGACGATGTCGGAGGGCAGCGTATCCAGATCGACCGCGCGCGTCGTCGGATCGACCGAGGGGATCTGGATGCCGTCGACCGACACCGCCGACCATTCGCTCGGTGCGCCGCGCACATTGATATAGCGGCCCTCGCCCTGGTCGCGCTCGATGCCGACACCGGGCGCGCGCTGCAGCGCCTCGGCGATGTTGGGATCGGGGAAGCGGCCGATCGCATCCGACGAGATGATGGTGACGGTGTTGTCGGCGGTACGCTGCTGGTTGAGCGCGCGCGCGGTATTGTCGAGCAGCGAGGCGCCGGTGACGACGATGTCGCTGCCCTCGTCGCTGGCGGCGGGCAGGGTCAGCGAGACGTCGCGACCCCGCTCGGCCGCGGGGACGATATGGGTGACGGGCGGGCGGCCGAGATAGTCGATCAGCAGCGTGATATCGCCCGGCGCCTCGGGCGTGACGACGCTGAATTCGCCCTGGAGATTGGTGGTCGCCTGCGCCCCCGTCCCCTCGACCACGACCCGCGCGCCGGGCAGCGCGACGCCGGTCGCGTCATAGATGCGCCCCGACAGGATCGGCCCCGCCGCAGGAACCCCCGCCGGTGCGCTCACGTCGCCCGCGCTGGCGAGCGCGGGCATCGCGGCAAAGCCCAATGCGATGAGTGAGGCCCCCGCGAGACCGCGGATGCCGGAACGGATGGCGTGCATGATGCTTCCCCCTGGGCGCTTGGTCGTGCCGACACCCCCCGGCGCCGGTCGTTCCCGCCCCCGTGGCGGCACATTGTTACGATGCGATGTGATTGCGATGACGACTTGATGACGCAGGCGTCACAAGCCTTTGCCGAACGCGCCCCGGCTCCTGGCAAGATTCGGGTGGCAGCGCCGGGAAAGACGCGGCATTCCTGATGTCCGATCATCGACCCTAAGCGGATTTCAGCCAAGATGCGCATTCTAGTGACCGGCGGGGCCGGGTTTATCGGGTCGGCGCTTGTCCGCCATCTGATCCGGCACAGCGCCCATGAGGTGCTCAACCTCGATGCCCTCACCTATGCCGGGACGCTGAGCGCGCTGGCGCCTGTCGCGGATGATCCGCGCTATCGCTTCGTCCAGGCGGACGTGCGCGATGCGGTGACGGTTGCTCAGGCGATCGGTGATTTTCGGCCCCAGATCATCACCCATCTGGCAGCGGAGAGCCATGTCGACCGCTCGATCGACGGACCTGCCGCCTTTATTGAGACCAATGTCGTCGGCACCTTCACCCTGCTCGATGCGGCCTATGCCTATTGGCGGGAATTGCCGCCGACCGAGCGGGCGGCATTCCGCTTCCACCATATTTCGACCGACGAGGTGTTCGGCTCGCTGGGCGAGACCGGGCGGTTCAGCGAAGCCACCCCCTATGATCCCCGCTCTCCCTATTCGGCCAGCAAGGCGGCGTCGGATCATCTCGTCAGTGCCTGGGGGCACACTTATGGCCTGCCGGTGATCGTCACCAACTGCTCGAACAATTACGGCCCCTATCACTTCCCCGAAAAGATGATCCCGCTGATGATCGTCAAGGCGCTCGGCGGGGAAACCCTGCCCGTCTATGGTCGCGGTGAGAATGTGCGCGACTGGCTGTTCGTCGAGGATCATGTCCGCGCGCTCCACGCCGTGTTCGAGCGGGGCGAGCCGGGGCGGCGCTACAATATCGGGGGCGATGCCGAGCGGCGGAATATCGATGTGGTGCGCACGCTCTGCGCGATCCTCGATCGCCTGCATCCGCGCGCCGACGGCCGCGCCTATGCCGAGCAGATCGGCTTCGTCGCCGATCGCCCCGGCCACGACCTGCGCTATGCGATCGACGCGACGCGCATCCGCGAGGAACTGGGCTGGGCGCCGCAGGAAAGCTTCGAAAGCGGCCTGGAAAAGACGGTGCGCTGGTATCTCGCCAACGAGCATTGGTGGCGGCCGATCCTGGCCGAGCGCGCGGCGGATCAGCGGCGGGGACTGGGCCAGACCCCTAACGCATTGTTCAGCGTGGACGGATAAGGTGGCTTCATGAAAGGCATCATTCTGGCGGGCGGCACCGGCACGCGGCTTCATCCGGCGACGCTGGTCGTCAACAAGCAGCTCCTGCCCGTCTACGACAAGCCGATGGTCTATTATCCGCTGTCGACGCTGATGCTGGCGGGGATCCGCGAGATCCTGATCGTCTCCAGCCCGGATTGCCTGCCACATTACCGCACCCTGTTCGGGGACGGCAGCGGTCTGGGCTTGAGCATCACCTATGCCGAACAGCCGCGCCCCGAGGGGCTGCCCCAGGCGTTCACGATCGGACGCGACTGGCTGGCCGGGGCGCCCGCCATGCTGGTGCTGGGCGACAATATCTTTTTCGGCAACGGCCTAGGCCCGATGCTGCGCCGCGCGGTCGCCAGCGTCGAGGCCGGGGGCGGGGCGACCGTCTTTTCCTATCGCGTCGAGGATCCCCGGCGTTACGGCGTCATCGCCTTCGACGATCAGGGGCGGGCCGTATCGATCGAGGAAAAGCCCGAGCGACCCCGGTCCAGCTATGCGATCACGGGCCTCTATCTGTTCGACGGCACGGTCTGCGATCACGCCGCCACGCTGACTCCCTCGCCACGCGGCGAACTCGAGATCACCGACCTGGCGCGCCGCTACATGGATGCCGGGACACTGCATGTCGAAGCGATGGGCCGCGGCTTCGCCTGGCTCGACACCGGCACGCATGACAGCCTGCTGGAGGCGGCGGAGTTCGTCCGCACGATTCAGCACCGCCAGGGCATCCAGATCGCCTGCCTGGAGGAGATCGCCTATCTCCAGGGGTTCATCTCCCGCGAGCAAGCCGAGGCGCGAGGCCGGGCGCTGGCCAAGACCGCCTATGGCCACGCGATCCTGACCGCGATCGAGGACACCCCCGCGCCGCTGCCGCTGGGCGAACGGCGCAAGGGGGACAGGCGGCAGGGGTGAACGATCACCCCTTGGTCAGATACAGCGCGCGCAGCCTGGCGATCTCGGAGGCGCCCAGGCCGAGTTCGTCCTTGAGATACCCCATCGTCCCGCCGGGATGGCGGTCGGTCACGGCGAAGACCGCGTCGATATAGCGGCGGTCGACCCCGGCGAAGGTGCGGGCGGCCTCGGGGGAGAGCTTGGCCCAGAAGCCGGTCGGGTGGGCGGGCATCGGCGCCATGTGCTGGTTGGACAGCAGATAGTCGTCGATGATCGTCGCCCTCGGCACGCCCAGCGCGGTCAGGAGCAGCGCGGCCGCGACGCCGGTGCGGTCCTTGCCCGCCGTGCAGTGGAAGGCGAGCGGCACGTCGCCCGCGAGCAGTTCGGCGAACATGCGGCGATACTGGCCGCGAAACTGGTCGAGCAGTTTCGGATAGGTCGCGGTCATCGCCGTCACGACCTGGTCATGCGTCCAGCCGGCGGGGTCGCCCGGCAGCCTCAGGCTGCTCATGTCGAGCGCATAGTCGTCGCTCAGCACCTTGGGGCTATGACCGGCGGGCCACAGCGTCGGCTCGGTCGCGCGTTCGCGCGTGTCGCGAAAGTCGCAGACGGTGCGGATGCCGAGCTTTTGCAGATAGGCATAATCCGCTCGCGTCAGGTCGTGCATCTCGCCCGAGCGATAGAGCAGCCCCCATTTCACCGTTCGGCCATCGGCGGTGCGATAACCGCCCAGATCGCGGAAATTGTGCCCGCCCTGCAAGGGCAGGACGCGGCTATGCGCCGGAGCGGCCACGGGGGCGGAGGCCGAAGCCCCCGTCGGAATGGCCAGCACCAGGGCGAGTGCGGTCACCGCGCGCATCAGAACCTCACCGTCGCTTCGAGGCCATAGGTGCGCGGCTCGTTGAAGAAGCCCGACAGGCCGGTCAGCGTGTTAAGCCCCTTATAGAACATATGCTGTTCGTTCAGCAGGTTGCGGCTCCACGCCGAGACGCTCAGCCGCGCGCCGGTGTCGTTGAGAGCAATGTCGGTGATGCCGATCCGGCCGTTGACGACGAAGCCCGGATCGCCCTTGGGTTGGGCGACGCCCGGCGCGGGGTCGTTGTAATTGGCATAGAAGCCGCTGTCGTAATTGGCGTCGAGATGCGCGACCAGGCTATAGTCGCCCATCGGCCGCTCGTAATCGACCGCGCCGCTGGCGGCGTGCGCCGGGGTATAGACGGGGTAGATCTTGATCGGCGTCGTCACGATCTGGCCGGTCGCGCCTTGCGGGAAGGGGTTCACCGTCGCCGGGATGGTCACGTCGTTATAGGCATAGCTGGCGGTCAGCGTCAGGCCCGCCATCGGCGCGACGGTCAGTTCGGCCTCGACACCCTTGGCGCGGCCGGTGCCGGGCGCGTTGGCGGTCTCGATCGTGGTGCGGTTGGTCTGGAGCAGATTGCCCTGTGCATCGACCTGAAGGTAGTTCGCCTGGAAGTCGATCTGGATCGCCTTGTACGCGCCGGTATAGGCGGCCAGGTTCAGGCGGACGCGGTGGTCGAGAAACTCGCTCTTGGCGCCGATCTCGAACATCGACAGCGTTTCGGGGTTGAACGGCGCATAGCGCAGCGAGCGCGAATTGGCGCCGCCCGACTTATACCCTTCCGACCATTTGCCATAGACATGCACGTCGCCGGTCACGTCATAGGCCAGGGTCAGCAGTGGATCGACGCGCGACCAGGCGGCGTCCAGTGTGCGCAGGGCCACCACACCGTCGACATTGGGCGTCTTGCCGTTCACGATGAACAGCTCGCCATGCTTCATGTCGCGGGTGTAGCGCGCGCCGCCCGTCAGGTGCAGCCGGTCGCCCAGGATCGCCGGGGTCCAGGTCGCCTGGCCGAACGCGCCGATGCTGCGCGTCGTGATCCGGCTGGCGCGGTCGAAGGGGACGGTGGCGATGTTGTAGTTCGCCACGGTCGCGGCGGTGCCGTCGGCGTTCCACACCATAGTGTTGAACGCCTGGGCATTGTCGCTGCTATGCTCGCGATAGGCCATGGCGCCCGCGACATATTTCAGGCGCGGGGTGTCGCCGATCAGCTGGATTTCCTGGCTGAACTGGTTCTGTGCAAAGCCCGCCAGGCTGTAGCGGCTGAAGCTGGTGTTCGGCTTGTAGGTGGTGCTGTTCTGGCCGCCATTGTCATACTGGCTCTGGTCCAGCTCGCGATAGGCGGTGATCGACTTGAGCTGGAGCCCGGGCGCGAGGTCGAGGCCGAGCGTCAGGCGATGGCCATGCGTCTTGCCGATGCTCTCCTGCTGCGGCACGCCGATGCTGGCGCGGCGCACCCGGTTCGGCTGGAGCGGCAAGGCGGGCGCGCGGGTCAGCGTGCCGTTGGTGATCGCCTGGAGATAGAGCGGGGTCGAGGCGTCATAGGAGGTGTCGAACGCATAGTCGGCGCTGACGCCATCTTGCGGCTTCCACAACACCTCGACATGCGCACCGTGCCGGTCGAAGCCGTTGAAATCGGCCTGTCCGGGCAGCGGGTTGATGACCAGCCCGTCGCGCTTGGTGACGATGCCGTCCAGCTTGACGCTGAAATTATGCCATTCGGGCAGGTTGAGGTGGGCCTCGGCCTTGTGCGACCCGAAATTGCCGATCCCGGCGGTCGCGGTCAGGCCGAACTCGCCGGTCGGCTTTCTGGTGACGATGCTGACCGCGCCGCCCTCGGTATTGCGGCCGAACAAGGTCCCCTGCGGGCCTTTGAGCACCTCGATGCTCTCGATATCGTAGAGCGCGGTGCCTAAGCCTTGGGCGCGGCCCAGATAGACGCCGTCGATATAGACACCGACGCCCTGGTCGCGCGCGGGCTGGTTGCTGTCGGCCAGCACGCCGATGCCGCGAATGTTCATGATGAGCGCCGAGTTGCGCGAATAGAAGGGCGCGACACGAAGCGAAGGGATCGCGCCGTCCTGCAGGTCGACCAGCGACTGGACATGGCGGTTCTGCAAATCCTCGGCCGACAGGACCGAGATCGCGATCGGGGTCTTCTGCAGGCTCTCGGGCCGCTTCTGTGCGGTGACGATGACCTCGTTGAGCGAACCATCGGCATTGGTTTTCTGGTCGTCGGGCGCGGTCGTCTTGGCCGGTTCGGGCGCGGGGTCGGGATCGGCCGCAAAGGCGGGCGTGGCGAGCAGAAGCGCCAGTGCACTGGACGCAAAGAGCCGTCCCGCGAAACGCGAGTTGAACGAGATCATGATGTGGAGTCCCCCCAAAGGATTATGCGGCCGTCCCTTGGTGCCGCATCGTTGCGGCTTGATGACGTTCTGGGGGAATGATGCGGTTTTTATGATGACAATGATGTCATCTGGGGTGGTGAGAGGATGGTCGGAATCGTCCGCCAAGCCCCGCGACCGTCCCGATTGGGATGGTATTTTGGGAAAATGGCATCACTTCCCGGCGATCGTTCGATCAAGCCACGCCTTGTAGAAAGCTACCCGCGTAGCCGCGAAGGTTTGTCCGCATAGACCCATGCGGAACGAGCCATCCTGCATCTGCGGCACAATCTTCTTTTCCTCGGCAAGAGTAGCGTCGAGGCCGTGTGTGATTCCGGCGAGGTATTTGCGTCCGGACACATCGATCGTGACCGGACCACCGCTGTCCCCACCTGCCGTTGCGCCACTAAGCAGCGGGGCGTGAGCACCACAATCGAAGGCGAAGCGAAGCCACTGCCCATCGGTCCGGGTCAGCCGGTTTTCTGCTCGCCGCAATTGCGTCCGATGACTGGCATTGTCGGGTGCGCCGGTGACGTCGGTGCCTGTCGCTCCCGCACCATATACCGTGCTCAATATTCCCGGTTTGGCGTTGCCCCAGTAGACCGGCATTGGCTTTACGTCAGTCACAGGCTCGGCAAGCTCTAGCAGAGCAATGTCGTGCATGTCGGCCATTGCCTTGACATACTGCGCTGCAAAGGTTTCGGGGTCTGCCGTCTTGAGCCCACCAAATAACTTCTGCCAGCCATCTCGGGCAGCAGGGTAATCCGGATATACAACGATCCGGCTTACTGCCCGTCTCTTGCCGTTAAGCGTTATGTACCTCTCCTCGGGCATCATCTGCATCATGCTTACGGCATGTGCCGCCGTGACGATCCAGCGCGGGGCAATCAGCGTGCCATGACCCTCATCGGGCAGGTCTGCCAACGCGGGAATAGTTTGCGGATCAACGCGATATTGCGCGTCCTGCTGCGTGTGGCGGATAACAATCGCGTCGGCGTCTGCGGCGATCAGCGCCAACGGAACAACGAGCCAAGTCAGCTTCCCCACGAATACCCCTTTGCCTTTTTGATCTTTCGCCAATCGATATGCGATCGGACTGGGATCGTACATACGGCGTTGATCGCTTCGCTTCCATTCTCGCAACGAAGGTTCAGGGATTGAGCCGGGGAGCATGCGCCGATCGCGCATGTCGCGGTCGACCGGCTTTCCCATAACCTGTTCCCGAATGCGTTTCCCGAAATGGCCCTTTGGACATGGGAAATGGGGACGCTCCGCAAACGAGCCTATGTGTGGCGGAGTGGCTGTCCGGCTCTATCCGCGTCAAACAGCGTCACCTCATCCGTCGCGCGATCCATGCGCCTTATTCGGTCCCGGCTCGGGGCGGAGTGACACGCTAAGGGATGGCCCCATCTGGGAGGCGACAGACTTTGGGAATGGGGCGGAGCGGATCACGCCGCTCCACCCCCGGTCGATCAGAAGCGCAGGCGCAGGCCCGCCGTGATCGTTTCCTGATGGTCGTCGCGGCCGGTCTGGGCGCTGCCGGTCGCATAGAGGTCGACGCCGTTCGCGAAGCGATAGGCGACGCCGCCCGTGGCGGTGCCGACCAGCGGCGCGCGCGCGGCGCCCAGCGCGACGAGGCCCTCGCCCCCGCCTGCATAGCCGCCCAGCGCGACGGCGCGGTTGCCCTCGATCTGGTAACGCGCGCCCAGCGTCACGAAGGGGCGGAAGGCTGCGTCCGACGCATCGCTGCGGCCGAAGGTGACACCGGCATCGGCAAAGCCGGCGACCAGATCGCGGCGTGCGACGGTCAGGGCGAAGGGGCTGCCGCCCGTCTCGCCCACGCCTGCCCGGCGGGTGCGCAGATAGGTGAGCCCGGCACGCGGGGTCAGCGACCAGCCCTCGGCCAGCTCGGCCGCGTAATGGACCGACAGGTCGCTGGTCCAGCTGTGCAGGTCATAGCGCCCGAAGGCCGAGGCCGTGCCCGGCAGCGCGCGGGTCGTCCGGGCCTGCGCGCCGTCATAGACGATCGATGCGCCAAAGCCGAAGCCGTTCGGCATGGAGTAGCGACCATGCACACCCGCGACCACGCCGTCGGCGCGTGTCGAGGCGGCGAGCGGCGCGACCTGCTGGCGGGTGTCGAGCCAGCCACCGAACGCACCGATCATCCACTGGCGATCGCCGTAACCGACGCCGCCGAGGAAGCCGTAACCGCGCGTCTGCGCCGCGCTGGTCCCCTGCCCCATGTCCGCGCCCAGCGTATGCCATTGGCCGAGCGTCTGGGCGAAGGTGAAGACGCCGGCGTCCTCGCGCGTGGTGGCGAAGGCGGGACCGCGCGCGGCCTGGACCAGACCCAGCGCATTGTCGACGCCGATCTGGGCGGCCGAGGCATAGGCCTCCGGCGTTACTTGCGCGAAGCCACGCGGATTGGACGCACCCGAAATGGTCAGCAGCGACGGAAGTGCGGCGAACAGCGTGCTCGTCGCGGGCTGCTTGGCGAGCGTCGCGTTGGCATAGTCGATGCTGCGCGCCACCTGCGGGCTGAACCGCGCATCGCCCAGGAACTGGCCGAGCAGCTGGATGCGGTCGGCGCGCTGGACGATGAAGCCGAACAGGTCGGACGGCTTCAGCACATTGCTGTAGCTGCCCGAAATCCCGCCGCTGGCGACGATCAGGTCGTAGGAGGTGCCGGGGCGCAACGCGCCGCTCGACACGATCTGCAACGTCGATCCGCTGCCGATGGTCAGCCCGCCGTTTACGATCAGCTTGTCCGACACGGTCGGGGTCAGCTCGAAGTAGGACAGCGAGCCGCTGGCCAGCGTGACGTTGCCGTTGACCGTCATCGTGCCCGGCGACGCGCCGGGGCTCAAGATGCCCGCGACGTTCACATTGCCGTTGACCGTGCCCGCCGAGCCGAAGGTCGCGCCCTGGCGGACCAGGAACTGGGTGGCAGCCATCGTCGAGCCCGCAAGCCCGACCAGGCGACCGCTCGCCATGTCGACCGAGCCGAACGACGCGTTGCCCGACACCGTGGCGTAACCGCCGGTCATCGCCAGCGCCTCGACATTGGCGACATTGGTGAAGGCGACCGGCGCGGCTGCGGTGCCGCCCGACAGCGCGATCGTGTCGGTCCCCGCCCCGCCATCGACCGCACCCGCAAAGGTGCCCGCGATGGTGAAGCGCTGGTTGCCGGTGGTGAAGGCGACTTGGCCTGCGGTCAGGCTGCTGCCCGAGGCGATGGTCAGGTCGGTCGCGGCGTTGATTTGGGCATAGGCTTGCGTGCCGGTCAGGGTCAGGTTGCCGGTCCCTTCGGTCGCCAGCGTCTCGAAGCCGTTCAGCGTGCCCGCCGCGAGCGTCTGGTTGCCCGCCAATTCCAGCGTGGCGCTGTCATTGCCCGAGCCACCCGTGACGGTGCCGAGCAGGACCGAACCGGCCGCCAGCCGCAACGCGTCATTGCCCGCGCCCAGATCGATGACCCCGGCCAGCGTCGCGCCCTTGGCGACGGTCAGCGACAGGTCGCCGTCGCCGAAGCCGAGCGGTGCCGCTTGCGACCCCAGCGAACCCGTGACGGTCAGCGCGTTGCCGGTGAGTGCGACATTCTCGAAGCCGGTCGCCACCCCGCTCAGCACGACGGGTGCATTGGCGGTGAAGCGCAGCGTGTCGTTGCCGGTGCCGCCATCATAACGGCCCGCCGCATTGGCCGTGCCCAGCGCCAGCAGGTCGTCGCCCCCGCCCAGCGAAACCATGGCGATGTCGCCATCGACGCGCAGCTGCTCGGCCGCGTCCGTGCCGGTGACCGCGCCGATGCGGTAGCCCGCCAGCGCGACGTTCAACCCGGTGCCCGCCAGCGCGACGGTGTCGAAGCTCTGGTCGAGGGTCAGCGACAGCGTGCCGGTGCCGGTCACCGCCAGCTGCTGGAAGTTGCTGCGCTGGCCGAGACCTGCGCGGTCGCCGCTGAGCAGCGCGGTATAGAGGTTGGTGCCCGCGCCGCCATCGACGCCGCCCACCACGCGCGAGCCTGCGCCCTCGACAAAGCTGTCATTGCCGTCGCCCAGCGCCACCGCGCCCTGGACCAGCCCGGCATTGACGAAGCGGTCGTCCCCGCCGCCCAGTGCCACCGATCCGGCGATGGTGCCGTTGTTGGTCACCGTCTCGGCCGCGTCGGTGCCGGTGATGGTCACTGCACCGGTGCTGGTCAGCGTCTGGCCCGCCGCGACCGTCACCGATCCGCCCGCCACGCCCAGCGTGTCGAAGTTGAACGCGCCCGAATAGGTGACATTGCCCTGTCCGGTCTGGCTGAAGCGTTCGAAGTTCAGGAACTGGTTGCCGTTGACGGTGCCGCCCCCGGTCGCGTCGATGATCAGGCTGTCGGTGCCCTCGCCGCCATCGACCGTACCGGTCAGCGTCGCGCTGGCGCGGTGCAGGAAGCTGTCGTCGCCCGCCCCCAGGAACACATTGCCCTCGATCCGGCCGCTATTCTCGATCCGGTCATCGCCCGCGCCGAGTGCGATCGAGCCGATGATGGTGCCGGTGTTGATGATCCGGTTGTCGAGCGCGCCGGTGGTCTGGATCGCGCCCGCCAGATAGGTCGAGCCGTTGAAGACCGCGAACTGATCGGCGCTGTCCAGCGTGGTGCCGGTCCCGCCGCGAATGGTCCCCGCATTGGTCAGGTCGAGCGCGGCGCCGGTCGCCAGGACGGCCACCGACTTCTCGCCGGTTGCCTCGATCACGCCGCTGGCGGTGTTGGTGATCGTCGCGGCGACATCGCCGCTTCCGAAGACATGCACGCCGCCCGCCGGAGACGTCGCGGTATATTCCACCGGCTGCATCCCGCCCGGATAATAGACGCCGCTGCTGACCAGCCCGCCGCCATTGCCACGGATCGTGCCGCTGTTGGTGATGGCGATGGTGCGCGCCGGGTTGGTCGTCGCGGCAGGGGCATAAAAGCCGATCTGCGCACCCACTCCGCCTGCCCCACTGGCGTCGATCGTCCCGCTATTGTCGAAGCGGATCGCTCCGCCTGCGCTCTGGTAATCGTCGATCCCCAAGGATGCGGCCGCTTGACCCTGCTGGGCCGTGGTGATCGTACCGCTGTTGCTCAGCGCGATCTGCATCGATTGCGCCGCATTGGACTGCGGCGTCACACCATAGGTGGAATTGTTGACATAGGCGCTGACGCCCTGCGTGACGGTTCCGCTGTTGTCGAACCGGATCGATCCACCGGCGCCCCGTTGATCGTTGATCTGAAGCAGAACGGCCATCCGCCCCTCGGCGGTGCTGCCGATGGTGCCGGTGTTGGTCAGCGCGATGCCCAGCGGTTTCGGCGCGGCGGGCGTCGTCGTGCCGCCACCGTCGTAACCGCCGTAATTGCTGGCAAAGGCACCAAAGCCCTGGGCGATCGCGCCACTATTGGTGGCGGTGATCGTCCCGTCATTGACCGACAGGCTGACGCTGGGCTGGTTGCCGTCGTTCAGGATGCCGCCCGAATTGGCGAAGCTCATGTCGCCGACACCGCCGATCGACACGGCCACCTGCTTCAGGGCGGCGTCGCCGATCGCGCCGCTGTTGGTGAAGCGCGACACCCGGCCGATGACGCTGCCCTTGACGACGGCCTGGTTGGTCAGCGCCGCCAGGACGGTCTGCGGCTGAAGGACGTAATAAGGGCTGTCGCCGATGGTAAGATCGCCATCGACATTGGCGGTGTTGACGATCTGGCCATCGCCCAGCACGTTCAGTGACGCCAGCGTCGCGCCCGACTGGACGGTCACGACCGTATCCATGCCGATCGCCTGAACGCCCTCGCGCTGGAAACCAGCCAGGGTCACGTTGCCCAGCGTGACGGTGCCGGACTTCGTAAAGGCATGGCGATAGGTGTTGGTGCCCGCGCCCGCGTCGATCGTGCCGGTAACGCCGATCTGGCCGTCGGTGACGACCAGCGTGTCGTCGCCGTCGCCGAAGCGCAGATTGCCGTTCAGCGTGCCGCCCGCGGCAGTATAGACCGCGTTGGAATAGGATCGGCCGCCATAGCTGGCATAACCCAGATCGACGTCGCCGGTGATCGTCCCGGCATTGACGACCTGACCGCCGTTGATCCGGATGGCGTTCTGGCCGGTCGCCCCCGCGATCGTGCCCCCGGCCAGATTGCGGATCGCGACGCCATAACCGTAATCGCCGGTGATCGCGATCCCGCCGGTGCTGGCGATCCGGCCGCTATTGTCGAGCGTGTTGCCCAAGGGGTTATAGCCATAATCGACCTGGACCGCAGGGCCGGTCACCTCGATCGTGCCCGTGTTCACCAGCGATCCGACGCCGCTGATGCCGGTCGCCGCACGGCCCCCGGCGGCCTGCACGATGCGGCCGGTGTTGGTGACGCTCTGCGCGCTGCGAATGCCGGTCGCCCCGTCCAGCGTGATCGTCCCGTCATTGGTGACGCTCTTGCCGCCCGAGATCGCCGCGATCTGGCTATAGACCGGCGTACGGGCATCGCGGACGGTGATCGTGCCCGCATTGACGAAGCCGTCGCCACTGCCCAGCGACACGGCATAGCCCGGATAGGAATTCGCATCCGACGCCGTCAGCGACAGCGTGCCGCGGCTGGTGACGGTCAGCGCATTGTCGGCATAGGTCTCGCCCGGTGCCACGGTCCGCGAAGTTACGGAAATCGCTGGGCCGGTCGTGGCGGCGATGTCGGCGGTCAGGTCGACCGTCCCCTGCCCGGCCAGCGTCAGCGGACGGCCGGCGTCCGTGCCGGTCAGCGTCAGCGCGGCCTTGTCGAACAGTTCGTAGCCGACCGTTGCGAAAGCGGCCGAGGTCGGCAGCGTCGCGCTGGCGTCGCTCCGCACGCGCAGTCGCAGATTCGCCTGTGCGCCCGAAACGGTGCCGGTGATGCCCGCAAAGCGGTCGCCGCTCGACCCCGCCATTTCGGCGACGAGCATGTCGCCCTTCGACAGCGTCAGATTGCCGTTCAGGACACCGCCCGCCAGCGCGTAATAGGCATTGTTGTTGCCATAATAGCTGTCGAACGAGGACGTGCCGAAGGTCACGTTACCATTGATCGTACCCGCATTGGCGATGCGCGCGTTGGACACCGTGAAATTGCCACTCGTCCCGATGCCGCGCGTGCCCCCGGTGATGACGCCGCCAGCCTGGTTGTTGAGCTGGCCGTAAGAGTCGATGAACACACCGGTGCCGGTCGCAGTGATCGTGCCGCTGTTGGTCAGCCCGCTCGATAGCTGTAGCCCGGCGATCGTGCCTTCGATTCGGCCGCTATTGGTCCAAGTCGAACCATAGGACCCCGACAGGGTCACGGCGATCCCGCCGGTCGAGCGGATCGTGCCCGAATTGGCAAAGCTCGGCCCGAACAGCGAAACGGCGGTGCGGGTCGCGGTGATCGTGCCCGAATTGACGAAGGCGCCTTGCGAGCTGAACGAGATGCCGTTCCCGGTCGCGGCGACCGTCCCGCTATTCTCGAACCGGTTCACCGAGCCCAACTGAACGATGAAACCGCCGCTCTGAGTCGTGGTGCCGGTGATGCTGCCCGCATTGGTGACGCTCGGCGAACCGGAAGAGCCGAACTCGTCGGACAGGAGGATGCCGGTGCCGCTCAGTGCGGCATTGCTGATGATCGTACCGCTGCCTGCGATGCGCAAAGGTCCCGCAACCGTAAAGCCGCTCGACAGTGTCGCGGTCACCTTGGCATCGGGGGCCAGGATCAGCTGTTCGTAATTGGTCGGCAGCGTCACCGGCGAGGACACGGTGGCATCGCTGGTGAAGCGGACGCGCAGCGTGTCGGTGCCCGCCCCGCCGTCGATCATGCCGCTGATCCCGGTGCGGATCGCGCCGTTCGCATAGCCGACGGTCAGCGTATCATTGCCCGCGCCGAAACGGACATTGCCGGTAATCGTGCCGACGGCGTTGTCGACATTGCTGCTATAGCCCTGAGAACCGATCGCCCCCAGAACATCGCCGACGATCGTGCCACTGTTGACCAGGGTTACCCCGCGGTCATTCTGAATGGCGGTCGTTCCCGCCGTCGTGATCCGGCCACCGACCTGATTGATCAGCGACGTATAGCCGTCCGCAATCGCCGCGCCCGTCCCGGCATTGCTGATCGTGCCGCTGTTGGTCAGCGTGTACGCGCGGACATTGGCCAGCGTGGCGGCGGTGCCGTTGTTGGTGATCGTGCCGCTGTTCGTCCAGCTATTGCCATAGAGAGACGCGTTGGAACTCGCGCCCGCATCGATCGCGCTGCGCGTCCCGCCGTCAATCGTGCCCGCATTGGTCAGCGTGCCGACAGCGCCGCTAATCGCGCCGATCGTGCCGCCAGCGCGGTTGGTGATCGATTGGAACACGCCGTAGGACGGATCGGTCGACAGCAGTGCATATCCATTCGTGCCGGTGCCGGTACCGCTGATCGTGCCGCTATTGTCGATCGACGCGGTCGTGCTGCCATAGCTGGTGCCGGTCTGGCCGATGACGACGCCGTTCGCCCCGCTGACGCTGCCGCCCGCCGCGACGGTCATGTTCAGGTTGAGGCCGGAATAATATGGGTTCGTCGTCTGGCGGATCAGTTGCACGCCCGTCTGATCACCGCCATCGACGCGGCCCCCGATGGTCAGCGTCGAATAGCCATAGCCGCTGAGGTTCGTGGGAATCGCATAGCGGATCGCGGCCGCCCCCGTGTTCGTCACGCTCGCGCCCGCCGCGACGTCGACCGTGGTGCCCGAGGTCGTGACGACCAGACCGTTGCTGTCGGTGCCGGTGCAGCTGCTAGTCGCGTTGGCCTGTGTCGGGTCGGGGGTGCACTGGGCGAAGGCGGGTTCTGCTACCAGGATCGCGACCAGGATCGCGCTCGACTGCAACGCACGTGCCTTTACCTGCCGGCCACGCGACAACGCCTTCACCATTTCGGACATCCCCCAATTGAAGAGCGGCATCTATGGTGAAATTACATTCATGTCACGGGAAATCATGACGACTACGTCATGCTCAAATAGAGACAGTGCACGCGATTATACGATGCCTGTCATGACCGGATCGTCATCATGAGGGCGTGCTGATCGCAAGGCTATGAGCCGCCCAACCATTTGCGATCCCGCATTTAAGCTTTGTCAGGGCAAATATATCGCCGGACGTGGCGACTAATGCGGCCGGTTCAGCACTCCGTCGGGATCGAGCAACTCCAGCGCCGCCCCCTCCCCGTCGTCGCCCGGACGGTGCCAGCGCCACAGGACCAGCGCGGTGCCGCCCGGATTTTGTGCGGAGGGGACCAATGCGCCCTCCGCACCGGCCGCGATCAACGATCCCGCCAGCATCCAGCTCGGCGGGATGCCGGCTTCGATCTCGGCGATGTGTTTCCAGGGCGCGGCCATGGCCTGCGCGACCATGTCGTCGGCCGCCCCGCCCTGCCCATCGGTCAGGTCGGCGATCGCTGTCGCGTCCAGGCGGTAAGGGGCCAGCGTGCCCGGCTTGGCGAGGCCCTGATAGAATTCGGCGATGGCGGTGGCGTGGTCGGTGCCCAGATACAGCGCCGTCTGCCCCGGTGCGTTCCAGCGGCCGCCATGGCGCCGCGCCCCCTCCCCCGATAACGGATCGCGCTGATAGCGGATCGTCAGCATCCGCCAGAGCGGGCAACGCAAGGGCTTCAGGGGATAAGGCATCCGCGTTCGCTCGCGGCGATCAGGAATAGACGCCCTCGGCCATGCGATCCAGGTCGTGCAGGACCAGCGCGGCATGGCCTTCCTCGACCAGCTGCTCGGGCGTCTTGCCGAAACCGGGCAGCGGCTGGTGGCGGAACCAGATGATCGCGCGCCCCTCGTCGCCCGACAGTTCGGCCGCGCGCGCGATGATCCGGGCGATCTCGCCCAGCCGTGCCTGGACCGCAGGACTCCCCGGCTTGGCGGCCATGGTGTTGCGGTTGACCTGCGCCAGCTTGGCCAGCCGGGTCAGCGGCAGGCGCAGCCGCTCGGCCAGGCGGCGCGGCGCGATGATGTCGTGATCGCGGATATCGTCCAGAAAGGCAGCGATCATCGGCGGATCCTCACCGGCAAATTCCCATGTGCAAACATCGTGCACGGAATATGCCTGTTTCTTGCACGATCTTCAAGCCGCGCCCGCAAATAGGAGGCCATGACGGCCATGGCGGATTGATCCAGATCGCCCTAATACTCCCGGCCCCAGTATCGAGGGGGGACGAATGACCGGGGGCAGCGATTGAAGGAAGCGATCGGCTTTTCCAGCGAGGGCATGACGCCCGACCTCGCCTTTGCCGGCTATCGCCAGCTTTACGCGCAGGGCGCCGATGTCGAGCGGCTGGACGGGCCGTTTCACGCCCGCGTCACCGGCTGGCGGTTTCGCCACATGCTGCTGTTCGACCGGCAGCTGTCGGGCATGGCGCATGTCCGCGAGGAGCGGGTGACGGCGGACGGGTTCGACCATATCGTCCTGCACCATGTCCTGTCGGGCACGCTGATCGGCCAGGGCCGCAGCGGGTTCGAGCGGGCCGGGCCGGGCGACATCGTCTTTCTCGACACCAGGCGCGGCCACCGGACCGAGGCGCGCGACCTGCACCTCATCACCGCCAGCATCGCGCGCGACCTGATGCTGGCGGCGCTGGGCAGCCTGGGCGCGCTGCACGGGATGGTCGTCCATGCGCCCGAGACGGCGATGCTGGGCGAGTTTCTGCAAATGCTGGTCCGCCATGCTCCGACGCTGGACGACCGGCATGACGGGGCGTTCGCGCGCGCACTGATCGAGCTGTTGCCGACCGCCCTGGGTGGCCCGCGCGACCTGGCCGTCGAGGCGCGGCGGCAGGACCATTTGCGGCGCGAGGCGGTCGAACAGCTGATCGACCGCGAGATCGCCAATCGCCAGCTGACCGGCGCGGCGATCGCCGAGCGGGTCGGCGTGTCGCGCGCGACGCTGTACCGGCTATACGAGCGGACCGGCGGGATTGCAGGCCATGTCCGGCGTCGCCGCATCGATGCGGTGCGGCGCGCGCTGGAGGGGGCAGCCGAGCCGGATCTGGACGCGCTGGCGGAAACATACGGGCTGGGCAGCGCGGCCGCGCTGATCCGGATTTTCGAGGCCGATCAGGGGATCGACCCGGCCGCCTATCGCGCGCGCCTGCGCCAGGACCGCGGCGACCCGGTCGAAACCGGCACGCGCCGGTGGAACGGGTGGATGCAGGAGTTGGATTGAATCCTATGCCGCCCCGGCAAGGGGAGGAATGGTCACCCGCCGTCCCGCCACCCAGGCGGCACCACAGCCCAGCAGGCAGGTCATTCCCAGTACCCGGCCGATCGCCTCGGCAAGGCCCGTCGGCCCGACGATCGCCTGGCTCGCCAGCCCGACCCACCAGGGGCCGAGCGCGGTGCCAAGCAGGGTGACGATGGTCAGGAAGATCGCGGTTCCCTCGACCCTGAGCGCCGGGGGAATGCGTGCCTGCAGCCCGATCATGCCGTTGGCGAGCGCGATCGACAGCCCCGCCACCGCCACGACCAGCGCCATGACGGCCACGATCAGGCTATCCGTCCGGGTCAGCGGCCACAGCGCCAGTGCACAGAGCGCCAGCCCGATCAGCATCAGCACGGGCGCGCGCCCCCGCCCTGGGCGATCGGCGAGCACACCGCCCAGCGCATGGCCCCCCGCCCCCGCCAGCATCATCACGATCCCGACCTGAAAGCCTGCCAGGGGCGGGGGCAGCGCGTGCATCCGGATCAACAGGCTGGCCGACCAACTGGTCAGCGATTGCAGTACCAGCGCCGCGCACAGCGCCGACAGGATATGCGGCGCCAATATCGCCCGGTCGGCGATCATGTGGCGCAGCGCCGCGCCCATCCGCCCGCGCCGATCCTCGCGCTGCCCCATCGGTTCGGCCAGCCGCCCGATCAGAAGCGCGACGGGCAGGCCGAGCAGCCCGGCGGTCGCGAAGGTCAGCCGCCACGGCGCGACCGGCAGCATCGAAAGCGCTGGCAGGGCGAACACCGCCAGCAGCCCCCCGCCCCCGATCAGCGCCAGCCCCCGCCCCAGCGCGGCGCCGGCGGTAAACAGGCTGATCCCCCGCCCGCGATGCGCCGGCACCATCGCGGCGACGATCAGTCCCATCGCGGCCGGTCCGATCGCGGCCTGCGCCAGCCCGAGCAGCATCCGCGCCGGGACCAGCATCCCGACCGATCCGGCCAGTGCGCAGGCGATCGTCGCCACGCTCGATCCCAGCAGCGCGATGGTGAGCAGCCGGGCGACCGGCCAATGTCGTGCCAGCAGAACCATCGGCACCACCGCCACGCCGTTGACGAAGGCAAAGGCCGGTCCCTGCAACACCCCGATCGCGGCGTCGCCCAGCCCCAGATCGGCCTTGATCGGCTCGATCAGGATCGACAGCAGGAAACGGTCGCCCACCGCCAGCATATGCGCCAGCGCCATCAGCACCGCGATGCGATAACCCCGATGCGGGAGCGAGAGCGGCACTGGGGTTCCCTTCTATGGATCCCTCTCCCCTGGACAGAGAGGGTTGGCGGAGCTTGGGTGAGGGGTTGAGCGAGCCAAAGGCCCGCGCGCGCTCACCCCTCATCCAGCTCCGACCAGGTCATTGCTGTCGCAAAGCCCCAGTCTGCGCAACCCTCTCCCCCACAGAGGGGATAGGGGAAATACGACCTCAGAAGGGGGCGTTTAGCGGCCGATAAGCGGGGGCCGTGGGACGGGGAAGTCCGATCCGCAGCATCTCGGGCGGGCATGGCCGTTGCAGCGCGGCGATATCCTCGATCGACCCGTGCAGCCAGCGTTCGCGGTCCGCAGCTGCGACGATCATGGGCATAGGCGAAAGGTCGCCGTCCTCACACTCGACCAGCGCGAAGCAGCGTGCATCGCCGCTGTCGCGCCACAGCCCCGCCACGGTGAAGACCAGCGCGTCGGCAAGCGCGAACCAGGTCGCGCGCCGATCCCGCCCGGGGCGCGCGGAGGACGCCATGGTGCAGGCCGTCAGCGGGATCAGGCAGCGCTGCGCCGGACGCTCGGCCAGGCGACGCCACCAGGGCAGCGACAGGCCAGGTATCCGGGTGGTCGGCTCCCTCCCCTCCCCGATCCCCCAGCGCTGCGTGTCCAGCCCGGTCCCTTCGGGCGTATGGCGGATGACGAAGGCGGGATGGCCCGAGCGCAGGTCGGCCAGTTCCGACCAGGTGCCCCAGGACGCCTGCGCGGTCCAACTGATGGCGAAGCTGCGGCACAGATCCTCGGCGGTGCGGTCGAGCGTGGCGCGATCGCTGACCGCCCCGCGCAGGGTGAGGTCCATCATGGTCATGATGGCGCGACCATGGCGGACGCCGTCGAGGCGCAGAGTCCGTGCCGGTCCCGATGGCATGGCAAAGGAATGGCAAGAGACGAGACGCGCACGATCGGCCTTTGACGCTGGAATGGGGTGAGACGGACGACATGGTTGGGACACATCGCCCGCCTCACTTTTAAGTCTGTAGGTCAATCATTTGGCACTGCCCATGGGGCAGGTGGTGACGTCTCACGGTTGAGACGGTTGCGATGGGAACATCCGCCAAGACAGAAGATGCGCCCGTTTCCCCTCTCCCCTCTTTGAGGGGCGAGGAGAAGAGATAGGCGGCCATACCCTAACCAATCGCCTCCGCCGCCAGCCCGCGCACATCGACCCGCGCCTTCAACCGGGCGCAGAGCAAGGCGGTGCCGCTGATCTTGCGCTGGACGAACAGCGTCTCGACATGGGGGACGTGCCAGGTGGCGCGGTCGGCGATCATCGCTTTGGTCTCCTCGCGCACCACCGGCACGAAGGCGCGGTCGCCAAAGTCGAAGGGGCCGGGCCGCGCCATCGTGTCATCGATCGCGGCGATGATCCGGTCGACCGCCGGGCGGTGCGCGGCGACCGCCGCTGCGCCCAGAAAGCCCGTCTCCACCGCGATCTCACGGATGCGGTCGCGGTCATGCGCGAGGCCCGCCTCGATCAACCGGCGATAGGAGGCGACGGTCTCGGGCGGCACGTCGCGCGCTGCGCCGAA
>Ga0233425_10005243_pt1 | contig 20679 bp, 18 predicted proteins | sample Watercolumn_Towu_2_FD_181712 | JGI IMG/M metagenome (GOLD analysis project Ga0233425, IMG submission 181712) | Freshwater microbial communities from Lake Towuti, South Sulawesi, Indonesia - Watercolumn_Towuti2014_140_MG | ecosystem: Environmental > Aquatic > Freshwater > Lake | place... | reverse complement strand
TGGATTTGCAACAAAACAGAATGATCATCTTTGTTGTGGAGACAGATCATCGAAGTAAAATCTACAAGAGATATCAATAGAAATTTGAATCTCTTTAAATACAAAACTCGGGGGAATCAAACTAATTACACAACGCCCCTCGAGGAAACCACACTCATGTCAGAGTGTTAAACTTTTTTAAGTAAACCGCCCCTGCAGATATTTCAGAGAATAGAGGAGGAGCTTTCTGCCAACTTCCAGTACAACATGTCAGAACGAATGGTAGACATATGTGTAACACCATTGATGATGGAACGATTACGAAAATCTAAAGGTAGAATGAGATACGAAGACTTTTTAGAAAAAATTCTAGATATTTACGATATCCATGACAACGTACGTAACGAAATTTAAATCGGTTTAAACTGTCTCGAAAATTATTAGTAAATCACATTATTTTCGTGCGAGATTAGTTGTAGAATTAGTATTTACTAAAACAAGCGACAGAGTTTCTCTGAATGATTGTATATGTACAGACAATAAAATGAAGTACGGAATCTAATTATGTTGACATTTGCTGGAACTTGATTTGTTAGGATATGGGTATGTGTGTTGTACAGAGAATTTTTTGAAAATGAAACCCTTTTTGCGTTAGACTAAATTTTTTCTAAAATCAAGTATACATGGTATACTTGTAATGCAGATAAAATATCTGATAATTCTGACGACTGATTAACGCTCAGGTTAATTACTAGTATCATCATAAAAAATCATGGGGTATAGACAAGCTCAAGAATTATACAAAAAACGCCATGGAAAATTCCCAAAGTCATCTTGGATTGCCCATGTGCTCTCAGACCATGGTAAAACCAAGAGCAGATCTCCAAAAAGAAAAGGCGATTTCAAGTATCCATGTCCTGAAGTAGAACGACCTAAACTAGAAAAGGTCCTCAAAGAACTCAAAATGATCTAGTGAAGTGAAAAAAATGTACTTCCATTGCATAAAAATACACTTCCACTTATATACTAGTGCCTAGAACTGGAAGTGTGTCTAGAGTCCTGGCAGATGAATCCTCACTAGGAACCGAAGTCTATAGTTTTGATGCAATACGAGGCTTTCAAGCAGGACGTGATTTCTACGTTGCAATGTGCCCACTCAAAATCATACCAAAATTATTCATCTTTGATGAAGATGCATTACCAGCTCCACTTCGTGCACAAAGAACTCTGCGTGAATCAAGAATCCCACAAATTGCAAGCTATATTGTGAATAATCCAAAAGACTACATCTTTTCATCACTTACTGCATCAGTAGACGGAAAAATGAAATTCACACCAGCTCCGTCAGTAGGTGATAGTGGAAAAATAGGGCGACTACATATTTCAATGGATTGTAGGATGCTAATCAATGATGGACAACACAGACGAGCTGCAATTGAAGAAGCATTAAAACAGAAACCTGAGCTTGGACATGAAACAATTTCAGTTGTTTTCTTTGAAGACAAAGGACTCAAACGCAGTCAGCAAATGTTTGCAGACCTAAACAAACACGCAGTCAAACCAACAAAATCACTTGGAATATTATATGATCACAGAGACTCATTTGCACAATTTATTGTCAAGCTTGCAAATGCATTGCCAATATTTTATAGTAAAGTAGAATTGGAGCGAACATCGATCTCTAATCGTTCTACAAAGTTTTTTACATTAAATGGAATATCTGATGCTACAAAATCTCTACTAAGACCAAAATCAAAAAATCTATCAGAACAAGAACAAAAAATTGCAGTTGAATTTTGGGATGAAGTATCAAAAAACATTCCTGAATGGCAACTATTAATTGATAAAAAAGTTACTGCGTGGGAGTTAAGAAAAGAATTCGTTCACGCACACACTAATTTGCTTAATGCACTTGGAATGGTAGGACATGCCCTGATAACTCAATTTCCAGATACTTGGAAACAAAAACTCGGAGGTCTACAAAAAATCGATTGGGCAAGAGACAGTCAAATTTGGCAGGGTAAATTAATGCTTGATGGTAAAATGATCAAAAATAGAACAGGAATCAAAAAGGCTGCAAACATAATCCTTCAAGGTTGTGGAACTACCAAAACTCTTGATGAATTTGAGGCTACGTACTAATGCCTGCTGAATCTGTCTTTAAACTACGCACACTACGCGACATTTACGATGAAATCAAGTCAGTTTATCAAAGTGATAATCGACCCTGGATTTTGGGCTTTAGTGGAGGCAAGGACTCTACATGTATGGTTCAGCTAGTTTGGTCTGCAATATCTGAATTACCTCAAGAACAACGACAAAAACGAATCTTTGTTATTTCTTCAGATACATTGGTGGAATCCCCAAAGATAGTAAATCAAATTACCAGTACTCTGGATAAAATGGAAAAGTCTGCAAGACAAACTGAACTTCCAATCTCTACTAATCTGGTAAGACCAGTTGTAAAGGACACTTTTTGGGTTTGTCTTCTAGGAAAAGGATTTCCAGCACCAACTAATATGTTCAGATGGTGTACTGATAGACTAAAAATTCGAAATGCAGATAGATTCATCAAAGAAAAAGTTTCTGAATATGGCGAAGCAATTGTAGTACTTGGAACAAGAAAAGATGAAAGTGGTTCTCGTGCACAACTAATGAATTTGTATGAAATCAAAGGTAGTCTGTTATCTAGACATTCTAAATTTGCTCAGACATATGTGTATACGCCGCTACGTGATTTTATTACCGAAGATGTGTGGAATTACCTTTTACAAAACAAAAACCCATGGGGTGCAAACAACAGAGATCTTTTGGCATTATACCAAAATGCAAATTCATCGGAATGCCCGCTAGTAGTTGACTCTAGTACTCCATCATGTGGAAATAGTAGATTCGGTTGCTGGGTTTGCACTGTAGTTACAGAAGACATTTCACTAAAAAATATGATCGAAAATGGAGAAGAATGGATGGAGCCTCTCTTGGAACTACGAGAGGAATTAAAACAAACTCAAGATGTGCAGAAAAGAAAAGAAACTCGAGAACTAAAGCGACGAACGGGCCAAATGAAGCTCTTGGACAATCATATGAAAAAGGGATTGGTTAAAAGTACTGCAGAGTCATACAACATTCCAAAAGACGCCGTAGACATGACTGACCCTTACGCACAACTTGTGCCTGGACCATACACTCTGGATTATTGCAAAAAATTCCTTGGAATGCTTTTACAGGGACAAAAAAAGATTCAAAAAAATGGCCCTGATCCTAACATGACTCTGATCGCAGAAGAAGAACTGCATGAAATTCAAAGAATTTGGAGAATGGAGAGGGGGGATTGGAAAAATTCCGTCTATGCAATTTATGAAAAAGTAATTGGCGAAAAGCTCTCCATGTCGCAAGAAGATTTGGGTGGATTTGGTGTAGTAGAACAAGAAATTCTAGAAGAAATTTGTCAGAAAAATAATGTTCCACAACTTCTAGTTAGCAAATTACTCAATGAGGAATTTGAGTCACAAGGAATGACAAAACACTCTCAGATCTATCCAAAGCTGAATAAAATCTTGGGAGAAGAATGGCGAGAAGACATTGATGAAATCATCGAGGACCTAAAACAACAGCTAAAAAACAAAGAGGAATTTGGGTAATTGCTAATTACAAAAATTATTCTAAAAGACTTTGGCGTTTATCGTGAAACAAACGAGTTTGATTTTACATGTGAGGATGACAAACCAATAATTCTAATTGGCGGAACAAACGGGTCTGGAAAAACCACTTTGTTTGATTCTGTGATGCTTTGCTTGTACGGAATGGCTGCATTTGGAAAAAAAGTCACAAGACAATCATATGAAAAATATCTAAAACAAAAAATTCATCGATATCTTGGAGTACCAGTATCAGCTGATCATGCATCAATAATCGTTCAATTCAAGTTCTTTCATAATCACGAAATTGCGGAATATCAGGTAAATAGGTCATGGAGAAACGATGATGGCAAAATTAGAGAGGATTTGACCATCAAAAAACGAAACAAGGACAATTCTCCATTTGAGCCACTTGATACTATTGAAAAATCATACTGGCAATCCTTCGTAGAAGACCTAATCCCAAAGGGAATAGCAAGGTTATTCTTTTTTGATGGGGAAAAAATTGTCCAAATTGCAGAAGAAGGAAACGAGGATATTGCAATAAAATCATCGTTTAACTCTTTATTGGGAATAGAACTAGTTGAACAACTAAAGTCTGATCTACATATCAATTTAGCAAGAAATCTTGGAATAAATGAAGTGGTAAAACAGGAATTTGAGCGATATCAAAAAGAAAAACAAGAAACTGAAGAAGAAATCCGACTATTTCAAGTACAAAAATCCCACAAAGAAGACGACATTTCTAATCTTCAAAAAGAGATCGAAGACATTGAAACCAGAATTGCAAAGATGGGTGGAGAATTTGCACTAAAACGTGATGAATTAAAATCTAAAAAAATGCTTTATGAAATACGTTTAGAAACCATTTCGCAAAACATACGAAACCTTTGCTCTAATATTTTGCCACTAAGCTTGATTCCAAAACAATTGGAGGAGCTAAAAAAACACTTGCAAAATGATGAACGAGCACTAAAAAATAATTTTGAAAAAGAAATCCTAGAATCTAATTTAGATGAAGTAAAACAAAGCATTGAATCAAAGACATTTTGGCAAGAACTAGATGCTGACAAGACAACTAGAGAAAAAATTATTTCCAAAGTATCTCAGCTATTAGAACAAAAAATCCAAAACAAATCATCAAAACAAGCTAGTATGTTTAATTTCTCATTAAAAGAGAACGAAAGAATTCTATCCATGATTAATGAGGCAAATGATGATTCTATTACCGAGCTGGAAAATTATACGAAACAATTCAATGAAACATCTGAAGAACTGGACAGAATTGAAACTGCTCTAATTAATGCTCCAAAAGATGATGAAATAGGACCACTAGTATCAAAGCTAACTGAATTAAACAAACAACTAGGCATGTTTCAGGCAGAAATTGCACACTTTGAGCAGCAAATCACGAGTAAGACTGCTTTACTAAAACACATTACTTTCAAGGCAAGAGAGGCATTATCAAAACAATTCAAGAACAAAAAATCTCAGGAAAAAGCAGAACTTACAGACAAGATTCTTTCTGTTTTGGACGAGTACTCTGAAAAACTCAAACTAAAGAAGATTAGTCTTTTGGAAGAATATCTTTTGGATGGAATCCAAACCTTGATGCACAAAGAAAATTTTATCCACAAAGTACATGTTGACAGAGAAACATTTGAGATCACACTATACCGAGAAGATGGAATTCAAATTCCAAAAGACTTGTTATCAAAAGGAGAACAACAAATGTTTGCAACTGCTGTTTTATGGGCTCTGGCAAAAACATCTGGCAGGCCTCTGCCGTTCCTAATTGATACTCCACTTGCAAGACTTGACATGCAACATAGAGCAAATCTTGTTGAAGAGTTTTTCCCAATTGCGTCACATCAGGTAGTAATATTTTCTACAAATGCCGAAATTGATGCAGAGTATTATCGTAAGCTTTACCCATACATTACAAGGTCTTATTCAATGGAGTATCTTCCAAACAAAGGAAAAACAAAACAACATCCAAATTATTTTTGGAATGAAAAGGGGGAGGAACTAGTTGCGATTCAGTAGGCTGAAAATGAGTTCTAGATCGCAGAATCTACTTGGACAGATAAAGATGCGAACCGGTATTACTCCAAACATTACAGGAAGATTTGCATTGTGTCTTTCTTTGAAGGATCCAGCCATACCAAATCCTGATGAATTTGACGAAAAAGGATCTGAAATTCACCCACAAGTCTTGTTTGGTGACTATGAAAGTGTGTTTTTAGCATTGTTCATTCAGAGACTCAAAAAAGACGGCCTTGATCCAGAACTGTACTTGGGAAAAATGCTTCGGGCTCATTTTAATCGTGGGGCAATTGCCTTGTATTCTAGGGTCAAGGATCTGTCTGATTTTTATCCAATGATAAAAAATGAAAGAGCCTTAGCATGAGTGAGCTCAAATTTCCAATCTATCTAGACCATCACGCAACAACTCCAGTTGATCCTCGTGTATTGGAGGAAATGCTTCCATATTTTAGTGAAAAATTTGGAAATGCTTCTAGTTTAGATCATACATTTGGATATGATGCATCAGTTGCAGTAGAAAACGCGAGAGACAAAATTGCTACAGCAATTGGAGCAAGACATGATGAGATTGTATTTACATCAGGTGCTACTGAATCTGATAATTTAGCGTTGATTGGAACGATGGAAAAATACAAAGAAAAAGGAAATCACCTCATCACATGTGTTACTGAACACAAAGCAATACTAGATACTGCGCGACATTTAGAAAATCTTGGATACAAAGTAACTTATCTTCCTGTTAATCAATATGGAGAAATTGATCTAGACTTGTTGAAAAAATCAATCACAGACAAGACTGTTATGATTAGTATCATGACTGCAAACAATGAGATTGGGACAATAGCTGATGTTGCAGAAATCGGCAAGATTGCACATGAGCATGACGTGTATTTTCATACTGATGCTGCGCAAGCAGTAGGCCACATTCCAATGAATGTTGAGAAAATGCAGATAGACATGATGTCAATGTCTGCTCATAAAATGTATGGACCAAAGGGGATTGGAGCTTTGTATATCCGAGGAATAAAACCAAGGATAAAACCAGATTCCATCATGCATGGAGGAGGACAGGAAAGAAACATTCGTTCTGGAACCCTGAATGTTCCTGGAATTGTGGGGTTTGGGAAAGCGATATCGATCTCGTTAAACGAGATGACCTCGGAAGATAGAAAATTTATTGCATGGAGAGATTATTTTTTGAAAAAGTTTGAATCAATTGGCGGACAACTTAACGGCCATAGAATAAAACGACTGCCTCATAACTTAAATGTCTACTTTTCAGGAATTGAGGGAAAAGCTGTAATAAATTCAATTTCCAAAACAATATCAATATCTGCTGGTTCTGCATGTACCACGCAGATGGTGGAACCATCACATGTAATTATTGGGCTTGGGTATGGAGAAGATCGCTCCCATTCATCATTTCGAATTGGATTTGGCAGATTTAACAGTCAAAAAGAGATCGAGTATGCGCTCGACAAGATATGTTCCAAAATTGAAATGTTGCAAAAGATAATTTCACAATGACTATTCTAGTGCCAGGCGGAATTCTTCTTCCAAATCTTCAATTGGGTTTTTTGAATTTTTGTACAACGTGTATAAGAATTCAATTCCTCCGTTTGCGTATTCTTCAGCATTTCTAAGGATATCATCTGCCTCGTAAAGTGAATCTAGTTTGTTGCGTTTTGTATGCATGTACAGAGATATCATCTGCCATTTTTCCTCAGTTGTAAAAACTGATGTCGGGATGCTATTGCTTGGATTTGAGATCTTTTTTGGATTATTTTTGTAATAACCAAGGGCCATGGACAAGATGAATGTCTTGGTCATATCTTGACCATACAAAAATGAGTCACTTTGTTTTTTTAGATTATCATAACTATCTTGATGTGATTTGTCAAAACTTGCATATTTCTTGAATTTGAATTCAAACTGGTTGGTTATGTCTGTCATCGTATTTGTACCTCGTCCATTATGGTCTTTGAACTGGATTCCGATGTTTTTGTTAACTTCAACACGTATTCCTTCCACAGTTTGTTATTTTTTCTCAATACATTTCGTATACTATCAATTTTTTCGCCAGTTTCAAGATCAGTAGTTTCTGCATCATACTCCGTATTTGTAACTAGAAATGTCATTTGTGTATCTGGAAGGAATTCGGGAAGATCTTGTGCTGCCCAAATTCTTTCATGCCCAGAAACTTTCCCAAAGGGAGAGTCAATCATCATCAAGTAGTTTGTATCGGTGACTTCCCTAATTGCAGAAATAAAGCTCAATGCGAGATACAGAGTCTGGCCGGCTGACAGGGTCTTGAGATTATCCACGCCCTCTTTGTCAATGACTCTAATCTTGTATTCATCATCAATGCTAATTTTGTCAAGCTGCCAGTGTCGTGAGATAAGCTTTTTCCAGATCTCTTCAGTTCTTTTTTCCACAGTTTCACGAATTTCGCTCAAAAGATCTTCGCGCAAGTCTTCCAAGATTTCTCTTGCTTTACGTGCCAATTCTGCTTTGTCGGTCCATTTTTTACTAGCTTTCGATTGCTTTGTTGCGTCAGTTATTTTTTTATCGCTAATTTCTATCGTGGCTTTAGCTGCATCAATTTTTTGTTCAATTCTAACCAAATCGCTATGATATCGGAATGTTTTTTGGTGGATCTCAGCTAATTCATTACCTAGCTCTCTGATCTTGTCTTCAGGATAGTCTTTTAGTTGTTGAGTAATACCAATAATTTTATTATTAGCATTTTCAAATTTTTGAGCATATTCATCAAATTCGGCTCTAAAATTATTTAGTATGTCTTTAATCTGGGTTGTATTGGGAATCTGCAATAATCTGTTAAGCGCTTCTTTTCCCTCAGCTGCAGTAGACGCAAGTACTGAGTTTTTTACTTGATTCAATAATTCAACAAGATTCTTTTTAGCATCTTGATCTTCCCTTAGATCATTGCCACAGAAACAAATACCTTCTTCGATTTTTTCGCTAAGCAAAGATGGATTTATTGGTGGAGGTATTTCACCTGCTATCTCTGCATCCTTTATTATCTGATAGGTATCCAAAGAGGGTTTGTTTAGCAGTAACGGAGAGAAATATTTTGTTATGAAGTTCGTCCGATCTAGATTTATCCGTTCTTTTGCCTTTTGATACTCTATTTTGTGCTCTTTTTCTTCTTCCAGCTGTTGTCGCAAATGTTTAATCAGCTCATGTGGATGATTTTCCAGGATCGACTGTAGTTCTTTTTCCCGTGGTTTCAGCTCATTGATTTGTTTTTGAATTTCATTTTTCTGAAATATAAAACTCTCCAGTTTTTCTTCCCATTCATCTTTTTTGTCTTGTTCATTTGAACCACCCATGCCAGATGATTGTGCAGCACGTTTTGAATAATTTTTCTCCATTTTTGTCCAATTCGCAATAGAACGATCAGTAACAGATAAACCTGTGACTTGTTCGATGCCAGTACGAATTCTAGATTCACCTTTTTCTCTGAAAAACGTATCCAGCATCTCACCATTGAAAAAAATGAATTCCGACAGATCTTTTGGAATTATCCTATTAATTTCTGCAGATACTTCATGAGTGTTGTTAGTTACTTTCCAATTACCATCAGACTTTAGTCCTTCATAGTTTACTGTCTCTTCCCAAGTAAAGCCACTATCAATTTGGCCGCCGATTATACTCCGATAAACTTTATCTCTTCCATCGTGTTGTCTAGTTAGTTTTAGCTCTCTTGTAACATCATGTATTACCCGTTTTCCATCTGAAAATGCTATTTTGACTTTTGTGATTACTGATTTACCCACACTTGTATCGTTTAGCGCTTTTTGATTTACTAGTGGTTTTCCTTCACCTTGATTTAAGAAAAATGGTTCCTCTCCATACAGACACCAATACAGGGCATTCATTAACGACGTTTTTCCTAATGAGTTTGAGCCTGAGATTATTGTTATGGTTTTTTTATTGTCGGTAGAAAGAACAGCATCTAGTTTTTCATAAGGTCTAAAATTTTCAATCGTTATCCGCTCAATAAGTAGTGAGTCGGAGGGTGTCAACTTTTATCCTCCAGATACCTGCCAATCATCCCATCATATTTCATGGTGTATTCCTTATCTCCCAGATGAATTTGGATTTTTTCAAATTCCAATAAATCTAGTAGTAATTTCTTGAAGTCGTTCGGCTCATCTAATTCTTTGATTTTTGATATGATTCTTCGGTTGATGCGAACGTCGGAACTCACAAAAAATTTTTCCCAAAGTTGTATTTATATTAGATCAAATTTCTTTTTGATCTCTTTAATTTTTTCAATTCCAAATTCGGGGTTTCTGGAAATTTTAGCCATTTCTTCGTGCCTGCTCAGCTCTTTTTTGATGATCTCTTTCTCAATTTTCATGTATGTCGGGTCTATCGGCCTTGTCAGATATGGAATGACGAATACGTCATGAATTGTGGCATGGGTTTTTGATGTTCCGTCTGAATAAAACCCATCCCACTTGCGTAGGACCCTTCCGCGTCTCTGTATGAATTGTTTTGGGTTTCCAGTACTAGCAAGCAATATTGCATTTTTCAACGGCGGTATGTCAACACCCTGATCCAAAATTTGTATGGATTCAACCACTTTGACGAGACCTGCCTCCAATTGTTCTAAAACACCTATTCTTTCTTGCAGTGACATCTCATCCGACTTTATCCTATAATTTGTTATTGAGGATTTGTTTAGAATATCTTGCACTTGTGAGATTTGATCTTTTGTTTTATTTCCCTTAGATGGCGCGCAGTATACTATGCAGTAATCTATTTTTGGATTTTTTTCTATTATTTCCTTGAACTTTATAACTTTATTTTCTGCGTTTTTAATGATATTTGCTCTTTCAAAAACAAGCAAGCTCAACAATTCATTTTCTTCAACTTTGTCTTTTGCCTGAGCAATTTTTTGCGCAATTTCCTGTGTTTTTATTCTATATTCATTAATTTCATCATCAGTAAGCTCTACATAATATGGAAAATAATCATACTCAACAAGATATTTTGGTATTGCATCCTTTAGTTCAAATGAAAAAACTATTGAGTTATGTGTATCACATTGTGAACACGATATGAGTGGTTTAAAGTAATCAAAGATTTTGTTAGTTCCAATATCATCAAAATACCGAAAAGGTGTAGCGCTTAAACCTAGGCGAAAATTGTATTCTTCTATTAATCCAGTTTCCGCTTGTTCTGAGCCAGATCCATGCACTTCATCAGCAACGATCAGAGTGTTGATTCTTACATTCTTGATTAAATCCGTAAATTCTTTCTTTGAAAATGTTGCATATGTGGTAATTATGATTCCTACGCTTTGCTTTAATTTGACATCATAATTGAAATCATTAGTATATCTCTTTAATTCTGTCAGCCATTTTTCTTTTCCAATCAACGTATTTTTTGATCCATATCCCCACTTTGTCAATTCCTCCCTCCATTGATGAACCAGATTCGTGGTTGGACATACCACAACGACAAATAATTTGTCTAAAAGAGATTCCAGTTCTTTTATACATGCGATAGCGCAGAATGTTTTTCCCGTACCTGTAGCCATTTGAAATATTCCACGTCGACCATGAGAAAACCAGGAGTACATGGCCTCATTTTGGTATGGTTTTAGTTTTGGTAGCTTCAGTAATTTTAATTCACCAATATCTTTTGGTGATATTTCAAGAAATTTTTCTCGTATAGCTACAGGAAGATCAATTATGTCTATTGTAGTTGGTTGACTTTTCTCTTTGTGGTCATCCTGTAACGTGTCAGTAGCATCCCAATACTCAATAAAACGAAGATAGTCTTGTTCCACATACTCTTTTTGTCCATCTATCCAACTTTTGAAGACATTAAAGTCATAGAAAGTATCATGTTGATTCATCGATTTGATTATTCCTTTAAAGGAAATCGCGTTGCCCTCCTCATCATGAAATAATCCAAAAGATTGTTGAGAAATACCAAATTTCTCTATTGTTTTTCCATCTATCGGGTTTCCATCCTTATCTCTAAAAATCGCTATCTTAATTTCCAGTCTTGGAGGAGTTTGCGCAATTAGCCAAGATAATGCCCTCAAATGGTCTTTCTGTATCTCTTCTTTAATTTGATCAATGTCACTCATCCAGACATCATTTAGAAATTTTTCAGGCGTTAGTATTCCGTCTTTAATGGCCTTTGCATCCCCCTGTGAAAAATTTGGACTGAGAATGAGTTTGATTTTACCATCATTTTTCAAAAATTCCTGAATTCCTTCAGCACATATTGCTAAATTTTTTGAAGAGAAGAATCCCCCATATCTCCAATACGAAACAGCGTTTGCCAGAGATGGGATAAAAAACTCAGAATACGGATTATCGATTTGAGAGTTGTATACAGGTTTTATGTAGAATGATCTCAGTCCCATATCATTCTCATCTTTTTAGCATGATGCACAACGTTCTCAGTTTTTAGTCGGTGAATTTTTTTAAAAGAGATCTTGCCTATCGGATTTCCGTACATATCAATAATGATTTCTGGATTTTTATTATCGAACCCAATTGAAGCAAAATCAAATTGCGCATGATGGTTAGGACATAAGACAACCATGTTATCAAAATCATCTATTCCACCTTCTCCTAGCGGCCACACATGATGCACCTCAGAATAGTTTGCGTTGTCTGAGATCCTGAGAGAGACATTGCAGATTTGGCAGCGATTGTCATAGATTTTTTTCATTTTTTTTGTTTTTACAGTATCCCTTATTTTTCGCAAAAGATCTACGCGGACTTGTTTTGGCGGCTCTTCCACATCTTTAGGCAAATAATTTATGGATTTTTTATAAGAAACTTGTTTGTTTTTTGGAGTTATTTGGAGAAATGCTTCTAATGATCCATATTTACGAATTAGTTTTGCAACAGGTTCGTCATCACATTTTAAAAAATTAATTTTATGCATTTTTGTAAATGTAGATGAAAATCCAAGCTCACGGTTTGTTCCAGAGAAACCCAAATTAATCGGAGAAATTTTGGCGAAGAACATCACCAATTCATTTTTTCCGAACTTTGTCATGTTTTTAATCAAAGTAAAATGTCCTTTCTTCTGTAATTTGTAAACTAGTTTTCCTGCGAGTATGTATCTTTTATTTAGTGAGAAAATACACCAATCACCTTTTTTGATCATGTTCCACAGTGATAGATTTTTTGATGAAGTTGGTAATTCCCACAGATGAATTTTTTTTAGATCAGTGACTTCTTTTGGCAATTTGATTGCAATTTCAGTGTCTTGCATACCATCGAATAAGAACTTCTTTAAATCATGCTCATCTTGCCCGTCGAGTGTGGCTACAAACAGACTTTGAGGACTCACCGTGTCTACAATCACTCTACGATATTATTTCTTTGCGATACCGCGCAATTTTTTTATCCATACACAAACTCTATGATCAAGTGAAAGACCCAAGAATTAGAAAAAACATTTCGCGAATGAGTTTAGTTAAAGTCCAGAATAGAAACAACCCATCTGGAGACCTGATTTCAGGCATAGTCAAAGAGATCCTTACAGAAGAGTTCTCACATCCATCTGGAATCGAGGTATTGCTTGAAAATGGAATAGTAGGAAGGGTAAAAGAAATAATAGATTCAGATGAACAAAGAAAAGAGAAGAACCAATCTGATCAGACAATAATCGAAGGAATTACGGAATTAGAAAAAAAGCGACTCGTCACCAGCAATGTATTAAATCAACTTAAAAATGAATTAGAAAACAAAAAAGAATATGTCCTGAGCGAAACACAATCACTTTTACAATCAAACTTGTCAGATCTGGAGGAAAAATGTGCTGCAAAAAAAGATGAACTAGACAGATTAGAAAATAAGATCGAGATTGCAAGAAAACATCTTTTAATGAATGGAGACCAATTAGACACCAGTCAGAAATCTGAAACAAAAACTACTTCATTTCCAGCTGATTTCGACATCACAAAAGATACACTCATGAAACAAAATATTGGAATTTTAGAAAGACAATTTAGAAAAATGATCACTTATGCGTTTAAGGATATCCCAAATTGGTGGAAAACAAGAATACCTGGAGACGTCAAATTAAAAGCAGTTGAAAGAAAAAAAGAATATGAAAATAGTGGAGCATTAAGAGAGCTTCCTGAATACGAACTAATCGAGTTTGTAGATTTTCCAGAATACAGAAAAATCATAATTGAGGGAAAGAATTGGGACGAAGCATTTTCCAAAATTCTACCAAAAAACAAAAAAGATGTATTCATAATCAAAATGGAGGAATTGGAAGCAATCAGAAATCATCTTTACCATAATCGAAAAATCAATGATATTGATGCAAAACGATTTGAAGTTTATTATAATGACATTATGACATTTATCTCTGATTTCGAGAAGAAAGATCATACTTAATAGGGTTCATAGCAAATCGTGCAAACATTGAACGAGCAGCTAATTTTTGATGATAATGGCAATCTAGTCTTTGCCGATTACGATGATTCTGTTTTAACTGATGAAATTCAGGTGGAAAAGAGTGATCATATTTTCATCATGTTTGAGAGAAAAATGCGTCATTCTTCCATTCATGACACTGGACAGCATCACTCTTTTCTGGAAAAAGTAGAACAGATTGTTAGAAGATACCCATTTGTAGACATCAAAGAATTTGTGGAGGATTATCTAAGGGGAATATCAGAATTCAGAATTCGAAGAAAATATGGATTGTTGTCGTCTTTAGATTTCTATAGAATAGCTAGCATCTATCTTGGGTTCAGAGGCAAAAGGGTCAAATATTTAGATGATTCATTTTCTCAAAATTTACGAGTTGAGATATGGAATGAGAAATACGACATTTTGACAAAAAGTTTTGATTTTTTTACTGATGAGTTAAACCAACTTGCATGCTATAATGTCTTCAGAGGATTATTTTTTGCATTTTTACTAAAACAATACAAATCTGATTACTCTTCCATTTACAAGGATTTTAAGAATTTTGCAATAAACCACAAAAACGACATAGATCTACTCAAATATTCAAAAGAATTTGGAGGTAAGTTTAGTGAATATTTGGAAAAACAGTTTGATGAAAAACTTGATCAAGTGATCTCGGAATTTAATCAATCAAATATTTTAAAAATAATTAATGAGAGTACAATCCAATTAGATGCCATATACATGAATGTAGAAGAATCACTACTAGAATTGCTAGACTCATTTGAAAATGGCATAACACATAAAAATTTTCAGTTTTCAATTATCAAAAAATTTCCAATGTTTAACATAATTCCAATCAACCTAATCTGGATTTTATTTATGGATAAGATGCAAAAAGAAGGAAAGATAATCAGGAAGCATAACCATGCCTGGATGGGTAGACCATATACCGACGACATATTCACAGCAACAAGCTTTGATAAGTTTCAGAAGCGCATCAGGGAGGAGCTCTACAAATATGGACAAACAAAGTTCTTTGGAAGAAAAATATCCCCAGACACGTTCATTGACGAGTTGAATAATCTACCAAAAGGCACTTTTGGCGACAAAGATGATCAAGTAACTAGAATTGCTGGATTGGTTTTATCAAATTCCGTATTGATGCAAGGACCTCATGAAAAAGATACTTTTTTTGATTTTTCAGTCGACTTGACAGGTTATGTCTTCAAACCCGAACAAATTGATGCGATGCGGAGACAAAATTTCAGACTCAACAGCAAGATTATTCATTGCAAGATTATGATAAACGAGAGAATTACCCGCCCAATATTGGAAAAAATGAGAGAAAGAATACCCAACGGCGAACAGGCAGTGATTTTTTCTTTCGTAAAAATGTCAAATGACGCCAAAAACTATCTGAGCAGAGATGAGAGAATTCAGATCGTTGATGAAGACGGAATCAAAAATTGGGTGTCAATATCCAAATACATTCCATGTCGCATTGGCTCAGTGGCCAAGATCAGATTTGATCCATCGGGACAAAACCTTGGAAGAGTAGCTAGGATTGACTCAATAAATTACGAGACAGGACTCGCATCAATAACGATTTTGCCAGAGATGGCCACTGAAATGATTCACGTTAGGTCACTTGAAGAAATTCCCTTGAATATTGAAAATCAGACTAATTACGAACGATCCTTTAACAATTATTTTCAATTCTTGAGACTCGTTTTCAAGTATTCGCATGACGAGTTTCAACTTGGCCTGAACATCACTCCAAGCGATCAGGTGATGAAGAGTTACAATGAATTGGTATTCACTTTTGACAATATTACAACAAGCATCATTATCGCAAGGCACTCTTACTTAGGATGTAGTTGCTTTAGGCATGCAGAGAACAGGACAATGTTATGCAGGCACTTGGTTTATGCAATTAATCATGTGGCAATTAACAAATCCTACCTAGACATGGAATTATCAGCGGATAATCCAATAATGGGGTGCGTTATTGACTTCATTAATGATAATTCGAAAAATATGATTCATGGTTTCTACTTTGATTTGAATCATGAGGACAGGATTATTTTTAAGGAATTTCTAAAGTATCATGCCATGCTTAAATGATTTAGTTTAATCTTTCTGCGATGATCTGCAGATCATCTGCAGATACAAGATTAATGTACTCTAACAGTTGTTCAAAGCGAGATTTTAACAATTCATTGTTTGAGAACTTTTCATGTACATACCTTGATATTTTTTGATAAATCTCCTCGTTGTTGGAACTATTGGAAATTATGTCATCTAGCAATCCTTGTACAATTTTCTCATTTTCATATTCGATGTCATCTACAAAATGAAAGTCTTTTCTAGGAGGAATTGGTGTTGCTTTAGGATCTCTGTACCAAGGGTCATATCCAAGTCTCTCCAGAAAATCTTCCCATGATTTGAAATGAGTTTCATATTCATTGACACCAAACCTAGAATTTTTTTGGATCTGCTCTTTTGTCGGTATTGTACCAAATAATTTTTTTAGTTTTTCAAATTCTATGATGAGTGAAATCTGATTTGGTTTTTGCTCCATCATCAAATCAAAAAAGTTTTCTAGACTCATCCACTTGGTGATGTAATCAAGACCTAGTAATTTTATTCGCTTCTTAAATGTTAGAAAATCTAGATTAGGCTTATCATGTAGTACTGAACAGACATTTTTTATTAGTTTAGCCTGACCTTTGCTTACATAAAGTTCATCTGATGTAATTAGTTCGTGGTTTTGGGAATTTTTTGTAGAATCATGCCATGATGCCATATTTTTTACAGATGTTAAATCCCGGTTGTATTTTTCATTCTTCACTCTTTCTTTCGATTTTGTATTGATCCTACAACTATGACAAATCTGGTCCATAGTCATGTCTTTAGGAGGGCTTCTGAATGTCTTCAGACATATTTTGCATCTCAAACTATACTTCTGGTTTTTTATTACATATAAACAGTTTTTAACAATCAATTGTATTTCGAATTTAATGACTTCGATCTCTTTCTACGGAGGCGTAAATGAGGTAGGAGGGAATAAGATCCTACTTGAAGATAACACACGGGTTTTCCTAGATTTTGGCATGAGTTTTTCGGCCAGAGAAAAATACTTTGAAGAATATCTCAAACCACGAAGCTCAAACGGAATAGTCGATTTTATTACAATGGGATTGCTCCCAGACCTAGAAGGAGTCTACCGCACAGATCTCTTGGAAAAAGCAGGAAAAAAGGAAGAAGAGTGTCAAATTGATGCGGTTTTACTCAGCCATGCCCATGCAGACCATGCAAACTACATTTCTTTTCTACACAAAGACATTCCAATTTACATGGGACATACCACCCATAATCTGATCAAGGCCATTACAGAGCGTGCCCCATCGTCAATAGAACAAGAAATCCTAGAGTTCAGTGAAAATGGCTCAAAACGAGGAGATGCAAAAACAAAACGTACCATCAATGAATTCAGTTCCGGCAACAAGTTCAAGATTGGTTCATTGGAAATCCAGCCAATTCACGTAGATCATTCAGTTCCGGGAGCTTATGGATTCATAATTTACACGTCAAGCGGACCAGTAGTGTACACCGGAGACCTGCGACGGCACGGAACAAAACCAGAGATGACTGAAGAGTTTATTGAACAATCTAAAGCCTGTAAACCGATTGCATTGATTGCAGAGGGAACAAGGATTACTGATCCGCCAACAAATGAATCAGAAAAACTAGTCTTTGAGAAATCCGATGCCCTGACATCAAGTACTAATAAGACGATTTTTGCAGATTTTAATTTCAAAGATGTGGATAGAGTTAGAACATTTTATGATGTAGCAAAAAAGAATGGAAGAAAACTAGTAGTTCGAATTCCAGATTGCTTTTACTTGAAGTATTTCCATCTGGATAAAGCACTAAACATGCCGAACTTTGATGATCCAGACATTTTGATATTCAAACAAAAGATGAGAACTGGTACCTATTCTGATTCTGATTATTATGGTGATCAGAGATTTTTTGCAACCCAACAAAATACAATCACTGCGGCAGAAATTGCAAAGAATCCAGGAAAATACCTATGTGCACTTGGGTTCTACTCGTTTGGTTCACTAATTGATATCAAGCCAGAAAATGGAACTCCTTACATTCATTCAGCAAGTGAGCCATGGAATGAAGAACAAGCAATTGGTCAAGAGCGAGTTGATAACTGGCTTGCCAAATTTGGTATGTCAAAACACCAGATTCATTGCTCAGGTCATGCAAAAGGCTCGGATCTAATGGAAATTGTCAAGGAGATTGATGCCAATGTATTGTTTCCAGTTCATTCGGAACACCCAACTGAGTATGCACGTATTACAAACAAAATTTTCATAGTAGAAGAAGGTAGAAAATACACATTATGAAAAACTCAAATCTTAAGTATTACGGACATATTGCATGATTCCAGATAGCATATCAATCCAATTACCAATTCTAAGACTTCTTGAAGATAAAAAGTCACATCATGTAAGAGACGTAATAGAAAAGATAGCAGAGCACTTCAAAGTAAGTTCTGATGAACGTGCTGAATTGACTCCTGTTGCACAGAAATCTAAATTTGAAACTAGAGTTTTCTGGGCCGTATCACAACTTCGTAATTCCGGATTATTAGAAAATACAGAACGCGGAATTTTTAAGATTACCAAACGTGGTTTAGAAGTCTTAGAAAAAGATCCAAAGATAATAGATAACTCTTTATTGAAACAATTTCCAGAATATCGCGCGTTTCTGGGATTAGATAGTGATAAATCAAGTAAGTCTGAAGTTAACGAAAACATCGGATCTCCACTAGAGATTCTTGAGAATAATTATAGAAAATTGAAACAAGATCTATTGCAAGGATTACTTTCACAAATTAAAAAAATAGATCCCTACAAATTTGAAAGAATTGTAGTTAAGCTTCTTTTGAAAATGGGTTATGGTGGTCCTTCACAAATAGGTTTAGTTACACAAAAAAGTAGAGACAGTGGAATTGATGGAATAATCAATTTGAAAAGATATTCATAGATAAAAAATCTATTATTGATAAAGCGTCAGAGCTTGCTCCCTATCGTAATCTTTCAGCACACAATAAGGACATACCACCACATATAGAAAAAAAGATCAAAGCATACTATGATGATATTGTACATCTAATAGAAGAATATCAGAGAAACAAAACTCTCTAAAGTTGGTATTTTTTTCCTTCCTCAACTAGTATAGTTTCTTTAACAAATTTAGAATAAAGCTCTGCATGCTCAGTGTGTATTGGAAATATTATTTTTGGAGAAATACTAGATATGATTTCAGTCGTTTGAGTACTTCGAGTACTCCCATTTTGGTATATTTCGGATCAGGATCTGATTCTTTAATTAATTTCAATAATTCGCCCAATTCTTTATCCCCTTTCATTAAGAATTTCTCAATTCCTTTGTCAATCGGAATTCTTTTCTCCCATGGATCATCAGGATCTCTGATAGTCCCCACTGTTCTTCGTGCCATGAGTTTACTAGTAAAGTATAGTTGACCATGATTATAACAGCTATGATTGATATAATTTGTGAGAAAAACCGGATTGAGTGTATCTTTCAACAGCGATATAGTTCTGAAAATTGATGCTCTTAGAGGAGACATACCACGTTCCCGATATTTGGAACGAATGATACGTGAACACTTGGAGGAAAATCATGAATGAGCGAATTTTGAGATGTTGCTCAAACAAACCAGCATATTTTGTTACCTATAATTGTGGAAGTCAGTATCACGTTTGCTTTTCATGTATAAAATTACCTCATTGGAAAAATGGGATTCGGAGACAGGATCAACGGTGAGCCGAATCTGTAGATTTTGTCCAAAGGAAATCTGGAGTAATACAATCAATGGTCATATTGTTTATTTCGAAGATGCGGTAAAAACAGTTCCACACATACATGCCTACATGAGCCGAAATGGCGAATGTGCCAAAGATCATGTATTGCTAACACAGACGATTACACGAGTTTCTGATCTTGAAAGACAAATTGAGACAATCCGACAAAAATTGAGCGTTTAGATGTCGTTGTCTGAAACAAAAATTCATTTCGATCCTAAAGATCTCAACATTCTCAATCAAATTGTTCAAAGCTACAACACGGTAATCGTAGGAGAAGAGAACAACACAAAATTCCTCTGGTGCCTATACCTGTCAAAAGATCTGCCAAGAAAATATCGCCTCCATGCCATCATCGCTTCTCAGAGCAGTGCAGGTAAAACGTCACTCATTAGACGAGTAAGTGAACCATTCAAAGCTCACGTTATTGATTACACAGACTTTACTGCTGCATTACTCAAACTGGGAAGATATCCAGAGGCCATAGAATGCTATGAGAAGGCCTTGGCAATTGATGGGAATGATATTTTTGCATTAAACAACAAAGGATCTGCATTATTCGACTGGTTGCAAATGGGTTTAATTGTAAAGTCAAATTAGTCGAATCTTCTTTTTAGAACTCGCCATCCATAAAATTAACAAAACAAAAACTGTTACTGCAACCATCCAATACACTACA
>Ga0233425_10005242_pt1 | contig 20682 bp, 15 predicted proteins | sample Watercolumn_Towu_2_FD_181712 | JGI IMG/M metagenome (GOLD analysis project Ga0233425, IMG submission 181712) | Freshwater microbial communities from Lake Towuti, South Sulawesi, Indonesia - Watercolumn_Towuti2014_140_MG | ecosystem: Environmental > Aquatic > Freshwater > Lake | place... | reverse complement strand
CGTCGATGAGCGGCTCCGCGCTGTTGAGGCCGCGGGCCGCAAGGTCGTACGCCGCGCTCATGGGCCGTGGCCGAGCAATGGCCTGCTTGAGAACTTCCGCGATCGTGATGGCGCAGAGCGGCAGGGCGACAAGGAGGAGCCCGCGCGTCCGAACCGCCCGCGTAGAGGCGAAAAAAACCAAAACCGCGCCAAGACCCAAGGCAGTGCTGAGCAGCACCAGTGGCGTCCATTCCTCAAGGAACGCCCAGAGCCACTGCGAACTGGCGCACACGCGGTTGGTGTAAAGCAAGAGCGCGTCTTCGAACGGCAGGGAGGCGAGTGCAAGTCCGCCTAGCACCACGGCCGCCCATAAAGCTGCGCGCGGGGACGGCAATACTCTCGTGTTTTCGGCTGACACTGGTGGCAGCATGGTCAAGTCGCCCTAAGTTGATGGTATGTTCCGATGCACTCATCGCGCAACCAAGCGCATCGCAAAGGACCTCATGGATCTCGACCCTCGCGACAACAACGGTCGCACTCGCTTCATCTGCACCATCGGGCCGCAACTCATGGATGTCGGGCGCCTCGCGGAACTCCACAACTGCGGCATGAATCTCGCACGGGTCAATGGTTCCCATGGCAGCCTTGACGACGTCCGCCGCATGGTGCTGTTCCTGAAGAGCGCCTTGCCTCAAGGAGTGCAGATTCTCCTCGACTTGCCTGGAAACAAGGTGCGCACCGACAACATCAAGGAACCGATACCGCTTGAACCTGGCGCCGAGTTCACCCTGAAACCCGAGAACCTCACATTCCGCGCACTGTACGCGCGGGTGAAAGCAGGCGACCGCATCTCGGCGGCTGACGGGGCCATTCAACTAGATGTGCTGCGCGTGGAAGGGCAAGACATCATCACGCGCGTGGTGGTCGGTGGCAAGCTAGCCAATCGCAAGGGCATCAATATCCGTGGCATCGGCGAGACCATGCCCTTTGATTTTGAGCGCGACATTGCGCTCATGAACATCGCCATCGAATGCCGCGTGGACTTCATCGGGCTTTCGTTCGTGCGCTCCGGCGAACAGGTGCGGCGCACGAAAGCCCAACTCATGGGGACCGGAGTCGGCATCGTGGCCAAGGTCGAGACGGCCGAGGCGGTGGCGAAGCTCGATCGCGTACTCATGAGCTCCGACATGATCATGATTGATCGCGGAGATCTCGAGGCCGACATCGGCCGTGAGAACGTGCCCCTCGTGGCCAAGCGTGTCCTGCGCAGAGCACACCAACTGCGCGTTCCGGTCATCGTGGCCTCACAGTTCCTCACCACCATGATGGAGCGCCCGCTGCCCGTCATGGCCGAAGTCTCCGACATCAGCAATGCCATTCTCGACGGAGCTGATGTCCTCATGCTCTCCGAGGAAACAGCCATTGGGCGCTACCCCAATGAGGCCATTGCCACCATGCGTCATGTCGCACGCACAGTGGAACGCTGGCAAGACTCTGAGTATCGCGCGGTGATTTTGGCGGCGGGCCCCTCCACCGGCTTCGGCTCCCTCACCACCAACAAGCACAAGTGCATGCTGGATGTTGGCGGCACCACGATCATCATGCACCAGATCGATAACCTGCGGAAATGCGGCATTCCTGATGACCGCATCTCTGTCGTGATCGGCCACAACCATCACCAGATCGAGACCTACCTGCGCGGTGAAGGGTTTCTCGGGCACTTCGTCTTCAATCCTTGGTTCGCCACCACTAACATGCTCACGTCGCTTTGGTTGGCGCGCGAGACCGGAAACCTCATCGTGGTCTACGGCGACATCATCTTCGACCGTGGCATCTTGGCGGACCTCCTAGCCACACCAGCGCGCGCGGCTTTGGTTGTGGATCATGATTCAGAGCTAGGGCCAGAGGATGAGAAGGTCATCGTGAAAGATGGCGCTGTCGTGCAAGCCAGCAAGGAACTTGATCCGAGCCGCTGCCATGGCGAGTTCATCGGGCTGGCCCGCTTCGAACGCTCGGCCGCTCAATTGCTGCAGGAAGCCATGGATCAAGTGATGCGTTCCAGCGATCCCATGGCGTTTCTGACGGTTGCTCTGGAGAAACTCGCGGCCCAGGGCATCGCACTTACGGAAGTTCCGACCCAAGGACGCGCTTGGAACGACAACGACTGTCTCTCTGACCTCGACCGCTCCCGCGAATCGGTGTATTGCCGCATCCTCGAAGCCAACGCACGCAGGGGCGACCCCGTCCCGCGCTAGTCCCAACGTCTATGCACGCAGCGATCCACCCCCGACCGGAACTCGTTCAACTCAAGCTCCAAGGCGACGAACTCGCGCGCACTTTGCGCAGAACCGAGTCATTGCCTCGGCTGCAACTCGACCGCAACAAGGTGCTGGATGTAGAGAAGCTGGCGAACGGCACCTTCTCGCCCTTGCGCGGATTCATGGGACTCGCGGACTACACCTCGGTGCTGAATGACGTGCGTCTCGCCGATGGCACTCCGTGGTCCATCCCCATCGTGCTGCAGTTTCCTGCAACTCTCGTCTCTGGACTCGCGGCCGGCGCTGAAGTGCTGCTGTGGAACAGCGAAGAGAACCAAGCCTGCGCGAGCATGATCCTCACCGAGGTCTTCGACATCGACCTCGCCGAGCAAGCCCGCAAGGTCTACGGCACCGAGGATCAGGCCCATCCCGGTGTGTTCCGCATGTTCACGCAGGGCACGCGCTGCCTCGCGGGCGAGATTCGTTTGCTCGCTCATTCGAAGAGCCTCATTCCCGCGGCCTACGACATGGACCCCTCCATGGTGCGGGCAGAACTAGACCGGCGCGGTTTCCGCACTGTGACGGGGTTTCAGACGCGCAACCTCGGACACAAGGCCCACGAACATCTGCAGAAAATCGGGCTCGAGCTCACAGACGGTCTCCTCATCCATCCTCTTATTGGCTGGAAGAAGAAAGGCGACATGCAGCCGGAGGTGATCCTCGAGGGCTACGAGATTCTGATCGAGAACTACTATCCGCGCGAGAAAGTGCTGCTGGCGGGGCTCACCACAGCCATGCGCTACGCGGGGCCTCGGGAAGCACTCTTCCACGCCATCATTCGACGCAACTTCGGCTGCACACACTTCATTGTCGGACGCGATCACGCGGGCGTGGGCGGCTACTACGAGAAATACGCGGCCCATCGCATCTTCGATCGCTTCACGACGGACGAACTCGGCATCACTCCCCTGCGGCTGCATGGTCCGTGCTATTGCGCCCGCTGCGACGAAATCGTGACCGAGCAGATCTGTCCCCATGGGCCGGATGCGTGGCGGGACATTTCAGGCACGGATGTGCGCGCCATGATCGCAACGGGCGTTGAGCCCCCTGCGACCATCATGCGCCCAGAGATCGCACGCTTCCTCATCCAACGTGGCCGTGAAGGCCGCGTCTTCTTCGAGGGCTGAAACCATGGGTGCTTGGGACGAAATCAAGGCTCTGCACAAGAAGAGCACGGCGGGCGCCAAGGAAGGCATTGCCTTTCGCTACTTCTCCCGTCCGCTAGCGAGTTTCATCCTCTATCACATCCAGCATTCGCGTTGGACACCGAATCAGATCACGATCCTCTCGCTGCTCACGGGCATTGCAGGCTTCGTGGTGCACCTCACTTGCCTGTCGTGGTGGGGGCTCCTCGGCGGCTGCGCGCTGTTCATGCTGGCCCACGTGCTCGACGCCTTGGATGGCCAACTCGCGCGCCACCGTAAGGCCGGCAGCGTCATCGGCATGTATTTCGATTTCTTCATCGATGCGCTCAAGGCCTACATGATGTATGGCGCTCTCGCGCTGCGCTTGTGGCAACAGGCCCTCGCGCAAGGCAGCGGCGATGCGCCCTACGGCGGCCCCTTCGCAACTCCCACGTGGGCGCTAGATCACATCATTGCATGCCATGGTGCCGTGGTGATTCCGATCATCGCAGTCTTTGGCATGGCCATGCTGGCAACGGGCATCGGTTGCACGGAGTTCATGAAGAAGGCGGAGTGGAAAGCCCTCTTGCCTGCAGCAGCGGCCGACGGCAAGAGCAGCGGATTCTCAGTGGTCGCCCTCCTAGAGAAGTTTGGACGCTTCGTGGTGGACTACCCGAGCTACATCCTGCTCCTCTGCCTGGCCAATCGGGTGGATCTCTACTTCATCGCCTACACCGCCGTCGTCACCCTCTACGCCGGACGCGCCCTCAGCGGCATCATGTTGCGCTTGTGGCGCATCAACCCCTACGCGAACAGCTAGATCGCTTCGCCCCTCCGCGCTCGGGTGCGCGGTGTGAGGCTTTCGCCCCTCCGCGCTCGGGGGTGATCTCGCTTCGCCTCGCCGCTCGGATGCACTCGAAGGCTCGGCTCCGCGAGACCCCCTTCGCGCTCCGGGGCGAGGCTTCTCGATGCGTTGCGCTCCGGGGCGAAGATTCTCAATGCACAGCGCTCCGGGGCGTGACGTCTCGATGCGTAGTGCTCCAGGGCGAGGGCTCTCAATGCGAAGCGCTGCGAGCGGCGGGGGTGAGGCGCAACTTCGGCTTGATGCGCGAAGCGAGCAGTGAAGCACCGTCAGTTTCAGAAGCGGGGTGGGGCGAGCGCGCAGTGCCGCGTGGAGCCGAACCCCCGCCGAGCGCAGCGCGGTCATCACGCAATCCCCGACTCGCGCTCTGGGGCGAGCTGAGGCTTCGCCCCTTCGCGCTCGGGGGTGATCTCGCTTCGCCTCGCCGCTCGGATGCACTCGAAGGCTCGGCTCCGCGAGACCCCACTCGCGCTCCGGGGCGAGGCTTCTCGATGCGTTGCGCTGCGGGGCGAGGCTTCTCGATGCGTTGCGCTGCGGGGCGAGGCGACTAGCGGCGTAGCGCTGTGAATGCGTCAGCGGAGCTGCCAGCGGGCGTCGAGAGGATGGGTGTGAGCAGACTCCATGCGCACAACACCATTGGCAGAGAGCCTGCGCAACAGCGTGAAGATCGTCTCCGGGTCAGTGGCGCAGGCCTGCGCGAGGGCCTCGACACTGCGCGGTTCGCGCACCTGTTGGAGCGCTGCTAGCAAACGCCCTTGCGCCTCTAGGACGAGGCCAGCGGCCTTCTTGCCCGCTTCCACGCCTGGCTGGTCGTAGGCATTGATGCCCGCAAAGCTCGCGTAGAAGCCCACGGCGCGCTCAAACAGGGCCAACAACGCGCCAATGGAGCGCGGCGAAAGATCGCCTAGGGTGAGAGTGAGACTCCCACGGCCAGCACCCGCCAATGCGGTGCGCGTTCCCGAGAGGAACCCGCCGAGCCAGTCTCCTGCACTCACGCCAGGGCTCAGTTCGCGCCTCGGCCCAGCGCGTTCCTTCAGCACTTCGATGAACAAGACCGCGAAATCATGGACACCATCCCGCAGTTGCTGAACGAATGCATGTTGGTCGGTGGAACCCTTGTTGCCGTAGACCGTGAGCCCTTGATGAACCACCTGACCGGAGATGCTCTCGCGCTTGCCTAACGACTCCATCACCAACTGCTGCAAGTAGCGGCCGAGAAACGCCAGCCGGTCCTTGTAGGGCAACACCACCATGGAGCGCTCTCCGCGTCCCTTGGCCTCGCTCCACCAAAACATGGCCATCAGCAGCGCGGGGTTCTTTCCTGCGTCTTCGACGCGCGTCAGTCGATCCATCTCTGCCGCACCCTGCAAGAGGGCACGAATATCGATGCCTTGGAGAGCAGCAGGCAAGAGTCCCACACTCGACCACAGCGATGTGCGCCCACCCACAAAGTCCCACATGGGGAAACGCGCGAGCCAGGTTTGCGCAGAGCGTTCTAGTTCAGAACCAGTGCCGGTGATAGCCACGGCATGTTTCTCGAAACGGAGTCCAGCGTTGGCGAATGCTTGCTGCACTTCGAGCTGCGCATTGCGCGGTTCGGCCGTCGTGCCGGACTTGCTCGTGACGATCACCAAGGTGGTGGATAGCTGATTCCTGAGGAGAAACAGAGCGCGATCGATGCCGTCGGGATCGGTGTTGTCGATGAAATGGGCCCGCAACCCTTGGCCGCGGTCGAGGGCATCCGCGAGAAACATCGGGCCCAAGGACGAACCGCCGATGCCGATGGCGAGAAAATCGGTGAATGGCTTTCCACACGGGGCGCAAACACTCCCCTCGCGAACTTGTTTGCTGAACGCCTCCACATCCAAAACCGCTTGGGTGATGGCGGAGCGGGTCTCGGCATCCGGTGCGAGTTCTGCAGCGCGCAGCCAGTAGTGCCCCACGCGACGCCCTTCGCTCGGGTTCGCTATGGCGCCCGCTTCTAGCGCGTGCATGGCGTCGAGGGCGAACTGCAAGCGCTCTGGTTGAGTTTGCCACCAGTCCGCAGCTAGGGATGTGCGCGACGCATCCATGGCGAAATCGAGACTTGGATCGAAGACGTACAGCGCGCGAAAACGCGACCAAGCATCATTCATGATGGGTACTCGTGCCAGATCATAGAGCCCGACGCCGCGAGAGTGCGACCCCGACGAGGATCAATGCCGCCCCAGACAAGGTGCTCCAACCCACATGCTCGGCGCCGAAAGCGGCACCGACACCCAGAGCGATCATGGGAGTGACATACGAAATCACCGCAAGTTCTGAGGCCGGGCGGTGGCGCAACATCCAAAACCAGAGTCCGAAAGCCAGCACTGTGCCGAAGCACGCGAGGTACGCGATGGCGATGCAAGCGCGCCATCCGAGGCGCATGGTCGCAGGCTCTTCCAGCGCGAACGCGAGCAGGCTCAACAGGATGGCACCCACCAACATGCCGTTGCGGTTCAACTGCAACGAAGACACGTGGGCACCATGTCGCTTCACGAGCAATGTGCCAACGGTGCTGATGAGGGGCGACAAGAGCAGGAAGAACGCCATCCCCAGTTGCGCCTGACCGAGCGCCAACACGTCTGTGGCAAACAGCATGGTCACGCCAGCGAGCCCTAGGAGAAATCCCAAGGAGCGTTGCAGATTCAAGCGTTCGCCCTCGAGGAACCAATGCCCTCCGAGGGCCACCATCAAGGGATACACAGCCCAAATGACGCTCACGAGGCCGCTCGGCAGGGACTCCTCGGCCACATAAAGCACGGCGTAGGAGCCTCCGCAGTTGAAGACTCCCATGCCAACCGAGAGTGCAAGACTTGGCGCCGCGCCTCCTTCGCGCTTGCCGAGCCAGCGCACCACTCCGCACATCAGCACCCATGACAACAAGAGACGAACAGCCGCAGCACACAGAGGCGTGATCCCGTCCAATCCCCAACGGATGAAGAACCACGTTGTGCCCCAGATGAGGCAGAGCGCCACAAACGCGATGGCGGCGATGCGGGGACTTGGCGCGTGCTGCATCACTTCACGCGTCCTGCGCCACCACGGGTGTTTGTGTTCCTGTGCCTAGGGCCTTTGCCCGACCCGCACTCGCGAGTTCTCCTGCTTCGCTCCAACGCACCATGCTGCCCGCCACAACGGGTTCACTCGCTTCCGGTGGCAGAACCCACATCAAGCGCAACTCCTGCTGCACCGCGCCTGCGTCCAGTCCGCCCCGGCCCATCGCCATCCGCGAAAACTGGTGTGAGCGATAGCGCTGTTGCCAAAGGTGAGTGGGTTGTGATCCAGCAGATACACGCACGGCCAGCACATCCGCCGCTTGCAGGGGCTCGCGCACGCCCATGACCCCACGCCCGCCAGCGCCGTCCACTGGCTTCAACACTCCGTCAGCAAGGGCGAGCCCGCGCGCGTTCAAGACCTCGAAGAGACGATCATCCGCTGCGAACAGTGGCGGGTCCAAGGGACAACCCGCCAACGTGGCCTTGGAGATGAGAAAGAAATCTTCCGGGTGCACGCTGTAGCTAACGCGGCCGAGTTCCTCCGGCCGGCGAAAAATGCTCTCTAGCGAGTGCGCATCGAAACCAGCGGCGTCGAGCTCGTCGGGCAAGCACCGCACATGCGCGCGACGGATCAGTCGTTCGCCGGTTTCTTCAACGGGTCCGTGCTCACGCGCACTGATCCACTTGCGCGCAAGCAGCGAGCCATCCCCGGCTATCTCAAGGTCTCGCGGATCCACCAGCACCATGCCGAGTGTGCGCGCCATCAGGAACGCATCCACGAACGTCTTCTGCGAACTCGGGTCGAGTTCAATGATGGCGCTCAGCGCTGGATCATGCCCCGCGAGAATGGTGGCCATGAGAAGTGCATCCAACGCCTCGGCATCTTCGAGGTCCACTGCGTGACGTGCATGCGGGAAACCCTCTGCTGACATGTCAGCCAACGTGGGGATCAGTTGCGCCTTCCAAAGAAAGAAGTTCCCTGGAAACGACTGCAGCTCGGGTGTCGGATGCCTTAGCGAGCCGTCGTCATGGAACGCCCGCGCAAAGTCCGTCGCAAAGAACATCGGCCGGCGCGGTCTGGCCGCGAGAAATCGCTCGGGCACAGCTCGCCTCGCCTGTGCGAGAAACGACTCTTGCAGCAGCGGACGCAAGAGCGCCAGCATGGCGGCACGGTCCTGCGCGTAAATCGACTCCGGAATCAACGCCGGCGCTTCAGCAACACGAAACGGAAACGCGAACCCCGGATAGGCCCGCGCCGCCATGGCAGCCGTGCGCAATGCAGCGCCGTTCGCCAGCGCGCCAAGCAGCGCCTCTTGCCGCGCGATCCATTGCATGATTCGTGCTGGTCAGCGCCTTGTGCGCGATTCGCTTTCAGACCACTGAATGAGCAGTTGCTTGGCTTCGGCGGGTTGAATCCAAGCCTCTTCGATGGCCTTCTTCTCCACCGCTGCCGTTGCGCGCGACACGCGCGCTTCACGCAGCTTGGCGCGAATCGCGGCCTGGGCTTCGCCGAAGCTCACCACACCCGCCTCGCGACGGTCCTCGACCTTGATCAAGAGCCATCCACGCCGCCATGCAATGGGCGCGCTGAGCTCGCCCACTTTCGCTGCAAAGGCATAGTCGAGGATCTCCGGTCCCCACTCGGCCTCTTTGGTGATCCAACCTAGGTCGCCACCCTTCTCAGGCTCGAGATTGCTATGGCGCTTGGCGAGGGTTGCGAAATCGGCGCCCTCGGCGAGTTCCTTCCGCACCTGAGCCGCCACTTCAGCGGCCTTCTCGTCGGAACCGAACGCTGAACGCGTGAACGCCATGGCATGCACGTGAGCCTCAGCGCCTTTCTTGAACTCCGTCTCAAGGTGGCTCTTGTAGTACTCGCGGACCTCGTCCATGGTCGGGTCCACCACGTGAGCGGCGCGCAGAGCGCCACCCATGCCGCGCATGGCCCCGGCTTGGGCACGGACCAAAACCATGCGGCTTTGGTTCTGCGCCATCTCCGCGATGAACTGCGCCTCCGTTTGATCGCGCTCTCGTAGCGATTCGTTGAACGCATCCACACTGCCAAGTTCTTCCTTGCGCTGCTCAACCCACGAGCGCACCGCCGCAGGATTGATGCTCAACTGCAAGCGCTTCACCGATTGGTCCAAGACCATCTCGCGGATCATGCCGAGCAGCTTGCCGTCGAAGATCTCCTTCTTGCGCTCGGGCGAGAGTCCCGCCGTGGCTCCGCGCACGGCGTTCCAAACCTCGGCCTCCGTGATGATCTGGCCGTTGACCACCGCCGCCACACCAGTGCGCCAAGTGGCGCGCTGTGGGTTCTCTTGAGCGACTAGCCCAGCCACGAGCACGACGCAAAGAAGCAGAGTGCGCATCAGCAGATCCTCCCGCAGGAACGAGAGCATGCTAGCCGCGAGCGCCCCCGCTTGCGACCTCTTGCACCGCGGAGCGCAGGAATGCGAGGACGTGGCTGGCCTTGGGAAACGCGGCCTCATGAACCAAGAGCAACGTGCGTCCCTGCACCGCGCGCAGCCGATGTTCTGGCAGTCGGAGGGCCTTGCGCAAGCGCACCGGGTCGCCACCGAGTGCGACGCCCTCGCCCGGAATGAGCCAAATCCGTCGCGCCCCAATGCGTTGCGCGAGCACGCGCACTTCCGCCAAATGGAACGATTCCTCCACCGCCTGAGGCAGAGCGCCAAAGCGATCAGCAAGCTCAACGCGCAAGCGTCCAAGCTCGGTCGCAGTTGCTGCCGCCGCCATCCGTCGCCACACCTCCACTCGCAACTTGCGCTCGCGGATCCACTCTTCAGGGATATCCGCAGTGAATCCAAGGTCCACATCAACGCCATCGTCTTCCACAACGGCGACCTCTGCAGCCGTCGTGCGCCCTGCCCGCATCCTTTTGGTCGCAGCATCTAAGAGGCGGCAATACATCTCGTAACCAACACTCGCGATGTGCCCGCTCTGCTCGGCACCAAGAAGATTTCCGGCACCACGTATTTCAAGGTCGCGCATGGCGATCCTGAATCCGGAACCGAGGTGTGAGAACTCCTCAATCGCAGCCAGACGACGCGTGGCGTCCGTGCCCATGATTCCTGATTCGGGCTCGAAGAAATAGGCGAATGCTTGGAGGTGGCTTCGTCCTACGCGGCCGCGCAATTGATGGAGCTCCGCAAGCCCGAAGTCGCCCGCTTCATCCACGAAGAGCGTGTTGGCTGATGGGATGTCGATGCCGCTTTCGATAATGGTGGTCGCCACCAGCACATCCGCCTTGCCGGTTAGGAATCGCAGCATGGTGGCCTCCAATTCACCAGCCGCCATTTGCCCGTGCCCCGTGATGACCCGCGCCTCAGGCACTAGCGCCTGCACACGCTCGGCCACGCGATCGATGCTGCGCACGCGATTGTGGATGAAGAACACCTGACCTTGGCGATCGAGTTCACGAAGAATGGCCTCGCGCACCAAGCGGTCCGACCAACGGGTGACTTCTGTCACAACCTCCCGACGCCCGACGGGCGGCTCCTGCAACGAGGAGATGTCGCGAATGCCTAGCATGGCCTGATGCAAGGTGCGTGGAATGGGAGTGGCGGACATGGTGAGGACATCCACGTCGGCACGCAGGCGGCGCAACTTCTCCTTGTGCGCGACACCAAAGCGCTGTTCCTCATCAATCACGAGCAGGCCGAGGTCTTTCAGTCGCAAGCGACCGCCGAGCAATCGGTGCGTCCCGATCAGCACATCCACAGCGCCCGCTTCGGCTGCCGCAAGAATCTCATTGGACTCCTTTTCGGTGCGAAAGCGCGAAAGCGCTTCCACGCGCACGGGCCACGGAGCCATGCGTTCGCGGAAGGTCTCGGCGTGCTGCTGCGCCAATAAGGTGGTGGGTACGAGGATGACGGTCTGCCGGCCACCCATGGCGCACTTGAAGGTCGCACGCATGGCGAGCTCGGTTTTTCCATAGCCCACATCTCCACACAGCAGGCGATCCATGGGCCTCACCGATTCGAGGTCCTTCTTGATGATGTCGAGAGATTGACGCTGATCGCGCGTGAGTTCGTAGGGGAAGGCCGCCTCAAACTCCTGCTGCCACGGCGAATCCGGAGCATGGGCGCGCCCGCGCCGCGCCGCCCGCAAGGCTTGCACTTCCAACAGGTCGGCAGCCATCTCGAGCACGCTGGCCGCGACCTTTTCCTTTCTGCGCTGAAAGGCCTCTCCACCAAACTTCGAAAGCTCTGGCGTCTCTCCGCGGCCTCCCACATATTTCTGCACGAGGTCGATGCGCACTGCAGGTACGAGCAACTGAACTCCATCCGCAAACTCGAGACGCAAGTGCTCTTGAACTGCGCCTTCCCGCGCAACCCTCTCAAGAGTGAGGAAGCGAGCGATGCCGTGCACCGCGTGGACCACAATGTCCCCTTCGTTGAGGTCGAGGAACGCTTCAATGGCGCGCGTTGGCGGCGGCGCCGTGCTGCTGATGGGGATGCGCCGTCGGCGCACGCTCGTGGCGAACAACTCGCTGTGACCGAGTGCTGCGAAACCTAGAGCCGGCGCATGAAATCCGCCTAGCAAGCGCCCCACCCGCGTCGAAAGCACGGAGCTGACAGCCTCTGTACTCGGAATGAGGCTCATGAAGCGCTGTGCTTCGCCGCTCGCAGGAAAAACAAGTTCCACCAGCTTCTTGCCGGCAGCGGAGCGCTGGAGGGTCTTCTGCGCGGACTCGAAGCTCACGCCCTCGGCCACAATGGGCCGTCCTCCCAAATCGAAGCCCTCCCCCTCAGCGCTGCCCGACGTCGTGCGCACGAGGGGCATGGCCTCGAGGAGTTTCTGACGCTGCTCAGCCAATGAGCTCTCAGCAGGATCGAGACGCGCGCGGTGCAACGCACGCACCTCGAGGCAGCGCTGATGATCCACTTCGAGCACAAACGTGGATGGCGGCAAGAACTCTGCGAGCGAACCCTGCCCCGCTACGACCTCCGCACCCAACAGCACCGCGCGCGGCAGAGCGCCGAGAGAGAGCTGAGTTGCCGGGTCGAATGAGCGCAGCGACTCGATGTGTTCGTCAGCAAACTCAACTCGCGTCGCGCGCGCATCGCCAGTGCACAGAAAATCCACCATGTTGCCACGCACAGCAAAGGTCCCGTCGCGATCCACCACGGCTTCTCGCACACAACCCGCGTGAAGGAGCGCGGCCAGAAGGGTCTCGCGCTCCATTTGCGCATGAGGCACTAGCTCGATGCGCTGCGCACGGGCCGCCTGCGCTGAAGGAGCAGGATCCATGGGCACGCGCGCGGAAGTGCACAGGACGAACTCCTCTGGAAGATCCATCAAAGTGCGCAAGCGCAACGCGGATTCCCGCGAACCAGCAGGTAACAGTGCGATGCGCAACTTCGCATCTCTTGCCGCCAGTTCCGCAGCGGCCTCCTCCGCTTCCTCTTCCGTCGGAAGAACGCACAGCAGCCCACCGCCACGCGTCTTGCGTAAGTGCAGCGCGAGCAGGACGGCCATGGACCCCACCACACCACCGAGGGAACCGCCTTGCGCGCTGAGCTGCAAGATGCGCTTCGCATCCACACTCGCAGCAAAGAGATCCTCGATGCTCGCTCCGCGCGGACGTGCCATCACAGATCCCCGAGGATCTGAAGCGCAAGTCGCGCTGCACGTTGCTCGGCTTCCTTGCGCGAGCGGCCAAAGCCGCTCGGAAACGTGCGTTCGCCGCGACGCACCAGCACTTCAAAGGTGCGTTCGTGATCGGGGCCAGCGGTGCTCAAGAGCTCATAAGACACAGTGCCCAGCCCATCCGCCTGCGCGCGACGGTGCAACATGCTCTTCCAATCGGCAGCATCCGGGGCCTGAACCGCCGCTTCCATCGCAGAACAAAGGTGACGCTGCACGAAGGCTCTGGCCGCAGGCAATCCCGCATCAAGGTAGATGGCTGCGAGGACGGCTTCGAACACGTCCGCCAACATGGCGTCGGTGTACTGCGCACGGCCTTCAAACATGCGCCCGACCTTGAGGCGCTGATCGAGTTGCAATCGGCGCCCGTGCTCCGCCAAGGCGCGCGTGTTCACAACCAGCGCCCGCGCGCGCGTCATCGTGCCCTCGTCGAGAGCTGGTTGCCGGGCATGAAGCGATTCAGAAACGCACATGGACAACACTGCGTCGCCCAAGAACTCCATGCGTTCATTGGAGCACTTGTCCGCACCAAACAACGAGGAGTGCGTCAGGGCGAGATCCAGCAGCCGCGGATCCTGAAACGTGTGTCCCCCGACTTCGGCGGTGCTCATGGGTCGAGGCTGGCACTGCCAGGTTGCAGCAGTAGGGCGTATTCCTTCTGCGCATAACGGTCCGTCATGCCCGCGATGTAGTCCGCGATGGCACGTTCGTTGCCTTCCTCGGCGGCGATCTTCTGAAATCGTGGCGGCAAGAGACGAGGATTCTCACGCAGCGTCGTGAACAAGCCCGTGACAATCACGCGCGCCCGCGAGCGCATGCGCCCGATCTTGTAGTGCGTATAGAACTTCGCATGCAGGAAGCGCCGCAGTTCCACTTCCTCAGCCCCCAATTCCGCTGAGAAGGTCACCACGTCCTCGCGTTGCGCGCGCAATTCCGCGAGGTTGGTGATGCCGCGCGACTTGAGTGCCTGTGCTGTGGCTGCGATCAAGTCCGTGATCTGGACGGTGATCAAGCTCGCCACGGCCTTATGTTCGAGCACTCGACCCGAGGCCTCTGGGCTGCGCGCCCGCGCATGACGGAGAGCCCGTTGCCACAAGGCGGTGGTCGCAAACTCCTCCCCACTCACGAGCCCGCTGCGCAGAGCGTCATCGACGTCGTGGGAGTTGTAGGCAATTCCATCTGCGAAGTCCGTCAGCTGGGCTTCAAGGAAGGGCGCCTCTTGCGGGGAGTACTCTGCGAAGAGCGGCCCCTCGAAGGGTCGCTTGTGCTTCAGAATGGACTCGCGCACTTCCCACGAGAGATTCAGCCCCTCGCGACCGGGATTGCGCAACTCGAGTTTCTCCACAATGCGCAACGACTGACGGTTGTGCTCGAACCCGCCATGATCGCGGAGTAGTTCATGCAGGACGTCGCCGCCCACGTGCCCGAAGGGCGCATGGCCTAGGTCATGGGCCAGAGCGAGGGCCTCACAAAGGTCTTCGTTGGCGCGCAACGCACGAGCCAAGGCACGCGCAATCTGGCTCACTTCAAGACTGTGCGTCAGTCGCGTGCGGTAGTGGTCGCCCGCATCCGAGAGAAACACCTGCGTCTTGCCCACGAGCCGCCGGAATGCGGTGCAGTGCAGAATGCGATCACGGTCGCGCTGGAACTCCGTACGCAGCGCGTCAGGTGGCTCGGCAACGCGGCGCCCGCGGGAATCAGCGGCATGGCAGGCCCAAGGCGCAAGCTGGGTCGCTTCGCGCTGCTCTAATTCCTCTCGGGAGCACCAGGGCAATGGTTGTTCTTCGCTGCTCACGCGGGCGAGCCTACCCGGGCCAGAAAGCCGCTCAACGCCAGAAGTCCCGTGCAGCACGCAACCTGCACCAGAGCCCTCATATTCCTCCGGGATTCTCGAACATTTCGCGGCGGTGCCATTAGGATGTGCGCAACTCTAGGGAGTCCCCCATGCGCATCCTCGCCGTGCTTTGGAGCTTCATCTTGGTCGTTTCCCCCATCTCAGCCCAAGGTTGCGATGGCAACGGAGCCGCCGGCCTTCTCTTCGGGCGTCAGGCCTTGGGCACCAACATGGACTGCACTCTCACAGGTGGAGCCTTCACGCCATTCTGGCTCTTCATTGATGTCGCCTCGGGCTCGCTGCCACTTGCCGGAGGCAACGTGTGCCTAGCCGCCTCTCCAGCTCTCACCTCCGTCCTCGACACGATGACCACGGGGCTCGCCATCCCGGGCACGGGGACACTCCCCTTGTCGTTTCCTTTGCCTGCGTCCCCCTCGCTGCAAGGTCTGACTCTGTACTCGCAACTCGTGACCTTTGACGCAGCGGCCCCTGGCGGCATCGGATTGAGCAACCCCGCGAGCGTTCAGTTCGCCATGCCGGACTCCACAAATCCGGCTGCGGGAATCATGACCCAATGGCGCGGCCTTCACACCGCCACGCGACTCACAAATCCTCGCTACACCTTTATCGCCGGCGGCGGCAGTGGCCCCATTCTCGCGCCTACGCCGGTGGCGGACTGCACGCTCTACGATCACTACACTCGCTCGTTCCTACCCGCGCCTCCCCTGTTGCTGCCGCGCGTGCTCCATACCGCCACACGTCTGAATGACGGACGCGTACTCATCGCTGGTGGACTTGATGGCGTCGCCGTCAACAACTGGCACACAGCGGAGATTTACAACCCCGCCACGAACACCTTCAGCCCGACAACCAACACCATGTCCGGCCCACGCGCAGCGCACACAGCCACGCTCCTGAATGACGGCCGCGTGCTCATCGCCGGCGGCAACACCATGTTCGCCGTGGTCTCAGCCGGCAATTACATCACCGTGTTTTCGACAGCCCTCAACACCACGGAAATCTTCGACCCCGTAACCAACTCCTTCTCTCCTGGCCCTGTCATGAGCACCGCGCGACTCGGCCATGAGGCCGTGAAGCTCCCGAACGGCCTAGTGCTACTCGTAGGCGGCATCAACGGCGGCATCAATCTCGGAGTGACCGCCTTACCGACCTTCACCAACACCACGCAACTGTTTAATCCCGCGACCAACACCTTCACGAATTCCGGCAACGTGGCGAGCAGCCGCTTGAAACCCCTGCTGAAGGTCCTGCCTTCGGGCAATGTGTTGATGGCGGGCGGCGCAGCGGGCACCTTCCTCACCGCCGCTAACACCTGCGAAATCCGCAATGCGAGTGGAGTGTGGAGCGCCGGGCCCGCCATGCCCATCGCGACGGTGCTTCCCGGAGAAGCGGTCACGCCAACGGGCCAGATTCTAGTGACGGGTGGCGGCACGGGCACACTGGCCAACTTCACCGCCAACAACAACGTGTTCCGCTTCACCGAAGGCGCGGGTTGGACTTCTCTCGCGCCGCTTCCGGCAACACGCATGAACCACACTTGCACTCTGCTCGGCGACGGCACTTACCTGCTGGCTGGTGGCGTCGATGCAGCACTGCAGACTTACAACAACGCTTTGATCTACACGCCCTGAGACGGATCGCCGGCGCATTCAAGTTCAGCGAGATCTGACGCCGACACGCAGCCGCAGCGCGTGCAGCAGAGGCCATCGCCCCTTCAATCGAGATGCGCGCGGTCGCTATCGCCCATGGCGGGCGTGCGTTCGGGGAAGTACTCCTTCCAGCGGCGCGTGACGAGCTTCGCGGTGTCAGCATCGCAGAAGAGTTCGCGCGGATAGCTCGGCTTCATGCGAGCATCAATGAGCAACGGCCCTTCGCGCACAATGTGTCCCGCATGAATCCGCGCAGAGGCGGAATGCAGATCGCTAGCCGGGTTCATGCGAGTGAACGCGGTCCAAAGGAAGTTCATGCTGCTCCTGGAGGCTTGGCGCGCGTCGTCCACCCACACGAGTAGGGGCCATGCTTGAAACGCGGGATGGCCTGCAAGCACGTCAGCGCTGAGCTCGCCACCTGTAAGCACGAGACACCCCGGCGCAAACACTTCCACCGTGACACCGCGCGGCGGCTCCCCCTGAAACTCGCGGAGGAGCGTGCGGCGCGCAGGGCCGAGCCCTAGCAGCACGCCCTTAGAGCCCTCATTCACCTTGGGACCTGCGTAGTCCAGCGTGTCCATGGACAGGTTGGAAAACACGAATAGGTCGGTGGCGAAATCCGCGCGCTCGAGCACATGCACCAACACTTGTTTGAAGTCGCGGAGATCCAACGCCTGATCGATCACCAACAAGAACTTCGTGAGTGAGAGTTGGCCTTCGCCCAGAATGCGGAAGGCAGACTGCATGGCTTCGTGGCGATATCGCTCGCGGACCACGGCGGCGGACAACGCGTGGTACCCCGTTTCTCCGTAGGACCAGAGGTCCCGCACCCCGGGCATCACCAACGGGAAGAGCGGGTGCAAGAGCTCTTGCAGGTAGTCCCCAAGAAAGAAATCTTCTTGGCGTGGCTTGCCCACCACGGTGAAAGGAATGATGGCATCTCGACGGCGCAAAACGCGCTCGACTCGGAATACCGGATAGTCGTGCTGTAACGAGTAGTAGCCGTAGTGGTCCCCGAAGGGGCCTTCGGGACGACGCACGAGAGCAGGGACCTTGCCGATGAGCACCGCTTCGGCCTCGGACGCAAACGGCAGTGGAGTCGCCGCATGACGTGCCATGCGCAACGATCCGCCTTGGACCAAAGCAGCGAGGAGCATTTCCGGCACGTTTTCCGGCAACGGCGCAATCGCAGCGAGCATCAATGCTGGGGGGCCACCGAGATGCACGTTGACCGGAAGATCGCGGCCCAAGCTCTCGGCCGCGTGGTGGTGAAAGCCCCCACCCTTGCCGATCTGCCAGTGCATGCCGGTTTCGTGGTCTGCATGGACCTGCATGCGATACAGCCCGAGATTCGTCGGGCCGCTCTCTGGAGGCGCCGTCAGCACCAACGGCAATGTGAAGAATCGGCCCCCATCCATGTCCCAAGAACGCGTAGTTGGGAACCCCGTCAAACGCGGAGCTTCATCAATCTCGCACACAGGTCCACGGCGGACGGATTTCAATCGCGTCCCCATGAGCTTCCAAAAGAGCCCGCGTTCGCGCCACAACCCGCGTGCTGTGGGCGGCAGAAGTTTCTCCGGCAAGCTCGCGAGCTCTTGGACGAAACGCGCGGGTTCGTCACCAAAAGCCAGCGCGACGCGCGCACTCGTACCAAACAAGTTACTCACCGCCGGCAGCGCTGCGCCCTTCACTCGGTGAAAGAGCAATGCAGGCCCGCCACTGGCGATCACGCGCCGATGAATCTCGGCCATCTCGAGATCGGGATCCACCTCGCAGTGAATATCCAAGATCTCGCCGCGCGCGCGCAACGCGTGGATGTAGCCGCGGAGATCGGCGAAGGGGGCCTGCATGGCGCGCACCATATCAGCGAGTCTTTCGCCGTGCCGAGAGGCGGGCTACGCTCGCGGCATGGCGCCGGTTCTCTGGGACTTCGGTTTCGTCAAGATCCATGGCTACGGCGCCATGATCGGCCTCGGTGTTCTCCTCGCCGTATTCCTCGCGCTCCATCGCGCACGCCAAACCGGGCTCCACTCCCTCGTAGACGCATTTCCCACGCTATTCACCGTCATGGCTATATCCGCCACTCTTGGCGGAAAGGGACTCTGGTGGCTCATGGCCACCCCCGCAGAACGCAGCGCGAGCAGCGGCGGTGCCGGGTTTGTCTACTACGGCGCGCTGCTCCTCGTAGTCCCTGCCACCATCGCTGCCTTGCGTTGGAAGCGCGTGCCCTTGGCAGAGGCCGAGGACATCCTCGGCATGTTCCTGCCCTTCACCCATGCCTTTGGACGCGTGGGTTGTTTCCTTGCGGGTTGCTGCCACGGCTCCGCGACGAATGTGCCTTGGGCCGTGACCTTCGATGCCGGCATGGGCCTCCGAGGTGTTGCTCTGCATCCCACGCAGCTCTACGAAGCTGGCGCAAATCTCTTGATCTTCGCGGCGCTGTGGTGCTTGTCCGCTCGGCGCACCTTGGCCCCTGGCCTACTCTTCGGCTTGACGCTGACGCTCACGGGGATCTCGCGCATCGCAACCGAGTTCTTCCGAGGAGATGTCCCGGGGGCTCTCTGGGGCAACGCGAGCGCGGCACCCGGCGATCCACCTCCCGGGATCACCCAAGCTCAGGCCATCGGCGCGAGCATGGCGGTGCTTGGGGTCGTGCTCATGCGACGCGCGTTGCGCAATAGAAGGCGAAGCTGACATGGGACGTCAACGACGTGGAGCCGTGAGAGCTCATCAGAAGGCCGCGAGCGCCGAGCGCGTGGCATTGGAAGAGCGTTTCTTTCACATCCTCGAAGAGGATTCTGAGTTCGTTGCACTCATCACAGCTCACGGAGCTCGCGCAGAACCCCTGCACCGTTGGTTTCGGTACCGCCAGGGCTTTGCACCGGAATTCGTGCGTCGCTTCCTTGCAGAGGCCCGCTTGCCCTCGGGCCCTGTGCTCGACCCTTTCAGCGGCAGCGGCACAGTCGCGATTGAGTGCGCCCGTCAAGGTCGCAACGCAGTGGCTGTCGATGTGATCTCTGCCCTTGCGTTCCTCACGCAAAGTCGCATGTTGCGCGATGTGCCTGCGTGGGAGGGTCTCGACGTGAGCCGCGATCATGCGCTCTTGATGCGCGAGGCTCTTCATGCCGGTCATCGAGCGGCCGTGCTTTGTGCTGCCGCGCGTACGGTGGACGGTGAGGGCCGAAGACACGATGCATCCGCTCCGGATGTGGGGAGCTTGCTGAATCTCATCCGCGAAGACACCGCCATGCCACTCAGCGGCCGCGCCCTGGTGTTGTGCGCCGATGCGCGCTCATTGCCTCTCGCTGACGACTCCATCGCGGGTGTGCTGACTAGCCCGCCCTACCTCTCGCGCTACGACTACACCCGCATCAACGAGCGCATCCAACGGCTCTACGCCGACACGGGCAAGGGCCGACAGCGACGCTCTCAATTGCGTGCTTCCAAACACATCAGTGCTTCCGCACAGCACGGAGGCCTTCATCCCGTGGTGGAGGAAATCTCCCGCGAGGCCTTCGAACGCTCCGGCCCAGCGCGCGCGCGTCAGCTGAGCTCGTATTTCGCAGACCTTGGACGCGTCATGGACGAACTCGCGCGCGTCCTCAAGTCTGGAGCTCCGGTGTGGTTCAACATCGCCGGCACGGACCATCAGCGCGTCTACGTGCCTAGCGACTTGGTGGCGGCCGCCCTCGCCGAAGAGCGCGGATTCAAGGTCGAGAACATCGTGGTGGCCCGCGAGTTGCGCGACTCGGGACGCAACCTTGGCGCACTCCGTGGTGTCACGCCTCGCGAGTCCGTGCTTCAGCTACGTAAGCGCTAGTGCAGCGCATCAACGCGGTCGAGGTGGCTTGGCCTCCCCCGCGGCCACTCGCAAGCCGACCCAACGCTTGGGCGCGATCTCTGCTTCTCCCGTGATGTCCATGAGTGTGCAAGCGGATGCGCCCACCACACACGGCCGACCATCTTCATCCATGCACCATTCAGCGACGTTGCCGCCCGCATCATGAATGAACGCACTCTTGCCATTCAACGAAAACGCGCCCCCACGACGCTGCCCAACGGCTTCCACGAGCGCTGGAGTCAGCTCGTGGTCGATGTCCGCGATGCGCGAGCGCAAGAGCTCCGCTTCCCCATGGGAGGGCTCAAAGCCGGCCCACCAAGCGAGGTCGTTTTCGTCGGGGCCGCATGGTAGAGCCTTGTGCTCTTCC
>Ga0233425_10005241_pt1 | contig 20696 bp, 18 predicted proteins | sample Watercolumn_Towu_2_FD_181712 | JGI IMG/M metagenome (GOLD analysis project Ga0233425, IMG submission 181712) | Freshwater microbial communities from Lake Towuti, South Sulawesi, Indonesia - Watercolumn_Towuti2014_140_MG | ecosystem: Environmental > Aquatic > Freshwater > Lake | place... | reverse complement strand
CCATTGGCCTGCTTGCCCATTCGGAGTGGTATCCCCGCCCCGCCCCCTGCCGGAGCGGCGCTCCGAGTCGGGCAAGGCGGCTAACGTTCCAGCCTGATGGCCCTCACGGCCTGTGCGGTCTCCCCGTTGTCCTGCGCGACGGCCTTCAGAGCAACGAGGTACGTCCCATTCGGCAGGGCCTGGCCGCCGGCCGAGAGCCCGTTCCACAGCACCCGATTCAGGCCCGCCGAGCTCTGCGGAGCCGGAACCGTCGCCACCGCGCGTCCCGCCACGTTCCGGATCTCCACCGTCACGTCCGCGGCGCGCGGCAGCGCGTACACCACCTCGATGCCGCCCGCCTTCACCGGCGTCGCCGCGACCTGCTGCAGGACCAGCTGGGCCCCAGGCGCAGCGCAGGACACTTCCAGGTCCCGCTTCTCGCCCGCGGCGCCCGAGCGGAAGGTGTAGCTACCGGCAGTCCGCATGTACACCGTCCGGCCGGTCTCGAGGTCTTTCAGGATCGGCCGCACATCCGCCGGCACGCCGCTCAGGTCCGGCCAGGTCAGCTCCACGTCCGTGTCCGCCGCGCCGCACTCCACCACGAGGCCCCACTTCGCCTTCGGCCCGACCGCCGGACGAAGGTCGGCGGCCAGCCGCTCGCCGCCGTCGCCGGTGAAATACAGGTCCACGCCGGCGCCGATCGGGGGCGGGCTCAGGATCGGCCCGATCGCCTCGGCCTGCCGCGTCGCGCCAAGGTAGTTGTCCACGTCCGCCGCCTCCGCCGTGCTCGCGATCAGCTGCAACTGCCAGCCATCGAGCCTGGCAACGGCGGCCGCTGCCTCCGCGGCCGGCGGCAACGTGTTCTGGAAGACCAGCGAGAGACCCGGGGCCGTGGCGTAGATCCACATCCCCTCCCGCTGGGGCAGCTCCTGGTCCGCGTTGGGCAGGATCGGCGACAGGAGCCGGTAGCTGCGCGCGAAGCCGTCGTACCGCCACCCGTACTTCCTTACCAGGTTTGACGCCGTGATGGGCGTGTCGGTTCCGAGCTGGTCCCGGACCACGATCCCCCCGAAGGGGTAGTCGGCATCGTAGGGGCAGCCGACCTGATTCCAACCCTGCCCGAGCGGCACGACGGTCTCGTCGTCCTGCAGCAGCCGGCCGCCGACCCCGATGAAGCTGGGGACGCTCCGGTTCAGCCAGAACGCCCGGCCGGGGGCGATCCGCAGGAACGGATCGTCCGGCGCCGTCGCCAGCGTGTGGTAGGCCTGGGTCGTGGGATCGTACCGCGCCAGGCTCTCTGCGGTCGGATCGGTGAAGCCGAACACGGCGCTCGGATCCGGGTCGATGGGGACCGCAGGCAGCGTGATCAGCCGCAGCCCGTAGCTGAACGAGATCGAGAGGTTCGGCGCGCACTGCGCGGGCCCGGTGGGGGTGACCGTCTGGATCGAGTTGCCCACGTCATCGACCACCGTCACCGCGTACCAGTAGTCGGTCTCGTCGAGGGGCTGCGCGTCCGGATCGGTCGGGTCGGCATCCGGGTCCTGGGCCTTGTCGACGAAGCTGCGGGCCGACGGGTTGTCGATCTCCGCGACCGGGTCAACGCCGTCCTCCGTCACCGAGGTGAACTCCGCCAGGCTGCGGAAGACGCGGAACTTCGTCGTGTCCGCCGAGCCCGTGTAGCCGACCCAGCTGAGCGTGATCGACCGGCCGTTGTCGGCCTGCGTGTCCTGAGCGACCAGGTTGTCGATCGCGGGCGGTGACGAGTCGTCGCGCGGCGTCGCGGGCAGGCTCACCGACGAATCGACCGACTGGCTGGCATCGAAGGTGCGGACGAAGTAGTAGTAGGATTGGTCGTTCACCAGAGCCGGGTCGGCGTCGATGTACCCGGAGCTGCGCGGCGGGAGGTCGCTCTGATCGGCGACGCGGACGAAGGGTGACGTCGTCGGGTCGCTCCCCGTGCCGCGCCAGAGCTCGTAGCCCGTCACATCGTTGCGTCCGGCGCCATCGTCGCCCGAGCGGCGCCACGTGACCGTGACGCTGCCGCCCTCGTCGTTCGCCGTGTCGAACGCCATGACCGCCGTCGCCGACGCAGGAGCCGGGTCGAACCCGATCGCCGCCGACGCGTCGATGCGTCCCGTGCCGAGCTTGCCCGCGTACAGCGGGTTCAGGGCGTCGATGTTGGCGGCCGTGTCGCGGATCTGGTCGATCACCGTCTGCGGGATGTCCTTGCCAACCTCCGACACCACCAGCCCGGCCAGCCCGACGACGTGCGGGCAGGCCATCGACGTCCCGTCCCAGGACTCATACCCGCCGCCCGGAACTGTGCTCAGGATGCCCACGCCCGGAGCGCAGACATCCACGAACTTGTGAGCGCCCCCGTAGTTCGAGAAGACGGCCCGGACGTCATCCTCATCGGTCGCGGCGACTCCGATGATCTTGTTGTCCACGCCCACGACACCGTCGTTGCACACGGGAGAGAACCACGTCGCCGGATCGAGCGTGAACTCCCAGTCCGAATTGCCGGTCGAGGCGCACTGCACGACGCCGGCGGCGTAGGCGTAGTCGATCGAGACTTGGTCGGCCGGGTTGTAGGGGCCGCCGAAGGACATGTTGGTGACGTCGGCGCCGTTATCGGCGGCGTAGGTGATCGCCTCGTAGATTGCCGCGCTCGAAGGGCCGCTCCCACCGCCGACGCGCAGGGGCATGATGGGGCAGGTCCATGTGACGCCTACCACGCCCAATGCGTTGTTCGCCGTCGCTCCCACCGTACCGGCGACGTGCGTGCCGTGAGGGTGAGGGTTGCCGCCGGCGTCCGCGTGCGTGGGTACATTGTCATTGTCGAAGAAGTCCCAGCCGTTCACGTCATCGACATAGCCGTTGGCGTCGTTGTCGATGCCGTCTCCGGGAATCTCGCCCGGGTTCACCCACATGCGCCCGGCGAGGTCGGGGTGCGTGTAGTCGGTCCCGCTGTCGATGACGGCACAGACCACGGTTGGGTCGCCGGTCTGGCCGTCCCAGGCGCCCGGCGCGTCGATCTTCTGCATACCCCACAGGCTTGACCACAGGGTGTCGTTCGGGATGACCATGGCGCGGTCCCGCGCCGGCCGCACTGGGCTCTTCGGGACCCCGGTCCAGTACCGGAGCATGTCCGGCTCGGCGAACTGCACGAGTGGCTCCGCGCCATAGGCGCCCAGCGCCTCGCGCACCGACTGCCCCGCCGGTAGGTCGACGATCCACACTCCGCCGTGGACCAGCGGTCGCGCGGCGGCAGCCTCCCAGGAGGCGAACACCGCCTGCATCTGCCGTGCCGTGACTCCCGGCTTGGGGACCAGGATGACGCGCCCATCGTAGGCTTCGACCGTCCGGCCCGTGAACGGGCTTGGGACGCTGATGACCCGGCGTGCCTGCGCGAAGCCAAGCGAGCACAGCACGAGCGAGATCGCGGCCAGCAGACCTGCAATGAGCCCCACACGAAGCCCACTTGAGCATCGGCCCGAACGCATGGCGGTCACCCTCCAAGCCGAGATGCGGCCGAAGTAAGGGACGAAGCATCGACCCGCATTATCGGGCATTGCTCCGCCGGTGTCAACGCGTCACGACATGCGCCGAGCCGCCGGAGCTCGACAGATACTCTGTAGTTCGCCAAGCCGGGCCCAACACCTCCTTTGCCCAATGGACCGGGAGGCGATTGGCCCCCGGGGCAGGTTCCTTGAAGGGACGGGCTTCACCGGCAGTGAATGGACCCCGCCGGCGCTCGCCGTCCTGCTCTCATTTCCGGATGTGCATCCTGCTCGGAGGTTGACATGGAGTTCGGTGTTGCCGGGAGTTCCTTCGCGGACTACCCGTGGCGCGACTTCCTGCAGGCCCTGGTGCGGCTGGGGGTGGAGGCGCTCGAGCTGGACGCGCATCCCAATGCCCACTGCAGCACCTGGTCGGCAGACCTCGACCCAGGGCCCGTGGTGGAGGACCTCAAAAACCGGGGGCTGCGCGTAGGAGCCTTCGTGGTCCACGTCGACCTCGTACAGCCCGACGAGGCCGCCCTGGCCGCCCAGGTCGATGCGGCGCGGGACATGATCGACCTCGCCTTTCGCTATCGCAGCGAGGTCGTGCGCCTGGCCGCGCAGCGCCCGAAGGTCGGCATGTCGCCCGAGGCAATGCTTGCCTCGGTCCGGCGCGGTTGCCAGGCGCTCCTGGGCCACGCGGAGGAGAGCGCCATGCTGCTCTGCCTGCAGCCCGACCCCTCCCTCCTGCGCGATGCCGACGCGCTCCTGCGACTCATTGAGGAGTGCGAGTCATACAACCTGAAGGTCTCGCTGGACGTGCTGGCCCTGCTTCGGCTGCTCCATGACTCCGAATCCGTGCGGGCCGCTGTGGCGCGCCTCCTGGAGCACACGGCCCACGTGGTTCTGCGCGACGGCCGGGCCAACGCCTCCACCGGCGCCGTCACCGAAGTGCCGGTGGGGCGAGGCGACTGCCCGGTGGACATGGTGGTCTCCGAGTTGACGGCCCGCAACTTCTACCGCCCCTTCTACGTCGGCTACGAGGGGAGCGATGACCGGTTCGACGCGGTGTCGGAGGGCGTCCGCTACTTCCGGGACCTGCCGAACCGCATCCTGCAGGAGATGGGTCTGCTATGATCAAGCGCAACGCGGCGGAGGTCGAACCGCTCACGGTGGAGGCCGGCGCGACGGGCGTGCGTATCCAGTGGATGCTCGACGAGGGCTGCGGCGCGCCGAGCTTCTCTCTGCGCCGGTTCGAGATCGACCCGGGCGGGAACACGCCGCTCCACGCCCACCCCTGGGAGCACGAGGTCTACGTCCTCTCCGGTCGCGGGGAAGTGGTGGCCGGCGAGACCTCGACACCGCTGGGGCCTGACGATGCCGTGCTGGTCGCGCCGGACGAGCGCCATCAGTTCCGCGCCGCCGAGGATAAGCCCCTCGTACTACTGTGCATGGTGCCCAATGGACCGGCCACTGCGCGGTAGCCTCCAGCGGAGCGTGCCGTGCCTGGCCCTGTGGCTGGGCCTTCTCGCGCCGCTCGCCCTCGCTCAGGCCCCGGACCGCGTCTTCTTTACCGTCTTCGGCGACAACCGCGGCGGGAAGGACGGCCTGCAGCCCGAGGCCTTCCAGGAGCTTGTGCGGCAGATGGCGGCCCTGAGCCCCGAGTTCGTCCTCGGTACGGGCGACTACATCTACGGGTCCGGTTCTCCCGAGGTCCTGAGGTACCAGTGGAATGAGTTCTTTCGGGCGATGGCGCCCCTGCAGGCGCAGCGCCCGACGTACTTCGTTCCCGCCCCCGGGAACCACGAGATCTCGGGCGGTGACGGGAACGCCCTCTTCCTGCAGTACTTCCGTCGGCTGTACTTCAGCTTCGATCGGGGCGGAAGCCACTTCATCGTCCTGAACTCCGAGGCGCCGGGCCAGGAGAGCCGGATCGCCGACGAGCAACGCATCTGGCTGAAGAAGGACCTCGCGGCGGCGGCGAACGCCTCCCACATCTTCGTCGCCGTACACCGCCCCCTCTACCCCGTCGCGCTGCACCAAGGCGACTCCCTCGACATGTACCCCGCCGAACGCGACGGTCTTCACCGGCTGTTCGTCCAGCACCGCGTGACCTGCGTGTTCCAGGGCCATGAGCATCTCTACCACCGCCAGACCCGCGACGGGGTGGTCTACATCATCACCGGCGGCGGCGGCGCGCCCCTCTACGCCAAGTCCGCAGACGGCGGATTCCACCATTTCCTCTCCGTGCAGGCCGACCGCCTGGGGTACAATATCGACGTAGTACGCATCTCATAGCCGAGCGGCGCCGCGGTTCGGTCCCTCCTGCCTTGTCGACGGTCGGGGGCTGTGCTATACTTCGCCCGTCGCCTACCGTGGCCCCGTGACGAAGCAACGCTCAAAGCTGCTGCTGCCCGGCAGACACGACGCCGGAGCAGGGGAGGCTCCCAGGATGAAGCACTTGCGCTGGGCCGGTGTCCGCGTCCCGTTGTTGCTGCTGCCCCTGCCGTTCCTCGCCCTCGGCGGCTGTTCCGCTCCCGTGTTCAGCATCGTGGACAAGAAGACCTGCAAGGGGGTCGACGGCTCCGGGAAGCCGCAGGACGAGACCGCGGCCTTCGCCCCGACCGACGGGCGCGTCTGCGTCTGGTTCAGCTACGCTAACGCAGGAGCCGGTCAGGTGGTCAAAGCCAAGTTCAAGCACACCGACCCGCTCGGCACCGAGTCGACCGAGGAAGTCGAGCAGCCCCTCAAGCCCGGGAACGGATCGGCAGTGGCAGAACTATCGGGCCTCGACGGCGCGCCCCTGGCGGTCGGCAAGTACACGGTGGAGCTGACGAATCAGGCCGACGTCGGCTTTGGTCCGCCGCTCGAGTTCAGCGTCCAGTGACCTGAGCCGCGCTCGGCCGTCTCCACCTCCGGCCGGGCTGCGGGGCTGCGTCCACCTCGCCTGCAGGAGACCCGGGATTGCTCCGCCTCCGCGCCGCAGTGCCGGTTGTGCTTGCGCTCCTCGTCCTCGGAGTCGCGCGGCTCTACGTCGCCGAGGGCCTGGACCTCGCGGCCACCGAGCGGGCCTTGGGGACCCAGGCCGCTCGGCTGGGGTTGCCGGCTCTGGGCAGCCTGCTCCTGAACCGTGCCTCCGCCCTGTACGCTGAGCGCCTCGGGGGCGAGCCGACGGCCGCGGCGGAAGCGCGCGGGCGCTTCCTCGAGTGTGAGTTCGCCCTCGGACGTCTGCTCCTGGATCGCGGCAAGGTCTCCCAGGCGAAGCAGCACTTCGCCCGCGTCAAGCGCACCTGCCCCGAAGCCGCCGTGGCGGCCAAGGCCTGGGCGGCGTACGCCGACGCCGGGGACGGCCGCCCGGGCGTCCGGAAGACGCTGCTCGGGCTGATGGTGGACGCCCCCGAGGACCCGACGCCGCCGTACCTGGTGGGGCGGCTGTTCCTGAGCGCCGGGCAGGCGGCCGAGGCCGCGCGGTACCTGAAGAAGAGCGTGGCGCTCCCCGGCGGGAAGACCCACGCGGCGCACCTGGCCCTCGCGCAGGCCTTGCAGAAGACCAGCCAGGGGCAGACCGCGGCGGAGGCCGCCCGCCAGGCCCTCGAGCTGGCTGCGACCGCCGGCGAGCAGCGCGACGCGGCTCGCCTCCTCAAGCGCCTGGGCGCCTCCGGCCCTGACCCCATGCCGACGTGGCTCCGCGGCCTCGCCACCGACCACCGCTGGGGGCTCATCGGGCTGGCCGCGGCGATCGTGATCGTGTTCGCGCCCACCTGGCTTGGCCTCCTGGCCCGCGTCGTGCCGTCCATCGTGGCTCCCCTGTACCTCGTCGGCGGGGCCGCCACCCCCCAGGCGATTCGCACGTATGAGGCCGCCTTGCGTCGACGGCCCAACAGCCCGGCGCTGCTGCGGGCTCTGGCTCGGGCCTACGGGCGCACGGGCGTCGGCGCCTCCCGGGCGGCGGAGCTTTGGGAGCGGCTCTCTCTGCTGAGTCCGAATGACGAGGTCGCCCGCACCCACACGGTCCGGCTGGCCTTGGAGACGGGGCGACAGAGCGATGCCGCCCTGCAAGCCTGTCAGGACGCCTTCGATGACGACCCATATCACCCGGACGCGGGGGCCGTCGCCGCACACCTCGCTCGCGCCTACCGCGCTCGCGCTGCGATGCCGCCTCCCGGCGCCCTGCCGGCGATCGAGATGGCCGCGGTCGCCGCGCCAGGGGATCGCGATCTCCAGCTGTACCTGTCCACGTTGTACTCCCACTACGGTCGACACCGGGAGGCCGCCTCGCGCGTCGAAGCCCTGCTGGTGGATCGACCCTACGATGAACCCGTACGTCTGCAGTATGCACGCGCACTGATCGGCGCCGGCGAGCCGTACACGGCCTTCCGCCACCTGCGCCTTCTGGCCCCGAGCCCCGAAACGACCATCGACCTGTACCTCGCCGGCCTCGCCGCCCACAATGCGGGCCGTTACTCCGAGAGCCTGCGCATCCTCCAGGAGGTCGTGCGGCGCGATCCGTCCCTTTTCGATGTGGAGGAGCGCATCTCCGACGCTTCGGCTCGTGCGGGTCGGGGTCGCGTCGGCGCGTATGACCTCGACGAGACGGTCGCCATACACGAGGCGCATGTGCTCCACCGGGCCTCGCATCCGCAGCACGGAGCGGTTCTGCTGCTGGTCTTCCGGAGGGACTTCTCCGACGCGCTGGAGTTCCCGCCCGCCTTTCAGGACCACTTCGACGGCGAGACGGCGTCTCTGCCGGGGAGCGCTCGGCAGCTTGATGCCAGCTCTCACGAAGAGGAGTACTTCGTCGCCTACGCCCCGCCCCACGGGGCGCAACTGGCCCAGGTCCTGGAGTCGCAGGGGCCGATGAACCCCGAGGGGGCCGCGCGCGCGATGGCGAGGGTCCTGAGGGCCCTGGGCGAGCTGCACGGCGCGGGGCGTCTCCACGGCGATCTCCGGCCGTCGGCGATCTGGCTGGACGACGATGCCGGAGCCACCCTCGTCGGCGCCGGGGCCTCCCTCGTTGCCGAGGCCTCCCCGAATCCCCCGCCCGGCGCGCGGTCGCCCTTCCACGCCGCGCCCGAGGTGGTGCAGCAACACCACCTCTCCGTGGCGTCCGACCTCTACGCCGCAGGTTGCGTGCTGTACGAACTGCTGGTTGGCGCGCCGCCGCTTCAAGGCCCGACGCACCTGGCGACGTTGATGGCCCATGTGACCATTGAGGCCGAGCCGCCCAGCATGAGGGCGCCGAACATCCCGTCGGCGCTGGACCACCTGGTCCTGCGCGCGCTCGCGAAGAACCCGTCCCAGCGGCCGCCCTCGGCCGAGGAGTTCGCCGGCGAGCTCCTTGGGATGTTCGCGGAGGCGGAGGCCGCTGAACCGCCGTGGACCTCGGACGCCCCTGCGGCTCCCGAGTCCCTCTCGCCCGACAGCCTGCTGGCCGCCGAAGCGACAACGGGGCCGATCGACCCGGCGCGCTGGTGGACGGCCTACCACGACCTCACCCCGGTCGCGTCCGGCCGCTTCTCCCGCGTCTACCGCGGCGCGCATCGGCCCACCGGGGAGTGGCACGCCATCAAGCAGCTCCAACTGCCCTCGGCCGCGGGCGGCGCCGACGGACTGGCCGGGCCGCAGGCCGCCCAGGCGCTTGTGAAGCTGTTCGGCCATGAGATGCACGTGCTCCAGACGCTTTCGGAGACGGACCCTCCGGCCGTCGGTCTGACGGGGATGTTGCAGGCCTACCGCTCCGACGAGCACGCGCCCGCCTATGCGATGCCCCTCATGCACGAGACGCTCGCCGCCCGCATCGGACGGGAAGGGCCCCTGCCGGAGGCCGAGGCGATCCGCGCCTTCGTCCCCCTCGCCACAGCCGTGGCCCGCCTGCACGAGCGGGGCTTCGTGCACCGCAACCTCAGCCCGCGCAGCGTGATGCTCGACCGCCGGCTGGCTCTCATCGTCGGCGGCTTCGATCACGCCTGCCGGCTAGCCGAGCGGGAGGCGGTTCTGACGACGGAGCTTGAGATCCAGCGCGTCTCGCGTTCGCCGCTCCAGGTCCTCGGCGATGTCCGGTTCCTCTCGCCGGAGCGCTGCCGGGGGGAGGAATTCGATGAGCGCACCGACATCTACTCGCTCGGCGCGCTCCTGGTGTACCTCCTCGTCGGCGCTGCGCCCTTCGACCGACCGGACGCGCTCCAGACGATGCTCGACCACGTCTCATCCCCTCCCCCGCGCGTCGAGGACTGGCGGGTCCACGTGAACCAGACGACTCAGGAGGTCATCAACCGCGCGATGGCCAAGTCCCCCGGGGAGCGGTTCCGGTCGGTCGCGGACCTCCTCGAGGCCCTGACCGGCGAGGCCCCCGACCCGGATCGGCACGCCGGTCCGCCGGCCCTTCGACCCCTGCGCCCTCTGGGAGAGTGAGCCCCCGATGCCCCGCGTCCCCGTGCCGGAGATCGATACTCCGGCCTTCCTGGTCGATCTGCCTGTGCTCAGGGCCAACCTCGACCGCGTCGCCCGTTCGGCGGCGGCTGCCGGCCTGGAGCTGCGGCCCCACATCAAGGCCCACAAGACCCCGGAGATCGCCCGGATGCAGCTCGCCGGGGGCGCGGTCGGGGTCACCGCCGCTAAGGTCGGCGAGGCCGAGGCGATGGTGGAGGCGGGCATCACGGACGTGTTCCTCGCCAATGAGATCGTCGGGGCGCCGAAGCTGCGCCGCCTGGCGCAGCTCCGGAAGCGCGCGCGCATCTCCGTCGCCTGCGACAGCGCGGCGGTTGCTCGCGGCTACGCCGACGTGCGGGACGATCCGTCCGACCCGTTGGAGGTCATGCTGGAGATCGACATCGGCGCGCGCCGCTGCGGCGTCCCGCCGGAGCGCGCCCGCGAGCTGGCGGCCGCGGTGGCCGAACATGCAGGCCTGCGAATCGTGGGGATCATGGGCTATGCGCCCCGCGCCTACGGCGTGACCAACAACGCCGAGCGCGAGCCCCTGGTGGAGGAGGAGTGTCGGCTCCTGTCGCAGGTGGCCGCGGATCTCGCCGCTGAGGGGCACGCCATGCAGCGCATCAGCGGCGGATGCACGCCCGGAGCCTTGCTGTACCGCGCCGGTTGCGGCCTGACGGAGATCCGTCCGGGCACGTACGTCTTCTACGACATGAACCAGGTCGACCTCGGGGTCGCCGACGTCTCAAGCGTCTCCGCGACCATCCTGGCGACGGTGATCAGCACCCCCGCTCCAGGCCGCGCCGTCCTCGATGCCGGCTCCAAGGCGCTGGCCACACAGGTCAAGCCCGTCTCGGCAGGCTGCGGCTTCGTGAAGGGACACCCCGGGGCCGTCGTGGACGTGCTGAACGATGAGCACGGCTACCTCGACCTCGGCGATAGCGGTCTGCAAGTCTCGGTGGGAGACAAGCTGGAGCTCATCCCGCCCCGCGTCTGCACGGCCGTCAACCTCTACGATGAGCTGCACCTGGTGGAGGACGGAGAGGTGGTGGAGACCTGCCGCATTACCGCGCGCGGGAAGAACCGGTGAGCCCGCGCAACCTGACGCCCTCCAGCCGCTTGGCGAAGGTCGGACCATGCGCGCCCAGATACCCCACCCGCGGCAGCGCGAACCGCTCGGCGCCGGGCTCGACCAGGCCGGAGCACATCGTCACTGCGGTCTCGTAGCCCAGCTCCGCCAGCAACGTGGCCGCGCGCGCATCCCAGTCGTCCGGCCCGCCGTTCGGATAGGCGAAGTGCCGCACGGGCCGGCCCAGCTCGCGCTCGATGACGGCCTTCGAGACCGAGAGCTCGGCGCGCAGCGCCTCGTCGGTCAGCCGCGAGACGATCGAGTGCGCGCACCCGTGGGAGCCGAAGGTCATCAAGCCCCCGTCGGCCATCTCCCGCACCTGCTGCCAGCTCAGGAACCGGAGGACGGAAGGGATGGGGGAGAGGCCGGCGAGGTCGACGTCCAGTCCCCCGATCAGCGCCTCGGCGAGCGCCTTGCGCTCCCGGGGCGGTCGGTGGTATAGCGCGTCGACGACGGCATGTCCGGCCGCCTCCCGCTCCGCCGCCGTTCGCAGCGGGAGGGGCGCCGCGAGCTCGCCAAGCACCTCCGGGGCCTCGACCGCCTCATGCGTCGTCTCGCGAAGGGCGAGGTGCACTCGGTTCAGCCAGATGCCCTGCCCCGCGCCGATGTAGTCGGTGGTCAGGAAGATCGTTGCCGGCAGCTCGAGCTCCCGCAGGATCGGCCAGGCCACCCGGTAGTTATCCTCATACCCATCGTCGAAGGTGATGACGACCGCACCCTCGGTCCACGGGGCGCGACCCGTCAGCATCTCGGCGAGGGCACCGAGGCTTACGACCGAGTAGTGGCGCTTGAGGAACTCCATCTGCCGGCGGAACGCAACCTCGGGCATCCCGAAAACGGGGTCGCCCCGCCCGGCGACGTTGTGGTAAGGGAGAATGCGCGCCGCTCGGCGCCGCTGCAGACGCCGAATGACGCCCGTGTGCCAGAGCGCGGAGCTGACGAGGACCTCCGTGAAGGAGTGGCCGGTGCGGGATGTGTGAGAAGCCTCGGGTCGCATTCGTCGTGCCTCGACTGATGTGCGGCGGCGTGGAGATGTTCCTCCTCCGCTTGTGCCCTCACCTTCGCGCACGAGGGTACGATGTCGAGGTGCTGACCACCGAGGAGCGGGGCGAGTGGTTCGAGCGCATGGCTGCTGAGGTCCCCACGAGCCACGTCGAGGGCTGCGGGCGCTTCCCTCGGGCTTCCCACCCGCTGCGGGTCGGCGCCTGGCTGGCCCGTGCGCGCTACGATGCGGTTCTCCTCAACGGCGACGAGATGGCGCAGCAGTCCCTCACCATGCTGCCTGACCGGGTCGTTGCGCTTCCGGTCATCCACAGCGACAGCGAGACCACATACCGACTGAACTTCGCGAACGCCGACGCCTGGAACGCTCTGGTCGCCGTCGGCCCGCGCATCGCCGACCGCGCCCGTGCGCAGTTCCCCGCGCGCCCCGTCGTGGAGATTCTCCACGGCGTGCCGCTTCCGGAGCCCGCGGCCCTCGCGGGTCGCTACCCCGCGCCGCGCGACGAGTTGCGGATCATCTTCGTCGGGCGGATCGTCCAGCACGTCAAGAACGTGCTGCTCTTGCCGGAGGCCTTGCGGCGCTGCCGCGAGGCCGGGGTCAACGCCCGCCTGACCGTCGCCGGGGACGGACCCGACCTCCCTCTTCTGCGGAGCCGCATCCACGAGTTGAGCTTAGCGGAGCACGTGCGCTTCGTCGGAGCAGTGCCCCCGGAGGAGGTCTATCGGCTCCTCCTCGATCATCACGTTCTGCTGCTGCCGTCGTTCTTCGAGGGCTTCGGCCTGGCGCCGCTCGAGGCCCAGGCGTGCGGGTGCGTGCCCGTGGCGTCGCGGCTCGAGGGGGTTACGACGCCCGCGATGGAAGAGGGGAAGACGGGGCGCCTCGTTGCAGTGGGAGACGTCGCCGGCTTTGCCGACGCTCTGACTGAGCTGGGCCGAGACCCCGAGCACTGGACGACGATGAGCGCGGCAGCGCGCGCCTTCGCCGCCGAGCGCTTCTCCCTGGAGCGCATGACCGACGATTATGCCCGGCTGATCGACGCCGCCGTCGCCGGTAGGTACCCGCTGCCTCGGTCCCGCCGCGGGCGCTTGCCGGTGGACCCGTCCATGTACTGGCGTCAGTGCGTCCCTTCATGGGTCAGGGCCGCCGGGCGGAAGGTGTTGGGGCGCTAACGACGGGAGGCTACAGCGCCACGCTTCCCGGCAGGAAGCTCTCGACATACCGGTCCGTGGCGTAGCGGTCCGTCATCCCCGCGATGTAGTCGCACACGGCGCGGGCGCGCTCGGGGATGGCCGGCGGAAGCTGGCCGAGGGCGGCCGCGAGGGCGTCGTCGGAGGTCATGTAGAGACGGAAGAGGCTCTCGATCACCATCCTGACCCGCCGGCGCTCCTCGGCCATCGGCGGGGCATGATAGACCCGCTCGTACATGAACTCCTTCAGCGCGTCGACCGCCGAAGCGACTTGCGGGCTCAGTCGGATGGCCGCCTCCCCCTCGCTCTGCTCGATGATGTCACTCACCATGGTGCTGATCCGCTGTGAGTACCGCGCTCCAAGCGTTCCGACGCACTCCTCCGGGAGGTCCTCGGGGTGGATCAGCCCCGCGCTCAGGCAGTCGTCGAGATCGTGGTTCAGGTAGGCCACCCGGTCCGACAGGCTGACGACCGTCGCCTCCAGCGTCAACGCGCGCTCCGTCTCGAGGTACTCGGCAATGCCGCGCCGCCCCTTGCTGTGTCCGCCGATGCCGGCCACCGTCTCCCGACAGAGGTTCAGACCTCGCCCCTCGCGTTCGAGCGCCGTGACGACCCGCACGCTGTGCTCCGCATGGTGGAAGCGCCCCTGCGGGTCATACTCCCGGTAGACCAGATCGAGCACTTCCTCGCCCGCGTGGCCAAAGGGCGTGTGCCCCACATCGTGACCCAGCGCGATGGCCTCCGTGAGGGACTCGTTCAGCCGGAGCGCCTTCGCGATCGTGCGCGCGATCTGCGAGACCTCCAGCGTGTGGCTCAGCCGGGTGCGGATGTGGTCGTGCCGCGGGGAGATGAAGACCTGCGTCTTTTGGGCCAGCCGCCGGAACGCCTTGCACTGATGGATGATCCGGTCGCGGTCCCGCTGGTACACCGTCCGCACGTCGCACTGCGGCTCAGGCCGCTCACGCCCGCACGAGGCCGTGCTCAACGCCGCGTGTGGCGACAGGGTCTCCCGCTCCAGTTGCTCGATCCGCTCACGAATCGTCATCGGCGACCTGCGGGCTGTCGTCCCGCTCCGCGAGCTGCGCGACCGCCTGCCGAGCGGTCTCCACCAGCCGCTCAGCCTCCGCCAGCGCCTCCTCGGCCTCCGGCAGAGAGACGTGGGCCAGGGCGTACCGAGCCGCGACGGCGAACTGTGTAAGGAACTCGAGGGGTTCGTGCGTCAGACGCGGCCCGCCTCGCCGGGCGATGTGCTCGGCAAGCTCCGGCAGGCTGTGGGTGTGGGGGAAGTCGAGCTCGCCGAGGGCCAAGAGCCAGGCCTTGAGGTGCTTCTCGACTGCCTGTTGGCAGTGGAAGACGACGGTCCGCACGAACGGCGGCCTCACTCCGAGACAGAGCCGCGCTGCCCCCAGGTCTTCGTCCGCAACGCCCTGCATCCGGCGCACCGACTCCCTAAGCCACTTGTCCATGGAGCACCACCCCGTGCCGATGGGCCCGCCACACGGTGAGGCCCGGCAGCTGGGCTTCATAGGCCCATTCATCCGGCGTCATCGCGATGATGTCGAACGATGGAAGGCCTGAAGCCAGGTCGGTCCGCATGTCAGCCAACCGACCGTACAGGTGACCCGCGATCTCCCCCGGCCGCTCGCTGTCGACGATCACCATCAGATCGAAGTCGCTATGCGGGTGGCTGCGTCCCTCCGCATGGGAACCAAAGAGAATGATCGCCTGTGGGTGGGCGACCTCGACGATGCGCTCGACCGCTTCGTCGAGGACCTTGCGCAGCTCCGGGGACATCTGCAGTTCGGACGCCGTCTTCATCTTCGAAGCCCCCTTGGAAACCCGCCTCACTCGACCACGATCTCGGTGAAGTCCGCGGCATGTAGGAACAGCTCATCGACTTGGCGCAGCAGGGCCAGTCGGTTGGCGCGTACCGCCCGGTCCTCCGCCATCACCATGACGCCGGTATCCACGTCGAAGTAGTCCCAGACCGGCCGCTCCAGCGCAGAGAGGCCCGCCCAGACCGCTTCGTAGTCCCGTGCGCCCGTCTCGGACAGGAGTCCATTCACCTTCGCCTGTGTCTCGGCCAGGGCCCGCTGGACGCTGCGTTCGATGTCGCTCTCGAAGAGGGCCGGATCGACGCGCGCCGCGGCCTGGTCGCGGGCAGGTCGGACGATCTTCCCGGTCCGGGCGGCAGCGAAGGTGAGCTTCGAGAACTGTGCCGGGTCCTCTTCGCGCTTCGTCTCCAGCAGCCTCCCCCGGTCGTAGGCATCCACGAGGTCCGGTCCCTGCGCCGCAACCACGGCCCGCCGCAGGTCATACGCCACACCCGCCGCCTCCAGCGCCGCGTCCAACCGGAGCCCGAAGAACTCCTGGAGCGCGGGCAGAGCCTCGGTCGGGTCAAGCTCCCGGTGCGGCATACGCTCCAGGGCTTTGGCCAGCCGCGCCGGCAGGTTGATTCGCCAGCGTCGGTCCAGCAGGATCGCCAGAATGCCCGCCGCCTGCCGGCGCAGGGCATACGGATCGCTGGTGCCTTTGGGGATCAACCCCGAGGCGAAACATGCGGCGAGGTTGTCCAGCTTGTCGGCCAGGCTGACCAGCGCCCCCGGCGCCGACACGGGTGGAGCATCCCCGGCGAATCGCGGTCGGTAGTGCTCCTCGATGCCCCGGCACACGGCCTCCGGCGCGCCGCCCCGTCGGGCGTACTCGCCCCCGATCACGCCCTGCAGGCTCGTCAGGTCCTGCACCATCAGCGTCACGAGATCGCACTTGCACAGCCGCGCCGCCTCCGCCGCCGCCTGGGCCTCCTCAACGGGCACGTCGACCTCCGCGCTGAGCTCCTCCACCAACGCGATGATACGGTCAGTCTTCTGCCGGAGCGACCCCTGTCGCTCCATGAAGGTCACGCGCTCCAGGTCCGGGAGGCGGTCGGCCAACGTCCGCTTCGTGTCCTCATCGCAGTAGAACCGCGCGTCCGCGAAGCGCGGTACGATGACCATCTCGTTCCCACGCCGCACCACATCGAGGCTGCGCTCATCGCCGTTGCGGATGGCCACGAACCGCGGCAGCAGCTTCCCATCCGGCCCCTCGACCGGGAAGTAGCGCTGGTGCTTGGCCATGACCGTCACCAGCACCGGCTCGGGCAGCGCGAGGTACTCCTCCGGGAAGGCGCCGCACAGGCACGTCGGCCACTCGACCAGGAAGCCGACCTCCTCCAGTAGCGCGGGATCGATCCGCGGACGACCGCCCTCGGCCGCCGCTGCGGTCTGCGCCTTCTCCGCGATGGTCGCCTGGCGCCGCTCGTGATCCACGACGACGCAAGCCCGCTCCATTGCGGCGAGGTAGTCGTCGGCCGCGGCGATCTCCACGTCCCCGGCGCCCAGGAACCGGTGTCCCCGCGACGTGCGCCCTGATGCCACTTCCGCGACCTCGAAGGCGACCTGCTCCGCGCCGTGGAGCGCGACGATCCAGCGAATCGGCCGCGCGAAGCGGAGGGTCAGGTGCGCCCAGCGCATCGTCTTGGGGAAGGCGAGCTTGCGGATCAGCTCGGGCCATAGCTCCCCCAGCACCTCGACCGCCGGACGCCCGGCCTCGCTGACCTCCGCGAACACGAAGCTTCCCTTGTCCGTCTCCCGCACCTGCAGCGCCGCGGGGTCCAGCCCTCGGCTGCGCGCGAAGCCCTCGCCGGCCTGCGTGAGGCGCCCATCCGCATCGAAGGCCTTGTCGGCCGGGGGGCCCTTGACCTCGCGCGTCACATCCGGCTGCCGATCGGCCACGCCCTCCACCAGCAGCACCAGCCGACGCGGCGTGCCGAAGGTGCGGATCTCACCGGCCCCCAGCCGGGCGCGCTCCAGCCCGGCCGCCGCCAGCTCCCGCATCTGCTCCAACGCAGGCAGCACGACCCCGGCCGGGATCTCCTCGACGCCGATCTCAAGTAGGGCTGTCTGGCTCATGGGGTGCAGACTCCGTTCGTCTCCGGCCGCTCAGCACACGCTCGCGCCGCGCGCAGCTGCTCGTAGCTCACCCGGTACTGCTCGCAGACCTCCTCGGAGGTCATGCCGCCCGCCAGGGATCCGACCAGGATCTGAACCGGAACCCGCGTCCCCCGTATGACCGGCTTCCCGCCTTGGATGGCGGGATCGATGGCGATCAGGTCACGCCATGCCATGTTAGGCCACCTCCCTCAGCAGCGGATGTCCGACGGCCTCGCGGTGCTCGACGTAGGCCCGGGCGACGCGGCAGGCCATCTTGCGGATGCGCTCGATCACCTCCGCCCGCTCGGTGACGCTGATGGCGCCGCGGGCGTCAAGGAGGTTGAAGGTGTGCGAGCACTTGAGGATGTAATCATACCCCGGCAGTACGCATCCGGCCTCGATGATCCGGTAAGCCTCCGCCTCGTACATCTCAAAGAGCGTCCGGAGCATGGCCACATCGGCCAGCTCCAGACTGTAGACGGAGAACTGCCGCTCCTCCTCGAAGCGGATCTCGCCATAGCTCACATCCTCGCTCCAGCGCAGGTCGCGGTAGTCCTTCACGCCCTGCAGGTACATCGCGAGCCGCTCCGGACCGTAGGTGATCTCCGCGCAGACGGGGCTGCAATCGATGCCGCCGACTCGCTGGAAGTACGTGAACTGGGTGATCTCCATCCCGTCCAGCCAGACTTCCCAACCGACCCCCGCCGCGCCCAGCGTGGGCGACTCCCAGTCGTCCTCCACGAAGCGGATGTCGTGGTCCAGCGGCTCGATCCCCAGCGCCCGCAGGCTGTCCAGGTACCGCTCCTGAATGTCGTTGGGCGAGGGCTTCATGATGACCTGGTGCTGGAAGTAGCGCCCGAGACGGTTCGGGTTCTCGCCATACCGACCGTCCGCGGGCCGTCGGCACGCCTGCACGTAGGCCACATTCCACGGCTCCGGGCCCAGCGAGCGCAGGAAGGTGTCCGGCGTCATGGTGCCCGCTCCGACCTCCAGGTCGTAGGTCTGCGCGATGATGCACCCTTGCGCCGCCCAGTACTCGTTCAGCGTGTTCAGCAGCCGTTGGAAGGTCATTCCTTCGCCTCCGTCATGCCCGGTCCCCGCCGTCACGGTCCGCGGTCCCCGATCCCTACCCAGCAGCACGGGCGGGTCGAGTGACCCGCCCGCAGGAGAGGCTTCGTGTCCGCTGTGCGCGTCGGTCGGCTACTCCTCGGCGGCCACGAGCGCCTCGGTGATGTGCAGTCCGCCCTCCGGCGCCACCTGAGGCAGCTTGCGCCGGATCCGGGAGAGGGCGTTGTCGATGGACTTGATCTTGCAGTTCAGGTCGTCGGCCATCTCCTTGTACGACTTCCCCGTCTGGTAGGCCGCCAACACCTGCCACTCGAAGGGGGAGAGCTCGCGCTGCAGGCACTGCTGCAGGAGGCGCTTGCCCTCGCTGCCCAGCACGATCGTCTCGGGGTCGACTTCCTTATCCGAGCTGAGCATCTCCGCCAGCGCGCGCTCGCGACGGTCGCCGTTGGGTGCGGCCTCCAGGGAAATGGACGAGTTCAGGGGGGTTTGCTTCTGGCGCGTCGCGGCCTTGATCGCCGAGATCATCTGCCGCTGGATGCACACCTTCGCGAAGCACGCGAAGGACGTATGCCGGTCCGGCCGGAAGTCGATGATGGCTTCCCAGAGTCCGATCATCCCGACCTGTAGCAGGTCGTCACGCTCTGCGCCGATGAGGAAGTAGGACTTGACCTTCGACCGCACCAGATTGCGGTACTTGTACAGCAGGAACTCACACGCTTCGCCGTCGCTCTCTTCCTGTGCCCGCCTGACCAGTTCCTCGTCGTCAACCATCATGCCCGGCATCGGTCTACGGACGGAGATCTCCCGGAAGAACTCAGCGGCATTGACCATTGAGTCACCTCGGCTAAGCTTGGATGCAGCTAGGTTGCAGCCTCCTCACGCTCACCGACGGCTACCTCGACTCCACAGTGGCTGATCAGGGCGCCCAGGATGATGATCGCGGCTCCTGCGACGCCGGCCAAAGCCAACGTTGCGGTCAGCACCGGCTGCCCGCACACCGTCACCTTGGCGGATGTCACCTCCCCGCCGGAAACCACCCGGCGAACTTCCTCGGCCACCTCCTGCGCCAGTTTCGTCATCCCCGGCGACGCTTCGGCCCGCTGCGCCTCGATCAGCGCCAAGGCCGCAACAACGTCGCCCTCGGTCGCATCCAGTGCGGCCTTCGCCTCTCCGTAGGAGGCGTCCAACCGCTCCCTCAGGACATCGACTTCCTCGAGCCCGTAGTCAGCGTCCAGTTCGGGGCGGTCCTTCGCACTCGTCATTTGTGTTGCTCTCGGACCTTGTCCACGAACGTCTGCCCGCCACCCAGGTTCCGCAGCATGTCCCCGATAGCGTGGAGCAGGTCCAGCTGGTAGACCTGACCATACAGCAGCGACGCCTCGGCCGTGGCCTTCAGCCCACCTTCGGCCAGTAGCGCCGCGTGGAACGCCCCATTCGCCAAGGCCAGCCCGGTGATCATCCCGATGATCGACGCGACCACCTTGTCGTACGGGCCGATGTCCCACTTCGTGTACGTGTCCGTCAACCCTCCCGCGAGGGCCGCCAGCCCGACCGCCAGCGCAAACAGCACCAGGAAGGCGGTGGCTTCCGTCTCGAACGTCCCTACCATCGTCGTCGCCAGGGTCTTCGCGAACCCCAGCCCGATCAGCCCCGCCGCCAGCTCTGCAGCGGCCGGAACAGCTCCCCGCCTCGCTTCCAGGACCGAAACGAGGACAAGCAGCACTACCGCCACGAGGTCAAGCCACGTCATGGTCTGACGCGTTTCGCCTCAGCCAGGATCGCGCCGTTGAGGCCCTTCGGGGTGCTGACAGTGGTGCGATGGATGGCGGCAACGAGCAGCGTGTGGTGCAATCGGACCAATCGGCCGCTGAGCGGCGCGTGCCGGATCTCGGGCTGCGCTTAGACCCCCCAGGCTGCTTGACGCCGGCATTATACCCACCAACCCCCGGCAAGTCAAGAAAGCCGGAGTCGCGGTCGTCCTGTCCAAGAAGGGCGCCGAGACGCCCCTGTGGAAGACCGTTCGGCCCCGTCCGCGCGGGGTGAGGAGGCCTCCATGATCTGCTACGTCGTGTTCGCCCAGGACGACGAAGTGGCCGGCGCGGGAGCAGGCTACTTCCAACAGCAGCTGCGCTTCGAGGAGCTCTCCGGGGAGCCGTGCCTCCTCGTGCGCTACAAGCGGTTCAACCCGGCGCTCCTGGCCGAACTTCAGCCCAAGGCGATCGTCATGAGCGGCTTCGGCCGCAGCTTCGAGACCTTCGACCGGAAGCACCTCGTCGGCGTGAATGACGCGGTGAAGGGCGCCAAGTGTCCGATCCTGGGCATTTGCGGCAGCCACCAGCTGAATGCCATGTTCCACACCATGAACATCCGCCGGGTCACCCAGTTCGAGGATCTGCCCATGCGGAAGCTCCGACCGGGTGAGCCCGACCT
>Ga0233425_10005240_pt1 | contig 20698 bp, 20 predicted proteins | sample Watercolumn_Towu_2_FD_181712 | JGI IMG/M metagenome (GOLD analysis project Ga0233425, IMG submission 181712) | Freshwater microbial communities from Lake Towuti, South Sulawesi, Indonesia - Watercolumn_Towuti2014_140_MG | ecosystem: Environmental > Aquatic > Freshwater > Lake | place... | reverse complement strand
ATTGGCCTCGGTCAATTTCCCCTGACCCTTCAGCTTTTTAAAGGTCAGATTAAGACGGTCGCTAAGGGATTCGAACATCGTTTCTATCTCTTTAAAATAGTAAATTTATAATTTTATTTTTTTTTTACTTAAATGTCAAGAAATTATCTTTTATCCACCGCTCAATACCTAACTGCTTTTTCTCGAAAACAGGGATGACCACAGCCGTTTTGCCTCCCGGTCTTCGAGGGCCTTTCGAGTCCTTTCTTCTCTCAAAAAAACAAAAAAAGGAGTCAGCCTTAACCGGCTAACTCCTTGTAATTGTTGGTAGGCACGATGGGTCTTGAACCCATGACCTCTACCGTGTCAGGGTAGCGCTCTCCCCCTGAGCTACGTGCCTGTTGTTGGGTTATGATTAACAATTATCCGCTTGGGTGTCAAGCAAAAAGGCCCATAATTTTTTGGATTTGTGATCAGGTCACTATCTTCAGACCCGTATAGACATAATGGAGCCCGGAAAGGATGGTACAAACCAAGGTAATCAGGATCAATCCTTGCTTTATAACTCCGGGAAAAAGAAAATATCCGGAGGCAAGGATCGAGAGGACCAATAACAACTGAAAAATCGTTGTTATCTTACTGATAACGGTCGGTCTTATCTCAAATTGGACATGATTAAGAAACAAAATACTGATCCCCACCAGGATGACCACGTCACGGCTGATGACAATAACCGACAACCAGACCGGTATCTCCTTTAAAACCGCTAGAGACACATAAGCGGTTGACAATAACATTTTGTCGGCAATGGGGTCTAAAAAAGCCCCCAAGAGGGTCTTTTGAGAAAACGAACGGGCCACCAAGCCATCGAGCATATCGCTCAACGCCGCCCCGGCAAAAACCCAAAAAGCCTGATTAAGGGAGCCATTAATCAACAAAATGGCAAACCAGGGAATCAGGACTATTCGAATCAAAGTTATGACATTAGGGATGGACATGGCTTAAGGGCATTGAAAGAAAGTACGCACTTTGCGGTGGATATTAGCAAATTCTTCCGGGGAATACCAGTTCAAATTAGTCTCCCGGCCCAACCAGGTCATTTGTCTCTTGGCATAGCGACGGGTATCTCTCTTTAGTCTCTCCAAGGCCTCTTCCAAAGGCCTCTGCCCGTGGAGGACCTCTACCAGATGACGATATCCCAGCGACTTCATCGATTTCAGCTCCGGGGAGAATCCCCGTTTCAAGAGACCCTGGACTTCCGCCAAAAAACCGAGTGCGATCATCTCTTCGACCCTATTATTGATCTTCCGGTAAAGGACCTCCCGGTCCAAGGATAGGCCGATCCAGAGAATGCTATAATCCGAATCGCCTCCCTGGTCCCATTGTTGCCAATGGGAGATGGGTTGGCCGGTCAACTCAAAGACTTCCAAGGCCCTGATCACCCTAAGGGTATCCCGTGGATGAATCCGTTCAGCCGCCAGAGGATCTTTTTCCTTTAGCCTGGCCCAAAGAAACTCTGGATCCCTTCCGGAAGCCTCTTCTCTCCATCCTTCACGGATCTTCGGGTTGGATGGGGGACAGAAAAAAATCCCTTTTTGTAGTACCCGCAAATATAACCCAGTCCCCCCGACAATCAGAATCGGCAACTGCCTTGTGTGAAGATCCTTAATAACGGCGGCGGCCCGGGCCCGGAAGAGTGAGGCATCAAAGGGTTCATCGGGATCGACAATATCGATCAAATGGTAGGGAATTTCTTTCCGCTCTTGAAGGGACGGTTTGGCGGTACCGATATCCATTAAGCGGTAGACCTGCATGGAATCGGCATTAATAATCTCTCCGTTCACCTGTCGTGCCAGACGATGGGCCAGACCGGACTTGCCGACGGCCGTAGGACCGGTGATAATAACGACTTTGGGACGATCAGATTTCCGGGTCATAGGGCGTTCAAGGTTCAATGTTCACCGTTTAAAGTTGGCTTATATCTTATGAGGCCTAATGTCCAGCTTGATCCTTTTTATCAAAACCGGATGTGCAAATTATGGAACCTTGATCATCGAACATTGAACTCTTATTTCCGTTTAAATCGTTTGGCAATCTCTTCCCAGGAAATTTCAATCCATAAGGGGCGGCCATGGGGACAGTGGGAGGGACACTCCACCTGATCAAGCTGAGCTAATAATGAATGAATTTCTTCCTTACTCAAAATCTGGCCGGCCCGAATAGCACTATGACAGGCCAGGAGTTTTATTATTGATGTTGAGAATTCCTCTTGATGAGATAGACTGCCGTTGATCTTTAATTCCTCCAGAATCTCTCGTATGGCCTTTTCCGCCTGTCCAGGGGTCATGTTTCCCGGAATGGCTTTTATCCACCATGTGTTCCCTCCAGCTGAAGTCATCTCAAACCCCAGGACGCTCATTGTCGGGCAAATCGCCTCGAAATGATTGGCCCATCCTGGAGAAATCTCCAAAGAGATAGGGACGAGAAGATATTGGGATGGGATTCCGCCACTCTGCCATTGTTTCAGGTACTTTTCATAAAGGATACGTTCATGAGCCGCATGTTGATCAATCAAGATCAGACCGCTGGTCAGCAGTCCCACCAGGTAGGTCCCTTGTAATTGGGTCAGGATGGTTAATCCGGAAAACCCTTCTTCTCCTTTTGAAATCGGACCTTCTCCTGTTCCTTTATCATCAAACGAATCCCTGATTTTTTCCAAGGGAAAGGTATTCTTCTCTGGCAGCGAAGGGAAAGGGCTGAGAGTCTCCCCCTGCTCTGCCGTCATTAAATACGGGGGAAGACCTCTTTCCCTGAAAAGAAACGGCTGGCTTGACTTCGGGCTCCATTGGTATGGTGGGGACTCTTTCTCCGGGCCGGCCGATTTTGGAATTTGGGTCTTCAAGGCCCGCTTCAGGGCATTACCTACCAGTGTTTGGATCCAGGTTGTTTGACTGAAGCGGACCTCTTGTTTGGTGGGATGGATATTAATGTCTATCAGTTCAGGAGGCACGTCCATCCAGAGCACGGCTGTCGGGAAACGGCCGGAAGGGATCATCTGGGCATAGGCCCGTAAGACCACCGGGTAAAGCAAGGGACTCCGTACCCAGCGTTGATTGACGATAAAGGCCATTTGCCTGGAGGTGTTTTGGTGATGGTGGGGAGAAGAGATAAAGCCTTTAATTCGAATCCGATCTTCCTCGAAATCCACCGGGATCAGGTTCGTTGTTTTTTCTTTCCCCCAAAGGTCTTGCAACCGGAGGCTTAAACCGGGATCAGGAAAGAGCCGGAAGATCTTTTTCCCGTTATGGGTCAACTCAAAACGGCAATCCGGAAATCCCAGGCCCACCCGTTCGAAGGTCAGGTGGATTTGCTGCCATTCGACGCGAGGGCTTTTGAGAAAGGCCATCCTGGCAGGAGTATTATAGAAAAGATCCTGGACTTCGACGATAGTCCCCGCTGCCCCACCGACTTCCAGAATCTCCGTTTTGCTTCCCCCGAAAATCTCCAGTCGATGGCCGGCCCCACCTCCCCAGGGAACGGAATGGATGGTCATTCGGCTGACGGCAGCAATGCTGGGAAGGGCCTCGCCCCGAAACCCCATGGATCGTAACGCCATCAGATCGGCGTATTGTCTGATCTTGCTGGTTGCATGGCGTTCGACGGCCAGAAGCAAGTCTTCCCGGGACATCCCTCGACCGTTATCCGTAACCCGTATCGAGACCCTCCCGGCCTCAAGGATATCCACCTGGACATCCGTAGCCCCGGCATCGACGGAATTTTCAAGGAGTTCCTTGACGACTGAAGCCGGTCTTTCGACGACCTCGCCGGCGGCGATCTGATTGATTAAAGATTCAGGAAGAAGTTGGATCAAGGTGCTCATAAATTTATCGAATGAAAATTTCCTCTCCCCTTCCCAGGCCCTTTCATTTCGGGGATCCGGTTAATTCTATATAACATAGCCCTTTGGAATCAGCCATGATAAATTGAAGAGTCCAAAACCATCGGGGGAAACAAATCCTTGCTTTTCTTTAAGCCCTTGGAGTATCTTTTTGTTTAAGGAGGGCTGGGAAGGTTCTTCTTAATGTGGGGCCCTTGCTGAAAGAAATCGCCTTCTTCCACAGCAGGGGCCCCCGAAATACAATCGAAAAGGGGGTTAACTCTGATGAAATCTGAAGAAGAAGCGGTCTTAAAAGTGGCCAAGGAAGTCGTCCTTAAATACATTGAAATCGGGCGGCTGCCTTTGACCGGTTTTGATGAGGCCTTTCGGAGTATCTACAAGACCATCCAGGAAACGGTCCATCCGGAGAAGGGTTGAGAGAACCCCTTATCCGCCGATTATTTTGGAGGATAAACGACTTTCCGTAAAAATAATCCGTGGGGGGGAGCCATCTCACCGGCCAGGGAACGGTCTTTGGCTCTCAAAACCTCGGCCAATTCCCCCAAGGTGACCCTCTTCCTGCCCACCCGTATAAGGATACCAACCATATTGCGCACCATATGACGGAGAAAACCGTCCGCCTTGAAACGGAGGCGAAAACCGGGCCAAGGGACGGGGATTATAACGGCCTGCTGGATGATCCGAACAGGGCTGGAAACCTCACTGCCTTGAGATTGAAAGCTGGAAAAATCATGTTCCCCTATCAACATGGCCAGACCCTTCTGAACTAAAAGGAGATCGATGGGCTCCCGGATGAACCAGACAAATCGGCGAAAAAAAGGGGAAGGCTGTTTTTGATTGTGGATCAAGTAATCATAGATTTTGGCTTGAGAGGAATAGCGGGCATGAAAGGTCGAAGCGGTTTCCTGAAGCTGACGAATCAAGATATCCCGAGGCAACAGAGCATTGAGAGCCCCTTCCAGTTTTGCGGTCGATAAATCGGAGAAGGTCTTGAAGTTGGCCACCTGTCCCCAGGCATGGACCCCGGCGTCCGTCCTCCCGGCCCCATAAAGAGTCACTTTTTCTTGGGTTAATCGACTCAGGACTTCTTCAATGGTCCCTTGGACCGTAGGGCTCTCTTTCTGCCTCTGCCAACCCTGATAAGCCGTTCCGTCGTAGGCTATCAGAAGACGAATATTCCGTTCCCGACTCATTCATATTCTCAATTTTGAAAAACACCCTAAGGGTATAAAGGTAATTGAGTCAACCCTATTGTCTCATCCCATCCAAAGAGGATATTCATGTTTTGGATGGCCTGTCCTGAAGCCCCCTTAACCAGGTTATCGATCGCCGAAAGGACGATCAGATGTCCGGTCCGTTTATCCAGGCTCCAACCGATCTGGCAATAATTGGATCCCCTGACCTGCAACGTCGTCGGCCACTCCCCTTTGTCACAAAAGCGAACAAACGGGGCTCCTCCATAATACTCTCGATAAATACCGGCCAGGTCCTCAAAAGAAATCTTTTTTACCGGCCGGGTATAAATCGTCGACAAAATCCCCCGAGACATGGGCACCAGATGAGGGGTAAAAGTAAGCTTAATCGTTTCCCGGGCCAATAAACTCAGTTCTTGTTCTATCTCCGGTATATGTCGATGTCCTCCCCCAACTTTATAGGCCTTAAATCCTTCCCCGGCTTCGGAAAAGAGGCTTCCCAGGCTCAAAGAGCGTCCGGCCCCGCTGACGCCGGATTTCGAATCAGCGATGATCGGATCGGTTTTTATCAGTTTTTCCTTCAAAAGAGGGGCGATTCCCAAAATAATACTGGTTGGATAGCAACCGGGGTTCCCGATCAATCGCGCCTTTTTTATTTCCTGTCCGTGAATCTCCGGCAAACCATAGACGGCCTCATCCAATAACCATGGAGCCTCATGGGGAATGTCATACCAATGTTCATAGACGTTGCCTTCCCTAATACGGAAATCGGCGCTTAGGTCGATGATCTTGCATTTTGACTGCTTGACCAGCTGGGGAATCAACTCCATGGCCTTTTGGTGAGGAACCGCCGTGAAAACGATTTCTGAATCCTTGGCCATCTCTTTCACATCGGGGGCCTCAAAAGTAAGATCCCTCTCACCCAATGAAGGGAAAATTTTTCTGACAGGTATCCCTTCATACTGTCTGGAGGTCACTCGAACCACTTCCACCCCTGGATGGTGAAATAACAGCCGCAGTAATTCCAAACCGGTATATCCGGACCCTCCGACAACGGTTACTTTCTTTTTTTTCTTTTTCATTATCTTTCACCCCTTGGATAAAAAAAAGGGAAGGCCTTCCGTCAGGCCTTCCCTCAAAAAAATATATCGGCAACTAAGCGTTAACGTTTGGAATATTGATAACGGGCCCTGGCCCCTTTCTGGCCGTACTTTTTCCGTTCTTTGACCCTTGAATCCCGAGTTATAAACCCGGCCTTCTTCAAGACGGCCCGCAACTGGGAGTCATAAACCAACAAGGCCTTGGTAATCCCTTGTTTAATGGCACCGGCCTGTCCGCTCAGGCCGCCTCCCGTCACATTGACCAGGATATCGAATTTCCCTACCGTATCGGTCAATTCAAGAGGTTGAAGGACAACCATCTTGGCTGTCTCCCGACTAAAATAGCCGTCAATCGGTCGCCCGTTTATAGTTATTAATCCGGTCCCGGGTCTTAGCCAAGTCCGGGCGATTGCTTCCTTCCGTTTTCCCGTCGCGTAAAATTCCTTGTCTGCCATAATCCCTTCCAAATTTCTTAAGATAAAACGATTGGTTGTTGGGCCGCATGAGGATGGTCGGGACCAACGTAAACCTTTAATTTTTTATTTAATTTTCTGCCGAGGCTGTTTTTCGGCAACATCCCTTTGACCGCCTGCCGGATCAATTCTTCCGGCTTATTCTCTTTTAACTTTTTGGCGGTAATCGATTTAAGACCGCCGATGAAACCGGTGTGACGGTAATAGACCTTTTGATCCAGTTTTTTCCCTGTCAGGAGTATCTTTTCGGCGTTGACCACGACCACAAAATCCCCGGTATCGGCATAAGGGACGAATTTGGGGTTATTTTTCCCCCTCAACTGTTGGGCCACGGTTGAAGCTAACCGCCCCAAGACCTTTCCTTCGGCATCAATCAGGCACCAACCCCGTTGGATATCATTTTTCTTCGGAATGTAGCTTTTCATAAATTTGTCAACTCCATATTATAAAAAGAATAATATTACTTAAGAATTCATTTTTGTCAACAAAATTATTAATAGGCCTTGCCAAATTTTTATTGGTCTCTCTTTCACGGATCATTTCCAGGAAGCTAAAAACAGGATAAATAATCTCCTGTGCGGACTATCCTGGCCTTGTATCTTCCCGGTAAATCGGCTATATATATTCAACGGATCGACGTTCAGGTCCCTTTTTATTTCCGGAGGTTTTCTTTTGAATGACTCCCTGATCGAGAGAATTAGCCTGCTTCAGAAACCCCTGGGGTACTCTTTTAAAAATCTGTCTTTATTAAAAGAGGCCTTAACCCACCGTTCTTTCGTTAATGAAAATCTCGGATCCGAGTTGCCTCACAACGAACGGTTGGAATTCCTGGGGGATGCCGTTTTAACCCTAACGCTTAGTGATCTCTTGTTGAAAAAATATCCGGATTTGCAGGAGGGTAGTCTTTCCAGGATCCGGGCCGGCCAGGTCAATGAACGAAAGCTGGCCGATCTGGCCCTTCAATTGGACCTGGGAGACTATTTGCTGATCGGGAAAGGGGAAGAGATGACCGGAGGCCGGGAAAAACCTTCCATTCTGGCCAATACTCTGGAGGCCCTTCTCGGGGCCGTTTTTCTTGACGGCGGGTTTAAGGCTGCCTCCCTTTTGGTGGACCATCTTTTCCGAAACGAATTAAAGGATGATTTCGACCTGGCTGGCAGCGACTATAAAACCCTCCTTCAGGAATACTGTCAGAGCAGGATCAAAAGGATTCCGGTCTATCGACTATTCCGGGAAGAAGGCCCGGATCATCAAAAGATATTCTATGTCGAAGTAACCATCCAGGACCAGGTTATCTCCAAGGGGCAGGGACGTACCAAAAAAGAGGCTCAACAGAAGGCAGCCGAAAAGGCCTTAGTACAGTTAAGAACTCAAAGCTTATGATCATATTGTCCTGTTACCTAGTTAACTTGACCGTTTCGGCATTCAATCTTGAGATGCTTCCGTCATGACCCCTTTCATTATTCCTATATTTCTACCCCAAATGGGCTGTTCCTACCGCTGTCTCTATTGTCATCAGGAAAAGATCACCCGTAGACCGGGAACGCTTTTGGACCGGGACGCGTTTATTCATCTGGTGGAAAAAGGGCTCTCTTCCCCCAAAAAAGAGGATCGGGAGGTTGAGATAGCCTTTTTTGGCGGGACCTTTACCAATCTTCCAGAGGATGTTCAAAAACTGTTATTGGATTGGACCGAACCCTACCTTGCCCAGAATCAAATCACCAGTCTCCGATTATCGACCCGCCCCGAGGCCCTCTCCCCTGAAAGAATCGAGCGTTTATGGGATCTAGGAGTTAGGACCATCGAGCTGGGCGTTCAATCTCTAAACGATACGGTACTTGAACGATCCAGACGGGGCCATACCGCCCAGGAGGCTATTGAGGCTATAAAGCTCTTAAAGACCTATCCTCTGACTATTGGCGTTCAACTCATGACCGGCCTACCGGGTGATTGTCCCGAAACCTTCATCGAAACCGTCAATCAAGTCATCCGTCTTAAACCCCATTTGATTCGGATCTATCCAACCCTGGTTCTAAAAAATACGGCCCTTGCCCAATGGTGGACAGAGGGTCGGTACTCTCCCTTATCTCTCCATGACTCCGTGACCTTATGTGCTCAAGCCCTGGAACTTTTCGAGGAGGCCGGCATAAAAGTCATCCGAATGGGCCTTCAGGAACACGAAGGTCTGCGCCTGGAAAAGGATCTGGTTGCCGGCCCCCACCATCCGGCCTTCGGTTCCTTGGTCCGGGGGGAATGGTTTTTAAGAAAACTCCTTCGAGACCTTAATACGCAGAAACCCTTACATTCTCCAGTTGTCCTTCACCTCGCTCCCCGGGAGGGAGATTATCTTTTAGGGAATCGGCGAAGGAATCTAACCCGTCTAACTACGCTGTTGGGGATGAGTGAAATCAGGATTCAGATCGATCCCCAAGCGCCTCCGGGCAGAGGGCACACACCCTAAACGCAACGAATCAAAAGGAATTGGCTACCCTATGTCCTTTAAATCCGGTTTTATTACCCTCATCGGGGCCCCTAATGTGGGGAAATCAACCCTGCTGAATGCCCTTTTGGGCCAAAAGATCTCCATCGTCTCCTCCCGCCCTCAAACCACTCGAAATCGTATTCTGGGTGTAAAACACCTGACGGGCGGGCAAGCCGTTTTCCTGGATACCCCCGGTGTCCTGGAACCAAAAGGTTTACTGAACCAGTCTCTGATTCAGGTCTCCTTAAAATCTCTGGAAGGGGTCAATCTGATCCTCCTTCTGATCGAACCTTTTCCCGCCGCCCTCTCTCTCCCCCCGAACCTCCTAGCCCGTTTATCCAGGAGCACGACCCCCATCTTTCTGGTGATCAACAAAATAGACCTGGTGGACAAGAAAACCCTCCTCCCTCTGATGGACCAGGCTTCAACCCTCCTCCCTTTTGAAAAAATCATTCCTCTTTCGGCCCGAACCGGCGAGGGGTTGGAGACCCTGGAAAATTCTCTCCTGCCGTTTCTCCCCGAAGGCCCCCCATATTTTCCGGATGATATGGTCACCGACCTTTCGGAAAGGTTCTTGGTGGGGGAATTAATCCGGGAAAAGGTTTTCCGGCTAACCTCTCAGGAGGTCCCTTATGGGGTAGCCGTTACGGTGGAATTATTTAAAGAGAGAGAGGATAAGCCCCTGACCCATATCCAGGCCACCATTCATGTGGAGAGGGATTCCCAAAAAGGAATCCTCATCGGGAAAAAAGGCCAAATGCTGAAAACCATAGGACAACAGGCCCGGGAGGATATGGAAGTCCTCCTGGATAACAAGGTCTTCCTCGAATTATGGGTCCGGGTGGAAAAAGACTGGAGCAAAGACACCAAATTTTTAAGGAAGTTCGGATATGAGGAATGAGGAGATAAAAGAACTGAAATAAAGAACGGGCTGCCTGTTGCTAATAAACCCGCAACCGGCAGCCCGTTAGAGATTAAGATTTTATCGTCTAATTATTTGGCGAGCGGTTTGGCCAAGGTTTCACCAAAGGCCTTTTCATCCATCAAGGCCCCTTCGGCAATCAACTGACGATACTTCAAGAAATTGACCACATCCTGACCGGTGATCTTCTTGGTATTGAAGGCCCCAAAGCCCAGGAAGGCTTCACCCATCATATTGGCAGCCAGCCAATGACGGTTATAGTTCTTGGAGTAATCCCAGAAGAACTTCTTTTTGGCCCGGATCGAGTCAATGGATTTGATCAAACAGCCCGGAAACAGGTTGGCAAAGGTCCAGACCATCCGGTCCACTTCGGCATCGAGGAGGCTGAAATCATAGTCATTGGCCTTCAGTTTGTTGTTGACCCATTCTCTGGCCTGTTTAAACTCATCGCCTTTTTTGAATTCGCCGTAAACGATCTCCCCGTCAGCCACATACTGATCGGTAATAACCTGGGGGTTGCGGACCCATTTCCCATTATCGTCTTTCAGGACGGGGACGCATTTGGAGATCAAGGTTTTGGCCTTCATTTTGTAAGCAGACCACATCTCACAGCTGACGCAGTTCCACATGGCATCTTCCATGCCTAAAAACCAGGGCAGGAAGTCGGACGACCCGCCATCAGGGGCGGACCCATGCTTCGGACCGGCCTGACCGAAAATGGCCAGATCGGAAGAGATAGCCAGATCGCAGGCCATACCGATTTCCTGTCCGCCGGCGACACGCATCCCGTTGACCCGGCTGATAACCGGTTTTTTGCAGGCCAGGATGGCATCGACCATGTTATTGAAAAGTTCCATGTAGGCACCGTATTCTTCCGGACGACGGCTGTAATATTCGGAATACTCTTTGGTGTTGCCGCCGGTGCAAAAGGAATAGGGGCCGGTTCCGGTAAAAACGGTGGCCACTACGGAGCGGTCCGTAGAGGAGTTTTCCATCCCGGCGATGACTCCTTTGACCATTTCGGTGGTGTAGGAGTTGTACTGAGCGGGATTATTCAGGGTAATCCAGGCCACATAAAGCCCGGGAACCTCATTCCCCTTGGGGTCTTTTAAGGGTTTTTTCTCATAAACGGTACAAGGGGCCTGAGTCCCCCAATGTTCTGAACCATAGCGATCATGATTCTTTAATCCATCTTCTCTTGGCATCCAAGCTATCGACATAATTCTATCTCCTTTCAGTTTCTTTTGCTTATTTTTTTGTTTTTCTGGGTGGATCCGGCGGTCAAGGATTTCCTCGACCGCCGCCACTTCACTTTCCGGTTCGACCGGTTAAGGTCCTTTAGAAATCCGGAGTCAAAACGATCCGTTTGGCCGGAGAACCGGCTTTATGGACCTCGTCAAAGGTTTCTTTGATGGTGCTCATGGGCCGGGTTTCGACAAAGGGTCCGATGTCAATCTTTTTAGTAAGGATCATGTCCAATACCGGCGGATAGTATTCCGGCAGACATCCCCAGGTCCCTAGAATATCGGCATCAAAAGCCATCAACCGGCCCAACATATACTCGGTTTTGGCCATGCCGAAACCGACGACGATCAGCTTACCCACAAAACTCAAGAGGGCCAAAGCCATCTCCTGACCGGCCTTTACCCCGGACACTTCAAAAATCTTCCAACCCGTATTCGGCAGTCCGTTGGTTTTACAGATATCCCTGAACTCTTTGGAAATGGCCCCGGCGTCTTTGTCTTTAGAGTTGATGACAAAATCGGCCCCAAATTTTAAGGCCCGGTTTAGTTTTTCCTCATTTCGAGCCACACCGATGACGGTCTTGGCACCCAAGGCCTTGGCCATCTGGCCCATATACTGACCCACCCCGCCGGTGATACCGATAACGATCACATTATCACCCGGCTGGAGATCCGCTCGCTTAGCCGCCTGATAAGGCGTGGTGGCCGCATCGGCCACGACGGCCAACTGGGCCAGAGCAAAATCACCTCGGTTTTTCACTTCACATAAATCGATGCTGGGTACCGGGATATGGCTGGAGAAACCGCCATAAAGGCCCAGGCTGTTACCCGGCATCTTTTGAGCCAGGCAGCGATTGCCTCGGCCGGTTTTACAAAGGATGCACTGCCGGCAGGGCATAACCGCCGGAATGATCACTTCCTTACCAATCCAGGCCGCATCTCCGGCAATGACGGTCCCGGCAATTTCATGTCCTAGAGTCAGGGGGGGTTTATTGACAGTCGGAACGCCGTCATAAAAATATCCCAAATCGGTATGGCAGACGCCGCATCCGGCCACTTCCACTAAAACTTCTCCTGCCTTAAGTTCCGGAACCGGGATTTCGGCCAATTGAAATTTTCCAGGAATAACCTCTCCTGTTTCCTTGTTTTTGGAATAGGGCTGGACCATCTGCCAGGTCTTTATTGTCGTAGGTACTTGAGCCATATTAATGTCCTCCTTATTTATTTTAGGTTTTAAGATCGAGGCTTAAAAGATTCAAATGGAAAGCTCTTAAATTCAATTACTTGAGCTCTGGGACCCTGGAACCTTAACTTCACACTAGATCATCCCATACCCGCCATCAACACAAAGAAGCTGTCCGGTGATGTAATTGGCCTCATCCGATCCTAAAAAGACAAAGGCCGGGGTAATATCACCCGGTTCGGCAAAGCGTTCCAGTAAAATTCTGCGCATATAAATTTCCTGCAATTTCGGATCGCTGCGGATCTTTTCGGTCATATCGGTGGCCACGATTCCCAGAGAGATGACATTGGCGCAGACGGTATAACGGGCCAATTCCCGGGCCGTTGATTTGGTCATGGAAAGGATCCCGCCTTTGGCGGCGCTATAATTGATCTGCCCGACTGTTCCAACCAAACCGGCTACGGAGGTGACATTAATGATTTTGCCGCTCTTTTGTTCCATCATGATCAGGGCGGCGGCTTGGGTACACAGAAATGCCCCCTTCAGGTGGAGATCCACGACGGCATCCCATTGCTCTTCACTCATTTTATGGAGCATATTCGGCCGGGTGAAACCGGCATTATTGACCAATATATCCAACCTCCCGAAATGGGTTTTGGCCGCCTGAATAACGGCTACGGCATCCGCTTTTTGGGCCACATCTCCTTTAACCATGACCGCCTTTCTTCCAATTTTCTCGATCTCCTGAACAACTTCTTGGGCGGCGGTTTCATTTGAAGCATAATTGACAATAATGTCGGCCCCTTCTTTGGCATAGGCCAGGGCCACGGCCTTACCCACTCCGCGACTGGCTCCGGTGATCACGGCCGCTTTATCTTTTAAACGCATAGGACCCCCCTTTTTTCTCCGGTTCCTTAGGCCACAAGGCCGGGGAAGTAATCACAACTTAACTACATTGTAGTTAGAATGTAATTATATTAAGACTGCGTTTGATGTCAAGAAAAAAGTTATTGTTTTCACATCTATTGGTTTGTTATTATTGGCTCCCATGGTTAGACACTTTCTTCTAGGGCTCATTTCCTTTTTCTTTTTGGTGTCAGGGTGTTCGAAACAGGTGGTTAAGACCCCTGTAACCGGTACTCCTCCCCCTCCCCCCACCTCCACGAAAAGTCCGCCCGGCACACCCCAAAAAAGTGAACGAAAAGAAAGACCTTACATGGTGGATGGAAGATGGTATGTTCCGATTTCTTCGGTCGCCGAATATAAAGAAAAAGGAATCTGTTCCTGGTATGGACCTGATTTTCATGGGAAACAGACTTCATCTGGAGAAGTCTACGATATGTACGGCTATACCGCCGCCCACCGGATTCTTCCTTTTAATACCCAGGTAAGGGTTAAAAACCCAGCCAACAATAGAGAAATCTTTGTAAGAATCAATGATCGCGGCCCTTTTATGAAGGACCGCATTTTGGATCTTAGTTACACCGGGGCAAAAGAACTGGGACTGATCGGCCCCGGTACGGCCTTGATCGAACTGGAGGCGCTGGGTATACTAGAGGAGGTGGAAGAAAACGGTCAAAAAAGGACCCGACTCGTCCAACAGGTCGATTTCCGAAAGGGAGATTTTGCTGTCCAGATCGGGGCCTTCAAAGACCGGAACAATGCTTTACGTTTACAGGAGAGGCTTCTGGGAGACTATCCGCAGGCGATCGTCTCTGAAACGGACCGTTTCGGAGAACTTTTCTTCCGTGTCAGGGTAGGCCCCTATCCACGGCTGGAAGAGGCCCTCAGTTTACAAAAAGAATTGGAAAAGAAAGGATATGGGCAAACCTTTGTGGTAGCTCAGTAAACATCAAAACGGTTATCTGTCGTCCGATAAGTCACTAACCTATCCGCAGGATCAATCCGCACCGGCATTGACTCTTTTCCTTAAAACACCCGAGGTTTTAAAGACAACCACTCGCCTGGCTTTTAATTGGAGATCCTTATTGGTCTGAGGATTCCGCCCCCGGCGGGCCCGTTTCCGCTTAACCACGAACTTACCAAAGCCGCTGATAAGAATATTTTCTTCACTGGCCAGGCTTTTCTTCATGATTTCCAGTAACTGCTCAACCACATCTCTGGATTGACTTTTGCTGAACCCGATTTTTTCGTAGATTGTGGCAATGATCTTTTCTTTAGTCAGGGCCATCGTCCCGCTCCTTTCTTCTATCCGGACCTATTCAATGATTACCCGAAAAATTTCTTTTGCCTTTTAATGCCTGGCCTTTCATAACTCATCTATTTTAAAATGGAATTTAATATGCTCTAAGGAAAGGACCTTGTCAAGTATTTTTGTTGATTTTTTTCAGATGAATTTGCAGGAGGGCAATAGCCGCCGGGGTCACTCCAGAAATCCGGGAAGCCTGACCCAGCGACTGGGGACGAATCACTTTAAGCTTTTCTTTGATCTCATTAGAAATTCCGGACAAGGGACTATAGTCTATGTTTTCCGGAATAAGGGTTTGTTCAATCCGTTCCAGACGTTTGACCTGTTCTTCCTGCCGTTCCAGGTAGCCTTCATATTTGGCCTGGATGGTGAGTTGTTCGGCTGCCGAAGGCATAACGTGCTCTAATAATGGGCAAAAGGGGATTATGTTTTCCCATCCCAATTCCGGCCGCCGCAATAACTCCTTTAGCGGAATCCTTTTTCTCAGCGGAGGGCTACCTAAGCCTTCCAGCCTCATATTATGTTCCGGAGTCGGCGAGATCAGCGTCTTATTTAATAACTCCCATCCTTTTTCCACCGCCAGTTTTTTCCGGGAAAACAGGACATACCGGTCATCCGCCACCAGACCGATTTCTCTTCCTAATTCGGTTAAACGAAGATCGGCATTATCCTCTCTGAGCAGCAATCGATATTCCGCCCGAGAGGTGAACATTCGATAAGGTTCCTTGGTCCCTTTGGTCACCAGGTCATCAATCAGAACCCCGATATAGGCCTGAGAACGGCCCAGGACGAGAGGCCCCCTCTCTTGGGCCTTTAAAGCGGCATTGATTCCGGCCATTAAACCCTGGGCAGCGGCTTCTTCATACCCGGATGTGCCGTTGATTTGACCGGCCAGATATAATCCGGCAACAGTTTTTGTCTCCAGGGTGGGGTACAATTGAGTGGGAAAAACAAAATCATATTCGATGGCATACCCCGGCCGAACCATTTCGACGGCTTCCAGGCCGGGAATGGATCGCAGCATGGCCAACTGGACGTCAACCGGCAAACTGGTTGATATCCCATTTGGATAATACTCCGTCGTCTTTCGGCCTTCCGGTTCCAGAAAGACCTGATGTCTGACTTTATCGGCGAACCGAACCACCTTATCTTCAATAGATGGGCAATATCGGACCCCGGTCCCCTTGATCCGCCCCCCATAAAGGGGTGATTGATCTAAATTAGCCCGGATGATCTCATGAGTAAGCGGTTGAGTATAGGTCAGAAAACAGGGAACTTGTGGTTGGTGGACGGATTCAGTCATAAAGGAGAAGGGAATCGGGGTTTCATCACCGCCCTGAGGAGACAAGGATCTGAAATCAATTGATTTCCCTTGCAAACGCGGTGTAGTCCCGGTCTTGAGTCGTCCCATCTCCAAGCCTAGGGCCTTCAGAGAGCCGGAAAGGGCTATTGAGGCCGGGTCCCCCATCCTGCCGGCCGGAAACTGGGTAAATCCAATATGGATCAAGCCCTCTAAAAAGGTCCCGGTGGTCAAAACGATGGTTTTTGACTCGAAGAGTTGTCCTAAATGGGTCTTCAGGCCTCTAATCTTCCGATTTTCAACCAAAAGTTCGTCAACCATGGTTTGTTTGATATCAAGTCCCGGTTGATTTTCGACCACCCAGCGAAGCCTTTGTTTATAATCCTCCATATCGGCCTGGGCCCTGGACGACCAAACCGCCGGTCCTTTTTGGGTATTCAAGCGGCGGAACTGAATACCCGTCTCGTCAATATTTCTGGCCATCTCTCCGCCCAGGGCGTCAATCTCTTTAACCAGGTGTCCTTTGGCTAAACCGCCGATGGCCGGATTACAGGACATGGCCCCGATATGATCGATATTGACGGTCAATAGTAAGGTACGACATCCCATCCGGGAGGCTGCCAGGGCCGCTTCACCTCCGGCATGTCCGGCCCCTACAACGATGACCTCATAATGATTGTCCCCACAGCCTTTCATCTTTCCTCCAGTTCCTCCAAACAAAAAAACGGCCGATAGATCCATGGGATCTAATCGGCCGCAAAGGGTGATGGTTTACCCGAGATTATTTTTTCATTTTTTTCATAAAAATAGCTTCGGCTTTATTAGCAGCAGCCTCGGCTTTATCGGCCGCTTTTTCAGCCCTATTGGCCGCCAGCTCTGCCTTCTCAGCCGCCATCTCCGCTTTTTTGGCCGCCGCTTCAGCTAAACCGGCCGAAGCCTCCGCCTTTTTGGCTGCATTCTCAAGCCGACTGTAATCAACTGCCGGTGGTGGAGTCTGAATTACCGGTGTGGCTGTGGTTTTTGGTGTTTCTACGGGGCAATCTTGGATAAAACAGGTACATCCCAAGCCAAAGATGCCGAAAAATGATAGAAGTGTTAAAGACAATATCATTTTATGGACTTTTCCAGGTCGGGTCATTCCCTTTCACCTCCTCTCGACCATTCTTAACTTATATAGACTTAAACCAAATTAGGTTTTTCTCCCCTTGATAAAATAACTAAAAGGGAAAAAAAAATTTGTCAAGGAGAAAATTAGATTATTACGCTATACCATCTGAGTATTTATCTCTAACATTTGGTTAGCTTTTGCTGATATCAACGGGTATCCCGTTTTTTTCTTTTAGGGTTCTTAGCAATAGGCCCTTATCCACCTTTTCCATTAAGCCCATGGTTTTTATCTTTGTTAAGCCATACTGGACCAAATCAGGAATTTTGTTATAGATATCCGGATGGACTTCCAAAAAGATCCTCCCTCCCTTAAAGCCCACCTTTACCGGTTGATAAATAAGTTCAACCGGTGTTTTCGGCGAAACCATCGGGAATAAGTTTTTGACATCTTCAGGATAGAGACGGATACAGCCGTGGGTCACTAACCGGCCGACTGCCCAGGGAAAATTGGTCCCGTGTATCCCATACCCAGGCAAGGACAAACCCAGCCAATAATCCCCCAAAGGATTTTCCGGTCCCGGCGCCATAGTTTTCATCTGATATTTTTCTTGAAGCGATTTGGGGATATGCCAGGTAGGCTTTTCCCTTTTATTGACAACCCAGCCGATCCCTTCAGGAGTAAACCAACCCTGATCTCCGATTCCCACCGGATAGGTCCGAACGAGCGCATGAGACTTGAGAAAAAAATATAAGCGCATCTCGGGGACATTGATGACCAACCCAAATTTCTTGGAGGGAGGAAGAATCCATTGACTGGGGATATGGATCTTCATTCCTTTTGGGGGAATCCAGGGGTCGATGTCCGGATAAATGGCCTCCAATTCATTGAAGCCCAGGTCAAAATTCCGGGCCACATCTAAGAAAGTATCTTTTTCTAGGATGGTATATTCTTCCAAAAGGCCGATAACCGTATCGGCTCGAGGATCGAGAGGGAGCTTTGGGTCGGGAAGGCGATAAGGATAGGCCCCGCCGGCCCATGTTTGAAGAGGGGCCAGCAGGAAACCTATCACGATGGAGATCAAAAAAAGTTTGTATGGAGAATAAGCACTCCTCACACTTTTTCAATCCGGACGGCGCAGACTTTTAATTCCGGGATTTTTGCCACCGGATCCAGGGCCGTTTGGGTCAAACGATTTGCCGAGGCTTCAGCATAATGAAATGGGATAAAAATAGTCCCTTTGGGAGAACGATCGGTTATTCTGGTCTTGGCCTCCAGATCTCCACGGCGGGAGATGACCTTCACCCGCTCTCCATCCCCAATATTAAGGGCCTGGGCATCCTCAGCCGAGATCTCGATCAAACATTCCGGGGCGTTCTCTTCCAGGCCTTTGCTTTTTCTGGTCATGGTACCGGTATGATATTGATACAAGACCCGTCCGGTGGTCAAGGCCAGAGGGTATTCGGCATCCTGGATTTCCATGGGTCCCTGGTAAGCAATGGCATGAAATTTCCCCAATCCCCGGGTGAATTTTTCGCCGTGCAAATAAGGCGTCCCCGGGTGATCATCGGTTGGGCACGGCCATTGGAGCCCCACCCGGTTAATCCGCTTATAACTGATCCCGGCATAGGATGGGGCCACGGAACAGATCTCTTCAAAGACGGCTTCCGGGTTGGCGTAGGTCATGGGCAAGCCCATCCGGTTGGCCAGATCAACAAAAATCTGCCAATCCGGCCTGGCCTCTCCTTGAGGAGGAATGGCCTGACGGACTCGTTGAACCCGCCGTTCCGTATTGGCAAAAGTCCCTTCTTTTTCGGCAAAGGAGACACCCGGGAGAACAACATCAGCCAATTGGGCCGTCTCGGTTAAAAAGAGATCCTGGACCACCAGGAAATCCAGAGACTGAAGGGCCTTGATTAAATGATGGGTATCCGGATCGGAAACAACCGGGTTTTCCCCAAAGATGTAAAGTCCGCGAATTTCTTTCTTCAAGGCCGCCTGGGACATTTCCATCAGGGTCAGACCAGGCTGATTGGAAAGACCGGTCACTCCCCAGGCCTTTTCAAACTTTTCCACAATAGCCGGGTCGGTCACAGCCTGATAGGCCGGAAAAACATTGGGCAGGCCGCCCATATCACAGGCCCCCTGCACATTATTCTGTCCCCTTAAAGGATTGACCCCGGCACCTGGATATCCCACATTGCCGCAGACCATGGCCAAATTCGCCAAGGACTTCACGTTATCGGTCCCATGGGTATGTTGCGTAATCCCCATGGTGTAATAAATAGCCGCTTTATCACTGGCGTATAATCGAGCCGCTTGATACAAATCCTTTTCCGGGATCCCGGTGACGGATGACACGAAGGAGGGTGTATAGGAGGCCACAGCCGCCTTGACCTCATCAAAGCCCTCGGTCCGGGCTTTAATATAATCGTTATTCAGGAGACCTTCTTCAATGATGATATGGATTAACCCATTGATCCAGGCCAGATCAGTTCCCGGTTTGGGACTCATCCAAATATGGGCGATCTCGGCTAATTCAATCTTCCGGGGATCTACCAGGATCAGTTTGGCCCCATTTTGAAGGACCGCCCGTTTAATCGCCGCACCCATGACCGGATGATTTTCCGTCGTATTCGAACCGGTAACCAGGATAACCTTGGCTTGTTCAATTTCGGCAATCGAGTTGGTCATCGCACCGCTTCCAAAGGCCGCAGCCAGACCGGCTACGGTAGAGGCGTGTCAGAGACGGGCACAATGGTCTATGTTGTTGTTTTTAAATATCCCCCTGACCATCTTCTGCATGAGGTAATTTTCTTCATTCGTAGCCCGGGCCGAGGTCAAACCGGCCAAGGCATTGGAGCCGTATTGATCACGAATGTCCAGAAAGCGCTTGGCGACCAGGTCCAAGGCCTCGTCCCAGGAGGCCTGACGGAATGACCCATTTTCTTTAATTAACGGCGCGCTCAGGCGATCGGGATGATTGATAAAATCAAACCCGAAACGGCCCTTGACGCACAGGTGACCATAGTTGGGGGCAATACCATCCACCCCGCTGACCCGAACCACCTTATCACTGATGGTTTCCAGATAAACCTGGCAACCCACCCCGCAATAGGTGCAGGTCGTCTTGGTCCGCTTCAGATTCCAGGGGCCGGGAAGTCCTTCAGTCTGTTCGGTCAAAGCCCCTGTGGGACAGTTGCCCACACAGAGCCCGCAGGAGACGCAGCGGTCATTGATCGCCGGGGTAAAGGATGGCGGTCCCCCGTCGGGACCTTTTATGACTTCCTTCAATTCAAAGGCATTTTGAATCTGATAATCGGTACAGCCAAAATAGCATTTTCGGCAAGTGATACATTTGTTGGGATCAACCTTGATGAGAGGATGTTGATCGGCCAGAGGATATTTTCGTTTGGTCCAGGGTTGGATCTTTTTGTCATCCACCTGATACAAGTCGGCATAGGCCCGGAGCCGACATTCCAGGGCATCCTGACAGCCGCAGGACAGGCAGCGGGTGGCCTCTTCCATGGCCTCTTGTTGGCTGATGGTCGCTTCCACTTCTTTATAATTCTTTTCCCGCTCCGGCAGAGGCAGATGGGGTTGATGGACC
>Ga0233425_10005239_pt1 | contig 20701 bp, 19 predicted proteins | sample Watercolumn_Towu_2_FD_181712 | JGI IMG/M metagenome (GOLD analysis project Ga0233425, IMG submission 181712) | Freshwater microbial communities from Lake Towuti, South Sulawesi, Indonesia - Watercolumn_Towuti2014_140_MG | ecosystem: Environmental > Aquatic > Freshwater > Lake | place... | reverse complement strand
TGCACACGACAGCCGAGTCGCACGACCGCGTGATGGTGATCGAGGTGATGGGTCGCGACGCCGGTTGGATCGCGCTGCACGCAGGTCTGGCGGGTGGAGCGACCGCGATTCTGGTACCAGAAGTGCCTTTTGATTTGACGGAAGTCGCAGCCATCGTGTCGCGGCGGCACGACCGCGGTCGGTACGCGTCGCTGGTGGTCGTGGCCGAGGGCGCCAAGCCGAAGGCGGGCACGCTCGATGTTCCCGAGCCCAAGCTCGACAAATACGGCCGCGAACCGCACGGCAGCATCAGCCACGTGATCGCGCCGGTGTTGTCGCGGCTGACTGGATACGAGTCTCGCGTCGTGCAGCTCGGCCACGTGCAGCGCGGCGGCACTCCGACCGCCTACGACCGCGTGCTCTCATCGCGATTCGGTCTCGCCGCAGTCGACGCGATTCTCGAGCGCGACTTCGGCAAGATGGTCGTCTTGAAGTGCGGACAAATCGAGCGGGTCTCGATGCAAGCGACCCGCGGCAAGACGCGCACCATCGACCTCGAGTTGTTCAACGACGTGGCGCGCTCCTTCTTCGGGTGATGCAATGACCGCGGCGCAAGACTGGATGCGGGAGATCTCGGCAAAGCACTGGATTGCCAACGAGTACGTCGCCGGATCGGGAAAACGAACCCCGGTCGTCGACCCCGCCACGGGCGAGACGATCGCAGAGTTCGCGCACGCCACGCCTGATGAGATCGACAAGGCGCTCGCTGCAGCCTCGCGAGCGCAGCGCGAATGGTGGGCGATGAGCGCGCTCGATCGCGCGAACGCGCTGCACCAGGTCGCCGACCGCATGCTGGCGATGACTCGCACGACGGGCGAAGTGCTCACGCGCGAGATGGGCAAACCGTTCCGCGAGTCGAACTGGGAGGGCGGAGCCTCCGCGTCGGCATTCCGCTACTACGCAGAGATTGCTCGAAACGAACAGGGCCGCGTTGCCGGGCCGGCGTTGCCCGGGCAGATGCACATGGTGCTGAAAGAGCCGCTCGGCACCGTCGTGTCGATCGTGCCGTTCAACTTCCCCGTGCTGCTCTTTGGCTGGCAGGCTGCCGCGGCGCTGGCCGCGGGCAACGCCGTGGTCGTGAAGCCGTCCGAGCTCACGCCGCTCACGCTGCTCACGGTGGCGCAGGCGTTCGACCATCTTCCGGCTGGTCTCGCGCAGGTCGTCACTGGCGGGGCAGAAGTCGGTCAGACGCTCGTCGCACACGAGCACACGCACGCCGTGGCGTTCACCGGCAGCGTGCCCGCGGCCCAAGCGGTGGCCAAGGCGGCTGCCGTGCGATTCAAGCCGGTGCTCATCGAGGCTTCGGGCAATGATCCGTTCATCGTGATGCCGTCGGCACCGCTCGACGCCGCCGCGCGAGGCGCGGCGTTCGCCGCCTTCCTCAACTGCGGGCAAGTGTGCACTTCGGCAGAGCGCTTCTATGTGCACACCGATATCTACGAACAGTTCGTCGATGCTCTCGTGCGACAAGCGCGCGAATTGCGCATCGGCAGCGGTCTCGATGCGGTGGATATCGGCCCGATGGCGTCGGTGCGCGAGCGCGATCGAGTCGAGCGCATCGTCGCGCGTGCCGTCGAGCAGGGTGCGACCATCCGCACGGGCGGCCGCCGACCAGCGCATCTCGCGTCGGGGGCGTTCTACGAGCCGACGGTGCTCGAGGTCAAGCACGACTTCGACATCATGCACGGCGAGTGTTTCGGTCCGCTCGCACCGATCTGCCGCGTGGCCGACCTCGACGAGGCGATTGTGCGCGCCAACGACTCGCAGTTAGGTCTCGGTGCCAACATCTACACCCAAGATCTCGCCGAGGCGTTCCGCGCCATCCACGAGATCGAGAGCGGCATCGTGTGGGTGAATACTCCGCTCAACGACAACGACGCCGTGCCGTTCGGCGGCCGCAAGTTCACCGGAGCCGGACGCGAACTCGGGTCGGAAGGCCTCGACCAATTCCGGCGGTCGAAGATGGTGATGATCGCGCCGACTGCACAACCCGACCCGGAGTGGTTCCCGTATCCAGACGGAGACGCCTTCAACGCCTAGCCGCGGGGCGGCGATTGGACACAAGGTCGCGCCCGCTCCGCTGGGCCGCGACTTCTCCTGGCTGACTATTCCGCGCCGTGCACACACCTCGACGAAGCGCTCGAGGTGAGCGCCCGAGCAAAGGAGCGGTACTTGACAAACCTTCACACCAACGAGATGATGCGGGTGATGACCACCGAGACGCCCGTTGAATCCGCCGACGACTTCGACGCGCCGGCGACGCGCGGGTTCGTGCGCTACGAGATCGGAAAACTGCGCACCGAGATGATCGCAGGTTTTGCGGCGTTGCGTGACGAGATGGTGAAGGGCGATGCCAGCCTGCGCCAGGAATTGCGTGATGAGATGGTGAAGGGCGATGCCAGCCTGCGCGCAGAAATCCACCGTCTTGAGATCGGACTGCGCCAAGACATGGCTTCCATGCACCGGTCGCTTCTGCGCTGGTTCGTCGCCACCCAAATCGCAACCATCGGCGTGGTCGCAGCACTCATAAATTCACTCGGCGGCTGAACAACCCACCCCCGACGTTCACCAGAAATCAACGTCCGACTGCGATTCTCTCTCGTCGTTGAACAACTCAGCGATGCTGTGGCACTCTGCCGCAGCCCAAATAGAGGGAACCACGAGGGAAACAGACATTATGGCAATCAACATGGATTCAGAAGACATCGGCAGCAACAACTCCGATAACCGCACGTTCCAAGACGTGCTCGACAAGTTCGTCTCGCGACGCACAGTGCTCGCGGGCGGTCTGGCCGGGGCGGCGTTCGCGTTCGCTGGCAGCAAAGTGTCGGCGAGCGGCATCGAACCGACCAAGCGCACCGCGAGCGGCGTGGCCGCGAAGGCCCGCCCGACGATCGGGTTCACGCACATTCCGCTGCAAAACTCGCCGATGCCGACCATCGCGCCGGAGTATCAGTTCAGGACGCTCATTCCGTGGCGCACGCGTCTCGACGGCAAGGGTGAGTTCGCCGAGAACCTGAGCTCGGCCGATCAGGCGGCGTCGATGGGCCTCGGGCACGACGGCATGCACTACTTCGGCGACAACCGCAAGGGGATGCTGGCGATCAATTTCGAATACGGCACGAACTCGCACGCGCTCGGCAAGTCGGAGCCGACGAGCCTCGAGGAGGTCCGCATCTCGCAGCACCTCCACGGCGTTGGCGTCGTGTACATCGAGCAAGGCCCGAAGGGTTGGTCGATGAAAAAAGACAAGCGCAATCGCCGCGTGCACGTCAACACGCCGGTGACCTTCAGCGGTCCGGCTGCCGCCAGCGCGCTCCTCGTGAACACCGCCGGCAACGCTTTCGAGGGCACGTTGAACAACTGCGCCAACGGCTACACGCCGTGGGGCACCTACCTCACCTGCGAGGAGAACTTCAACGGCTACTTCGGATCAACGAATCCGTCGTGGAAAGCGAGCGCCGAAGAAACCCGCTATGGCGTGGGCGCGAACGGATTCGGCTACGCATGGCACAAGTTCGACCCGCGTTTTGACCGCTCGCAACCGGGCTACGCCAACGAGATCAACCGCTTTGGCTGGGTGGTCGAGGTCGATCCCGAGGCTCCCAAGGCGGCGCCCGTCAAGCGCACCGCCCTCGGTCGCATGAAGCACGAGGGTGCCGAAGTGGTGGTGGGCGCGAAGAACCGCGTGGTGGTGTACATGGGCGACGACGAACGCTTTGACTACATCTACAAGTTCGTATCCGCGGGGGACTACAAAAAGATGGTCGCCGCCGGCAAGAGCCCGCTCGATGAAGGCACGTTGTACGCGGCGCGCTTCAACGACGACGGAACGGGCGAGTGGCTCGAGCTCACTCCGCGGAATCCCGCGCTCTCGTCGTGGACGATCGACAAGATCCTCGTGCACGCTCGCCTCGCCGCCGACCTCGCGGGCGCGACGAAAATGGACCGCCCCGAGTGGATCACGACGGGTGCCGACGGCTGGCAGTACGGCACGCTGACGAACAACTCGAACCGCGGGCGCACCGGACAACCAGGCGTCAACGCGGCGAACCCGATTCGGCAGAACACCGAGGGTCACATCATTCGCTGGAAGGACGCCGACGGGAACCTCGGCATGACCTTCCAGTGGAACCTCTTCCTCGTGGCCTCAGAGACCTTCGACGAGGGCGGTCAGATGTTCGGCTCGCCCGACGGAATCTGGGCCGACCCCGACGGGCGCATCTTCATCCAAACTGACGGCACGCAGCCAGGCAAGAACAACGACCAGATGCTGGTCGCGGATGCCAAGACCAAGGAGGTGAAGCGCATCTTCACCGGCGTCGCGGGATGCGAGGTGACCGGTGTGGCGGTCACGCCGGATCGCAAGACGATGTTCGTCAACCTGCAACACCCCGGCGACGGAGACCCGAAGATCTCGAACTACCCGGCGCCGTTCACCGGAGCAGGCGGGCCCAAGCCGCGCGACTGCACCATCGTCATCACCCGCAAGGACGGGGGAATCATCGGCAGCTGAGACGCGTGCGGCGCGACTCTGCTCAACGTGTCATACGCAGCGCTTCCTGCCGGAAGGCAACCAGGTACCCCTTCACCTGCGTTGTCTTCTGGCAGGGTGCTGGCGTCGAGCGGCAGACATGCGACGGGTCGACGTGGTAACGCGCAGCGAGATCCGGTCGCGCGAATCGTGTTCCCACAATTGCACCACGCGGAACCCGAGGGCACGCAACTCGCGCGCCTTGCGCTGATCGCGGAGACGATTGCGCCGCACCTTCTCGCGCCACCAGGCCGCGTTGCGTTTGGTGCCACGGAAGCAACGCGGGCAACCGTGCCAGAAGCATCCATGCACGAAAATCGCCACGCCGTGGTCGGGCAGCACGAAGTCGGGTGTGCCGGGGAGCGAGCGCACGTTGCGGCGGAACTTGAGCCGTAGCGCGCGAAGCGTCCGCGCAGTCTCCACCTCGGGCTTCGTGCGGGAAGTCTTCACGAGTCGCATGCGTGCCGACACCTCGGGCGTCGGTGCGCGCATGTGACTAGTTCGGCGGACCGAACTGGCGGTCGCCGGCGTCACCCAAGCCCGGCACGATAAAGGCGCGCTCGTTGAGATGACTGTCGATTGATGCGGTGATCACGTGGAGGTTCATGCCGGTCGACTCCAAGTGCTTGATGCCCTCGGGTGCCGCCAGCACGCACGCGACATAGATAGTGCTGCTGGCTCCGCGGTCGACGAGCACCTTGCAGCCGTGCGCGAGCGACCCGCCGGTTGCCAGCATCGGGTCGAGTACCACACACGTGCGACCGGCGAGGTTGCGCGGCAGTTTCGCGACGTACTCGCTCGGCTCGTGCGTCTCTTCGTCGCGCTGCACGCCGACGACGGCGATGTCGGCGTCGGGCAGCAGTTCCATCGCGGCGGGCAACATCCCGAGGCCTGCCCGCAAGATCGGCACGAGCACGGGTCGGCTGGTGAGTCGCACGCCGTCGGTCGTGGCGAGGGGTGTCGTGACCTTGCGTGGGCTGACTGGGATGTGGCGGGTCGCCTCCGCGACCACCACCAATGAGAGTCGTCGCATCTCAGCGCGGAAGATCTGATTTGAGGTGTCTTGGTCGCGCAAGTGGGTGAGTGCTTCTTGGGCGACTGGGTGGTCGACGACGGTCACGTGAACGGGCATATGTTCATCCTTGCCGATGCGACCTGCGCCGCGCGAAACGCGAAGTTGTCGGGCAGTTCGGCTGCGGCGGGCAAGGCCGCAACTAGCGTCGTGTTCGTGCGCATCGACAAGGCCGTGCGCATCGATACCGTCGCCTCGCGCAACGACTGCGAACGAGCGGGTGCGCTGTTTGACGAGGTGTGGGGCATGCGGGGGATGGTGCCCAACGAGGTGATCATCGCCACCGTGCACGCGGGCGGCTATGCGTCGGTGGCCCGGCTTGACGGCGAGGTCGTCGGTGCCAGTTGGGGGTTCCTCGGAGCCCACGGCGACGACCTCACGCTGCACTCGCACGTCACCGGAGTCCGCGCCGCCGTCGGTTCTCGCGGGGTGGGTGCTGCGCTCAAGCATCATCAGTGGCACTGGGCGAAAGAGCACGGGCTGCACGCAATCACGTGGACCTTCGACCCACTCGTGCGCCGCAACGCCTACTTCAACCTCGTGAAACTCGGTGCCGTGGTCGTCGAATACCACGAAGACTTCTACGGCTCGATCAGCGACGGACTCAACAGCGGGGAGCACACCGATCGACTCGTCGTGCAGTGGCCGGTGCGCGGGCACGAGGAGCCTCCGCGCGGTGTCCATGCGCCGGTAGGCGACTCGATGATTCACACTCCTGACGACATCGAATCACTGCGGCGCAGCGATCCGTCATCGGCGAAAGTGTGGCGCGCCCGCCAGCGCGAGGATTTGCGCAAAGCGTTCGCGGGCGGCTGGCGTATCGCCGGGCTCTCCGTCGACGGAAGTTATTCGCTGGTGCGAACGACCGAGGCTGGTCCGGCATGATCGAGGAAATCCGTCTGCGTCGCGCGCACATCGAACTCATCGCGCCGTTCCGCACGAGTTTCGGCGTAGAAACCGCGCGCGAGTTGCTGTATCTCGAGGTGGTCGGCGACGGTGTGAGCGGTTGGGGAGAGTGCACCGCGATGAGCGAGCCGATGTACTCCAGCGAATACGTCGACGGATGCGAAGGGGTGCTGCGGCGCTTCATGCTGCCCCTCGTGCGCCGTGACACCACGGCGCAGTCGTTCAACGAATCAGTCAGCGGAATACGCGGGCACTACATGGCCAAGGCCGTGCTCGAGACGGCGCTGCTCGACCATCAACTGCGTCGCGAAGGCAAGAGCTTCGCTGCGTTTTTCGGCGCCACGCAGCGCCGCGTGCGCTCCGGTGTGTCGGTCGGTATCCAGCCGACCATCGACGACTTGTTGCGAGTGGTGCGGCGCTACCTCGACGACGGATACTTGCGTATCAAACTGAAGATCGAACCGGACTTCGACCTGGAACCCGTGCGCGCCGTGCGCCAGGCCTTCGGCGACGGGCTGCTCTTGCAGGTCGACGCCAACTCGGCGTACTCGCTCGACGACGCCGATCATCTCGCGAAGATGGACGACCTCAACCTTCTGCTCATCGAACAACCGCTGCCCGAGGAACAGATGGCGGCGCACGCGCAGCTCGCCAAACGCGTGCGCACTCCGATTTGCCTCGACGAGTCCATCGTGTCGGTGGCGGTCGCCCGCGATGCGCTCGACATCGGCGCGTGCAGCATCATCAACGTGAAGCCCGGGCGCGTGGGCGGGTATCTCGAGGCCAAGGCGATCCACGACCTCTGCCACTCGCGCGGAGTACCGGTGTGGTGCGGCGGCATGCTCGAGACCGGCATCGGTCGCGCGGCCAATTTGGCGCTCGCGGCACTGCCGGGCTTCACGCTGCCCGGCGACACTTCGGCATCCGCGCGCTACTTCAAACGCGACGTGACCGCGCCGTTCGTCTTGCGCGACGGGTGTCTTGACGTGCCGACTGGGCCGGGTATCGGCGTCGAGCCCGACCGCGACTATTTGGAGTCGATCACGAGCCGTGTCGATGCGGTGGCGGTCGGTGGGGTGACGAGCCGATAATCGACGTCTATGCGTCGAGTCGGCGCTCGACGTCTACGCGTCGAGTGTGAAGAGGATCGCCACTTCGGGGTCGTGCTTGTCGTTGCCGCGCAACCGCGCCATCAACGTCGAAGCACTCCAATACACCGGAAACATCACATAGACGAATCCGTACTTGCGGGCGATCGCCTTGCGCACACGCACGGCTTCGTCCCCAGTGGACAAGCGAGCGGTCGCCGGCAACACCGGCGCCGATGCCGACACCGCGCCTTTCATGTCGCACACCTGCACGGTGACGCGCGAGTCGTTGCGGATGCGCTTCACCTTGCCCACGTTCGTCTCGGTGATCACGCCGAATTCGCCGCCCATTTCGGCGAACCACACCGGCGTTGCCACCGCGCGGCCGTCGCGACGAAATGTGACGAGCGAGACGTACTTTTCTTTGTTGTCGAGTGTCATCGGTTCCCCGTGCGGATTTGTGGTCGGTGTCGGGATGGCAGGATTTGAACCTGCGACCTCCTGGTCCCAAACCAGGCGCACTAGCCAAGCTGTGCTACATCCCGCTTGGAGTTCAGGCTAGTGAGCGCACCGCGTCGAGCAGACGCGCCACGTCGTCATCCGACACATAACGCACCACGCCTGCACGCACGACGCCACCCGACTCCGTCAGCCCGAGGTGCGACACGAGTTCGACCGCATACGAGTGCCCCGACCACACCGCGATTTTTCGCGCAGCGAGAAACTCTGCGACACGATCCGGATGATGGCCGCGCACGGTGAATGACACCGTCGGTGTGCGTGCATCAAGCGTCGGCGCACCCCACACCCGCACGTGCGACATCTCGAGCAGGCCGTGCAGCAAGCGCGCGAACACCCCGCGCTCGTAACTGGCGACTTGTCGCATGTCGGCTTCGAGTAGAAACCGCGCGGCCGCTTCGGTGGCGGCGATGTTCTCCAAGTTCGGCGTCCCGGTCTCGAAGCGACTCGGTCCGACGTCGTCGGCGGGTCGCACCTTGGCGACGGGCAGCGAGTTCAACAAGTCGGGGTCGATGCACAACACGCCGACGTGCGGGCCGTACCACTTGTACGGGCTGGTGGCGAGCACGTCACAGCCGAGGTTGCGCACGCTGACGGGCACGTGCGGCACGAGATGCACGCCGTCGACGAACACTCGCGCACCGACGCGACGCGCGAGCGACACGACGGCGTGTATGTCGGGCATGGTGCCGATCAGGTTCGATGCACCGGTCACCGCCACCCACTTGGTGTTGGGTGTGATGAGACGTTCGAGCGACTCCATGTCGAGACGGCCGTCGGCGACAGAAAACGGGCAGAGCACGTGCTCGGCGCCCGACTCTTCGCACGCGATGCGCCACGGCGACACATTGGCGTCGTGATCGAGACGAGTGCCGACCACGCGATCGCCGGGATTCAGCGTGCGCGCGACCGCCCGCGTGAAAGCGAAGGTCATCGTGGTCATGTTCGCGCCGAAACAGACGCCGCGCGGGTCGGCATCCAACAACTGCGCGACCACGAGTCGGGCGCGCTCGAGCAACGAGTCAGTGGCGTGTGCTGCGGCGAACGCTCCGTGGGTGTTGGCGTTGTCTCCGCTCGACGACCAGTCGCTTGCGGCGCGAATGGCAACGTCGACCATCTGCGTGCCGGCCGGCCCGTCGAAGCGCGCCCACTCGCCGTGCGCGCCCGGGAACCGCCCGCGAAGGCCCGGGGCCGCGGTCATCGTGGTGCGCGGATTATTTGGCGCGCTTGGCGGCTTTGGCGAGGCGCTTGCGCGCGCGACCGACGGGTGCCAGATGACGATGGTCGAGATCGCTCACCTCGGTGCCGTCAGCGAATCGCACCCGATAGCGCTGCCATTGGAACCCGTTGGCGAGAATCACGCGACCCTCGCTGCCGACGGCAACGCCGGGCAGATCCACCGTGGTCGTCACTCTGTCGCCGATACGAAGATCGAGTTGTCCTTCGTGGGGCTTGGCGAGGGCGTGAGGCTTCCAGAACGGCATGCACTCAGTATGTCACTTGTAGCCTTCTTCACTCATGCAAAGCACGGTGGAACAGCTGGACGGCAACAAAGTCAAGGTCGACATCGCGGTCGACGTGGCGACATTTGAGGCCGACATCGAAATAGCGTTCCGCAAGCTCGCGCGACAGGTGCGGATCCCGGGTTTCCGACCGGGCAAGGCCCCCCGCCGGGTGATCGAGGCGCATCTCGGTGCCGACGGCAAGAAAGCCGCCCGAGCGCAGGCCATCGAAGACGCCGTGCCCAAGTATCTCGCGCAAGCGGTAAAAGAACACGACATCGACATCATCGCCACGCCGAAGGTCGACCATGTGCACGGTGCCGACGACGACAGCGGCCCGATTTCGTTCCACTGCGAGATGGAAGTGCGCCCCATCGTGACCGTCGCGGGCTATGCGGGTCTGCGAGTGGAGATTGGTTCGGTGACCGCGACCGATGCCGAAGTCGAAGAGGTAATGACCAACGAGCGCAAGCGTCACGGCACGCTCGTCGATGTGGTACGACCGATTGCGAGCGGCGACCAAGTTACGCTCGATTTGTCCGCGACGCGCGGCGACACGCCGGTGCCGGGGCTCAACGTCGAGGCGTGGCTGTATGAAGTCGGCCGCGGCTGGGTGGCTAAGGGTTTCGACGAAGAAATCACCGGCATGAGCGCTGGCGACGAAAAGAAGTTCAAAGCGGTGCCCAACGGCAACGAAGACGAAGCCGACTTCACCGTGAAGGTCGCGAAGGTGCAAGAGCTCGCTCTGCCCGACGCCACCGACCAGTGGGTTGCCGAGACGTTCAACGAGTACGAGACCGTCGACAAATGGCGCGCGACAATCACCGAGCGCATGAGTGCGTCGCGGCTCAACCAGGCCCGCAACTCGGTCGTCGACCGCGTCACCGACGAGTTGGCGAAACTCGTCGACATCGAACTGCCCGAAGCGATGGTCGACGGCGACCTGCGCTCGCGAGTGCGCAACACCGTGGAGACATTCCAGCGGCAGGGCATCGCCATCGCGCAGTTCTTGCAGATCACCGGACAAACCGAGGAGCAGTTCATCGAGCAGTTGCGCGAACAGTCGCGCAAGGCGGTGCGTGTCGATCTCGCGCTGCGAGCAATCGCGCTCGACCGCAATCTCGTCGCCAACGACGAGGACGTCGACGCCGAAATCGAGAAGATTGCTGCTCGTGCCGGCGTGAAGCCCAAGCGCGTGCGTTCGTTGTACGAAAAGAACGATGCGATCGGCTACTTGAAGGCGCAGATCCGCAAGTCCACGGCCCTCGAGTGGCTCGTGCGCGAAGTCACGTATGTCGACGCCGAAGGCAAGCAAATCGCGACCGACACGCTGCTCGGCGATGGTGTCGACATCAGCGCGGTCGCCGATACCGGCGCAAGCGCGGCGCTCGGTGACGAATCCAACACCGGCGAAGAGGCGACCAGTACGGTGGATGACGAGTCCCCCGATGCATGATCAGATCATGAACTTCTCCAACTATTACGTCCCCAACGTCACCGAAGTGACGAGCCGCGGCGAGCGCGTCTACGACCTCTACAGCCGCCTGCTCAAAGAGAACATCATCTTCCTCGGCACGCCGATCGACGACACCATCGCCAACCTCGTGTGCGCCCAGCTCATCCACCTGGAGAGCGAGAACCCCGACAAAGACATCAACATTTACATCAACAGCCCGGGCGGCGACATCACGGCGTTGTTCGCCATCTACGACACGATGCAATTCATCAAGAACGACATCGCCACCATCTGTCTCGGTCAAGCCGCGTCGGCAGCGGCGGTGCTGCTCGCCTCAGGCACCAAGGGCAAGCGCCTCGCGTTGCCGCACGCGCGCATCCTGCTGCACCAGCCGTATGGCCAGGTGGGTTACGGACAGGTCACTGACCTCGAGATCGCGGCCAAAGAAATCTTGCGCATGCGCGACCTGCTCGAACAGATCGTCGCCAAGCACACCGGCCAGACCATCGAGCGCGTGCACGCCGACACCGACCGCGACTTCGTGATGGAGGCGCAAGATGCCAAGGCGTACGGCGTGATCGACGAGGTGATTTCGGTGCGTAGCGCTATCGACAGCAGCGGGCCGATCAGGTAGGTCGCGCGCATGGCGAAGTTCGGAGACACCGCGGAACTCGTCAAGTGTTCGTTCTGCGCCAAGACGCAGAAGCAAGTCAAGAAACTCATCGCCGGACCATCGGTCTACATCTGCAACGAGTGCATCGAGCTCTGCAACGAGATCATCGACGACGAGGTCGACGACACAAAGAGCCTCGGGCTCGACAACGTGCCGACTCCGCGCGAAATTCGCGCATTCCTCGATGACTTCGTGGTCGGTCAAGACGCCGCCAAAAAGGTGCTCGCTGTCGCGGTGTTCAACCACTACCGACGCCTGAAGTACGCGCAAGGCAAGAAGCTGCGTCGTGACGATGTTGAGCTGCAAAAGAGCAACATCTTGCTCCTTGGTCCGACCGGCTGCGGCAAGACTCACATGGCCCAGACGCTGGCGCGCATGCTCAACGTGCCGTTCGCCATCGCCGACGCCACTGCGCTCACCGAGGCGGGCTACGTCGGCGAAGACGTCGAGAACATCCTGCTGAAACTGCTGCAGGCCGCCGACTTCGACCTCGCGCGCGCGGAGATGGGCATCGTCTACATCGACGAAATCGACAAGATCGCCCGCAAGAGCGAGAACCCGTCGATCACCCGCGACGTCTCGGGCGAGGGAGTGCAGCAGGCGCTGCTCAAGATTCTCGAAGGCACCATCGCGTCGGTGCCGCCGCAGGGCGGGCGCAAGCACCCGCACCAGGAGTTCATCCAGATCGACACCACCAACGTGCTCTTCATCGTGGGCGGAGCATTTTCGGGCCTCGACCAAATCATCGGCTCGCGACTCGGCGACAAGGGTGTGGGCTTCCACGCCACCGTGAAGTCAAAGAAGGATCGCGATCCAGGCGATCTGTTCGCGAAGGTGCTGCCCGAAGACCTGCTCAAGTTCGGGATGATTCCCGAGTTCGTCGGCCGACTGCCGATGATCGGCGCGGTGCACGCGCTGAAGAAAGACGCGCTCGTGCAGATTCTCACCGAGCCGAAGAATGCGCTCGTGAAGCAGTACCAGAAGTTCTTCCAGTTCGAAGACGTCGAGCTCGTCATCACGCCCGAGGCGCTCGAAGCCATCGCCGAAGCGGCGCTCGTGCGCGGCACGGGCGCGCGCGGTCTGCGCGCGATTCTTGAAGACGTGCTGCTCGACTCGATGTACGACTTGCCGGGCCGCACCGACGTGGCCAAGGTGGTCATCGACGCCGAATGCGTCGCCGCGAAAGCCGCGCCGAAGGTCACCACGCGATCGCCGCGCGTCGCGAAGCAAAAACGCGCCGCGTCGTAGCCCGTCTCTACTACCGTTCTCGGCATGCCGCAGACCAACATCGAGCGGGCATTCGCGTATCTGGACGCGCACTCGGTGTACGAAAAGACCGGGCGCATCGACTCGCCGAGCACCGCCAACATCGAGCGGCTCGTGCAGTTGCTCGGCGACCCGCACCTTGCGTACCGCACCGTCCACGTGACGGGCACCAACGGCAAAGGGTCCACCAGCCAGATGATCACGAAACTGCTGATGGCCCACGGCCTGCGAGTGGGCACCTACACGAGCCCGCATCTCGAGCGCGTGAACGAACGACTGATGCTGAACGGCGAGCCGATCAGCGACGACGAGCTCGCGGCGAACGTGCTGGCGATTGCGGACCTCGAACCCCTGGTCGGGGCTCGGCTGAGTTACTTCGAAGTGATGACCGCCGTCGCTTTCCGCTTTTTCGCTGACAGCGCGATCGACGTCGGTGTCATCGAGGTGGGACTCCTTGGTCGTTGGGATGCGACGAACGTGGTGCAAAGCGACGTGGCGGTGCTCACCAACGTGTCGCTCGACCACACCGAGTTCGCCGGCCCCACCCACGCACACATCGCGCGCGAGAAAATGGGCATCGTGAAGCCGGGCAGCGTGTTCGTGCAGGGCGAGGCGCGGTCGGAGCTCGAGGAAATTTTCGCTGGTGCATCGTGCCAGCGGCGCGTCGTGCGGAATCGGCATTTTGGACTTGCGGCCAACGAGCTCGCCGTGGGCGGACGTCTCGTCGACGTGCGCACCACGCGCGGGCGCTATGACGCGGTCTTCGTGCCGTTGCACGGCGCCCACCAAGGCGACAATGCCGCGGTTGCCATCGCCGCCGTCGAAGAATTCTTCGAGCACGAGATTTCGCGTGCGGTGCTCGAAGAAGGTTTCGCGTCGGTCACGATGCCCGGACGATTCGAGGTGATCGGTCACCAGCCGCTCGCCATCGTCGACGGCGCACACAACGTGGGTGGGGCAGAGGTGTGCGCCGACGTGTTCTTCAACGACTTCCAAGTGGCGGGGCGTCGCGTGCTGGTGGTCGGCATGCTGAAAAGCCGTGAGCCGCACGAATTGTTGGGTGCGCTGCGCGCCGACGAGTTCGACCAAGTGATCTGTTGCACGGCTCCGACACCGCGCGGCACTTCCGCCGAAACCGTGGCGGCCGCGGCGCGCGAAGTCGGCAGCGACGAAGTCATCGTCGCCGACGATGTGGCCTCGGCGATCTCGATTGCGTACGGGTCGTTGCGAGCCGAAGATGCTCTGCTCGTGGCAGGCTCGTTGTACGTGGTCGGTGCGGCGCGACCCGTGCTTCGTGACCTCGTGCCCTAGCGGTAGCCTTGACGCGTGGTGTCGTCCGCGCAAACCAACCGCACACTCGTCCTGCTCAAACCCGATGCGGTCGAGCGGCGTCTGGTGGGCGAAATCGTCTCGCGATTCGAGCGCAAAGGCCTCACCATCTCGGCCATGCAGCTGCGCACGCTCGACTCCGACACCCTCGCGCGCCACTATGCAGAGCACCAGGGCAAGGTCTTCTACGCCGATCTCGTCGCATTCATGGCGCGCGGGCCCGTGGTGGCGATGGTGGTCGGCGGTCCGGACGACACGTGGGAGGTCGTGCGGTCGATGATGGGTGCCACCAACCCCCGCGCCGCAGCACCGGGCACCATTCGCGGCGACCTCGGCACCATCTTCACGGAGAATCTCATCCACGGCAGCGACTCGGCTGCTTCCGCCGAGAGGGAAATCCAGATTTTCTTCCCCGGGCTCTGAGGCGACATCGTGGCTGGCACCAACCCGATCTCGCTCTCGCGCGACATCGCCATTGACCTCGGCACCGCCAACACGCTCATCTTCATCAAGGGTGAAGGAATCGTGCTCGACGAACCGAGCACCGTCGCGCTTGACACCACGACCGGACAGATCGTCGCTATCGGCCACGAAGCCAAGCGCATGTGGGGCCGCGCACCGCGCAACATCCGCGTGGTGCGCCCGCTCAAAGACGGTGTCATTGCCGATTTTGACCTGTGTGAGCAGATGCTGCGCGAGTTCATTCGCCAGGTGCACACCAGCCGGTTCAGCAAGCCACGAATGATCGTGTGCGTGCCGTCGGAGATCACCGGCGTAGAGCGCCGCGCCGTGCAAGACGCGGCCGAGTTTGCCGGGGCCCGGCGGCCCGTCTATGTGATCGAAGAACCTATGGCCGCCGCGATCGGTGCGGGTCTGCCGGTGAGCGAGCCAAGCGCCAACCTCATCGTCGACATCGGCGGCGGCACCACCGAGGTCGCCGTGATCTCACTGGGTGGCATCGTCACGGCCGCATCATGCCGCGTGGCGGGCGACGAAATCAACGACTCGATCGTCGCCATGTTCAAGAAAGAGTTCAACCTCGACATCGGCGACAACACCGCCGAAGAAGTCAAGATCCAGCTTGGTTCGGCTTGGCCGCTCGAGCAGGAACTCACTGCCGATGTCGGGGGGCGTGACGTCACCACCGGTCTGCCGCGCACGCAGGAAGTCACCACCGAAGAGATTCGTGCGGCCATCGACGTGCCGATCTCGACCATCATCGACGTGGTGAAGGCCACGCTCGAGCGCACGCCGCCCGAACTTGCCGCAGACGTGATCAGCAACGGCATCACCCTCTCGGGCGGTGGAGCACTGCTCACCGGTCTGACCGAGCGAATGATCCACGAAACCGGAATCACCACCATGATCGCACCCGACCCGTTGTTGTCGGTCGTGCTCGGCGGCGGGCTCACGCTCGAGAATCTCGACGCGATGAAGGGTCTCACGGCGCAATCGGACGACGAGTAGCGCGGCGGGCTGACGAGGCGTGGCACGCAAGCAAACAACACTGACTCGGGCGATCATCCTGCTCGGTTTGGCGGCGGTGTTCCTCATCACCCTCGATCTCGCCGACTCAAACTCCACGTCGCGAGTTCGTCGCGTGTTCGGCACGGTGTTCTCGCCGGTCGAAGACGTCATGCGAGTCGTCACGCGTCCGCTCGGCAACGCGTGGCGCTCGTTCCGCGACTACGACGAAGTGGTCGACGAGAACGCGCGACTGCGGGAGCAAGTGGCGCTGCAAGAAGGTGCCGCCGTCGCTGCGGCCGCCTCGGTGCGACTCTCGCAAGAACTGCTCGCCTTGAACGGCTTGCCGACGCTGGCCGGCATCAACTCCGTGACTGCGCAGGTGATTGGTGAGACGCCGACCAACTTCTCGCAGACGGTGGAAATCAACCAAGGCTCGAACTCGGGCATCAAGGTCGGCATGCCCGTGCTCAATGCCGCAGGACTCATCGGAAAAGTCACCGAAGTATTCGGCGATCGTGCGCTCGTCATGCTCATCTCCGACCCCGACTACGCGCTTTCGGTGAAAGTGGTGACGATGTCGAGCCGCACGCCGGTGACCCTGCCGCCGTTGCCGGTCGAAGACGCGCCGACCGTCAACTCGGTGCTGGAGACCACCGACACGAGCAGCACGTCGTCGACCTCGTCGACGACGACCACCATCAAGGGCTTCACGCCGGGTACCACCACCTTGCCGCCCGAGGTGGTCGCAGGCGGCGCGAGCAACATCACCGTGCCTATCGCCAGCCAGTTGGCGGTGCGCGAGACCGGCGTGCTCGAGGGTCGCGGTCCTGGCACCAAGCCGATCGTGCGCTTTCTCGACGCCAGCACGCGTGCTTCGGCAATCGAAGTTGGCGCGCCAATCGTGTCGGCCGGCGGTTCTCGCAGTCTCGCTCCGCCCGATGTCGTGATTGGCGTGGTGTCGCGCGTGGTCGAGCGGCTCGGCACGGCGGGGCCGATTCTCGAAATCGACCTCGTGGCCGATCTCTCGAACCTCTCGTTCTTGCGAGTGTTGTTGTACCAGCCGATCACCGAGACGGAGAAGTAGCGATGCTCGATCGGCTGCTTCGAATGTTCGCGAGCCGGTGGTTTCGTCTCGTGCTCGTCGCGCTGGTGGTGCTCTCGCTGCAGACCACGCTCTTTGGCCAGATACGGCCATTCGGATACGCAGTGCAGATCGTCGCCATCTTCGTCGCATGCGCGGGCGCCACCCACGACGTGCAAGTCGGCGCAGTGACTGGTCTTGTTGCAGGTTTCATGTACGACGCCGTGCTCGCCACACCGCTCGGCATCACTGCGCTCGTCTTCGGCGTCGTTGGTGCGCTTGCGTCACTGCTGGTGCAGCCCTTTCGCGAGCCGACGTGGTGGTTGCGCGTTCTAGCCGCGAGCGTGGCCGCTGCGTTCGGCGAAGTCTTTTTGCCGGTGATGAACTCGGTGGTGGGCCTCAGCGGCTGGTTGCAGTATCGCATCATCGGCGTGGCGCTCGTGACGTTCGTCGGCTCGTTGATCTTTGCGTTGCCATTGATGCCAGTCACTCGCTGGACACTTCGGGAAAGAGCCGGTCGTGGCGACTGACTCGCAGCAGCGTCGTTGGTCGTTCGTCGGCGTGTCGGCGATCGTGCTCTTTGTGTTGCTGCTGTCGCGAATTTGGTTCTTGCAGTCGGTGACCAAAGACGAGACAGAGCAGGTCATCAAAGCGGTGCAGTCGCGGATCGTGAAGCTCGTGCCCGAGCGCGGGCGTATCTTCGATGTGAACGGACGAGTGGTCGCCGACAACAAGCGCGTGGTCGTCGCCACCATCAACCGTCAGATCATCAAAGACCCGCAAGACCGACTCGAGATGTTCAAGCGTCTGTCGGGGCCGCTCAACACGCCGATCGAGCGGCTCTACACGCGCTACGACGACAAGCGCTACAACGAACTGAAAGAATTGCCGCTCGCCTTCGACATCTCCGAAGAACAAGCCGCGTTCATCATGGAGCGCATCGAGGACTATCCGGGCGTAGTAATCAAAGAAGAGTGGCGTCGCATCTATCCGTATGGCGCTGTCGGAAGCCACGTGATCGGGTTCCTCGGTGCAATTCAGAAGGAAACAGCGTCGTATTACAAATCGCTCGGTTACGACCCGAACGAGCGTGTCGGGCTCTACGGCGTCGAGCTCACGTATGAAGTTGCGCTGCGCGGCACGCCGGGTTTCGTGCGCTACGAGGTCGATGCGGTGGGGCGCGTGAAGAGCGTGCTCGAGCGCGTCGAGCCGCAACCCGGCAACGACCTGCAGTTGTCGATCGACTTCAAGTTGCAGCAGTTCGCCGAGCAGGCGCTCGAGACACAGTTGCTCGTGCGTCAACGCAACGAGGCACCTCAGGTGATGCTGCCCGAGGGCATCCCTGACCCGCAGTACGAGGCAGTCAATTACTACAAGGCGCCGGCCGGCTCGACCGTGGTGCTCAACCACAACACGGGCGAGGTAGTGGCGATGGCGTCGTATCCGCGCTTTGACGCCCGGTGGTTCACGGCCAATGTCGACTCGGCGAAATTCGCACAGGTGTTCCCGCGCACCGACGACCCCGACCGGTCGATCCTCGTCAATCGCGCGGTGTCGGGCCGATACAACCTCGGGTCGTCGTTCAAACCGTTCGTCGCGTACGCCGCGCTCAACTCCGGCCAGCTGCCTGGCGGCGTGGACTATTCCTTCGACGATCGCGGCTTCTACAAACTCGAGAGCATTCCCAAAGAACGCTGCGACCAGGGCGTGAAGTGCGTGTTCAGAAACGCGATCTGTCGCGCGACAGGCGCCCCGTGTCGTTATGGCGAGGTAGACGTGGAGGCTGCGCTCGCGGTGTCGAGCGACACGTTTTTCTACAAGATCGGTGAGCAGATCCTGACTGAGCGCGGATACCAGCCGGTGCTCGAGCGCGAGGTGCGCCGCTTTGGCTTTGGCTCACCGACCAACGTCGATTTGCCGTTCGAGTTCGCGGGCACGATTCCCAACGCTGCATACAAGAAATACCTCGCGAGCATCGGCGTAATCGCCGAAGATGCCGGCCGCGCCTACTACGTGGGCGACAACGTGCTGTTCTCGATCGGGCAGGGCCTCCTGTCGGCCACCCCGCTGCAGATGGCCAACGCCTACGCGGCCATCGCCAACGGCGGCACCGTGTTTGAGCCCCGCGTGGTGCGCTCGGTGTTGTCGCCCGGCACGAAGAACAAGTCGGCCGGGCTTGCCGACCTCGCCAACGCCACGGTGGTGCAGCGAGTGTCGCAAGAAGCCCAACGAACGGAAATCCCGATGGGTGCCGAAGTGCGCGACCCGATCGTCGCCGGACTGCGGCGCGTGATCACAGGCCCGGGCGTCAGTTTCGATTATTACCACAAGACCACCGGTGAAAATCTCTTCCGCAACTACTCGGGCATGCCGATCGCCGGCAAGACCGGCACCGCGCAGGGTTTCAGCAACCTGCCGTGGAACGACTCGTCGGCGTTCGGCGCGTTCAGCCTCGACCCGACGCGGCCCTACAGCGCATTCGCGTATCTGGAGAAGTCTGGTTACGGCGCCACTGCGGCGGCCCCGGTGGTGAAGTGCATGTTTCTCGCGTTGAGCAAAGCGTGGCGCGTCGACGACCTTGTGCCGGCAGATCCGCTTGACACTGCCAGCAACGCCGCCGCTGCCACCACGCGGCTTCGCAACCCGGTGTGCCTCGTGAGCAGCGCGCTGGACGCACGGGACTGACATGTCGATCACGTTCCGCGTGCGCCAACGCCCGAGCGATCCGCGCGGCTCGGCCAGCCTGCTCGACCCGTGGCGCAACGTCGACTGGTCCATGATCGTCGCGACGCTCGCCTTGATCGTGATCGGAGTCTTCAACATCTACGCCACTACCAGCCGGCGACTCGCCCTGCGCGGTGCCGACCCGTATTACTTCACCCAGCGTCAGGTGATCTTCGTGATTGTCGCTGCCTTCGCGTTGTTCTTCATCATGTTCCTCGGCCACGACTGGCTGCGCGGCAAGTCGATGTGGCTCTACTTTCTGACGACGTTTTCGCTGGTCGTGCTGTGGCTGTGGAGCTACACCAGCGGCGAGACGAAGCTGTCCTTCAGCCTCGGTGTGGTCTCCCTGCAACCAGCCGAGGTGATGAAGCCGGTCGTCGTGCTCGTGCTCGCCGCGTGGTTCGCCGAATCGAGCACCCGCAAGTTGCCTTACGACGAGTTCGTGCGCGCGCTGGTGTTGGCGGGCGTGCCGTTCCTCCTCATCTTCTTCCAGCCAGACTTCGGCTCGGCGATGACCATCGCAGCCGGCGTGCTCGGTGTGCTCGTCGTCGCGGGCACGCAGCGTCGACACTTCATCGGAGTGTCGGTGATGGCGGTCTTGTCGTTCGTCGCGTCGGTGTGGGCGGGGCTCGTGCGCGACTACCAACTCGAGCGCTTCACCGCGCTCTTGAACCAGAACAACACCACCAATGCCGACCTGCAGAATCTCGTGCTGCAAGTGCGCTACGCCAAGCGCGCGGTGGCCGCGGGCGGATATTTCGGCAGGGGCTACCTGCAGGGCGAACTCACCAACGGACGTTTCATCCCCGTGCAGTCCACCGACTTCCCGTTCTCGGCGATCGGTGAGCAGTTTGGTCTCGTCGGTTGCGTGGTGGTCATCGGGCTCTTTTCCTTCGTGTTGTTCCGGGTGTGGCTCGTGGGGCGCAACGCCAACTCGCCTTTCGGAAAGTTCGTGGCGGCCGGGGTGTTCGCGACGCTCGCCTGGCAGATCTTCCAGAACATCGGCATGACCATCGGCATGACGCCCGTGTCGGGGTTGCCGTTG